>BNJV01000371.1_pt1 | contig 29641 bp, 33 predicted proteins | sample 8540591 | NCBI WGS metagenome assembly BNJV01 (sample SAMD00202457, study PRJDB9452) | human saliva metagenome | host: Homo sapiens | reverse complement strand
TCTACCATGGGCAGGAAGCCCCTTGTATGACTAGGATAAAGGGTAAAACCCACGGAATCCAAGTGACCACAGGCTGACAAAGAATAACCAGCAAAATATACTTACTTATCATCTAAAATCACCCCACTGTACAGCCGAGCAAGATTGCAAAAAGCACCGCTAACGAATTTTAGTAGCATAGTTAGGACTAAGTGAGGCAAGGCCCACCACTCCCAAGACCAAAGAGCTTCTTTTATCTTGACCCTTCGCAGCATGATTGTAAATTGAGAGGAGAAAATACCAATAAACATGGCGACTAGAAAGGGCAAAAATCAGGCCAAAGTTTCTCTCAGGATTGGGCAGAAGGGCGCTCGAGGGCAGTTCCTAAAATAGTACCCAAAATCCAAGAAGTATAACTCATGAAATTGTTACCCATCATCCAGCTAGCCGCAATCTCTTCTGTATGCACTGCTCTCCCATCAAGACCCCATAAGATTCGTCCGTCAAAAAGAGCCAATGACAATATTCTGAGCCAAGCTAGACTTACGAAAAGGGTTGAGGCATGCAGACAGGCAAAGATGCCGAATATTTATCAGAAAAACAGTCAGTGCGATGGCTCAAAACCGGCGCCTGCTGGCTAAATAAACCAATCATGGCAAACTGGGCACTGCCCGCATAAACCAGAATACTCATCAGCCCCCATTTCCAAGGGATTCATATAGGGGCGCCGCCATGATGCCCGCAGGCTAGGCCAATCCCCGAATATCCCAGAGCCGTTGGCACTGCCGCTCGTGCCCCCTGTTTAAATGTCTGTCCGCGCATTCTTCTCCTTTACTCCATCGTTTCAAAAGCTAGACTCGGCTTAGCATTCAGATCCAAATTGGCAAAATTCTTCTTATTCCACTCACTGACACTGGCATAAGCAATCATACCAGCATTGTCACCGCAAAGGCGCAGAGGAGGAATAATCACCTTGACATCCTGAATCTCAGCTGCCAAAGCGTTCTCTCAGGCCTTGATTGGCCGCAACACCGCCCGCCACGACCAGAGTCTTGACTGGATATTTTTCCAGCGCTTTCTTTAGTCTTGGCCATGAGAATATCCATGACCGCCGCCTGAAAGCTTGCTGACAGGTCTTGATTAGACAAATCTTCTCCCTTTTGCTGGGCATTGTGGTCCAGGTTGATAAAGGCCGACTTGAGACCGGAAAAAGAAAATTCCAGATTATCTTCCTTGATCATAGCTCGCGGAAAATCATAAATATCCTGTCCCTCATGAGCCAGCTGATCGATTTCACGGCCTGCTGGATAGGTCAAGCCCATGACTCGACCGACCTTATCATAGGCTTCACCGACCGCATCATCGCGGGTCTCCCCCACAATCTTATAGTCACCAGCCTGACTGACATAGACCAGTTCAGTATGGCCGCCGCTGACCAAGAGAGCCAGCAAGGGAAACTCCAAGGGCTCCACACTCTGGGCAGCCATCAGGTGCCCAGCCATATGATTGACCGGAATCAAGGGAATATCATGAGCCCAAGCAAAGGACTTGGCCGCTGCCAAACCGACCAAAAGCGCCTCAACCAGACCAGGACCGTAGGTGACGGCCACCGCTGTGACTTGCTCCTCGCTAATCCCTGCTTCTGCCAAGGCCTCCTCAATGCACACCGTAATGACCTCCACATGGTGACGACTGGCCACTTCTGGTACCACTCCGCCAAAACGCTTGTGGCTCTCAATCTGGCTGGCAATGACATTACTCAAAAGCTCCGTCTCATTCTTCAGAACCGCCACACTGGTCTCGTCACAAGACGTCTCAAAAAGCTAAAATATATCTATCTTTCATGGATCTCTCTTTTCATGACAATCGCATCTTCCACCGGCGCATGGTAGTAGGCCTTCCGCCGCGCGATTTCTTCAAATTTTTCCTTTTTGTAAAATAGCAGAGCTGGCTTGTTGGACTCCCTCACTTCGAGGAAAAATTTCTTTGTCTGCTGGCAAAAAGTCAAACAAAGGCTGTCGCGATTTTCTGCCCCTGATAGCTAGGCAATACAGCAATCTGCAGGACTTCTGCTTCAAAGTCTGTCTCCTGCCAGACTAAAAAACCGGCAAGCTGACTCTCATCTTCTGCTAGCGCACAACTATTCACATTCGAGCGCAGAACCTCTTCCACTTGGCTCGCTGTCCAAGGACTGATCTCATAGACTGCAAGTAAGAAGCTGTTCCAGCTCTTTCTGCCAGAGAACTGCCGCGTCCGCATCCGACTGGCGCTCCATTTTCTCAACTTAATCATAGGCGCTGAATGTAGGGAATCACTGGATTCCTGATGGGTCTTGAGCCAATTTTCCTCGGCCTCTACCCGCTTGAGATAGTTAGGAACAAAGTCATGAATAGACTGGGCTGGTAGGTCTAAACCGATACGACCAATAGCTGCCGCGTCTGGCAAAGTCGGCTGAATGGCAGCCTGAGGAAGAGCCGCTTCAATCTGATCCGCAAAGCTGCTGTCTCTCGACAAAGGTGACTGACTGGTTAGCAGCGACAGCCATTTCTAAAACCTCTGCCAAAGGCAGATGAGCTTCCGGCCGTACAGCCTGACCAGACTGGTAAAAACCAGCATAGACATTATTGCGGCGGGCATCCATGATGGGAATAACCAAACCTTCCACCTGCTCTGGGACTAGCCCCAGTAAACTAGACACACCAACCAGCTCAATTTTTGAGTATGCGCCAAAGTCTTGGCTGTCGCCACCGCAATTCTCAGACCTGTGTAGCTACCTGGCCCCTGCGCCACCACGATCCGATCCAAATCCGCCGGCTTCATATCCAGACTATTCATCAGAAAAATCGATAGCCGGCATAAAGGGTAATACTATGATGATATTGAGCGTCACCTGCCCCAAGGTCTCCTCATTCTCTAAAATCGCTAGAGATAGAGCTCTTATTTGACGTATCCATCGCTAAAATGTTCATCATTTTCTTCCTTACTCGAGTGTTTGCTTCTTATTATACTACAAAAGCAGCGACAAAGGGTAGAGAGGCAGTCATTTGATGGCCCAGTGTTGTCCTCAAAGTTTTTCTGAAAAATCTCCACAAGATTTTTCTCGGCTATATCTTTTACTAAAAAGCTGGTTTTATGATATAATTGGTTAGAATTATATCGAATCAAGGTCAATCTACTACTCATAAAACTGAATAAAAGAGAAACACTGATTAGCTGTCGTTTTCTGTAGCTTGATCGTGAAAAATGAAGGAAATGAAAATGATTTTACAAGGTTTTTATCAAGAGACAAAAGAACGTAGCCCACGCCGTGAACAAACACGTGCCTCTACTTGGATATAGAAGCAACTGATGAATTAGAAGGCCGCATCAAAGCCCGCAAATTGGTCGAAGAAAAGACTCCTTACAATATTGAATTTATCGAACTCTTGTCTGACAAACATTTGGAATAGCGAAAAAGAGTCAGGCGCCTTCGAATTGACGGGTTGTAACCTATGGCATATAACTTAAAGCAAAGAAGAAGTTGGTGTTTTCGCCATCGGCGGTCTGGGCGAAATCGGTAAAAAACACCTACGGAATTGAGTATCAAGATGAGATTATCATTGTCGATGCTGGGATTAAATTTCCAGAAGACGACCTCTTTGGGTATCGACTATGTTATCCCCGACTACTCTTATATCGTGGAAAAATATTGACCGCGTAAAAGCTGTCCTCATCACCCACGGGCACGAGGACCATATCGGCGGCATTCCTTTCCTGCTCAAAGCAAGCCAATGTCCCTATCTATGCTGGCCCTTTGGCTCTGGCCCTCATCCGTGGCAAAGCTAGAAGAGCATGGACTTTCTGCGGGATGCCAAGCTCTATGAAATCAATCAAAAATACAGAACTGACCTTTAAAAATCTGAAGGCAACTTTTTTCCGCACAACCCACTCGATTCCAGAACCTTTGGGGATTGTCATTCATACGCCGCAAGGTAAGATTGTCTGTACCGGTGACTTCAAGTTTGACTTTACACCAGTCGGTGAGCCTGCAGACTTGCACCGTATGGCTGCTCTGGGCGAGGAAGGCGTCCTCTGCCTCCTGTCTGACTCGACCAATGCTGAAGTTCCGACCTTTCACCAATTCCGAAAAAGTGGTCGGACAGTCTATTATGAAGATTATCGAAGGCATTCATGGACGGATTATTTTCGCTTCCTTTGCTTCAAACATCTTCCGCCTCCAGCAGGCAGCAGAAGCTGCTGTCAAGACAGGGCGCAAAATTGCGGTCTTTGGCCGCTCTATGGAAAAGGCTATTGTCAACGCGAGTTGAGCTAGGCTACATCAAAGGTTCCCAAAAGATACCTTCATCGAGCCAAATGAACTCAAGGACTATCCAGCTGGTGAAGTGCTGATTATGTGTACCGGAAGTCAGGGTGAACCCATGGCAGCCCTGTCACGGATTGCTAATGGTACCCACCGCCAAGTTCAGTTGCAGCCGGGAGATACGGTCATCTTCTCATCCAGCCCAATCACTGGTAATACGACTAGCGTCAACAAGCTGATCAACGTATCATTTCCGAGGCTGGTGTAGAAGTCATTCACAGTAAGATCAACAACATCACACCTTCTGGACACGGTGGCCAGCAAGAGCAGAAACTCATGCTCGCTTGATCAAGCCTAAAATATTTCATGCCAGTCCATGGTGAATACCGTATGCAAAAAGTCCATGCAGGTCTAGCCGTTGATACTGGAGTACCAAAAGACAATATCTTCATCATGAGCAATGGTGATGTGCTGGCTCTGACAGCTGACTCAGCTCGTATTGCCGGCAGCTTCAACGCTCAGGATATTTATGTTGATGGGAACCGCATTGGTGAAATCGGGCTGCAGTCCTGCGCGACCGTAAAAGACCTGTCGGAGGACGGTGTGGTTCTAGCTGTCGCGACAGTTGACTTTGAGTCAAGATGATTCTAGCCGGTCGAATATTCTCAGCCGTGGCTTTATCTACATGCGCGAGTCAGGCGATCTGATCCGCCAAAAGCCAGACACATCCTCTTCAATGCTATTCGCATTGCTCTCAAGAATAAAGATGCGGCGTTCAATCTGTCAGCGGCGCTATCGTCAACGCCCTTCGTCCTTTCCTCTACGAAAAGCTACCGAGCGCGAACCTATTATCATTCCGATGGTGCTTACACCAGACGAAGACAACTAAAAATAAGCTTTGCTAGATTTAGCAAGGCTTATTTTCTCTTTTATGTTCGGAAGCATGGCTTGATAATCCAAGCGCAACTCGGACTCAAATTCTTCCTCTGCAAGCTTGAATCATACCTCCACTTTTCAGGGCTTCTTTATACAAATCATTCAGATTGATTAGCGACGCTGGATTGATTTATCCCCATCATCCTTTAGATTCCTTAGAAACAGCTAAATTCATCCGAAAATAATCTAGGGCCACAGTCTGCTTCTTAGCCGGGGCAGTCGGATACGCATGCACTCGTCTAGCTAATCTACGGACGCGCATGTCTCATCTCGGCTCCAGACTAGCAGTAAATCCATCGTAGCTTTTAGAAAAATTAGCCAGTAAAGGGCCGCGCATGAAAATTCCTCCGGTAAATCGCGTTAGTTCCTTACTGAAGGCTGCACTCAGCTCGAATTCCCACGAGCCTCCCGTAAGTTCTACGTATTTGCCAATCGGCCACAACCAGTATCCCTCTGAGAACATCTGTACCCAAGCCGCCCTCAACTCCGGACCAAGTGTCTGCTCAAAAGCTTCAGAGGCGGCATAAGAAAGCGGCAAAGCATTCTTTTGATACTCTTTGCCAACAGCTCTTGACGCTGAGTAAATTCGAAAGACTCAGAAAGTCGCTTTCAACTAGAACGCCAAAGTGCTGAGCATCAAATTTATCTGTTGCTTACTTGCAAAGCGACGACTCACGTCCTCCGCATAAACCAAATCATAATAATCTTTAACTGCATAATTTTAAATCCTTTCAAAAGCTACCTCCTGCTCCTCGACTTCACGCTTCTTCCTCTTTCTCCAGCCAGAAAAAGAGACAACAACTCATTCAAGGCACCTGAAATCATATGAGAGCTGCCATATCCAGATTAGCAGAGATAAGTCTTCCTTCTTTAGATAAAATGTCTAATTGTTCTCTCAAATGAAAGAGAAATTGGAGCTCGTCCTGACGACACCACTCTTTCCACTCAACGACATTGGGACCATCAATGCGGAGAATACGTTTATTTTCGGTCAAGGTCGCAAAACAACTACATACAGCGCTTCACCAACTGCTCCCAAGATCGTGTGCTTCAGGGCGTCTACATAAGATCCCAGTTCGGATTGAATTTGTGCACGTACGGCGGTAAATAAAGTTTTCTTATTCCTGGAAATGATGATAAAAGTGCGCCTCTTGTCATTTCCCAACTCATCGACAATTTCTTTCAAGGAAGTTTCTACGCAACCCTAAGAAAAATGTTTTTCGAGCGATAGCTAATATTTTCTTACTTGTCTCTAAGAAAGGCCTGCTGTTTTTATTCATTCTCACTCTCCATTTTTAAACCACCGTTCTAACACTCTGAAAGCAAGCCTTTCTGATCCAAAAATAGCCCCTTCTGCGAGCCAGCACATCTTTGTTTATTAACATAAAGTTTTAATTCTCAACTATTTTCGTCCTTAATTATAACATACATGCAGTATGTGTGTGAAATATTATGAAAATAGAAGCCAACATGACTTCTATTCTAAAACAATTCAGCCTAGTCAGCATGATGAAAGTGGTATTTAGTCACACCACTTTGAGGGCACATCTTCCAGACTGGCATAGATTTCATAGCCTTGACGTATCCTTGGCCTGATAAGATTTAGTGAGACAAGGTGATGCTGTTGACTCCTACTCTCAGCCTTTTCTTCTAATTCTGCCAGCTGAGACTAGCTCCCAAAGCACTTTTTCTGATGTTGCTTTAACATATCTACCACTAAGGCAGCCTTTATGTGGATGTTTTCCCAACACCTGCTGAGCTTATGGAGCAAGGCGATCAGCGCCCTTCCTCTTCACGTGTCGAGATAATAATCCTTTGGCTCCAGTTCTTCTAGCCACAGCTGACCAAAAGAAGCCTCGTGTTGCTCCCTGAAAAGCTTGCTCGATAAAAGTCATGAGATTACTGTCATTTCTTGCTCCTTTCAGAATCCTTATCGCATTTCCCTGCACTGGTATGGGAAAATCCTACTTGTCAAAATCAAGTATAATCGGGCTCAGCTATTAACACATAAGCCCGAATGGTAGATCATCGATAATCCGTCAGAAGGATTATTGTTCCTTTTGCTTTGCTTCCAGCTAAGCCAAGGAAAGCCAAAATAGTACCTAATAAAGTCATCCTGAAGCTGATGATGTTCCGGTTGAGGAAGTTTAGCGGCCTTGAAAACAGCTGCCTCTAAAGATTTGTAACCTTTGTCTCAGCTACTTTCTGCTCTGCTGAAGGCGCTGAAGTAGTTGGAGGTGCTACGGGTTACTGGAGCGCTCAGCTGTCTTATCTTTGACAAGAGGAGTCACTGATGGAGCAGAGCTGAACGATTGGCACTTCGATTTGACCAAGACTAGGTTTCAGTTTGCTGGTGCGCTTCTACTAGCTCATCCACTGGTGCTTTAGAAACGGAAGATTCAACTAACCTTTCGGCTGCCATCTGGTGCAGAAACTTCCACCAGATTCATTTTCTCGCTTGGCTTCACTGTCGTGAACAACTTTTCGTTGACCTCAAGCTCTGGATTCAATGTTTCTTTTGTCTCGAGCAAAGCTCTTCTGTTTGGATATCCAGATATGACTTATCTTCAACTAAAGCAAGCTTTCTCATCACGGCTGTTGCTGCCATTGTGACTGAGTGGCTTCCAGATTTTCACGCGCAGCTTGAAGTTTGGCGACCAGCTTATCTACCTCAGCCTGTTTATTCCGATTCAGTTCCCAGTCGATATCATTTGGGCAGCCTTCAGACTAGCAACAGACTCTAGCGTATAGATGCTCACGTCGCGCTAGGAACCTTGGCTGATTCATCTCCGGACAGACTCATAGTTGGCCCAGGTAATCTTTATTGTGATCACAGCAAATGCTGTCATCAATTTGAAAATTTCTTCTTCCTTGGCCTCAGCCTGCGGTCTATCTTGCCCAGATAGCAAGCATGCGTAACTATTAGGAGAGAGATACTTCTGGATGCTTGGTAGACGCTAGTTGGTTAAATGGTGTCTTTTCGGTATTTTCAAGTGCAGCTATAGCTGCGAAACCACCACCATCTTCAGTTTTGACCTAAGATATGGTACCAGTCCCCATTGGTATTGAGGAATTTTATAGCCCTTGCTTGCTGAGATGCTGTGAGGTGAAGAGACGAGGTTATAACACCATCCCTTAGACCGGTAAGAAATCAAGACATCCTTGCATCCGACTCAACATCATCCTTGTCTTCGTGGTAGAGCCATCGTTGAAAGCCATTGGTTGAAAGGCCTCGCTCTTTAGCCACTTAGCGGCAAAGCGTGTTAGCATATTCTGCAAACTTGCGCCAGAGGTTGTAGTATTTCGAGATAATACCAACCCTGTGCATTAGTCGCATCATTAGCATACTCGTCCTGTACCATAGTTGAAAATCTTTGGTTTTCACCGCAAAATAGTCCATGTACTTGCCAATCAAAAGCCTAACGGTGAAAGCTTTTGCTTCTTCATTTTCCAAGTCCATAGTGGTCTTGAGAAAGATTGTCAAAATAAGCCTGCGGGTTCTGAATCCTAGCATTTTTCCATAGCACGCAAAAGAGCGTCCATATGACGAGGCTACAGCAGGCGCTAGAATCACGATGCCCGCTTTGTTTGGCATAGCTGATCAACTCATCCCATTTCTTTCTGGTTCAGAGCATTTCCATTTGGATCATCGTAGTAGGATTTAGTTCCTTCAGTGATTAGCTTCGCTGACTTGGTCACTCTGGTAAGTCTTCCCATTGGCCTCGATGGTCATATCGTCCAGCATAAGAAAGCGCATCCCGTCATTTCCGACCAGCGAAGTGCAAATCAGATGCCCAACTCACTAGCTTTGTCAACTTAATTCTCTTGAGCTGATCTAATGAGGAAATGTTGCGGCCTGCATCCAATGGAAATAACCTTGTTCTTAGCTACTTTTTCACGTTCTGCTTGTTTTGTCCAAAATCTTTTGATATTAAGCTTCTGTTGGTTTTAGATTTTCACGGGCTGCTTTTAGCTCGGCAACAAAGCTGATTGATGGTGCCTGATTTGCGCGCGGCTCAGGATTTTCATCCAAGGCTCTAACCGCTTTTCCAGCGCTTCCTTGAGGTCGAGCAATACTTTCCTCTGTATATTTAGCTGCCAAGTCACTTGGAATAGCTTCTAACTCTGCAACTACATCTTGATAATTGGCTGCAAAATATTCTGCATTGCGATCCAAAAGTGACGCATCAGTTTATAGAGTCGAGATGCAGAAAAACGAGCAGAAGGCTCATCAATGGCAGCTACCATGCCTCCATAATCGGAATATCCCTTCTGATTTAGGAACGTTGGTAATGTGGGTGGGCAATTCCTTTCAAACCTTGATCCAAATTGTACCAGCCTTGTGCATCAACATTGCGTCCCAAGACATAATACCAAGCATCATTGGTATTCAAGATTTAGTGCCCTTTTTCGGATAAGAGTTTAGAAGCCATCATCACTACACCCAGCCACCAGTCCAGTAAACAATAATATCCTTGTCCAAACTCGCCGAAAGTTTGGTCAGAATTATAATAAATACCGTCATTGAAGGCCATTGGCTTCAAGCCATGACTCTTAACAATTCTAGCCAAGTCGTTGGCATAAGTGATAATTTTCACGTAGCGCTACTGGATAACCTTCTCACCGGATAGTACTTGTCACCTTCGTAGAACCTGCCACCCCTTAGCATTGGTCGCATCATTGGCATGCTCGTCCAAACCAATGAAAATGTCCGTTTTTCACTGCAAAATAGCCTGCATACTTGTCAATCAAAGCCTTGGTGAAATCAATAGCAGTCTGATTGTTTTAGGTCAACTCTCGTGCAGATTCCTTGCCAAAAATAGTTAAAGTTTGGATTTTGAATGCCCAACTCCTTCATAGCATGCAAGATAGCATCCATGTGACCAGGGCTATTGATGGTCGGAACGAGACCGATACCTTGCTTTTTAGCATAGTCAATCAAGTCCGTCATTTGACTTGTGTCAAAGTGATTACCATTTGGATCATTGTAACAACATTGGTTCCCTTTTCAATGGCTTTCTTGACATCCTCGCTGGCATAAGTCTTATCACCAACAGTCAAGGACATATCATCCAATTGGAAGCGTAGACCATCATTCCCCCACCAAACTGCATGTCCGTGAAAGCCAAAGCATTTCCTTGTATCTACGATTTCCTTCAGTTGCTCGGGGCTAAAAATACTTACAGCCTGCATCAATCAAACCATTTTCCGCATAGCCAGCTTTTCATCGACCTGACTAGCTTTTCTCCGTTTTGGGAGTTTCGCTGAGCAGGTTGTAGAACTCATCAGAATTCGTAGAAGCACTTTCCGTTATAGTCACTAATTTTTCAGCGACTGTATCCAGTTTTGGCTCCTCTGTTACTGGTTTTTCTGCTAGAACCTCTGCTGCCACAGCTTGAGGCTTAACTTCCTCACTATTTTTGTAACTGCTTCTGTGCAAAACTTCGCTGCTAGCAGCAGGCTTCCACAGAACAGCTTCCTGTGACCTCTTCTCCTGCACTGATTGTAGCCGATCCTGTCATGTGCTAAAACGTGACGCTCTACTTGTACCTCGTCCAGCCGAAACGACTTTGTCCTGCCAAACAAAAAGCCGACTAGGATAGATGCCTTTGCCCCCGATTGAAAGTTTCCGAATAGAAAAACGTTGCTTTCTAGTTAAAGATCATCATAAAATCTCCTTTTAAAATGTTCCCTTCTCGTACAAGCGGTTTCTTTTTCTTCTATTATAGTTTATCCCCCTACCTTTCATCAATATTGTCTCCGCGAGATTCTATAGTTAAATGACAAATAGATTAAATCTAGAGCCATATTTTTATAAGGTGATTTATCACTAAAGCTGAGGTCAAAACAATCGAGCCATTTTGCTCTATTCATCTCGTTTGAAAGCCTGAGGCAAGCTAGATAAGCCACCAAAATCAAAAAGAGAAGACTAAATAGTCTTCTCCGAGTTTTCTGATTAAATTGTCCTACTGCTGCTAAGAGGAAATTCTAGCTGCCTTTCAGAGAGAGCATTTCACTTAATCTAAGATTAACGATTTGTCAGACTTTACTTTTCTTTCTAAACTAGACAAAAGCGCTAAATTATTGGTCCTCTTTTTTCGTGTGTGAATAGAAGCCAGCTAGCAACGAGAGCTAAAAGTCCTGATACAGTAGCCAAAAGGCTAGTAGATGTACCTGTCTTCAGAAGTTGAGGTGCCCTTAGGAGCCTCTGCCTGCTCTGGTGAAGCTGTTGCCAAGCCTGACTCCTCAGAATGTGCCAGTGGTTCTTGCGCTTTCTGACTTGTTCCAGATTTTCTCAGCTTCAGCACTTGGTTTTGTCTGACCTAGCTCTGCTTTTTCGACCTCAACACTTGGTTTTGTCTGACCTAACTCTGGTTTTTCGACTTCAATTGCTGGTTTATTTTCCCCTGCTGGCTGAGTAGTTTCTGGTCCCTGTGGTTGACTTGGTTTTGGAGTTTCTGCTGATTGTCTTGTCCCGGCAAATCACTCTTTTCAGCCTTGTAAATCACAGCATAGTGAGCAGCAGTGAGACGCTGTGAAGACAACTGTATCACCGACACGCTCAAAGTCAAGAGGCTGGCCTGGCTGATTGTCTACAAAGGAAAGAACTTGCTCGACTTCCTTGCCAGCTTCTACAGGGATTTTAACCAGACTAGTGTGTTGAGTAGCAACGTCGTGCCCGTCTTTATCCACTCCTGTCACATCATAAATCTTACCAAGTCTGCCACCCAAGGCTTCTTTTTCGGCAGCATTTGGCTCAACAACTGCTACTTTCAAGCCCTTGATTGGAGTTGATTCCTTGTTTGAGAATTGAACTTCCACACCCGTAGATTCATCTACAAATACAGCTGGCCTATCTTCCTGAAGCTGGGCAATGAGCTCTTGCAGAGAGGCCTTGGCAGTTTCAAGTGAGGCTGGTGTCACTTCAGCTGAAAGCCAACAAGTCTTTATTCTTGCTCAATAAGCTGTCGGAGGGCATCGCCTGACGGATGGTTTGGTTTTTGTTCCAGCAAGGCTTGCGCTTCTTTGCTCAAAGTATCCAATTCAGCCGTCTTGTCCGCAAAAATTCTTGCGTCCGTCCAAAGCCTTAAATGCTTGAGTCAGTTTGCTAGACTTTCATCGACTTGGTCTTGTGTGCTTGTATCGTGATCTTTTAGAATCTGCTCAGCAGATGCAATTTCCTTGAGCAAGGCTTCTTTGACTTCTGGAGTCGCAAAGCTAAAGTCAACCTTGTTTTTGAACACTCGCTGTTTCTGCTAGCTTTTGCTTCAGATATTCATCGTTCAAGGTTGGTTTTGGTGATACAAAGACATCGTACGTTGTCGTCACACCACGATAGTTGACCGAAATAGTTTGACGGCCTTCTTTGTGACTATCATAGCCTGAGACTTGCACACCTGCTTCATCAAAAGTATGCTCTTCGGTCGTTTCATCATCAAAGACCAGACGGAAACGTCCTCCTGTAGTCTCAAGGCTTTCTCCCACGATATAGTCTGTCTTAGGTTTTTCGATTAGTTCTAGGCCTACAGGAGTCTTCTCGCCTGCTTCGCTATGACTAACGACAAAGACTGTCAGCACTTGATCCAGTTTTTGTCCCAGATAGGACAGTTGCAAATGCTGCTCTCCTAGCTTAGATGGATCATAGCCCGTCACTTCCACCCCACTGTTTGAAAGCTGAACCAATTGATCTGGCTGGCCATCCTTAAAGCTGACACGAATTGTACCACCTTTCAGAGACAGAGCATCTCCTTGACGATAGACTTTTCTTTCTGGCGCTGTTTCAAGCTCAACCTTCGAAATTTCCTTGTCTTCTTTAGGCACTTCAATAGCTAGTACATTACTAATATCTTTACCAGCTACTTGTGAGCGGTATTACAAGAGGCTGAGGGAGTTTAGCAAAAGCAAGTGGTTTGAAGATGAGATTGCCGTCTTTGTCCGCCGTCATAGTTGCAATCGGTTTTGTCGCATCGCTGCTGTCATAGAGGGATACCGTCGTCTTAGCTGGTACATCTTTGAAGCCTACTTGGACATATCCATTTCCAAGAACACGCGCAGCAGCATCTTTCATCGGCACGTTAACTGTTTCCGTATCCAAACTTTCATACATCTTCCAGTTGTAGATTCGGATTGCCCGCCACGGAGTTCCATTGTCGGCTGTAATGACATCCAAACGCCAGTCTTGTGCTCGAATTGGCTTATCCAAAACGATATCTGACACATGATCTTTATTGCCACGAACGGCCTTAGCTAATTTCCACTCGCCCGCCCTCATCCTTATAGTTGCAGGTCAAAGTCGCGTGTATTCATCTTGCCGTCGTCAACAGACTCTCCGCCTGCACCAGCATGCTCCATAACCCAGCGAGTCACTGTCCGAGGCTGAGTCAAACGAATATCTACCGTACCACTAAGTTGGGCGGAAGACCACTTGTCTGACAAACTGGTAATGGTGCCATTCAGCATTCCTTCGACGCTTCGCTACCATCCGCATCAGAGAAGGTTGTACCAATTACTTTTTGCACCCAACACCACATTTTCTGCCAAAGGTTTTGGCAAGCTTGTATCAGAAACCTGCATCCCCCAGTCAAAGTCAACTGTCCCAGCATCTGAACGCAAACCATTCTTTCCTACTGCAACGACTTTCAACTCTTGCTTGCTGCCCTGGCACTAGCTGAACGGCTCACTTTAGCCAAATAAGCGGATGTGCTAGAGGTTCCTGTCACTAGACGCCATTGGTCGTCGTCTTTTCTCGTAGATTTCGTAGTAATCCGCATCTGCACTGCCTTTAAACTGTAGTAAAGCTTCTGCTTCCTGCGCATTTTTGAAGACGCTTAGCCTTGACCACCACATCTTTTTGGTGCAGCTGGCTTCTCTTGATTAGAATAGATGGACAATTGACCTAGGTTAAACTTATAGTCCTTGACATCCTTGTCATGGTCGAAAGTACATTTTCACGCCATAAATGGTTTTACCAGCTAATGAAGATAAGTCAAAGGTCTCTGTCTTCCAGTCCTTGCTCGGACTGAGTTCTTTCCACTCGTACTCAGAATAGTCTGGCTTCGTCGCAAGTGCCACCCAAGTGCTTGTTCCTTGGCCACCCTTATGGGTCAGGGTCAGCTTGGTCTTGTCACTAACTGGAATCTTGGTCGAGTAGAGCATGACATTCTGGTTGCTGTTTGCAGCCAAGTCACCCTCAAAAGCCAGTGAATTTCCGCCGTTGTAGGCTTCGTCAAAGTCATAGCGTCCTTTGAGCGGTGCACTGCCTTCCGCATGTCCGGATCCACCAACGCCAAGTCGGCAAGAAACCAGACACAGAACGATAGTTCCACTCGCCGTCTTTTTGAGACTTTCCCATCTACAAACCAACGTTTTCCGTGTCCTGTATTAAAGGAAGTATTAAAATCAGGGCTTGGTGATAGCTGTTTTTATCAACCACCAGTTGGACATTCCATACCAAGATTGGTCTGCTGGTTTGCCCTTGCTAGGATCGCCTTGGAAGCCTGTCCAGAAGTAGTTTTCATGAGTATGGTAGCCCTCACCTGTCTTACCTAGACCAGTGATCGTATCAGGCGCATATAGACCTAGAGACAGACGAAGTTTGCCATTTTCGTCCAAAATTGCATCCCAGTCCACATTAGTCTTGTAAGAACCACCCTTTTGCAGCTCTATCCCCGCCAAAACATCGTAAGGATCCCGTTTGATCCATTTTGCTGTACTGATGGAATAGTCTGTCTCAGCCTTGCCCCAGTTAAAGTTGGCAAAGAAGAGTGTCCACAGGATTTTTCTCCATCTTTAGGCTGCATAAATTGATAATTATATTCGCCAAGGGCATTTTCATGGTAACGACCATATTCGTAGGTCATGGCATCATACCAAGAATATTTAACGGGGTAATTCAAAGAACGTGCATACTCTTTGGTATAGAGCAAGAAGTCACGCATTTTGGGACCGAGTGGTTCTACTTGGCTTCCTGTCGTTTCTTGGTTGATAAAATAGCCATCATAGCCATAATATTTAGCCAATTCGACTAATTTACGAGCAATTGGGGAAGGTCTTTGAACCTTCAGAATCTTCTTTTAAAGGCTTCTGCGAAGCGCTCTTGATCCTTAGCGCTTGACGACCAATTGAAGAAGAGGGTTCCGTAGATTGGTACACCATTTCTATGAGCCGCATCAATAACATCTGGCGTCGGAACTAAACCATCCCAGTACACCATAGAATGCAAATATTGCCAGTAATCGAAAGCATAGGGCCTTGAATTCTTTTCGCCACCAATAGAAGCATGATCCTGGCTTTAGAGTTCATATTGGACAAAGCCTGTACTTTAGCTTCTGGATTGGCTTGTTGGTTGATTTGGTGTCCCTGATAACGCTCAGCCAGAGGCACGCTAGCCTCGGTTGATTTCATCATCTTCACGAGCTCCCGGCTTCCAGTCAAGCAATTCTTGCCAAGTATCAAACTTGATTTCTTTCGGTTTGAGCTTTTTATCTTCCTGACTTGGTAAGTCCTCTACGACTTTTGTCTCTCTGCTGGCAGGCGCTTCTTCCTTGACTTCTTTTTCCTTGCCAGCCGTCACTTCCTTGCTCTCAGCTACTGGAGCTTCAGAGGCAAGAGCCTGCTTTTCAGTTTCTGTCGCTAGACCTTGGACAGCCTCGACAGGTGCTTCACTGACTTTCGTCTCTTCAGCTACTGCTTCCGTCCGAGCTTCCTCCTTGGCAAGGACGCTACTAGTAGCTTGTGAGGCTACTGAGCTAGTTTCTTCTGCTAAAGCATGACCAGCTCCAAACAGCGCTATTCCGACCAAAAACAGAGCAAACGCCTAAACTCAACTTACGGATACTAAATCTTTGTTTCTTATCAAATTGCATTTTTACCTTAACTCCTTCTCTTCTTTTCTCGTGCACTTGTTGCCTCCTCCCTGGTCGCTCCTTTCAAAAGGTAATCGCTTACATTTTTGCATAAAAAGAAAGATTCACTTAAAATCATTCTACCTTGCACGAGCTTGCCTTGTCAATTCATTCTATCTTTGTCCTATAAATAGAGATTAAATCTCTAAAAATAGTACAAAAAAAGAGAGATAGTCTCTTTTCCTTCTTTATTCCCCTTCAAAGACATCTTTCATCTTATCAAAGAAGCCTTTTCTTTTTAGGGCTCACTGTGATGTCTCCAGCCGCCGCAAAAATCCTTAAGAGCCGCCTTTTGATCGGTCATTGAGGGCCTGTCGGCGTTACGACATTGACAGTGACATATTGGTCACCTACACTTCCATCGCGCAGATTTGGTGCTCCTTACCACGCAGACGGAACCGTTTGCCAGTCTGGGTTCCCTCTGGAATTGTCAATTCAACATTTCCATGCACAGTTGGGATTTCCACACTGTCACCCAGAGCTGTCTTGCACAAAGTTGAGGTTGAGCTTGTAGTAAATGGTAGAACCGTCACGCTCAAATTTATCGCTTGGTTCAACGTTCACCACTACATACAAGTCACCGTAAGGACCACCGTTAAAGCCTGCCTCACCTTGACCCGCCAAGCGAACTCGTTGACCTGTTTCCACACCAGCGAGTTTTTACATGAACGCTATGCGCTTGCTTTTTCATGTCCTGTTCCATGGCAGGTTTCACATGGACTTTTGATTTCTTGTCCGCGACCATGACAGACATCACAGGTTACTTGACGACGCATCATACCTAGTGGTGTCTGAGTATCGACGTTAATAACACCAGAGCCGTGACAGCGGCCAAGTTACCGGACTAGTTCCCGGCTTGGCACCGGAACCATGACAAGTCCGACAGCTAGCTTCACGATTGTATTTAACTTCTTTTTCTGTACCGAAAATAGCCTCTTCAAAGCGGAGATTTACCCGATACTGAGATCGTCTCCTTGACGTGGAGCGTTTGGATTGCGAGTCGCGCCACCGCCAAAAAGCTAGAAAAGATATCTTCGAAGCCACCAAAACCAGAGCCATCAAAAGCCTCCCGAAGCCGCCTGCACCGCCGCCAAAAGCCACCATTGGCACCCGCCGCGCCGTATTGATCATAGGCCGCCCGCTTTTTGCTCATCGCTCAGCGTTTCATAAGCCTCACGGACTTCCTTATATTTATCTTCCGCCCCAGGCTCTTTATTGATATCTGGGTGATATTTTTAGATAATTTCGATAGGCTCTCTTAATCTCATCCTGAGAAGCATTCTTAGAGACACCTAAACGATCATAAAAATTCAGTATTGTTCATTTAAGATACCAAGAGCGAACAGAAAGCGACCGAAATTTAGGAAACCAACAAGAAATTCTGATTTCTTAGGAGGTTTATCTAATTTCCAAGCTCCGCTCGGGTTCAATTACGAACACTCTTTTGTTCCTTTTTCTGTTAATATTTCGGAACGAAACCTCGATTTAGGTCGGGTTCAGTTCCTTTCTAACTTAGTTTAAAGAAAAACCAAAAATTTACGTTCCAACTCTTTTCTTACCGAAAAACAGAGGCTGGGTTACAACCTCTGTGCAATGTTATCTTTAATCTATAACTAAAATTTGACCAGAATTAACATATGTCAATATCTACTCTTGACTTTCTCATAACTAGCAACTGCAATATTTACAATGTTTTCCTCTTCAACATCATTATCAAAAATAAACTTTGTTTATTAATAGGCACACTCAGCCTTAACTACTTTTTGAATTTGTCCTAACAGATAAAAAGTATCTATTTCACATTTTAGGATAGTTATGTCTCCATTTTTCTGTTACGAATCTCTAGAAACTTTCTTTTTACCTTTGTTAGTTACACATTGCAAGGAAATGTAATCTGACCCTGAAGTATCACTTTCTACTATAGAGGAATCTTTTTCTTAAGCTCGCGAATCAACTTATTAACCTTCATTTCCAATCCTCCTCATTCTCTGAGCTATGACTAAAATAATCCACTGAGTTATCTTACTTCTCCGTAAACTCTCCATCTACGACGTCATCGCCTGCGTTTCCTGTTGCTTGTGCGCTTTCTGCCCTGCTTGAGCTTGTTGAGCTGCTGCGGCTTGTTCGTAGAGTTTAACAGCAAGTCCTTGAGCTTTTTCGTTCAATGCTCGAGTTTCGCTTTCATTTCGTCCAAGTTGTTGTCTCTTGCGCTTTCTTAAGGTCATCAGGGCAGCTTGTGCAGCATCACGTTCTGCATCGAAGCCTTTGCCTTCAGTTTCCTTGATTGTCTTTTCAGTCGCAAAGATTGCTTGGTCTACTTCGTTACGAAGGTCAACTTCTTCTTTACGTTTCTTATCTGCTTCAGCGTTAGCTTCTGCATCTTTCATCATGCGGTCGATTTCTTCGTCAGTCAAACCTGAGTTAGATTGGATCACAATTGTTTGTTCTTTTTGAGTTCCAAGGTCTTTAGCCTTAACAGATACGATACCGTTCTTGTCGATGTCAAATGTTACTTCGATTTGAGGAATTCCACGAGGTGCAGCTGGGATGTCTGTCAATTGGAAACGTCCAAGAGTCTTGTTATCTGCTGCCATTGGGCGTTCACCTTGAAGAACGTGGATATCAACGGCTGGTTGGTTATCTGCTGCAGTTGAGAAGACTTGTGATTTAGATGTTGGAATAGTAGTGTTGCGATCGATGAGTTTTGTGAAGACACCACCCATTGTTTCGATACCAAGTGACAATGGTGTTACGTCAAGAAGGACAACATCTTTAACATCACCAGTGATGACACCACCTTGGATAGCAGCACCCATAGCAACAACTTCGTCAGGGTTTACTGATTTGTTTGGTTCTTTACCAGTTTCAGCTTTCACAGCTTCTACAACGGCTGGGATACGAGTTGAACCACCAACAAGGATCACTTCGTCGATATCTGACAAGCTCAAACCTGCGTCTGAAAGGGGCTTGGCGAACTGGAACTTTTTGTACGTTCTACAAGATCACGAGTCAAATCGTCGAATTTGGCACGAGTTAAAGTCATTTCCAAGTGAAGAGGTCCAGCTTCACCTGCAGTGATGAATGGCAAGCTGATTTGTGCTGAAGTTACACCAGAAAGGTCTTTCTTAGCTTTTTCAGCTGCATCTTTCAAACGTTGCATTGCCATCTTGTCAGTAGACAAGTCAATACCATTTTCTTTCTTGAATTCTGCTACCAAGTGGTCGATGATTTTTGGTCAAAAGTCGTCACCACCGAGTTTGTTGTCCCCCTGCAGTTGACAATACATCGAAGACACCGTCACCCAATTCAAGGATTGAGACGTCAAATGTACCACCACCAAGGTCGAATACCAAGATTTTTCTTCTTTTGTCAGTCTTGTCCAAACCGTAAGCTAAGGGCTGCTGCAGTTGGTTCGTTGACGATACGTTCTACTTCAAGACCAGCGATTTTACCAGCGTCTTTTGTTGCTTGACGTTGAGCGTCGTTAAAGTAAGCTGGAACTGTGATAACTGCTTTAGTTACTTTTTCACCAAGGTAATCTTCCGCATAACCTTTCAAGTATTGAAGGATCATAGCTGAGATTTCTTGTGGAGTGTATTCTTTTTCCATTTGCAGAAACTTTTTTCAGAAGTTCCCATCTTAGATTTGATTGAGATAACTGTATCTGGGTTTGTTACTGCTTGGCGTTTTGCAGCGTCACCGACGATGATTTCACCGTTTTTGAATGAGACTACAGATGGAGTTGTTCGGTTTCCTTCTGGGTTTGCGATGATTTTGCTTTCAGTTCCTTCAAGAACTGCAACTGCTGAGTTTGTTGTACCTAAGTCAATACCGATAATTTTAGACATGTGTTTTTCTCCTTAAATTTTTCTTCTATTTTTGATATTTCCCTTAAGTGGTGGGGACGTGAGCAACTCCTACGGGATTTTCATCACTTATTTTTGAGCCCAAAGTCTCAAAAATCCCTGTTTCAGTAGCAGAAGCTACTGAAATTTTCACTACTTACGGAAAATATCGTTTTTGCTAGCCTCTGGCTTGCCTCTTATCTTCATTCATAGTTTAGTGTCGTTTCGGACAAGTTTTTAAGCTTTCTAGCTTAGCTGTAAACAACTACCATGGCTGGGCGTAGGATGCGGTCATGGAGTTTGTAGCCTTTTTGGAAGACTTGGGCAATGGTATCTGCTGGATGTTCGTCGTCTGCTGGGAGAGTTTGGATGGCCATATGGTAGTTATGGTCAAATGCTCCGTCCGCTGCGATTTCTTCGATGCCTTCTTCTTTAAGGGCATGAATTAAGCTTTCTTGTACCATCTCCAAGCCTTTTTGACATCGTCTGTCAAGCCTTCAACGGCAAGCGCACGCTCAAGGTTGTCCAAAGAAGGAGAGATCGCTTTTGCCAAATCTTGGCTACGATAGCGTTGCAAGAGTTGGCGTTCTTCATTGGCACGACGTTGGATATTTTTGCATTTCTGCATGAGCACGGAGATATTTATTTTCAAAGTCTTCTGCACGCTCATTTGCTAGTTCTAGTTCTGATTTTTCAGGAGTAGTTTCATCCGCTTCTTTAGCGGTTTCTACCCTTTTCTTCTGCAGTCTCTACAGCTTCTTCAGTAGCTTCTACCACTTCCTCTTCTTTTTACTTCTTCGTTTTTATTTCCTCAGACATTTTTCGCCTCCTTTTTGAGAATTTATGTAATTTCATGTTCAACTCACCTCATAATGATTGCTACTCAAATAGCGGTAGAAATCTGTGAGTTTCATCGTCAAGACTCGATTGACAACATTAAGTTGGCTGACCACCTTTTGGTAATCCAGATTGACTGGACCGACCACCGCCAGCATACCAAATCCTCGATAGGGAATTAAAAACTTGCTGGAAATCAAGGTTAGATTGGCCAGACAGTCCTCTTGACTAGCTGCAACTCGGACATTTTGCATCTGATCCTCAGCTAGACTATCACGGATTTCAAAAAGCCACCTTCTGCCGATCATCAAAGAACTGATAAGCCTCAAGATCCGCAAAACAGTAGCAACTGAACCTTGCCAGCTATAGCTACTTTTTTTCCGAAAACATCTGAGCAAAAATATGCTCAAAGAGATCGAGAACATTGTCCGTCGTCGTAAAGTAACGCTGGATAATCTGCGGAATTTCCGTCCGAATCTTGTAGTGGATATCTAAGACCGTCTGTCCCAGAAAGCGCTCCTGAATCATATCCCTCAAGCGCAGTAGGTCATCCCGGAGAAAAAATTCCTAGGGATCATGAACTGACTGGTCAGGGTATTGGACTCATCCAGAGTAAAGACCGCTAAGGCTGCATGCTGACTGAGAACCACGATATCAAAAGCCGTCAATCGTTGCCGACTAGGCTCGACGTCAAGAGCTACAACCGTGCAATCACTCAACTCTGCCAAGATGTCCGCTGCCCGCTGCAGGATATCCTCCAGCTTGAAGAACTCTTGGTCGAAAGCTTTGACAACCTCGTAGAGCTCATTTTCCGCCAGCTGATCAAAGGTCAAGGAATGACGGACAAAATACTGGAAACCAGCGACACTGGGCTTGCAGGCCACTTGATGTATGGGCCTTTTCTAGCAGTCCTTCCTTTTCCAAGGCTGCCATATCATTTCGAATAGTGGCACTCGAGGACTGGATAGTCTCTTGCAAGGCTTTAGAACCGACAGGCTCATGCGTCTTGGTAAAGATATCAATAATTAGATTTAAAATCTCATTTTGGCGTTCTGTTACCAAGGACCTCACCTCTCTTTAGAAAATTTCCAGCCACTGGCGAGATTTTATTTTTTATTTTTAGCACTCTAATGCATCGAGTGCTAAGTTATGATTCTATTATACACTCTTAAAAATGAATGTCAAGACAAAAACCAAAAATTAGCACTCTTTTCATAAGAGTGCTAAAAATCAGTCTCAAGTCCTAGAAAACTTTATTGGACAGGATTCCTTTTTACAATTCTTTTGATGAGCTTTTAAGCTTTTTCATAGCCCAATCATAGTGGCTAGATGTGGCGCTGACAAAATAAGAACCCAAGGTCGTTCCGCCCGTCCATTTATAAACTCCTTGGAAAAACAATTCTTCATTGGTCAAGGTTGCGGCTAGGTCCAGGACAGCTCTATGCGAACTAGCCAGTATAGAACTCGCCTCCTCAAGAGAGGTCTGCTGGTGCTTTTTCCCAAAATGCGACATTCATATCACTATACGTTCTCCAATTGTAAGGAGCTGGCAAGAAGGACTTCTCTTCTCCCTTTGGTTGGCCTGCACCCAGTTGAGCAGCAGTTGGTGCCATTCATAAAAAGATGGATTAAGACATCCCTCAGATTCCGATCGCGCTTCCAGTGAGCTTCTTTCTTTTTCTCATCCTTTTGAAAAATCAAAGGGCCTCGCCAACTCGTCCGCTGTCATGTTCGAAATGAGCAGATTCAGTTTTTCGAAATTTTCTGTAGCCGCAGCCAGTAAATCTTTTTGTTGTAGGTCTTGGCATGTTACATTCCTCCTATCTGACATCATACCTTAAGATGGTTTTCAGCTTTTCTTCTGGTGTCCTATTTTTGTTGCTCAAGTAAATCTCTCTGTGAACTTGGCCGCATCTTTCCAGTCCCAAGCTGTTTGCCAGCTCATCCATTTTTCTCAAAAGAGGCTGGCTCACTGTCATAACTTCCTACGTGTAATACCTGAATGGCCCGCTCCTCTGGCAATCTTTGAAAAACAAATGTCGTCGTAGGAGGATCAGGCTTTTTCTTGCGGACATTCTCAAGGGCTGCCGCAAAAATGTCCTGAGTGATGACTTTGGGCTGCTGAATCATGAGCTGATAGCGAAGCTGACTTTTATCGAAGCCTTCCCCAGCAGCTTTTTCCCATATCCCCTCCAAAGGATAAACTGTGAAATCAGTCACCTTGTCCTCCGCCTCATCTTTTCATCATGGATTTAAAGAGCATTTTTATGGAATAAGCTAACGAATAAAGGGCAGATACCCGCTCAGAGAAATCCGCTTCATTGGGATCGCCCTCACCTTCAATCACAATGAACTGTTGACTCGGCACCTCTACTAGCTCTGGCTTTTTCTTGGCTCCATAAAGGCCTTTCTCACCCTTTCTCCATTCATATTTCATCTTGCTGCCTCCTTTTTCTCTTCTTACCATTAGTATACAAGAAGATACCTGACACCCTATGTCAAGTTTAATATTTTTTTCTGCCAGCCTAGAAAGCATTTCCTTCATTTTCACTCGAATTTCGGGCGGATCTAAGACCTCCACAGTGTCTCCAAAGGACAGAATATAACTATATAGACGATGGTCGTTGGGAAGCTCGATTTCTGTATACAAATTTCCTTCGGCATCTGTCCGAATGTCTCCGCTAGTTCATCATAAACCCTGAAGGCCACTTTGCGATCAAACTTGACTGTCAGTTTAATGGTATTTTCATAGGGTCAGTTCCTTTTTCCAAGACGACATCTTCAAAGCTGTCTTCAAATCTCTCCTCCAGCCGCTCCAGATTTTTCATCCGAGATAGCTTAAAATACCTGAATTCCTGTCGCAAGAGGCAAAAAGCATAAAGATACCAATTCTGACTTTTAAACAACAAGCGTACAGGCTTGACACGGCGATTTGTCTCCTGACCATCACTAGCTAAGTAAGAAAAAAAGAAACAAGGTGCTTGCCTAGAATTGCAGTTTTTAGTTGATGAAAGGTATCTTCATATGCTTTATCGTTTTGCCAGTGATTAAAATCGATTTCGATCCAGTTGGGATTTTTGACTTGAAATAGCGCCGCAAGCTTTGTAAGCAGGTCACTCTGGTAAAAGCTGACTGGTGCTCTCCAGACCTTGCAGGGCCGCCATGATCTGCTCTTTCTCCTCCGCTGTCAGCAGGGACTTCCGCAAGACATAATCCTCTGCGATTTCTATGCCACCGCCCTTTCCTTGCGTGGAATAAATCGGAATCCCAGCGCTGCTAAGAGAATCCACATCTCGATAAATAGTCCGAACCGAAACTTCGAATTTCTCGGCCAGCTCCGTTGCAGTCCTTTTCCCTCTCCAAAAATATAGTACAATATCTGAAATAGTCGATTATTCTGCATGCCTGCTCCTTCTCCTCTTCCTATTATACAATACTTGCCATAGCATGTCATATTTTGGTAGGTTAGATCTAGGATAAGCTGTAATGAAAAAGAGAGTGGGACAGAAATCGGTAATTCGTTAGAATTCGATTTCGTCGTCCCACCTCCGCACAGTTGAGTAGGGCTGTAAAAGCTGATGAAATCAGCGTAGTAGAGCCCACTCAACCACTGCGTCTTGCTCGACAATCCAAAGACAATTGAGAGGCTAGGACTTTCGTCCCAGCCTCTTTTTAGTAATTAGAAACCTTATTTCCGATAGATGTTATTTGCCTTTGTTTCCCCGACTACTACTAAGCTTTGCCACTATTTCCTGCAACAGGGGCAAATGTTGGCAAAAGCCACCCCTTCTTTTTAGTAGGGCTTCGTGATAGAGCTTGTAGAAAAATATGGTACAGGCTCGCCTGCATACCGCTTGCAACGATTAAACTAATCCGAAAGTAAAACTGCCCGCTCGCAGTCATTTGCGGTCCCAGAATATCAGGTTCCTTCAAAAACTTCTGGATGTTCAGGCACAGCTTCCTGATTGACAGCAGCGATAATCCGATAAATCTCATCCAAATCCGTCTCGGCATAGATAGGAATATCAATCAAAACCCGCATATCGCCACGAGAAAGATTGCTGACTACGGTGATATTTCGATTGGGCACAAAGTGAAGAGTTCCGTCCGCATCGCGTACCTGCGTAGTCCGAATTCCAACACTGACAACCGTTCCTGCAATCTTGATAGCACCATTGGTCAAGCGAACATTATCCCTACATCCAACTGACGCTCTAAGAGAATAAAAGAAACCGTTGACTAGGTCGGACAGAAAGCCCTGTGCTCCCATCCCAATGGCTACGCTCGGCAATCCCTGCCCAGCCAAAAGACTTGAGACCGGCATACCCAAAATGGATAAAATCCAGTAGAACAAAAAGAAAAATAAAGGGCATAATTGAGCAAATTCTCAATTAAGCGCATAATGGTCTTTTGCCGAGCGACATCCTGCCGAGATAATTTCAAAGATGGCGCAATCAGTCTAGTCACAAACAGATGGAAATTTTTCTTAGCCATCCAAAAATAGTACACAAAAAGACCAAGGAGACGAATTTCGAAAACACATCATCCAGAATAGCTGACCAGTCAAATTGCTGGAAATAGCGTGTAAAGACATTCCCATTAGCTGTCATTCTTTCCTCCTATGAGACACAAAAATCTTATTCATTATACCACAAAGGGCGGCAGATAATCATCAAAGCGGCCTTATTCTGTATAAGATATACCAAAAACATTGATTTTATACGACCTCTAGCGTATAGTGGAAAGCAGTTTATTTTAGAAAGGGAGCTCCCTATGTTTCATCGAATTCTTTCTGCTTGGAATCGCGCCAATCTTATCAAACGGATTTCTATTGGGATTGTCACAGGCGCCCTGCTGGCTCTTATTTTTCCCACAAGCCAGCGCCATTAGCCTCCTCGGCCAAATCTTTGTCGGTGGCCTAAAAGCTATCGCACCGATGCTCGTTTTTACCCTCGTTGCCAATGCCCTCTCTCAGCACCAAAAGGGCAGAAAGAGCAATATGAAAAACCGTCATTATCCTCTATCTAATCGGGACTTTTGCGGCTGCCCTTGTCGCTGTCCTCGCCAACTATGTCTTTCCTGTAACCATCAGAGCTAACCGCAGCCAGCTCGGAAGTCAGTCCCCAGAGGCATCGGCCAAGTTCTGAGCAATCTCCTCCTCAACCTTGTCGATAATCCAATCAACGCCCTGACCAAGGCCAATTATATCGGTATTCTGTCTTGGGCAGTTATCTTTTCAGGTGGCTATGCGAGAAGCAAGTCAGCAAAGTAAAGAACTTTTGAAAACACTGGCAGATATTACTTCGAAGATTGTCGAATGGATTATCAATCTGGCTCCCTTTTGGTATTTTTAGGGCTGGTGTACACGACCATTTCTGGCAAAGGATTTGAAGCATTCAAAAGCTACAGCATGCTGCTTCTCCTATTACTGAGTTCTATGGCTCTTGTTGCGCTAGTCGTCAATCCCTTGATTGTCTTCATTATGCTTCGAAAAATCCTTATCCACTGGTTTGGCGTTGCTTAAAGTCAGTGGCGTCACCGCCTTTTTCACTCGCAGTTCGGCTGCCAATATCCCTGTTAATATGAAACTGTGTCGAGATTTGGGCCTTAATCCTGAAACCTACTCGGTCTCTATCCCACTTGGTTCCACTATCAACATGGCAGGAGCAGCGGTGACAATCAACACGCTTACCCTTGCAGCAGCCAACACACTGGGCATTCAGGTGGACTTTGGAACAGCCTTGGTGCTCAGCATCGTTGCGGCCATTTCCGCCTGCGGGGCTTCTGGAGTAGCTGGAGGCTCGCTTCTCTAATCCCTGCAGCTTGTAGCCTCTTTGGCATCCCAAATGATCTGGCTATGCAAGTCGTCAGCGTTGGCTTTGTCATCGGTGTCATCAAGACTCTTGCGAAACCGCCCTCAACTCATCCACAGACGTGCTTTTTACAGCTGTTGCTGAAATGAGCGCCTGGCCCAGGAAAAACGTTATCAAACAAAGCGCTGAGGCTGGGACAAAAGTCCTAGCCTCTCAATTATCTTTGGATTGTCGAGCAAGACGCAGTGGTTGAGTGGGCTCTACTACGCTGATTTCATCAGCTTTTACAGCTCTACTCAACTGTGCGGAGGTGGGACGACGAGTCGAATTCTAACGAATTACCGATTTCTGTCCCACTCTCAGTTTTTATTTTGCCTGAAAAACATTTTTCCACGCCTTTTTCCTTAAAAGAAGATTTAACTTTTTCTTAAAAGCTAACTGATATCAGCTAGCTTTAAGCCGCAGTCTCTATACTTTCTACAAATCATCTAAGAAAGAGGTATGGATATGGACTATCTAGTGATTCCGGCTTACAGGCGATTATAATTTGATTAAACTGATTCAAAAAATTCAGAGCAAGAGCGATTTTTCATATCATTGTCATCGATGACGGTAGCTCAGCCAAGCGCCAGACAGTCTTTGACAAGGCTGAACAATATGCGACTGTTCTCCATCACGAGAACAATCAAGGCAAAGGACAAGCATTGAAAAACTGCCTTCACCTACATCCAGTCTCTGGGGCAATACGGAACTGTCATCACAGCAGATTCAGACGGCCAGCACAAGGTTTGGGATATTTTCCGAGTGGCAACCAAAGCTGCTGAACATCCCAATCAGCTGATTCTGGGAGCACGCGCCTTTACTGGTAAAGTCCCTCTGCGCAGCCGCTTCGGCAACAGCCTGACTCGGGCTCTCTTCAAAGCTTCAGACTGGCGTGGGTGTCTCTGATACGCAGACAGGCTTACGAGCCTTTACGACCAACATGATTCCATTTATGCTAAAGGTAGAGGGACAGCGCTATGAGTATGAAATGAACATGCTCTTAGAAGCCAGCAAGGAATACCCCATTTTGGAAGTTCCCATTGAGACGGTCTATATCAATGATAATGAAGGTTCGCACTTCCGACCTGTTAGAGATGGACTCATGATTTATAAAAATATCTTTAAATTCGCCCTGACTTCTCTCAGCAGCTTCATCGTCGACTACATGGTCCTGCACTGGCTCTCTTATTCTTAGCTGCTGCTCCGACCAGCCTGAGAATTCTCCTAGCCAACGGGATTGCCCGCGTGACCAGCTCAGTCTTCAACTACTCGACCAATAAAAAACTGGTCTTTAAGAACGACGACAGCATTCTCAAGACAGGAACCGGCTATTTCAGCCTAGCTCTGGTGCTCTTTATCCTAGATACACTCGTTGATTCGCCTCTTCTACGCTGTCTTTGGTCTCAATCTTCTGATTGTCAAAATCATCGTCGGACTGCTGCTTTTCACCGTCTCTTGGATGGTACAAAAGAGATTTATTTTTAAGGAAAGGACACACACTGCATCATGAAATTTTTAAAGAAAGGCTATGCCTACGCCTCGATTTTTGGCCTACTTCTGACAGCTTCTTTTAGCTACTCCATGTTGAAAACCTTCGTCATTGCAGAGACTATTTCCACAGTCTCAAGCACCGCTTCATCATCCAATGCCGAGGCTGCCAGCAAGGCTGCTGAAACAGCCACAGTGACAGATACCAGCTATTCAGACGACAATATCTCGGTTACGCTGACTGAAAAGACCGTCAACAATACCCAAGTCTACATCGCTGATGTGACCGTCAGCTCCGCTGAATACTTGAAAACAGCCCTCGCCAATAACACCTACGGAACCAATGTCACCGCCAAGACTTCAGAAACGGCCGCTAATAACAAGGCCATCCTAGCGGTTAACGGCGACTACTACGGTGCCAATTCTACCGGATATGTCATCCGCTGGCGTCGTTCTACCGCTGATACCGTCCGAGAGGACGCCAGCAATGGGGATTTGGCCATTTACAAAGACGGCTCCTTTAAAATCATTTACGAAAATGAAGTCTCTGCCGACCAGCTGGTCAAAGACGGTGTGGTCAATCTCCTAGCCTTCGGACCAGCCCTCGTAGAAAAATGGTGAGATTGTCGTGAATACTAAGTCCGGAGTTGGCCAGATCTATGGCTTCCAATCCACGGACAGCTATCGGTATCATTGATGAAAACCACTATATCATCATCGTTTCAGACGGACGCACTTCAGAAAGTCAGGGACCTTTCCCTCTATGAAATGGCTGAAGTTATGAAATCTTATGGCGTCAAGACTGCCTACAACCTGACGGTGGCGGCTCGTCCTTTATGTACTTCAACGGTCAGGTCATCAACAAACCTACCACCAACGGAAATATCTCAGAAAGGGCGGTGAGCGACATTGTCTACATCGGTTACTAATCCCAGCAAAAAACGTTTCAAAAAAACAGCTGTTTCCTACATCCTGCTAACGATTTTTCTTCTTTGCTTTCAGCAGAATCTATGAGTCCTTCAGCTTTGGGGAAACATCTGTCCACATGCACTATCTCTTTTTCCCTTCCTCTCGTTGGGGGCACCCTCCTCCTGCTCTTCATGAAAAATGATTCCCAACCTCTCTCGGCTCAGTCTCAACCTCTGGAACTCAGCTGTAGCCATTATGACAGCCGGTATGCTCTTTTCGTGGCATCCGTCAGCCTATCTGGCCGCTCCACGACACTGGATATGCCCTACTGGTACGTAGGAGCAGCCTTTGCGGCTCTAGCTCTATTCTCCATGGTCTTTACACGCAGTGTGTGGGTGAATAAAGAAACCAGCTCAATATCCTAATCTCATAGAAAACAGAAAGGTCGTGGTGTTTAAGCCACGACCTTTCTCATGAACTAAATCTGCTTTTTATAATCAACGATAGAACTTCTAAGAAAATCTTTGCTATCACATGGAAATGAGATCGACTTGCAAAATTAGACGATTCTACCCTGATCAACAACCA
>BNJV01000628.1_pt1 | contig 29657 bp, 49 predicted proteins | sample 8540591 | NCBI WGS metagenome assembly BNJV01 (sample SAMD00202457, study PRJDB9452) | human saliva metagenome | host: Homo sapiens | reverse complement strand
TAAATAAATAAAATCATTGATAGTAACATTTACGACATCCTATTTATTACTGCCACTGGCCGTTCACTATTTCTAAGCCACCTCTGCGTTATCTATTCCTAGTCAGAATAGATAATGACCCCAACATGATTTTTAACCCAATGTGATGTATTCTGGGTTCACTCACTCATTTTTAAAGCAGAATAATAAGTCATTCTTAATCTCTCACTTACTTGCTTTTATTAACCTTATATCCTGCTTGTCCCCAGCAGAATCGGATATACTTTGACAAAAACAAGGTATTGATCGGATTTTTCAAAATCAAATACGTGGCGATGTAGATAATGAGTTATAGCAAAATATTCTCTCAGCAACCGGTATCAAGATTCTTTTCATGGTGGACCCTACTCACCTGACAAGAAAGGCGAAAACCTCGCCACGCATGCATAAACTTTCATTCAGACCACTCACTATAGCCTTGATTATCTGACAAATCTTTGCAAAAATACTAAAATAGCCCGGAAGCAAGTAAACCAACCACAGTCCATCAATCAAAGGATACTAATGAATTCCGCACGAATCACGCGGAACGCGAGATTAAGAGCTATTGCCAACAAAGGAAGTATAGCGGCTAGTTTAGGTATCAATGGCTGATTACACAGATCATCAATCTAACGCTCACGACGAAGTCAAATTCGAACTAAATTTGTAAACCAGCGTTGTAATTGTACGGCAGCGTTCAATACTCCCGTAATCCTTAATGTTTCAGCAAGGCCAAATCCTCCTCTTTTGTTCCGATTAATTCATCATCAGATAATTGATAAAATTGTCTGTTCATATTCATAGTTACCCTTTGTGTTATATTTACCGCTATGTAACAATTAAATGAGTATTGGATAAAATACTTGAAATCTCCACAAATCTCACCATACTTTCCCGACAATATTTTATAGTCAATTGTACCTGAATGATAGTGAAATAATACGCAGAGATAAAATATCCCTCATCATCACTTTTTAAAACATACACGCGCCCAGCTACACCCGATTAAGGTCTATTCGCGTGGTCATTCAGGCGCGTTCACCAGCAAAGCGCGTCGCTCATTCAATACTGCTGCACCCACTTTCCAACAGACACTCCAGCGATTACAAGAGAGTGTTTCATCCATTATCCATCAACTCTTCTGTAAGAGCTACAAGTTTTATTCCATTTTGTCAAATTGTCATCTTTTCCTCCTTATTTCTATTTTTTAGTTTGACTCTAGCCTTAAACCATTTTAAAACCAGACGGCAATTACTGAAATCATTTTCCTCTCCTTCCTTTCTTTCCTCACTTATTTATTGAGCAGTGATTTAAATGAACAGGCAAATTTCATTTATTTTAAATAATATTGATAAACCATGGCAATAAGATTGGTAAACATCGCGCAGTCTCCTTCTTTCTTCTTACCTATCTATTCGAAAAACAATTGAAATGAACAACTATTTTATTTTTATTTAAAAACCACTTAATGAACCAAGCAAGATAACAGCATACTCGAGTACTTTTGGAACTAAAGGTCAAACCTGCATCTAGTTGTTTGTAAGGTGAGAGCCAGGGGTGGAGGAGCATTCCAGCAAAAATTGCAAAGACAGGTGCACCCACGACGGGGAAAAATCCTCCCATGAACCAAGATACGATAGAAATGAGAAGGCAGGTCAAGATTCCTGCCCATTTTTGATAAAAATAACATATAAACCTCCGAAAATAAGCACTTATTATTATAGTCCTGTCGAGAAGAAAAGTAAAACAGAAAGTGAAAATGCGGGTTTCAGATGGATTTTGCGGTCAGGAGCTTTGTAGTATATAGTACTATGTTCTGTAAAGGGGATATCTATGGACTTAACCAAGCGCTTTAATAAACAGTTAGACAAGATTCAAGTTTCTGATTCGCCAGTTTGACCAGGCAATTTCAGAGATTCCTGGGGTCTTGCGTTTGACCTTGAGGGAACCTGATTTTACAACGCCAGATCATATCAAGGAGGCAGCCAAGGAGCCATTGATCAGAACCAATCCTACCATACAGGGATGAGTGGTTTATCTGACCTTGCGCCAGTGTCATAGAAGGACTTTGTAAAAGAAAAATACCAGCTAGATTATAATCCTGGAAAATGAAATTTTTAGCAATTGAAGGACAGAGGCTTTATCTGCTACTTTGACGGCTATTTTGGAAGAGGGGATAAGGTTCTTCTGACAGCTCCTGCTCATCCAGGATATGAGCCGATTGTCAATCTAGTTGGGAGCAGAGATTGTCGAGATTGATACAACTGAAAATGGTCTGTCTTGACTCTGAAATGTTGGGAAAGGCAATTTTGGAGCAAGGCGACAAGTCAAAGCAGTCATTCTTAATTATCCAGCCAATCCGACAGGGATTACTTATAGTCGAGAGCAGTTGGAGGCCTTGGCAGACGTTTTACGCAAGTATGAGATTTTTGTTATCTGTGATGAGGTTTACTCAGAATTAACCTATACAGGCGAAGCCCATGTATCTCTGGGAACTATGCTGAGAGACCAGGCTATTATTATCAATGGCTTGTCTAAATCGCATGCTATGACAGGTTGGCGTTTAGGCTTTATCTTTGCTCCTGCGGCTTTCACAGCTCAGTTAATCAAGAGTCACTAGTACTTGGTCACGCCGTGCAAATACCATGGCTCAACATGCGCAGGGAAGCCTTGACCGCTGGTAAAAACGATTCAAGCCTCTGAAGAAGGAATACATCCAGCGTCGAGATTATATCATCGAAAAGATGACTGCTCTTGGTTTTGAGATTATCAAACCAGATGGGGCCTCCTATATCTTTGCTAAGATTCCAGCAGGTTACAATCAAGACTCCTTTGCTTTTCTGAAGGATTTTGCCTATAAGAAGGCCGTTGCCTTTATCCCTGGTGCCGCCTTTGGACGTTACGGAGAAGGCTATGTGCGTCTGTCCTATGCAGCCAGCATGGAAACGATCAGAGAGGCCATGAAACGACTTGAGGAGTACATGAGAGAAGCATGATTCAGTCTCATCACGAGTCAAGGCTTATGCTCTACAATCGTAACTCTCGTGAAGATGACAAGCTAGTCAAAATTTTTACTGAGCAGGCAGGCAGCTGCATGTTTTTCGTCAAACACGCAGGGCTAGTCCAAACTAGCTCCGGGTTATTCAGCCCTGGTGTTAGCACTGATTTCTGCGAATCAATGATGACGGCCTTAGCTACATCGAGGACTACCATGAGGTGATGACCTTCCCAAGATTAATAGTGATCTTTTGTCATGGCTTATGCAACCTATGTAGTCGCTTCTGCAGATGCTAGTTTACAGGATAATCAGCAGGATGTCCCTTTGTTTGCTTTTTGCAAAAAGACTTTGGAGTTGATGAAGAGGGCCTGGATTATCAAGTATTGACCAATATTTTTGAAATTCAAATCTTGACTCTGATTTGGGCTTTAGCCTTAATTTTTAACGAGTGTCTTTGCCATCATGTCAGGCCTTTGATTTTTTTCTTTTTTCAACATACGGAGCCTGCCTTTGCCTAGTAGTATTATCATGAAGATGAGAGACGCTGTCATCTAAACTCTAATATCCCTTATCTGCTCAATCAATTTCGCCATTGATTTTGAGACCTTAGAGACCATTTCTGCTCAAGCCTGAAATCAAGCAAGACTTTCGCAAGTTTATAGACCAAATCTACGAAGAGTATGTTGGATTCACCTAAAATCAAAGAAATTTATTGATTCCCTAGCAGACTGGGGACAATTACTAAAAGAGGAAGACAAATGAAAAATCGCAGTAGATGCTATGCGATTACGCACCTCAAGCCATCGCTGAGGGGGCCAATCAAGCCCTTGCTGACTTTTTCAGATATTGAGATTCAACTCACGGAGATGAAAGCAAGATTAAGCAATATCTACGGCATGACAGAGCGTGTCAGCATTATCCATACGGATGAGAAAATCAACTCAGACGATGAGCCGACGAAAGCTATCCGTAAGAAGAAAAATGCCAGCATGGTATTAGCAGCTAAGGCAGTTAAAGAGGGAGAAGCAGACGCTGTCCTCTCAGCTGGGAACACAGGTGCCTTGTTGGTCGCAGGATTCTTTATTGTGGGTCGTATCAAAAATATCGATCGTCCAGGACTCATGTCGACCTTGCCGACCATTGATGGAAAAGGGTTTGACATGCTAGACCTTGAGCCACTGCAGAAAATACAGCCCATCATCTGCACCAATACGCTGTCCTATACTCCTTCTATGCGATGTTCGTGGGATCTCGAAACCACGTGTTGGTTTGCTCAACAATGGAACAGAAAGCATCAAGGGAGATCCGCTTCGTAAGGAAACATACGACTTGTTAGTAGCTGATGAAAGTTTGAACTTTGTCGGAAACGTGGAAGCGCGTGATCTGATGAATGGCGTTGCGGATGTTGTCGTAACAGATGGTTTCACGGGAAACGCTGTTCTCAAATCCATTGAAGGGACAGCCAGGTATCATGGACTTGCTTAAGACAGCTATCACAGGTGGTGACTTCGAGCAAAACTTGGTGCCTCCTTCTCAAAGATAGCCTCAAAGGTTTGAAAAGCAACTCAACTATTCAGATGTTGGTGGAGCGGTCTTGTTTGGTGTCAAAGCGCCAGTTGTAAAGACCCATGGCTCAAGTGGATGCCAAAGCTGTGTACAGTACGATTCGCCAGATTCGTACCATGCCTCGAAACAGACGTAGTTGTTCAAACCGCGTGAATTTTCAGGAGAATAAAAAGATGACAGAAAAAGAAATTTTGACCAAAAGGTAAACCATTATCCAAGAGCGACAGGGAGAAGACTTTGTCGTGACAGAAGCCTTGAGTTTTGAAAGACGACCTAGATGCAGACTCAGTAGACTTGATGGAGTTCGTCCTGACGTTAGAAGATGAATTTGGTATCGAGATCAGGATGAGGAAATTGACCAACTTCAAAGTGTGGCAGATGTGGTCGGAACTATTAAAGGTAAGATAGAGAGAGCAACATGCATGTTGTGTTTGCAGAAAAAGAAAACGTTAAACTTTTTGTAGAAATTGCGAATATAGAGATGAGACAGAAAAAGGAGGATAGTTCATGTATATGCCAATCTTGTATCCATGGTTCATTAAGTGGTTTTTAAAATAAAAAAATAAAATAGTTGTTCATTTTCGAATTGTTTTTCGAATAGATAGGTAAGAAGAAAAGAAAGGAGACTACGTTGATGATTTACCAATCTTATTGCCATGGTTTATCAAATGGTATTTAAAAATAAAATGAAATTTACCTGTTCATTTTAAATCACTGCTCGAATAGATAAGGAGAAGAAAAGGAAGGAGAGAAGAAATGATTTCAGTAATTTACCCAATCTGGTTTTTAAAATGGTTTAAGAGCTAGAAGTCGTAAACTAAAAAATAGAAATAAAGGAGGAAAAAGATGACAAATTTTGACAAAATGGAACAAAACTTTGTAGCCTCATAGAAGAAGAGTTGATGGATGTGGATGGGGGAGCACTTCCTCTTGTAATCGCTGGAGTGTCTATTTGGAAAGTAGGGCAAGAGTGGTAGGTGGAGCGACAGCGCTTTTTGCTGGTGGAGCAAAGACTGCGGGTATTACGTGAATAGACCTTAGTCAGATTGTAGCTGGAGAGGTATTCGTATGTTTTTAAAAAGAAGTGATATTATTAGGGATATTTTTATCTCTACGTATTATTTTCACTATCATTCAAATTTTTAATTGACTATAAAAATATTGTCAGGAAAGTATAGTGTGAATTTTATGGAGATTTCAGAAGTATTTACCTATCCAATACTCATTTTAATTATTTTACATAGCAGTAAAATATAACACAAAGGAGTAACTATGAATATGAACTTGGAGCAATCCCTTTATCAATTATCTGATGATGAATTAACGGAACAAAAGGAGGATTTGGCCTTTGCTGAAGCAGTTGGGATTGCAGGAGTATTGAATCGTCGCTGTACAAATTTTTAAATGCTGGTTACAAATTTGGTTCAGATTTGGCTCTGTCGTGGGCGTTAGATTACAACAGTCACAACCCTCATCACTACATTGTTACCTAAAACTAGCCACTATACTTCCTTTGTTGGCAATAGCTCTTAATCTCGCGTTTCATGTGATTCGTACAGGTTCATTAGTATCCTTTGATTGGAAATGGACTGTAGTTGGTTTACTTGCTTCGGGCTATTTTGGTATTTTTGCAAAAGATTTGTCAAAAGATAATCAAAACTATAAATGATGAATCTGAATGAAAAGGATTTTATGATGTAAATGGCGGAGTTTTTCCGCCTTTCTTATCAGGTAAATAGGAGTCCACCATGAAAAATCTTATTAGGATTTGCTGAGGGATATTTTACTGTATAACTCATTATCTACATCGCCACGTATTTGATTTTGAAAAATCCGATCAATACCTTGTTTTATCCAGAAACCTATCCGATTCTGCTGGGGTTGTTTTATGTAGGATATAAGGTTACACAAAAGCAAGTAGAGTGAGAGATTAAGAATGACTTATTATTCTGCGCCAAAAATGGGTAAGGTAAGATTTGAAGAATGCATCACATTGGAGTTTAAAAATTATGATTTTAGAATGGTGTTATCTATTCTCGACTAGAATAGATAACACCAGAGGTGGCTTAGAAATAGTAGGGACATTAGAAATTGTAGTAATAAATAGGATGTCGTAAATGTTACTATCAATGATTTATTTGTTCCAAACTTGCCCAGGGTGACAGTAAAAAGTCAATTTCCTTTTATACCATATTTTTAGTAGGTAGGACACTTGTTCTGCCTATTTTTGCTCAAAAATAAGGCTAGTTGAGGTGTTTATTTTGGAGTTTTACATGTATTTTTGATAAAATAGGTATAGAAATTAGGAAAGTTGGAGAAAAGAAATGAAGAAGGTTTTAGGCTATTGTTTAGTATTTGTTTTTCTATTTTTAATGAATATTTTTCGTCTTTACGATACTAGCAACTCTTGATTTCAGGTAACAATGAGTGAAAGTAGTTATCTCGTGCCCCCTGTGTTTGCTTATCGTTTTATACACCATTCACAAAAAGAAGTGGGAAAGGTAAAGAAATCTGTGTAATTGATGTTCTAGGGCAGACTCTTGTTCTGCCTATTTTCTTTGACAAAAAAGTGCTGTTCAGGTATGAATATTGTTTTTCAGAAATAATTTTTCCGATTTCTTCTTCGTTTGGTTAAAATAATCTTACAAAGTTTTTAAGAGATTGTTAGAAAAAGGAGATGGATATGAAATTTGGGGAAAAGACACTATCGCCCTCAGGTGGATCAGATGGATTACATGTGGCTTCCTTGGCTATGGTATTTGGCTACTACATGTAGTTATTACCCTGGCTCATCTACGAGAGTTGGCCAAAACGACCATGGATGGGACGACTGCTTTGGGTCTTGTAAAGGTAGCAGAGGAACTTAGTTTTGAAACACGGGCTATCAAGGCGGATATGACGCTCTTTGACCTGCCAGATTTGACCTTTCCTTTTTGTAGCGCATGTGCTCAAGGAAGGGAAATTGCTCACTACTATGTGGTGACAGGTCAGGATAAGAAGACCATCCATATCGCTGATCCAGATCCTGGTGTCAAGCTGACCAAGATTTCCCGTGAGCGATTTGCGCAAGAGTGGACAGGGGTCAGTCTCTTTATGGCGCCATCTCCAGACTATAAACCTCATAAGGAGAAAAAACAGGGGCTCCTATCCTTCTTGCCCATCTTATTCAAACAGCGTGGGTTAATTACCAATATCGTACTAGAGACACTCTTGGTAACCCTGATTAACATTGTGGGTTCTTATTATCTGCAGTCTATCATTGATACCTACGTGCCAGATCAGATGCGTTCGACGCTGGGTATCATCTCTATTGGTTTGGTCATCGTCTATATCCTCCAGCAGATTTTTGTCCTATGCCCAGGAGTACCTCCTACTAATCCTTGGGCAACGCCTCGTCAATTGATGTGATTTTTGTCCTACATCAAGCATGTTTTTCAGCTGCCAATGTCCTTTTTTGCGACACGCAGGACAGGGGAAATCGTGTCTCGTTTCACGGATGCTAACAGTATCATTGACGCGCTAGCTTCGACCATTCTTTCGATTTTCCTAGATGTGTCGACGATTTTGATTATCTCGCTTGTCTTGTTTTCACAAAACATAACGCTCTTTTTCATTAGTCTACTTGCGCTTCCCATCTATACAGTGATTATCTTTGCCTTTGTGAAGCCTTTTGAAAAAGATGAATCTGGATACTATGGAAGCCAATGCGGTCCTGTCTTCTTCTATCATCGAGGACATCAACGGTATTGAGACCATTAAGTCGTTGACCAGTGAGAGTTCGCGCTATCAAAAGATTGATAAGGAATTTGTAACTTATTTGAAAAAAATCTTTTTACCTATAGTCGGGCAGAAAGCCAGCAAAAAGGCTCTGAAAAAGTTGCCCAGCTCCTGCTCAATGTTGCCGTTCTCTGGATGGAGCAGTGCTCGTCATGGATGGGAAAATGAGTTTGGGACAGTTGATTACCTATAATACTTTGCTTGTTTACTTTACCAATCCTTTGGAAAATATCATCAATCTGCAAACCAAACTTCAGACAGCGCAGGTTGCCAATAACCGTCTGAACGAGGTCTATCTGGTAGCTTCGGAGTTTGAGGAGAAGAAAACAGTCGAAGATTTGAGCATGATGAAAGGGGATACTGACCTTTAAGAAAGTCCACTATAAGTATGGCTATGGTCGTGACGTCTTGTCGGATATCAATTTGACGATTCCGCAAGGTTCTAAGGTGCTTTTGTGGGGATCTCAGGGGTCAGGAAAGACCACATTGGCCAAGATGATGGTTAATTTCTACGATCCAAGTCAGGGAGAGATTAGTCTGGGTGGTGTCAATCTCAATCAGATTGATAAAAAAGCCTTGCGCCAGTACATCAACTATCTGCCTCAACAGCCCTATGTCTTTAACGGAACGATTTTGGAGAATCTTCTCCTTGGAGCCAAAGAAGGGACGACACAGGAGGATGTTCTGCGAGCAGTCGAGTTAGCTGAGATTCGGGAAGATATTGAGCGGATGCCATTGAATTACCAGACAGAGTTGACTTCGGACGGAGCTGGTATTTCGGGGGCAACGACAACGAATCGCTTTGGCGCTGCTCTTTTAACGGATGCGCCTGTTCTGATATTGGATGAGGCGACCAGCAGTTTGGATATTTTGACAGAGAAGCGGATTGTCGATAATCTCATGGCTTTAGACAAGACCTTGATTTTCATCGCCCACCGCTTGACCATTGCTGAGCGGACAGAGAAGGTTGTTGTCTTGGATCAGGGTAAGATTGTCGAAGAAGGCAATCATGCTGATTTGCTGGCTCGAGATGGCTTTTTACGCCCATTTGGTGAATAGTTAGAAAGAGGAGAAGATGAAACCAGAATTTTTAGAAAGTGCGGAGTTTTACCATCGTCGTTACCATAATTTTTCCAGTCGAGTGATTTTACCCATGTTTCTTCTACTCGTGTTTCTACTGGGATTTTCAGTCTTTGCAGAGAAGGAGATTAGTTTGTCTACCCGAGCTACTGTCGAACCTAGTCGGATTATTGCCAATATCCAGTCGACTAGTAATCAACGCATTGTGGCCAATTATCTGGAAGAAAACAAACTAGTCAAGCAAGGGATCTCCCTCGTTCAGTACCAGCAAGGGGCGGAGGCTGTTCAAGCTGAAGCATATGCCAATCAGTTGGAGATGTTTAAGGATCAAAAAAAACAGTTAGGGTATTTGCAATCCAGTTTGAAAGAGGGGAGTGATCAATTTCCAGAGGCGGATAAGTTTGGTTATCAGGAGATGTTTCTAGACTATCTCAGCCAAGCTAGTAGTCTGAGGAGTAATGTTTCTCAGCAAAATGCCAGCATCTCCTCCTCAAAAATGCGAAAGCAGAAGTCAGAGTCAGGCCGAGATTGGCAATCTTATCAGCCAAACAGAGGATAAAAACTGAGACTACAATACAGCTAAGTCAGCTATTGAAACAGGGGCTCAACTGGATCGTCAGAATCCAGCCTACTCTTTTTATCAGACCTATAAAAACCAAGCTGGAGAAGATCCGCAAGCTAAATCGCAAGTTATTGCACAGGTGGATGCCCAAATTAGCCAGCTAGAGTCTAGTCTAGCTACTTATCGTGTGCAGTATGCGGGATCTGGAGCTCAACAAGCCTACGCAACGGGACTGGCTAGTCAGCTTGAATCCCTCAAGTCCCAGCACCTAGTCAAAGTTGGTCAGGAGTTAACCCTTTTGGATCAGAAAATTTTAGAAGCAGATTCTGCAAGAAAGTCCAGGGAGGTCTCCTAGATAAGGGGAAAATCACAGCAAGTGAGGATGGGTGTGCTTCACCTCAATCCTGAGACCAGTGATTCTACCATGGTCGCAGAATAACCCCTGCTAGCCCAACTCTACCCATCCTTGGAGAAAGAAGGAAAACCAAACTCACAGCCTATCTCAGTTCAAAAGATGTTGCTAGAATCAAAATTGGTGACTCTGTCCGCTATACTACAACTAATGATGCGAAGAACCAAATTTTTCCTGGATTCTACGATTACCAGCATAGATGCGACAGCCACCAAGACTGAAAAAGGGAAATTTCTTTAAAATAGAGGCGGAGACAAGTCTGACTCCTGAACAAGCAGAAGAGCTTCGCTACGGTTCAGAAGGACGTTTGACACTAATCACAGGAAAGAAAAAGTTATCTGCGATATTACTTAGATCAATTTTTGAACAGAGTATAATGTTTGTCTTTAACGCAATATTATACTTTTTAAAACTGTAAAATGTTTTGGTTTTACGGTTTTTTCTTAATATTAAAAAGAGCTACCTCCGACGTCGTTCGCAAATTCTTGCTATTTCCGTTATTTTGTAGTAGAATGAAGTAAAGAAATACGAAAGGCGAACTTTAAAAATGTCAAAAAAACTGATCTATTCGGGAAAAAGCCAAGGGATATCTATACAACTGAGGATGAAAAATCTCATTATTTCGACTTACAAAGACCAGGCAACTGCCTTCAACGGTGTCAAGAAGGAGCAGATTGCGGGCAAGGGAGTCTTGAATAATCAGATTTCATCTTTTATTTTTGAGAAATTAAATGCGGCTGGTGTAGCGACTCACTTTGTGGAGAAACTTTCAGACACGGAACAGCTCAATAAAAAGGTTGAGATTATTCCTTTGGAAGTTGTGCTCGCAACTACACGGCTGGTCTTTTCAAAAACGTTTTTGGCGTTGATGAAGGTATCGCATTTGAGACTCCAATTGTCGAATTTTACTATAAAAATGATGATTTGGATGATCCATTTATCAATGATGAGCATGTGAAATTCCTTAAAATTGCGGATGACCAGCAGATTGCTTACTTGAAGGAAGAAACGCGTCGTATCAATGAACTTTTGAAAGCTTGGTTTGCTGAAATTGGTCTTAAATTGATTGACTTTAAGCTAGAGTTCGGTTTTGACAAGGATGGTAAGATTATCTTGGCAGACGAATTTTCACCAGATAACTGTCGACTTTGGGACGCTGACGGCAACCACATGGACAAGGATGTTTTCCGTAGAGGTCTCGGAGAATTGACAGATGTTTATGAAGTTGTCTGGGGAGAAATTGCAGGAATTGAAATAATCTGTTTGCAAGAGCTGAAATAAAGGAATAAGAATTGATGGATAAACGTATTTTTGTTGAAAAAAAGGCTGATTTTCAGGTCAAGTCAGAGAGTTTGGTAAGGGAGCTCCAGCACAACTTGGGACTGTCAACTTTGAAAAGTATTCGCATTGTGCAAGTTTATGATGTCTTTGATTTGGCAGAGGACTTGTTTGCACCTGCAGAGAAACACATCTTCTCTGAGCAGGTGACAGACCATGTTTTGGACGAAGCGGTTGTGCAAGCGGATCTTGCTAACTATGCTTTCTTTGCCATTGAAAAGCCTGCCAGGGCAGTTTGACCAGCGTGCGCCTTCGTCACAGGAAGCCTTGCTTTTGCTGGGGAGTTCGAGTGATGTGACGGTCAATACAGCCCAACTTTATCTGGTCAATAAAGATATTGATGCGACTGAGTTAGAGGCGGTCAAGAACTACTTGCTCAATCCAGTTGATTCTCGTTTCAAGGACATCACGACAGGGATTGCCAAGCAGGAATTCTCAGAGTCAGACAAGACCATTCCTAAATTGACTTTCTTTGAAAGCTATACAGCAGACGACTTTGCTCGCCATACAGGCCGAGCAAGGGATGGCCATGGAAGTGGATGAGTTTGCTCTTTATCCAAGACTATTTCAAATCAATCAGGGCGCGTGCCGACTGAGACGGAACTCAAGGTTTTGGACACTTACTGGTCTGACCACTGCCGTCACACGACTTTTGAGACCGAGTTGAAACACATTGATTTCTCAGCTTCTAAATTCCAAAAGCAATTGCAAGCGACTTATGACAAGTATATTGCCATGCGTGAGGAACTAGGTCGGTCTGAAAAGCCACAAACCTTGATGGATATGGCAACTATTTTCGGTCGTTATGAGCGTGCTAATGGTCGTTTGGACGATATGGAAGTGTCTGACGAAATCAATGCATGCTCGGTTGAAATCGAAGTGACGTTGATGGTGTCAATGAACCTGGCTTCTTATGTTCAAAAAACGAAACCCACAATCACCCAACGGAGATTGAGCCATTTGGTGGTGCTCGCTACCTGTATCGGTGGGGCTATTCGTGACCCGCTGTCAGGCCGTTCCTATGTTTACCAAGCCATGCGTATCTCAGGTGCTGGTGACATTACAGCGCCGATTTCAGAAACGCGCGCTGGGAAATTGCCACAACAAGTCATTTCGAAGACAGCTACTCATGGTTATTCTTCGTATGGTAACCAAATTGGTCTGGCGACGACTACGTTCGTGAGTACTTCCACCCAGGCTTAGTAGCTAAACGCATGGAGCCATAAGGCTGTTGTTGGTGCCGCCTCCTAAGGAAAAATGTAGTCCGTGAAAAAACCGGGAAAGCTGAGCGATGTGATTATCTTGCTCGGTGGTAAGACTGGACGTGATGGTGTCGGTGGTGCAACGGGATCTTCTAAGTTCAAACAGTTGAGTCTGTAGAGACTGCCGGTGCTGAGGTTCAAAAAGGGAATGCCATCGAAGAACGCAAGATTCAACGCCTTTTCCGTAATGGCGATGTCACTCGTCTCATCAAGAAGTCCAATGACTTTGGAGCAGGGGGTGTCTGTGTGGCTATCGGTGAATTGGCAGATGGTCTTGAAATTGACCTTAACAAGGTTACTCTTAAATACCAAGGCTTGAATGGTACAGAAATTGCCATCTCTGAATCACAAGAACGGATGGCGGTCGTGGTTCGTCCTGAAGATGTGGATGACTTCGTTGCGGAATGTAATAAAGAAAATATTGACGCGGTTGTTGTGGCAACAGTGACTGAAAAACCAAATCTTGTCATGCACTGGAATGGTGAAACCATTGTTGACTTGGAACGTCGTTTCCTTGATACAAACGGTGTGCGCGTGGTCGTTGATGCCAAGGTTGTGGACAAGGATGTCAAGCTTCCAGAAGAACGTGACAACAAGCGCTGACACACTTGAAGCAGATACCCTTGCGGTTCTATCTGACCTCAACCATGCGAGTCAAAAAGGCTTGCAGACTATCTTTGACTGTTCGGTCGGTCGTTCAACGGTCAATCACCCACTTGGTGGTCGCTACCAACTCACACCAACTGAAGCTTCTGTGCAGAAATTACCAGTTCAGCACGGTGTGACGCATACTGCGTCTGTCATGGCACAAGGTTTCAACCCTTATGTGGCAGAATGGTCTCCATACCACGGTGCTGCCTATGCGGTTATCGAAGCAACCGCTCGTTTGTTGCTCGCTGGTGCAAACTGGTCTAAGGCTCGTTTCATACCAAGAATATTTCGAGCGCATGGACAAGCAAGCAGAGCGTTTCTGGTCAGCCAGTAGCCGCCTTCTAGGCTCTATCGAAGCACAAATCCAGCTTGGCTTACATCTATCGGTGGTAAGGACTCTATGTCTGAGCTACTTTGAGGAATTAACCGTACCACCAACCTTGGTTGCCTTTGGGGTGACGACGGCGGATAGCCGTAAGGTGCTTTCTCCTGAGTTCAAATCTGCAGGGTAAAAACATCTACTACATTCCAGGTCAAGCACTCTCTGCAGAGATTGATTTTGAACTTATTAAGTCTAATTTTGCTCAGTTTGAAGCCATTCAAAAAGGCTCACAAAGTAACATCTGCATCAGCTGTCAAATATGGTGGTGTCGTTGAAAGCTTGGCTCTTGCTACCTTTAGAATATATCGGTGCAGAGGTGATCTTGCCTGAACTTGAAACAGCTTTGACAGCTCAATTGGGCGGATTTGTCTTCACATCTCCTGAAGAAATTGCTGGAGTAGAGAAGATTGGACAAACAAGCGCAGACTTTACACTCCTTGTCAACGGTGTGAAGCTAGATGGACACAAACTTGACAGTGCCTTCCAAGGGAAACTGGAAGAAGTTTACCCAACAGAATTTGCACAAGCCAAAGAACTGGACGAAGTTCCAGCTGTCGCTTCTGACGCAGTCATCAAAGCCAAGGAAACTATTGAAAAAACCTGTGGTTTACATCCCAGTCTTCCCAGGAACCAACTCAGAATATGACTCAGCTAAGGTCTTCGAAAAAGAAGGTGCAGAGGTTAACTTGGTACCATTTGTGACCCTGAATGAAGAAGCCATTGTCAAGTCAGTTGAAACCATGGTTGACAATATCGGCAAGGCTAACATCCTCTTCTTTGCAGGTGGTTTCTCAGCTGCGGACGAGCCAGATGGATCAGCTAAATTTATTGTCAATATCCTGCTCAATGAAAAGTGCGTGCGACCATTGATGGCTTTATCGCTCGTGGGGGCTTGATTATCGGTATCTGTAATGGATTCCAGGCTCTAGTTAAATCAGGTCTCTTCCATACGGAAACTTCGAGGATGCCAGCAGTACTAGTCCAACCCTCTTCTACAATGATGCCAACCAGCACGTGGCCAAGATGGTGGAAACTCGGATCGCCAATACCAACTCGCCATGGTTGGCTGGCGTGCAAGTGGGCGATATCCATGCTATCCCTGTTTCGCACGGTGAAGGGAAGTTTGTCGTGACAGCTGAGGGAATTCGCAGAGCTTCGTGACAATGGTCAAATCTTTAGCCAATACGTTGACTTTGAAGGCAAAACCAAGCATGGATTCTAAGTACAATCCAAATGGTTCTGTCAATGCGATCGAAGGTATCACAAGCAAGAACGGTCAAATCATCGGTAAGATGGGACACTCAGAACGTTATGAAGACGGTCTTTTTCCAAAACATCCCAGGAAATAAAGATCAACATCTCTTTGCATCAGCAGTTAAATACTTTACTGGAAAAATAAGACTAGAGCTGACTATAACGATTGGTGTGTTTTTGAGAAGTAAAATGAAAGTTTGTGAAGTATTTGAATAAATTAATTGATATACCTGATATTGGAAAAAAGATTCAATTGAAAAACATTATCTAGAAGATGAGAGTAATGAAGGAGGACTTAAAAGCCAAGAAAGTGTTTACTTTGTGATAAAGATACTACAAGTTTCTGCAACTCTCACACCATTCCACAGTTATCGTTAAAAAAATATTTCTGATTCTGGCATGTTAACTCAAGCTGGTTATTTAATAGGGAACGATTTGTTAGATAATGATAAGGGAGTGAGCAATTCGGGAACGATACAAATTATTTGTCGTAAATGTGATTCTTTCTATTTTCAGGAATATGAAAATGAAATTAATCTTACGTCTTATCCTAGCGATAAAATGTTGTCACAAATTGCATTGAAAAATTTCCTTTTAGAACTAGTTAAAAAGGAGGGAGGAAAAATATCATTTTGAAAAAAATCAATGTCTGATAATACAATCAAGAAGGCTTTATACTTAAGAATACCTGAGATTTCTAATAAAACATTAGAGAATACATCTCAAAAAAATAAAAAGATCTTCATAATTCTTTTGATTATGATATTGAAGATTTTCAAAATGAAATTTTACTCCATAAAACTGCTACTGAAAACAATCTTAAAGGAGCATATCAAATTATTTTTTTCATGAGGTGCTCCCCTATAAGACACCGATAGCGTTTCAAGGCTCATTAACGTTGATTAGAGATATGTATGAATATCCAGTGAATGATACGAGTAACCATTCAAAAAATAATCGTATTCAGAAGTTGCATCTGGCTATTTTACCATTAAAAGAAAAGACGATGGTGCTAGCTTTTTATCATAAAAGGGATTGAAAATATAGATCTCTAAAAAAAGTCAGTTTAACAGTAGCGATCGATTGAAGAAACTAGATTTTCTTAATTATTTAATATTTGCTTACACTGAAAAACTATTACTTTAGCCCGACAATTAAAGAAAAAAATTAGAACAAATGAGAAGCTTGTGCTACTTAGTCAAGAACTTTTTGGTGAACCTAATTTGGGTCAGTATGTAGGTGTTGATAGTTATAAGAGAGTCGAGCCAGATGAAAATTCCTAATTTTCTTTTAGAAGAGTGGGCTATAATGTAAAAATAAAAAGGTATAAAAATGACATACGAAGTAAAAATCTCTTAATGAAGAATGTGGTGTTTTTCGGTATCTGGGGACATCCAGATGTCTGCTAAATTGACCTATTTTTGGTCTCCACAGTCTTCAGCACCGTGGTCAGGAGGGGGCAGGAATTCTCTCCAATGATCAGGGAAAATTGAAGCGTCATCGTGATATGGGGCTTTTTATCAGAAGTGTTCAGAAATCCAGCTAATTTGGATAAACTAACTGGAACGAGCGCGATTGGACATGTTCGTTATGCGACTGCTGGCGAAGCTTCTGTGGATAACATCCAGCCCTTCCTCTTTCGCTTTCATGATATGCAGTTTGGACTTGCTCACAACGGAAACTTGACCAATGCAGAATCGCTCAAGAAAGAATTGGAACAAAGAGGAGCTATTTTCAGTTCAACTTCGGACTCAGAAATCTTGGCTCACCTCATTCGTCGGAGTCACAATCCCTAGCCTGATGGGCAAAATAAAGGAAGCACTCAGTCTTGTCAAAGGTGGCTTTGCTTATATCTTGTTGTTTGAGGACAAGCTGATTGCGTGCACTTGATCCTAATGGCTTCCGTCCGCTTTCAATCGGGAAAATGGCTAATGGAGCGGTGGTTGTTTCCTCTGAAACCCTGCGCTTTTGAAGTCATTGGTGCTGAGTGGATTCGTGATTTGAAGCCAGGTGAGATTGTGATCATTGATGACAAGGGCATCCAGTATGACAGCTATACAGATGATACCCAGTTGGCGATTTGCTCTATGGAGTATATCTATTTTGCCCGTCCTGACTCTAATATCCATGGTGTTAACGTCCATACAGCTCGCAAAACGTATGGGGGCTCAATTAGCACGTGAATTTAAGCATGAGGCAGATATTGTGGTCGGTGTGCCAAATTCTTCACTCAGTGCGAGCATGGGCTTTTGCAGAAGAATCCGGTCTGCCAAATGAAATGGGGCTGATCAAAAACCAATACACCCAACGCACCTTTATCCAACCGACTCAAGAATTGCGGGAGCAAGGTGTTCGGATGAAGCTATCTGCTGTTTCGGGCGTTGTCAAAGGTAAACGTGTGGTGATGATTGATGATTCCATTGTTCGTGGGACGACCTCTCGCCGTATCGTTCAGCTTTTGAAAGAAGCAGGTGCGTCTGAGGTTCATGTTGCTATTGGCAGTCCTGCGCTAGCTTATCCATGTTTCTACGGAATTGATATCCAGACGCGTCAGGAGTTGATTGCGGCTAATCATACGGTCGAAGAAACCTGCCAAATCATTGGTGCGGATAGCCTGACCTATCTTTCGATTGATGGCTTGATTGATTCTATCGGCATCGAAACAGATGCGCCGAACGGTGGTCTCTGTGTCGCTTATTTTGATGGAGACTACCCAACTCCTCTCTACGATTATGAGGAAGAATATCGTAGAAGCTTGGGGGATAAGATCAGTTTTTACAAATAGACGGATAAAGACTCTCCATGAAAGGAAAGGAAGAGAAGATGACAAATAAAAATGCTTATGCGCAATCTGGTGTAGATGTTGAAGCAGGTTATGAAGTTGTTGAGCGGATCAAAAAGCACGTGGCTCGTACGGAGCGTGCAGGTGTCATGGGAGCTCTTGGTGGTTTTGGTGGCATGTTTGACCTTTCAAAGACAGGGGTAAAAGAGCCTGTCTTGATCTCAGGGACTGACGGTGTCCGAACCAAGCTCATGCTGGCTATTAAGTACGACAAGCATGACACGATTGGGCAGGACTGTGTAGCCATGTGTGTCAATGACATCATCGCTGCAGGTGCGGAGCCCCTCTATTTCCTTGACTACGTAGCGACAGGGAAGAATGAACCAGCTAAACTAGAACAAGTCGTTGCTGGTGTGGCAGAAGGTTGTGTGCAGGCAGGCGCTGCTCTCATCGGTGGGGAAACGGCTGAAATGCCTGGTATGTATGGCGAAGATGACTACGACTTGGCTGGTTTTGCAGTCGGTGTGGCTGAAAAATCTCAAATCATAGACGGTTCAAAAGTAGTCGAAGGTGATGTCCTTCTCGGGCTTGCTTCGAGTGGGATTCACTCAAATGGTTACTCGCTCGTCCGTCGTGTCTTTGCGGACTACACAGGTGAGGAAGTCTTGCCAGAATTGGAAGGCAAGAAACTCAAAGAAGTCCTCCTTGAGCCGACTCGCATCTATGTCAAGGCCGTCTTGCCACTCATCAAGGAAGAGCTGGTCAACGGTATTGCCCACATCACAGGTGGTGGCTTTATCGAGAATGTCCTCGCATGTTTGCAGATGACCTAGCTGCGGAAATTGAAGAAGACAAAGTTCCAGTGCTTCCGATTTTTAAAGCCCTTGAAAAAAATACGGTGAAATCAAGCATGAAGAAATGTTTGAAATCTTCAATATGGGTGTGGGACTCATGCTGGCAGTTAGCCCTGAAAAATGTAAGTCGTGTCAAGGAATTGTTGGATGAACCAGTCTATGAAATTGGTCGCATCGTTAAGAAAGAAAACGAAAGTGTCATCATCAAATGAAAAATAGCGGTTTTTTTGCCTCTGGTAATGGCTCAAATTTTCAGGTGATTGCTGAAGAATTTCCGGTGGAGTTTGTCTTTTCAGACCATCGTGACGCCTATGTGCTCGAACGTGCAGACAAGCTCGGCGTCCTGTCCTATGCTTTTTGAACTCAAGGAGTTTGAGAACAAGGCGGACTACGAAGCGCCTCTTGTCGAACTCTTGGAAGAACATCAGATTGACTTGGTTTGCCTCGCCGGCTATATGAAAAATCGTTGGGCTCACCTTGCTAGCTTCCTACGAAGGTCGTATCATAAACATTCACCCAGCCTACCTGCCAGAATTTCCAGGAGCTCATGGGATTGAGGACGCTTGGAATGCTGGCGTTACTGAGAGTGGCGTGACCATTCACTGGGTGGACTCAGGGTGTGGATACAGGAAAGGTTATCAAGCAAGTACGCGTACCACGACTAGCTGATGATACCATCGATAGCTTTGAAGAACGCATTCATGAGGGCAGAGTAGAGTTGTATCCAGAGGTTATTAGAGAATTGTTGGACAAATAAATGAAAAAATGGTTGGAAACATTTGCTTTGATTAGCTTGGTAATCGTTCTACGTTTACTGGTAAATTTCTTCTTCCCAGAGTTTCCCTATTGGGGGAGATTTTTACTGACAGTGATTTTAGGAGTCTTGGTAATCGTCTCCCTATACTTTATGAAAAGAAAATTGCCTAAGTAGAGAGTTTGAAAATGAAAGGAAGTAACATGACTAAACGCGCCTTAATCAGCGTCTCAGACAAAGCGGGCATTGTTGAATTTGCCCAAGAACTTAAAAAACTTGGTTGGGATATCATCTCAACAGGTGGTACCAAAGTTGCCCTTGACAATGCTGGGGTGGAGACCATTGCGATCGATGATGTGACGGGCTTCCCAGAGATGATGGACGGTCGCGTCAAGACCCTTCACCCGAATATCCATGGTGGGCTCCTCGCTCGTCGTGACTTGGATAGCCACCTTGAGGCGGCTAAGGACAATAAGATCGAATTGATTGATCTTGTTGTAGTAAATCTTTATCCTTTCAAGGAAACGATTCTCAAACCAGATGTGACTTACGCTGACGCAGTTGAAAATATCGATATCGGTGGGCCATCAATGCTTCGTTCAGCGACTAAAAACCACGCCAGCGTAACAGTTGTGGTAGACCCTGCTGACTATGCAGTGGTTTTGGATGAGTTGTCAGCAAATGGCGAAACGACTTACGAAACCCGTCAACGGTTTGGCGAGCTAAGGTTTTCCGCCACACTGCGACCTATGATGCCTTGATTGCAGAGTATTTTACAGCTCAGGTCGGCGAAAGCAAGCCTGAAAAACTCACTTTAACCTATGACCTCAAGCAAGCTATGCGCTATGGGGAAAATCCTCAACAGGATGCGGACTTCTATCAAAAAGCTTTGCCGACTGACTATTCGATTGCATCAGCGAAACAGCTCAACGGTAAAGAATTGTCCTTCAACAATATCCGTGATGCTGATGCCGCTATCCGTATCATTCGTGATTTCAAAGACCGTCCAACCGTTGTGGCTCTCAAACACATGAACCCATGTGGGATTGGTCAAGCTGGCGATATCGAAACTGCTTGGGATTATGCTTATGAGTCTGACCCAGTGTCTATCTTTCGGTGGAATTGTCGTCCTTAACCGTGAGGTGGATGCTGCGATAGCTGAGAAGATGCACGGCGTTTTCCTTGAAATCGTCATCGCACCGAGCTATACCGATGAAGCGCTAGCTATTTTGACCAATAAAAAGAAAAATTTGCGTATCCTTGACTTGCCATTTGATGCTCAAGATGCTAGTGAAGTGGAAGCAGAATACACAGGTGTGGTTGGTGGACTTCTCGTGCAAAAACCAAGACGTGGTCAAAGGAAAGCTCCCGCTGACTGGCAAGTGGTGACCAAACGCCAACCAACGGAGACAGAAGGCGACTGCTCTTGAGTTTGCTTGGAAAGGCTATCAAGTACGTCAAATCAAACGGCATCATCGTGACCAATGACCACATGACACTTGGTGTTGGCCCAGGTCAAACCAACCGTGTGGCCTCCGTCCGTATTGCCATCGACCAAGCCAAAGATCGTCTTGACGGCGCTGTGCTTGCTTCTGATGCCTTCTTCCCATTTGCGGATAACGTGGAAGAAATCGCCAAAAGCAGGAATCAAAGCTATCATCCAGCCAGGTGGGCTCTGTCCGTGACCAAGAGTCAATCGAAGCGGCTGATAAATACGGCTTAACCATGGTCTTCACAGGTGTGAGACATTTTAGACATTAAACAGACAAAGTTTCAATATAAATAAAAATTGATTATAATAACATTTGTAAAAAAGTAAGCCGTAAGGCTTGCTTTTTTGAGTATAATTGTAATAAATAAAAACTATCAAGGAGTATATGCATGCCTTTAATTGAGAAATTTAAAAATTAATAATCTTCATAATTATTATGATGTTGAGTTGAATTTTAAGAATGATAAGACAATTTACATTGGAGAAAAATGGTATTGGTAAGACGACTATTCTTTCAATACTTTATTATTTGCTTGATTTAAATTATGAGAAATTATTGAGTTTTGTTTTTGAAAGCATTGAGATTAAATTAGAGAGTAGAGAGCTTTTAAAGATTACTAAAAAGATATTAGACAAATTAATATAGATAAGAGGAGTCATAGAAGACTGAGTCTCTAGATTTGTAGTTGATGATTTACTCACGGGAATAAAACATGATGAAAATTTGATGGGAGAGTTATTGGAATTATGTAAAACAAAGGATTCAGATTTTGATATAAATGTTCAAGAATTGTACAGAAAAATATGAATTATTTAGAGAATATCCTTTCCCTCTAGCTTCAAAAAAGCAATTAATGAGGTTCTTTATAGAATTAATCCGGAAGGGTATGTAAAAAGTAATCAATGAGATAGAAAATATAAAAATAAATATAAAATTTTATACTTCCCAACTTATAGAAGAATTGAGGAAGATTTACGTAAATTAAATATAGGTCCTAAAAATGTTGCTCCTGGAGAAGAGATATTAAATAGTAAATTTAGTGGAGAATTAATTCATTTTTGGTATGGAAGATGTCGACCATAGGATAAAAGAACTATTAAATAAGATTAGTAAGGAAACCAACGAAAGTTACAATAATATGACTAGTGGTTTTATTAAATACTTTTCTAATGGGGAAAGTATTAAAATTTCTGGTGAGAATTTTGATCCTGAAGAAGTAGATATCGCTCTGTCTAGATTAGGTGATAAAATAACTGATGAAACTAAATCTATAATTTTAAAGTAAGATACGTCAAGGTGTTTTTGCACGAAGATAAATATTTGGACTATCTTGTTTCAAGTATTCTTGAAAAATTATAGAACTTTGGCAGATATTGATAGTAGGATTAATGATTTTAATCAAAGAGTAAATAAATATTTGTTTAGGAAAAAAATTTTATTATAATCCACAGTCGTTAAGGTTAGATATCAAGAGGATTGATAGTAACGGGGAGACTATTTTTAAGAAAAGTCAGGATGGAGAAAGAGTTGAAGATATTATTGATTTAAGTAATCTTTCATCGGGTGAAAAACAGTTAATTTCAACCTTTTCCAAGATATTTTTTTAGAAGATGAAAAGAACTTGTTATTCTGTTTGATGAGCCGGAGTTATCTTTATCCGTTCCATGGCAAGAGGAATTTATTTATGATATTTCTCAAGCAAACAAGTGTAGATTTTTTTATTAACAGTAACTCATTCTCCGTTTATATATACCAATCTTTTACCTTATGCAGAACAGATTGATAATTGTATTAAAGAAACTTTACAAAATAGTGATAATAAATTTTCATTTATCTTTTTAGATGATGACAATGATGATGAATTGCCTTTTTAAATAAGGGGGATATAATTTGAAATCAGTAACAATAGAAAATCACCTAGAAAGTTTTGACAGAATCCTCAGTTATTTGGGGAAAGGTATACGAGAGATGCTAAGGCTAACCCCAATAGATATTTTGTGTTTTATGAAGGAAAAGATAGGCAGTATTATGATTGCCGAATACAAAATTTTACTAAAAATTATAACGCATATGGGGTTGGTGGTAAGAGTAAGGTGTTGGAATTAGTCGATAAATTTACTCATGAGAAGGGTTATAAATTAAAGAATAAATTATTTTTTTATAGATAAAGACTATGAAAAACGCCGACTAGATTCTGATGTATATATGACTCCAAAATATGCAGTTGAAAAGCTTTTACGTAAGCCAAACTGCAATCGAGAGAATACTGAAAATACATTATGGGATAAATGAAGATGATCAAGAATTTAGCATAGTATTAGATTGTTTTTAACAAAAGATATAAAGAATTTATTCAACATCTGACGAATATGAATCTATGGGCAATTTGTTGCCAATTAAATGAGGTCAAAAATAGACTTTGATTTGTTGGGGTTAAAAATAATGCAGATAATATAGTTAAAATTAAGCATGAAAAGTTAGAATTATCAGTGAAAGATATAAGTTTTTAATTTTTGAAAGTATGTATGAGAAAAATGCTAAGTGAGAAAAATTAAAAAGGTAGTGAAAAAGAATGGCAGAGATTATGTCTCGGAGTTATCTATTTATAGAGATGAGACAGAACACATACACTACACTTTTCGAAAATGATATAGAGGAATACCGTGTTCACATAGAGGATTATTCTAGAGGTAAACAGTTGTTATGGTTTTTAAAAAGAATTTATATTATCCGTAGAGAATAAAAATGGTGGTATTCTGAAAAGACAATTTTTTTATTGATGATAGAGCTATAATGACAGTGTTTACTAATTGTGCAGATACGCCTGATTGCTTGAATGACTACTTGAAAAGAAAATGTTGTTTGACATTCAACTAGTCTTTTATTATATGTGGAAATTATATAAGATTAGATGACATTTTGAGTAAATTTTTTAGACATTAAGCAAAAAGGGGAAGAAAATAGTTTCTTTTCCCTTTTTGCTTAAAAATGCTTAACGAAACGAGATTAAAACGAACGTTTATGGTATAATGATGTTAAATAATTCGCAAAAGAGGTTAAGAAATGAAACTGCTTGTTGTCGGTTCGGGTGGTCGTGAACATGCGATTGCTAAAAAGTTACTGGAGTCAAAAAGCGTTGAAAAGATTTTTGTTGCTCCTGGGAATGACGGTATGACACTGGATGGGTTTGGAATTGGTGGACATTTATATTTCCGAACATTCTAAATTGATTGAGTTTGCAAAAAGCCAACGATATTGCTTGGTCCTTCATTGGTCCAGATGACGCCCTTCTTGCTGGAATCGTGGATGATTTTAACCAAGCTGGGCTCAAGGCTTTCGGCCCATCTCGTTTAGCAGCGGAGCTGGAGTGGTCCAAGGATTTTGCCAAGGAAATCATGGTTAAATACGGTGTGCCGACAGCAGCCTATGGCACATTTTCCGACTTTGAGGAGGCTAAGGCCTATATCGAAAGGCAGGGGTGCTCCTATCGTCGTCAAGGCAGACGGCTTGGCGCTCGGGAAAAGGCGTCGTCGTTGCTGAGACGGTTGATCAAGCGGTCAGTCGCTCATGAGATGCTCTTGGACAATAAATTCGGTGACTCAGGTGCGCGTGTGGTTATCGAAGAGTTCCTAGACGGTGAGGAGTTCTCCCTCTTTGCCTTTGCCAATGGTGACAAGTTCTACATTATGCCGACCGCTCAGGATCACAAGCGTGCCTACGATGGTGACAAGGGTCCCTATACTGGTGGGATGGGTGCTCATGCGCCAGTCCCTCACTTGTCACAGAGTGTGGTTGACACAGCGGTTGACACTATTGTCAAGCCAGTCCTTGAGGGCATGATCCAGGAAGGTCGCCCGTATCTTGGTGTTCTTTATGCAGGGCTTATCTTGACAGCAGACGGGCCTAAGGTCATTGAGTTCAACGCTCGCTTTGGAGATCCTGAAACTCAGATTATCCTGCCCCGCCTGACTTCTGACTTTGCACAAAAATATCACTGATATTCTCGATGGTAGGGGCTGAGGCATCACTTGGACCGACAAGGGCGTGACTCTGGGTGTGGTTGTCGCGTCAAATGGCTATCCGCTAGATTATGAAAAAGGGCGTTGAGTTGCCAGCTAAAAACCGATGGTGACATCATCACCTATTATGCAGGGGCTAAGTTTGCGGAAAGTAGCAGAGCACTGCTCTCAAATGGCGGCCGTGTCTATATGCTAGTAACCACAGCCAACACTGTCAAAAGAAGCCCAAGATACCATCTACCAAGAACTATCCCAACAAAAACAGAAGGCCTTTTCTACCGAACAGATATCGGAAGCAAGGCAAACAACAGGGGTGTAAAAGCGACGAAGTCGCCAAATACGATAATGGTCGTTTGATTTGCGAGCATTAGCGAGCTAATATAGAGCAATCACCGCCGTTGTGAAAGAACGATTGGATTATAAGCCAATCGTTCAGGGAAATCGGAAGACCTTGGGCTTCCGATTTAGGCATGAGACACCTTTGGTGGTGGCTGCTGCCGTCCCTCACAACCTAAGGTGATTGTTGAAAGGAAAGAAAAAAATTATGACTAAACCAATAATTTCCATCATCATGGGCTCAAAAATCCGACTGGGCAACCATGCAAAAACTGCCGAAGTCCTAGACCGTTTCGGTGTAGCCTACGAAAAAGAAGGTTGTCTCTGCCCACCGTACACCAGACCTCATGTTCAAACATGCTGAGGAAGCACGTAGTCGTGGCATCAAGGTTATCATCGCTGGTGCTGGTGGCGCAGCCCATTTGCCAGGTATGGTAGCTGCCAAAACAACCCTTCCAGTCATTGGTGTACCAGTCAAATCACGCGCGCTTAGTGGCGTGGACTCACTCTACTCTATCGTACAGATGCCGGGCGGAGTACCAGTCGCAACCATGGCTATTGGTGAAGCGGGTGCGACCAATGCGGCACTCTTTGCCCTCCGTCTCCTGTCAGTAGAGGATCAGGCTATTGCAATAGCGTTAGCAGATTTCGCAGAAGAGCAAGGAAAAATCGCAGAGGAGTCTACCAATGAGCTCATCTAAAACAATCGGAATTATCGGTGGCGGTCAGCTGGGTCAGATGATGGCCATTTCTGCTATCTACATAGGGCACAAGGTCATCGCGCTGGATCCTCGACGGATTGCCCTGCCTCTCGTGTGGCGGAAATCATCGTAGCTCCCTATAACGATGTGGGTGCCCTCCGTCAGCTGGCTGAGCGTTGCGATGTCCTCACCTATGAGTTTGAAAATGTCGATGCTGACGGTTTGGACGCTGTTATCAAAGACGGTCAGCTTCCACAAGGTACAGACCTGCTTCGTATTTCGCAAAATCGTATTTTTGAAAAGGACTTTCTTTCAAATAAGGCTCAAGTCACTGTGGCACCCTACAAGGTTGTGACTTCAAGCCAAGATTTGGCGGAGATTGACCTATCGAAAAAAACTATGTCCTAAAGACTGCGACTGGTGGCTACGATGGACACGGACAAAAAGGTTATTCGTTCAGAAGCAGACTTGGAAGAAGCTCATGCGCTAGCCGATTCAGCAGATTGCGTTTTAGAAGAATTCGTCAATTTCGACCTTGAGATTTCTGTCATCGTGTCAGGAAATGGCAAGGATGTGACGGTTTTCCCAGTTCAGGAAAAATATCCACCGCAACAACATCTTATCTAAGACCATTGTCCCAGCTCGCATTTCAGAAAGTCTAGCTGAAAAAAGCCAAAAGCTATGGCAGTGAGAATCGCTGAGCAACTCAACTTGTCTGGAACTCTCTGCGTGGAAATGTTTGCGACGGCTGATGATATTATCGTCAACGAGATTGCGCCACGTCCACACAACTCAGGGCACTACTCAATCGAAGCCTGCGACTTCTCCCAGTTTGATACCCATATCTTAGGCGTTCTCGGAGCACCATTGCCAGTCATCAAACTCCATGCGCCTGCTGTGATGCTCAATGTTCTCGGCCAGCACGTCGAGGGTCTGCTGAAAAGTATGTCGCAGAAAATCAAGCGCCCACCTCCACATGTATGGTAAAATAGAAGCGAAGCACAACCGCAAGATGGGACACGTGACTTTGTTTAGTGATACGCCGAATGAGGTGGAAGAGTTTGGGGAAGGGATTGATTTTTAGGAGAAATCTATGATTAAAATAATCGTAAATGCATTTGTTGAAAAAGGATAAGAAGGGAGCAGTTGTCGAAGTTTTATATGCTAGTAGTAATCAAGAAAAAGTGAAAGCTAAGTATGAAGAACTAGTTGCTCGAAAATCCAGAAAACTATCTAGCAATTTACGATTTACCACTTGATACAGATTTGAATACACTAGATCACTACCCATCTGTATGGATTGGGAAAGAGGAGGTTGAGTGATATTCGACAAAATAATGAGAAATGAATTTAAAATTTATTTTCAATAGGAGAATTTTATGGCACAAAAATTACTTATAGATTTTGAAGATACGTTGTCGACTATTGAGCTACCGTTAGGAAATAATGTTGTATTATTTGGTGAGAATGGGACTGGGAAAAACTCGAGTATTAAAAACTATTAATTCAATTATTGAGTTGTCTAAGGCTAACTCTGATGTAAAAATTGAGGAATATACTAAAAGATTTGAATATCAAAAAAATTTTAAAAATCAATAATATTGGGTATGATGAAATATTTCAGGTCAAAGATGAAAATAATCAATAAAGAAAAATGAAAAACTTTATTGATTATTTTTAAATCGTATAAAAGATATTTTTAGAATCATATGTTGAATTAAAATTAGAGTTTATTTCTTCTGGGCTTGTTTTTAGATAATTTTTCTAATTCTGATATCCGTAATACTAGGACAGCACTTGATTATTTTGTGAATAGTGATTTTCCTTATAATTTTTCGTCCAAATTTAATTAGAAAATGGATTCGGGATGTGAGTAGGGTATCTATTAGTGAATTAAAAGATGATTCTCTAATTATGGCTACTAGAGTAGGTGTTGATCTTAAAGAATATGAGAGAATAATTTTTCAAATTATTAATAACTATTTTCATAATTTCGATGATCTTGAGTACTATAGAAAACCAAGACTCTTAAAAGATCAAAAAGAAGATTGAGGAATGAGCTAGCAAGCTGGTCTTCAATGGTAATTTCAACAAATGAGAAAGATTTTGAAATATTTTTTTACAGAAATTAGAAAACAAAGCCATGATCTACAAGCAGAAATTTTTGGTGCAGTTTGGGAAAGTAGTGGCCAGCAGTTAGAAATTGTTAATAAGATTAATAAGTTACAATCCAATGTTGAGCAATTTAACAGTGTCATAAAAAGGTATTTTGATTTAAAAAATTGAATTAGATAAAAAGGGGAATTTCATTTTTATAAATCGGATAATGAACTTGATATTTCAAAAGTTCTCATCTGGTGAACGTAATGTAATATTTTTTTATTTTTAAAAACTAATTTTTACAGATACTGATATTTATTTAATAGATGAGCCGGAAGTTTTCTTTATCTTTGTCATTTCAGAAGCGAATAATCGGAGATATATTTGATGTTGTTGGTGATAAAAAAAGTTATAATAGCTACTCATGCGCCATATATATATAAAAGATTTTAAAAGCGTATAGTGAAGAAAAAACAAGGTAGTGAAGATAGAAAGATAATGTTAGAGGAAGAATTAGAAGAAGTATTAGAGATATACGATGAGATTGGAGCTGAGATAAGTTATAGGCCAGTTTGTTTAGTAGAAGGAAATAATAAATTTTTTTATCAACAAATTGAAGAGCTATACTCTTATGATGTACAAGATGGAGGAAATTGTATTGATATTATAAAAACTTGAAGAAGCGGGCACTAAAAACACGATTGGTATTATAGATGGTGATTATAGATTAGGGGAAAATGAGTTTAAGAATATAGTGAAAAATAGATTATTATTCTATTGAGAATATTGCATTAGAACGAATTCCAGATTTTAAGATAATAGTCAAAGAATTACAAAAATAAAAGTGACGACCCCAAAATTGGTATAGAAAATTTTACGTAGTCATGATTTGAAGGTAAAGTATTTTTCCAAAAGAAAGAGATAATCTAGAATTTTTCTATTATACTATGTAGACAATATAATAGTCCAGATAGAATTGAGTATGTTGAAGATAAAAATTCAAGAATTAGATTCTTTTAATAAAAATATAAGAATTTAAAAAGTGGTCGTTGATAGTACTAGCAAATATTTAAAGATGAAACTAAAAAAATTAAAATAGCATATATTACTGATCTACATAAATATTTTGAGAATAGATCACTTAAGTATATTCTAGATAGTAAAGAGTTTCAAAATTTTATTTCTATTGATAACTCGATAAAATAAACAAAAACGGGAGAAGAGGGCAGTTCAAGTATTTGAATTCGGACTAAAAAGCGTCCCTCCTCCTGTAAGATCTATTATAATAGAAAGTAACAAGGGTCTGTATCCTCTT
>BNJV01001280.1_pt1 | contig 29684 bp, 36 predicted proteins | sample 8540591 | NCBI WGS metagenome assembly BNJV01 (sample SAMD00202457, study PRJDB9452) | human saliva metagenome | host: Homo sapiens | reverse complement strand
CCATCTGACACCGCATTGAAAGCGTTCTACATCGGCTTGACTAGATACGCCAAAACCTGTCAAGACTGGGATGTCGGCCACTTGATGCAATTGTGCCAAGTGCTTGTCCAAGTCTGCACGGTAATTGCCTGATTTCCCTGTCACTCCATTGATAGCAACAGCATAGACGAATCCCTCCGCCCCTTTAATCAATTCTTTCTGGCGCTCAATCCCTGTCGTCAAACTAACTAGAGGAATCAAGGCGATATCCGTATCTGCCAAAAAAATGGCTCTACAAAAGTTGGCATGCTCATGAGGCAGGTCTGGGATAATCAAGCCCTTAACCGCTGTATCAGCCAAATCTTTGACAAAGTTCTCCACACCGTACTGAAAGAGGGGGTTGAAGTAGGTCATGATGACCAGTGGAACCTCTGTTTGAATGGTTTTCAAGGTTTCAACCAAAGCCTGTGTAGAAGTCCCGTGGGCTAGACTGCGCAAGCCTGCTTCTTCGATCACAGGTCCATCAGCAACAGGATCTGAAAAGGGAATGCCCACTTCAATAGCTGAAACACCCAAATCTTCTAAAAAGTGGATTGTTTCAGCGAGACCATCCAAACCTTTCTCATGGTCTCCAGCCATGATATAAGGGAACGAAAATTCCTTTTTCCAGCTGCTTTTGATAGCATTCAATTTTTCTGTTAGTGTCTTAGGCATGAGCTTCTCCCTTCTTTGCTGCATCTGCTTCCAAGCGGTCTTTGACTTGAACCACATCCTTGTCCCCACGACCTGATAGGCAGACAATCATGGACTTGTCTGGTCCAAGTTCTTTGGCCAATTTCACCGCAAAGGCGATCGCATGGCTTGATTCCAAGGCTGGGATAATCCCTTCCACGCGAGACAAGAGTTGGAATCCCTCCAAGGCTTCTTCGTCCGTCACAGGAACATAGCTGGCACGTTTGATATCGTGGTAGTGAGAATGTTCTGGACCGATACCAGGATAGTCCAAACCTGCCGAGATAGAGAAGGCTTCAAGAATTTGACCATGGGCATCTTGGAGCACATCCATGAGGGAACCGTGAAGGACACCCGGACGACCCTTGGTCAAGGTAGCTGCGTGGTGCTCTGTGTCTACACCAAGTCCAGCTGCTTCAGCCCCATACATGGCTACTGACTCATCTTCTACAAAGGGATGGAAGAGACCGATGGCATTCGACCCACCACCAACACAGGCTACTAAAGCATCTGGTAGATCTTGGCCTGTCAAGTCACGATACTGTTGTTTAGCCTCTCGACCAATAACGCTTTGGAAGTCACGAACGATTTCTGGGAAAGGATGAGGCCCCAAGGCAGAACCAAGAATATAGTGGGTGTCGTCGATATTTGCCACCCATGAACGAAGAGCTGCATTGACCGCATCCTTGAGCACGCGCGAACCGTCTGTCACTGCCTCAACCTTGGCTCCCAAAAGCTCCATACGGAACACATTGAGGGCTTGGCGTTTGACATCTTCCTCACCCATGTAGATAGTACATTCCATGTTAAAGAGGGCTGCAGCAGTTGCAGTTGCCACACCGTGCTGACCAGCACCTGTTTCAGCGATAATTTTCTTTTTACCCATGCGTTTAGCCAGAAGAACTTGTCCTAAGGCATTGTTAATCTTGTGGGCCCCTGTATGGTTGAGGTCTTCACGCTTGAGGTAAATCTTGGCTCCGCCGATATGCTGGGTCAAGTTTTTTGCGTAGTAAAGAGGAGTTTCACGTCCCCACATACTGACGTAAGAGCTGGTTTAATTCCTCTTGGAAACTTGGGTCTGCCTGACTTTCACGATAGGCTTTCTCCAACTCCAAAAACTGCTGTCATCAATGTTTCTGGGAACAAAACGTCCACCGAATTTTTCCGTAAAATCCATCTTTATTTGGTTCTTGATATGCCATTCTTTGCCCTCTCTATAAATCTTCTAATCTTTTTCCCTGATCTTTTTGTCCATCTGTCTCCACTCCGCTCGATACATCGACTGCATAGGGAGTAAAGTGTTGAATTGCTTTGTACTACATTGTCTTCATTAAGCCCACCTGCGATAAAGAAGGGCTGAGTTAGTCCCAGTCGTATCCAGTTGACCCCAGTCAAAGGTCTGGCCACTCCCAGCCACAGGGGCATCAAAGAGTAGATAATCTGCCTGAGAATTGGGTACATGACCCTCTCCATCCACCTGCACAGCCTGAATACTGGCACAAGGCAAATTTCTCAAACAAATCATCCGCCACCTGACCGTGAACTTGAACCAAGTCCAAGCCAACTTTTGTCAATCGCTTCTAGTAGTTCTGCCCGACTTGGTGAAACAAATACGCCAACCTTCTTTGACATCTGCAGGAATGAGCTTTTGCCAGCTCAGCAGCCTCTTCCAAGGTCACCTGTCTTTTTACTAGGTGCAAAGACAAAACCGATGTAGTCGGCTCCTGCTGAAACGGCTGTTTCCACCGCTTCTTTGGTCGATAGTCCACAAATCTTAACCTTTGTCAATCTGCAACTCCTTGATTCTCTGGGCCACATCTTCTGCCTGCATAAGGGCTGTCCCTACCAAAATTCCGTTAAAGGATGGTGCTACTCGTTCCGCATCCTGTCCCTGTGAAAAATAGCCGATTCAGAAATGTACAAGCAATCATCCTTTGAAAAGTGTTTGGGACAAAGTCTACACTGGTCTGCAAGTCAACTTCAAAGGTGGTCAAGTTACGGTTATTGACCCCGATAATCTGGGCACCAAGTCTGTGAGCCACTTCTAGTTCAGCTAGGTTGTGAGTCTCCACCAAGACTTCCAGACCAAGCTCTGTCGCATAGTCATACAGTTCCTTGAGGCGTTCTTCGGACAAGGCTGCCACAATGAGCAGGATGACTGTCGCACCAGCATTGCGAGCTCGGATGATTTGTTTTTCATCGATGATAAAGTCCTTGTTGAGTGTCGGAATGTTTACCTGACTGAAATCTCCTCAGATAATCCAGATGACCCTTTAAAGAAAAACCTCATCTGTCAAAACCGAAATCATCACTGCGCCGTTTGCTTCATAAGTCTGGGCCTGTTGCACAATATCCACATCGAGATTGATATCTCCCAGACTAGGACTAGCTTTCTTAACTTCAGCAATTACCTGTAAACGGTCTTGGTGATTCTTCAAAAATTCTGCCAAGCGATAGGTCTGACGCAAGGGCTGGATTTCCTCCAGCTCCATCTGCTCAACCTCACGCGCCTTCTGCTCCAAAATTCGTGCTAAAAATTCCTGACTCATTTTTGGTACTCCTGTAACAGTCTGAGTTTTTCAAGGGCCTTGCCACTAGCAATCACTTGACGAGCTAAGGCAACTCCATCCTTGATATTATCTACCTTACCATTAGCATAGAAACCAAGACCAGCATTTAAAACTGTCGTTTCCAAGAATGGACTTGGTTCATTTTTCAGAACGCTGAGCAAAATTTCTGCATTTTCCTGAGCATTGCCTCCACGAATATCTTCGATAGCGTAGCGTTCCATTCCCAAATCCTCTGGAGTAAAGCTTGACAAGGTGATTTCGCCATTTTCAAGAAGAGCAATCTTGGTTGTTCCATTCAAACCAGCTTCATCCAGTCCTTCTGGCCCAGCTACTACAATAGCACGTTTGCGACCCATATTTTTCAAAACCTGAGCTGTACTTTCTAGAAGTTCTGGACGACTAATTCCAAGAAGCTGTGTTTCCAAAGCCATTGGGTGAATCAGGGGACCAGTCAAGTTCATAATCGTTGGAATTCCCAATTCCAAACGAGCTGGCATGATGTATTTCATAGCTGGGTGCATATTTTTTGCAAAGAGAAAGACGATTCCAGTTTTATCAAAGACCTTACCTAGTTCAGCTGGTTTGAGGTCTAGGTTGATGCCCAAGGCTTCTAGGACATCTGCAGAACCAGATTTAGAAGAAATCGAGCGGTTACCATGCTTAGCCATGTGAACACCGCCACCAGCCAAGACAAAGGCTGCAGTTGTGGAAATATTAAAACTGAAAAGATTTGTCTCCCACCTGTACCACAGTTGTCCATGGCATCATGAATTTCAGTTGGAATATGTTGGGCATGCCCTCTCATGACTTGGGCAATGGCTGTGCGTTCTTCAGGTGTTTCCCCCTTCATCTTAAGAGCTAAGAGGAGAGAAGCAATCTGCGCCTCCGTTACACGCCCAGTTACGATACGCTCAATGACATCCGTCATTTCCACACCTGATAAATTTTCAAATTTTGCTAGTTTTTCAATAATCTCTTTCATCCTAGTTTCCTCACTTTACAACCTTCTCGATAAAATTCCGAATAGAAGACAAGCCATCTGGCGTTCCGATACTTTCTGGATGGTACTGGAAGCCATAAATTGGAAGTGTTTTGTGTTGAATCCCCATGATGGCTTGGTCATCAGTAGAACGAGCTGTCACTTCAAATTCTTCTGGCATTTCTTCAATCAAAATACTGTGGTAACGCATGACTGCTCGACCATCCTCGATGCCTTGATACAAAACAGATGGCGCTTCAAAGCTGATGTTGCTCTGTTTCCCATGCATGACTTTTGGAGCCAAACCTAGCTTACCACCAAAGACTTCTGCAATGGCTTGGTGGCCTAAACAAATCCCTAGAATCGGTTTCTTGCCTGCAAAGTCACGAATCATGTCTTCCATCTTTCCAGCATCAACTGGCCAACCAGGACCAGGAGAAAAGACCAGACCATCTGCTTTTTCAGCTTCTTCATACAGCTTAGGATCATCATTTCTCAAGACCTGCACTTCTGCAAAATTCCCAATGTATTGGGCCAAGTTATAGGTAAAAGAATCATAGTTGTCAATCAATAAAATCATGGTCTTAGTTCTCCAATTCTAGTCATAGATTTAGCCTTGTTAATGGTTTCTTGGTATTCGTTTTGGGCGATAGAGTCATAGACAATCCCTGCCCCAGCCTGCACATAGGCTGTTTGATTTTTGAGAATCATAGTTCGGATGGCAATGGCAAAATCCATATCTCCCGTCGCAGACAAGTAGCCAATTGCTCCAGCGTATACGCCCCGTTTTTCCGTTTCTAGTTCATAGATGCGTCTCATCGCTCGAATCTTTGGTGCTCCTGAAACTGTTCCAGCAGGAAGTGTAGCTTTCAAGGCATCCATGGCAGTGAGTTCTGGAAGCAAACGCCCCTTGACCACACTGGTCAAATGCATGACATAGCGGAAGAGCTCCACTTCCATATACTTGGTGACTTGGACACTGGCTGTTTCAGAGATGCGACCAATATCATTGCGTCCCCAAGTCTACCAACATTCGATGCTCTGCTGTTTCCTTCTCATCCGAAAGCAGGTCTGTCGCCAAAGCCTTGTCTTCTTCATCCGTAGCTCCTCTTGGTCGTGTCCCTGCAATCGGATTGGTTGTTACGATGCCATTCTTGACAGAAACCAAACTTTCTGGACTGGCACCGATGATTTGATAATCACCAAAAGTCATAGAAATAAAGGTAATTTAGATGGATTGGTCACGCGGAGATTTCTATAGAAGTCAAAATGGATTTCCAGTAACTTCTGCTGAGAAGCGTTGACTGAGTACACACTGGAACATATCTCCATTACGAATCAAGTCACGAGCTCGTTTTCCACCATTTCCTCAAACTTCGAGGAGCGATATGCGGGTTTGAAGTCTAACGGAGATAAAGTCCAAAGTCTTCAAATTCATTTGGAGCAGGGAATGCGTAATTCCTCAAGCACTTGGTTCAAGGCTTTTTCCAAGTCTTCTTGACTACGCTCACTATAGAGAGCATCCTCGATGACATGGATTTTTTCCTTCTTGTGGTCAAAGACCATGTAACTCTCATAGACAAAGAAATGCATGTCTGGCGTTCCAATTGTATCTTGAGGGATTTGACCAATTTCTTCATAAAGCGAAATCATATCGTAACCAACAAAAACCAATGGCTCCCCCACCAAAAGGTAGGTCTGAATGGTGCTGGCTCTTATGAGTCACTTCATAAAGGAAATCCAAGGGATCCCGATCAATCACTTGACCATTTTGATAGAGAACTCCATTTTCAAACTTAATCTCAAAAACTGGATTATAAGCTAGGATAGAAAAACGAGCTGTTTCCTTGTCTCTCGGAATACTCTCTAAAATAACCTTGTGTTGCCCCTTTAGGCGCATATAAGCCAAGATTGGTGATAAGACATCTCCATGAATGATTCGTTCCATTGTAATTTCCCTTTCAGTTCTACTTCTAGTCCGTGGCGACTGTATGAAAAATCCCCACGCAAAATAACTTGCGTGAGGACGAAATTCGCGGTGCCACCTCAATTATAGGATTTCTCCTATCTCTCATTCCTGTCTCAGAAACCTCCTGTAACAGGCTGTGCGATAAAGGGCACTCCCTTGAGAATTATGTTTTTTTCTCTCGTTTCAGATGGACCCAACCTTACAGCTTTCTCTGCTTGTTTTCAGCAACCACAAGCTCTCTGTGAGAGAAAGGACTGTAATTTTTCCATCTTTTATTTTTTAGCTTCTAGGTAGTCTGCAATCGCAGCTACGTCCTTGTCTCCACGACCAGAGACATTGATGATGATAATGTCGTCTTTACTTAGTTTCGGTGCACGTTTAACTGCTTCTGCGATAGCGTGCGAACTTTCAATCGCTGGGATAATCCCTTCAGTCTTGCTGAGAAGGAGCAGAGCTTGAACAGCTTCTTCATCCGTCGCAGCCACATATTCCACGCGACCTGAATCTTTAAAGTAGGCGTGTTCTGGGCCAACCCCTGGATAGTCCAATCCAGCCGAGATAGAGTAAACTGGAGCTAGCTCTCCATCTTCCTTAAAGACTGCATAAGTCTTCATGCCGTCGACAATTCCGATACTACCTTTTGTCATAGTAGCTGCGTGCTTGTCTGTGTCAAGTCCATGACCAGCAGCTTCGACCCCAACCAATTTAACTTCTTCATCAGCCACATACTGAGAAAAAGCACCAATAGCATTGGAACCACCACCTACACAGGCAATAACGTAGTCTGGTAAACGACCTTCTTTTTCTAAGATTTGACGGCGAGATTCTTCACTGATGACCTTTTGGAACTCGTGGACAATGGTTGGATATGGGTGAGGTCCCACAGCAGATCCCAGAACATAAAAGGCTTCAAGGTCATTCATCCATGCTCCAAAGGCTGCATCAACAGCATCTTTGAGGGTACGAGTCCCTGTTTCAACTGCGTGAACAGTTGCTCCCATCATCTCCATACGGAAAACATTGAGACGTTGACGTTCCACATCCTCTGCTCCCATGTAGACATCACAGGCCATACCAAACTTGGCTGCAGCCGCTGCTGTCGCAACACCGTGCTGACCAGCTCCTGTTTCTGCGATTACTCGTTTTTTGCCCATACGTTTGGCCAAAAGAATTTGTCCTAAAACGTTGTTGAGTTTGTGAGAACCAAGGTGGTTAAGGTCTTCACGTTTGAGATAAATCTTAGCTCCACCTAGGTGCTCTGTCAAACTTTCTGCAAAATAGAGCGGTGTTTCGCGACCTGAATAATCCTTCAAGTAATGACGAAATTCTGCCAAAAATTCTGGATCATCCTTGTACTTGTCAAATGTCACTTCCAACTCATCCAACAAAGCCTGAATCGGCTCCGGTACAAAACTACCACCAAATTGTCCAAAATAACCTTTAGTTGTCATAAAATTTTCCTCTTTCTGTATTTATTCGACTTTTTGTTTGCTTTTAGTAGTAGGCAAGGAGCTGCAGATAGAACTCAAGTTCATCAAAGCGACTTAACGCCCTAATAAAAGATAAACAAAATGACGGATAGAAAAAAGCCCACACACAGAATAAACTTCCATGTGAGGGCGTTTGGTAACGCGGTGCCACCTCAATTATAAAGGGACTATCCCCTTTACATCTCTACCTTGTCTAACAACAAGTTGCACTGTAAGGTGTGCGCACCGAATTTTCATTGTTTCAAATTCATTTTTAAAATCAGCCCACTTTCACTACTTCCAACCACCTGTTCACAATCACCACAGGCTCCCTGAAAATCAAAAATAGTTACTTTTCTGATTTGTTGAACTTATTTTAATACTTTGTTTTTTCTTTGTCAAGACTTTTTTACAATTTTTTTGATAAAGCTAGCACTTTTTCAGAAACTGTTTTGAAAGTCTCAATGATATAGTCCACTTCTTCATCACTTAATTTAGTGTGAAGAGGAAGAGTAATTTCATTTTCAAAGAAGGCATAGGCCTTAGGATAATTCGCCATATCAAAGCCAAGATTCTTATAGGCTGTCAAGAGCGGAAGCGGTTTGTAGTGGACATTACTTGCAATTCCTGCTTTGGCCAATTCTTGGATGATATGATTGCGTTCTTCTAAGCTCGCTCCTTCTACATGGGTGATGTAGAGGTGACGTGAAGATTCGACAGTTTCAGTCTTGTGTGCCAAGGGATGGATGCGAGAACCTGCAAAACCACGATCATAGCGGTCCACGATCTCCTTACGACGTTCTAGCAAACCAGGGTAACGGTCCAATTGTACCAAACCAAGCGAAGCCATGATATCGGTCATATTGCACTTGTAGGCTGGTGTTACGATATCGTATTCCCATGAACCCAGTTGCATCTTAGCAAGAGCATCCTTAGTTTGTCCGTGAAGGGAAAGAATTTGAAATTCCTTGTACATTTCTTCGTCATCAATCGCTGAATTGGCTTTCCAAGTGGCACTTCCACCTTCTGCCGTTGTAAAGTTCTTAACGGCGTGGAATGAGAAGGAAGTAAAGTCAGCGATAGAACCAGCTGGCTGTCCTTTATAAGTAGATCCCAAAGCATGAGCACTATCAGAAACAATCACGATACGGTTAAAGGCTTTTTGCCACTTGCTTGAAGCAGTAAAGAGGTCACGTTTCTTCTCCACTACTTGGAACAAACGGTCATAGTCGCAAACAATCCCTGCGAGCTCTACTGGGATGATCACCTTAGTCTTTTCAGTAATGGCTTGCTCCAGCAAGTCATAATCCATCTCAAACGTATCTGCTTGGATATCCACCATGACAGGGGTTGCTCCCACGTGAGTGATGACACTACATGAAGCTGTATAGGTCATAGCTGGAACGATGACTTCATCACCAGGCCCCACTTCCAAGACGCGCAAAATCAACTCAAGAGCGGCAGTCGCAGAGTTTAGGCAGACAGTCTTGGGAGTCTGTGTGTATTGAGACAAGCGACGCTCCAGTTCTTTGGTCTTAGGACCTGTTGTGATCCAACCAGAACGCAGGGTATCCGCTACTTCAGCAATTTCTGCTTCCGTAATATCGGGTGGTGAAAATGGAATATTGTAATTTGGCATTGATTTGCTCCTTTTATCTGTACTCATTTTCTCATGACTACTTTATTTTATCACTTCAAACACGGTTTGAAACATGATTTTGATGTCTCCAAGGAAACTAAACTCTCGGAGATAGGCGAGGTTATAGCGCATCTTTTCAGGAAGGACGTGTTCGACATAGGCTTGGTCAACCGACAGACCTTTCTCCGTCATTTGACTGATGATAGTGTCCTCATCCTTGTAGTGAATGCTGGCTGGAGAGGTAATCCCTGCTGGCAAGAGCAAGGTCGCCATCATTTCAGGGCTATACTGCTCTGTGTAGCGTGGCACTTCAGGTCGTGTACCGACAAAAGACATCTCACCTTTAAGGACATTGACCAACTGAGGTAGTTCGTCCAAACGGACACGGCGGATGAAATTTCCAACCTTGGTAATGCGGCTATCGTTAGCAGAAGTCACCAAACTTCCTTTTTTGTCCGCATCCGTCACCATGGTACGGAACTTCCAAATCTTGAACCGACGGTTATACTGGGTCACGCGCTCTTGCTTGTAAATCACTGGTCCCTTGCTATCCAACTTGATCCAAATGCTCAAGATGAGAAAGACTGGTGAAGTCAAAATTAGCAAGACCAAGGCCAGAACCCAGTCCAAACAACGCTTGAAAATCAGCGAACCCTTCCTTTTAGAGACAAGCTGGTAGTAAGACTCAACCTCGCTTGATTTCATTTCCACGGGCAAGTCTTCCCATTTCAGCATGCTGTTTCTCCTTTGTTTTTATTATACTATTTGTCAACATTTTTCATTATACCACAAAATGGAAAAGGCAGTGAAAGAAATCTGTAATTTGAAGGATTTCCTTCTTACACTCAATGAAAATCAAAGTACAGCTTTTAGGTTGCAGATAAAGCTGACATGGCTTGAATAGATTTTCAAAGAGTATTAAGACATGGCACCCGCCTGCAAACTATACATCTTGTGATAGTCTCCTCCCAGATCCAAGAGTTCCTCATGGGTTCCACTCTCGATAATGCGCCCCTTGTCCAAAACATAGATACAGTTGGCGTCTTGGATGGTAGAAAGGCGGTGAGCAATGGCAATGGTTGTTCGTCCCTGTCTCATCTTAGCCAGTGAAGCTTGAACCAAACTTTCTGTTTCAGAGTCAATATTGGCTGTCGCTTCATCCAAAATCAGGATTTTAGGCTGACTGGCGACTGTTCTAGCAAAGGCAAGAAGCTGGCGCTGACCAGTAGAGAAGCTCGAACCACGCTCGGAAACAGTTGCATCATAACCCTGCGGAAGATCTTTAATAAAGGAATCTGCATCCACGAAGCTAGCTGCAGCCTGGACCTGCTCATCACTGATCTCTTGGTACATGGCGATATTGGACTTAATGGTCCCATGATAGAGGAAGGGTTCCTGCAAGACCAGACCAATGTTTTTTCTCAACTCTTCCTGACTGTAGTCCCGGATATCTACATCGTCCAAGAGAACTCGCCCTGACTGAAATTCATAAAAGCGCATGAGGACATTGATAATCGAAGATTTCCCTGAACCTGTATGACCAACAAAGGCAATGGTTTCACCCTTGTTAACTGAAAAGGAAATGTCATCCAGAATCAAATGTTTGCCATCATAAGAGAAACATACATGTTCAAACGGATATTGCCTTCTTTGATCTCGGTCTGTCCATTTTCTTGAAGAGGCTCATAGGTCCTCTCGTCTATTAGGGCAAAGACACGGCCTGCAGAAACCATAGAAGTTTGCAGGGTTGAAAAGTTTTGCGTCACCTCAATCAGGGGATCAAAGAGGCGGTTGATGTACTGGATAAAGGCATACATGGTTCCTGCTGTTATTCCCAGATACAGCCCACGGTAGCCAAAGTAGGCCATCAAGACAGCATAGCCTAGGAGTTTCAGTAAACTCATGGCGGGGCGCAAAAAGAGGGCATCCAAGGCTACAGAACGGTTGGCGTAGACCAAGTGTTCTTGGTTGATTTCATCAAATTCTGCCTGCAGGCGCTTCTCTTGATTAAAGACCTGGATTATTCTGATTCCCTCGATGTTTTCAGCCAGCTTACTATTGATATCTGACAAGAGACTTCTGGTTTTCTCGATAATTTTCACTGATTTTTTCCGATAGAGATTGACCAAAAGGAAAATCAAGGGGAGAAAAAGCAAGACTAATGCTGTCAAACGAAAATCCAACACCAACATGGTATAAAGAGTTGTCAGAAAGATGAAAACTGCTGAGATAAAGCTGGACAAAATTCCCGAAAACATATCACTGATGGTCTCGGTGTCATTTGTCAAACGAGAGACGATAGAGCCTGCTGGCGTCTTGTCAAAATAAGACATACCCAATTTTTCCATATTGGCAAAGGCATCCCGACGAATATCCCTAACAATACTGTAGGACACCCGCGCAAAGAGAAGATTACCGACATATTGAACCAGAGTTTGTAGAATATAAAGACCATAGTAGACCAGCAAAACGGTCACAGCGAGTTGGTTGAGATTGCTCAGATACTGGTCAATAAAGTGGGAAGCCACAAGGGGAATGACACTTTTAATGACCGTCGTCGCTAGTAGAAAACTGAGTGCCAAAAAGGTAAGGAGTCCATAAGGCTTGAGATAAGACATCAAGCGCTTCAATACAGTCCATTGTTCTTGTTTATTCTGCATCTTCTTCTCCTTTCATTTCCAACTGTTGAGACTGGTAGGTCTGGGCATACCAGCCATTCAAAGCTAGCAGGTCTTCGTGCCTTCCTCGTTCGATAATTTGGCCATTTTGCAGGACTAAAATCAAATCTGCATGGACAACCGCACTGAGGCGATGGGCAGTGATAATGGTTGTTTTGTCCTTACGCGTTTCCTTTAGATTGTCAATAATCGCATACTCCGTCTTGGCATCCACAGCTGACAAGGAGTCATCTAAAATCAAGATATCTGGATCTAAAATCATAGCTCGACTCATGGCCAGACGTTGCTTTTGACCTCCAGAAAGACTGACTCCTTTTTCACCAATCAGCGTATCAAATCCTTGAGGCATGTCTACAATGTCTTGGTAAACTTGGGCTAGCTTAGTCACTTCCTCGACCGCTGAAAGTGGTAAGTTAGAATTGCCAAATCGGATATTATCTAAAATCGAAGTCGCAAAGAGAAACTGGTCCTGAGGAACATAGCCCATAAGACTGCGAAGATCTGTCAGACAATAGTCACGAATATCGTGGCCGTTTAGGTAAATGGCTCCCTTATCCACATCGTATTCACGCAAGAGAAGCTTGATCAAGGATGTTTTTCCAGCGCCTGTCTGACCAACCAAGCCCAGAGTTTGCCCTTTTTCCAAACTAAAGTGAACATTTGTCAGTGTTTCCTCATTTTCAAAGGCAAAGCTATCAATGGCATACTGCAAAGCGCCCATTTTCAATACTGTCTAGAGGAAACTCAGGGTCTTGTACAGGTGATTCCTGAGACAAACAGTTCCTCAATACGCTGGTAGGAAACCTTCCCTCGCTGAGTGATATTAAAGAGGAAACCGATTGCCATGAGAGGCCAAACCAGCATATCCAAATAGCTGATAAAGGTAACCAGATTTCCAACCGTAATCTGCCCTTTCTGAACCATCAAGGAACCGACCAAGAGGGTTAACACATAGGAGGAACCAACAAACACGAGAACCATGGGGTCAAAGAGACTATCGTATTTCATGGTTTGAAGGTTCTTTTGGAAGGTCAATTCATTGACTGCCTGAAAGGACTTGAGCTCATCCGCCTGATAACCGAAAGACTTGGTCACTTTGATACCTGATACGGACTCCTGCACCTTGTTATTGAGTTCAGAAAAGGCAGCTTGCGATTCGCCAAAAGCCTTGTGAGTCTTTCTCCCTAAACGACTAGTCGCATAAGCCATGAAAGGTAGGGGCAAAATGGCAACTAGAGTCATCTGCCAGGAAATGCTAAAGAGCATGGTCAGCAAAGTCACCAAAGCCGTGATAGAGGCATCAACCGCTGACATGACACCGCCACCTGCGAGACGAGTCAAGGCATTGATATCGTTGGTTGCGTGTGCCATCAGGTCCCCCGTCCGATAGGTCTGATAAAAGGCTGGAGACATTTTTGTGAAATGCTCAAACAAACGAGACCGCATAATCTGCCCCAAACGGTAGGAAGTTCCAAGGATATACATACGCCAAACATAACGCAGATAGTACATCCCAAAAGCCGCAAGAAGCAAATAAAATAAGTCAAGAAGGAGGTCCTGCTGGGTTAATTGTCCCGATGTGATAGCATCAATGACCCGCCCCATGACCATGGGGGGAATGAGATTGAGGACGGAAACCAAGACCAGGGCCACAATTCCGACTAGATAACGGCGTTTTTCTAACTTGAAAAACCACCAAAGTTTTTGAATAATGGACATAAAATCCCTTTCTGATTGCAAATAGAAACCTGAGGCCAAGACCCCAGGTTTTTCTTATTCATAGGTTACGACTGTAACGGCACCCTTGTCATACTCAGCGATAAAGATATTAGCTACATTGTCATGTCCTTGCTTGTTGAGGTTATCAAGCAACCACTCTTCGCTACGACCAATCGATTCCAAAACATCTACTTGGATCACACCGTCAGTCACAACTGGATACTTAGGATTTTCATCTCCCATTTGGACCACGATGAGTTGGCCATTTTGCTCCTGCACAGCTCGTTTAACTTGCTTCATCTGGAAAATCCCTTGGCTACGAAGTTTGAGGGCTACATCCGATGCAGACAAGCCAACTGAACGACAGGCTTCTGGGTCAATCTGCCCATTTTTGATGAGGAGAGTTGGTTTCCCATCGATTAAGCGTTTGACAAAACGAACATTGTTATTGAGCCATTTGAGTGTCAAAACCAAAATCGTCCACATCATCAAAATCACTGCGTACTGGAGAATACTGATTGAACTATTGTAAATCACCCCACCGATGATACCACCAAGAACATAGTTCTGAATTTGGTCTGTAGCAGAGTTAGGTGCTAGATTCCCCTTTCCTGTCACATTGATAACAAAAACAAGCGAGAAAAGACCCAAGGCCAGTTTGATTAAAATTTCCATGTAGTTGAGTGTCATTTGTTTACCTCCACCAATTCAATAGCGTCTGTTTGATGCAATTCTAATTTCTCTAAAAGATACTTGTCTGGTTGGCTCCCGTTCATGGCACGATAGAAATTTGAACCTACCTTGATAAGTGCTCCATCAGTGGCAGCTGAAGTATTGACATAAACTTCTGATTTATCCACTCCCAAGTCTTTAGAAATGACCTCTATGAAATGAAGGGAAGTTTGAAATTGATTGTTAGAGGCTTGATTGGTCTGGTATTTTGAGATTGTTACCAAAAGCATGGCTACCAAAGTCAAGGCCAAAATCATGACCAATTCACGAAACTTAGTTCCCTTTTTATCACGATAAGCCTTAAAAGCAAAAATCCTGTGATAGCTAGGAGCACAATCCCAAAGCCAATCATGATGCCATTTTGCTGACTGATTTGGCTAAGTACATAGTCATATGAGTAAAATTTCATTTATTTTCACTCCCTTTCATAAAATCATTCTTCATTATAAACGAAAGAGAGTGATTTTTCAAGCCATACGTTGGGGAAATAGACCTTTTTTTGGTATAATAAAAATCTATAATCTGAATGAAAAAAAGGTAACTTTATGAAACTTATCTCATGGAATATTGATTCCCTCAACGCAGCCCTAACTAGTGACTCAGCTCGAGCGAAATTGTCCCAAGAAGTCCTACAAACTTTGGTCGATGAAAAATGCTGATATCATTGCTATCCAAGAAACCAAGCTTTCTGCCAAAGGGCCCTACAAAGAAACACTTGGAAATTTTAGAAGAACTCTTTCCCAGGCTACGCAAAACACGTGGCGCTCTTCCCAAGAGCCTGCCCGTAAAAGGCTATGCTGGTACCATGTTCCTCTACAAGAAAGAACTTACGCCCACTATCACTTTCCCAGAAATCGGTGCCCCTTCTACCATGGACTTGGAAGGTCGCATCATCACCTTAGAATTTGATGAATTTTTTTCGTGACCCAAGTTTACACTCCAAACGCTGGCGATGGTCTCAAACGCTTTGGAAGAACGTCAAGTCTGGGATGTCAAATATGCGGAGTACTTTGGCTGAACTAGACAAAGAAAAAAACCAGTCCTTGCGACCGGTGACTACAACGTAGCCCACAATGAAATCGACCTGGCAAATCCCTGCTAGCAACCGCCGTTCACCTGGATTTACCGACGAGGAACGTGCTGGATTTACCAACCTTTTTGGCAACTGGATTTACGGATACCTTCCGCCACATTCACGGCGATGTTCCCAGAACGCTACACTTGGTGGGCACAACGCAGCAAGACTTCTAAAAATCAACAATACAGGCTGGAGAATCGACTACTGGCTGACAAGCAACCGCGTCGCTGACAAGGTGACTAAGTCTGATATGATTGACTCAGGGTGCTCGTCAAGACCATACACCCATTGTCATGGAGATTGAACTCTAAGGAGAAAAGCGAATGGACTATCAAGCTGTCATTCCTGAATTTGTAGTATCTGACCTCGAAAAAGTCGCGCCACTTCTACTGCGACTTGCTGGGATTTTCTGTCGAATACGAGCGTCCAGAGGAGAAATTTCTCTTCCTCTCGCTTGAAGACTGCCAACTTATGCTAGAAGAAGGCAGCGCAGAAGAATTAGCTCAACTGACCTATCCTTTCGGGCGCGGTGTCAATATTTCCTTTGGCATTGAAGATGTCCCTCAGCTCCACCAAAAAAACTGCTGGAAGCTGACTATCCTATCCATCGTCCCCTGACAAAAGAGAATTTCGTGTCGGAGATCACTATATCTATCCCTCATGAATTTGCAGTTTTGGATCCAGATGGCTATTTTTTTAAGATTTAGCGAGTAGAAATAAATAAAGATTGGGCAAAAAAAGTCTTTTCAAAAGTTAGAAAAAGGCATATTATCAGGTGTTTAAAAACCCTAATGTGCCCTTTTATGATGGAAAAATCTTCTATTTTTTTTCGAAAAATCAAAAACCACGTCAGCGTCGCCTTACCGTACTCAAGACAGCCTGCGGCATTTCCCAGTTTGCTCTTTGATTTTCATGAGTATAAATGTTAGCTAATAAGTTATTTTTTTCGCCCATTTTTTTATTATATTTTGTTCGTTTTTTTAAATCAAAAACACTAACAAAAATATTTGATTTCTAAAGTTATTTAGTGTAAAATAAAAAAACATTGGCTCAAGCCTATTTAAAATTGAATATCGTTTTACTTGTTTATGTCGTGAATTGGCACGATGTTTCTACAAGGTGCCGGAACACCTAACAATAAGTAAGTCAGCTTGAGGTATGGCCTTTTTTGCCATGCCTATTTTGGGGACTTGCTTAAAGATTAAAGTAGGTCCTTTTTTTCTATCAGTTTTACTAGATAGAAATCTGAAACAAGCAAATGGATTGGCTTTTTAGACTTTAGGAGGTCTTATGAAATTATTAGAAGAGCGCATCCTCAAGGATGGGCATATCTTGGGTGATAACATCCTCAAGGTAGATTCCTTTTTAACCCACCAAGTCGACTTTAGCTTGATGCGAGAGATTGGTAAGGTTTTTGCAGAAAAATTTGCTTCTGCTGGTATTACCAAAGTCGTGACCATTGAAGCGTCGGGTATTGCCCCAGCCGTTTTTTTACAGCTGAAGCCTTTAAACGTTCCCATGATTTTCGCTAAAAAAGCTAAAAACATCACTATGAACGAAGGAATCTTAACTGCCGAAGTTTACTCCTTTACCAAGCAGGTAACCAGCACCGTTTCTATCGCTGGAAAATTCCTCTCACCAGAGGACAAGGTTTTGATTATCGACGATTTCCTTGCTAATGGCCAAGCTGCTAAAGGCTTGATTCAAATCATCGAACAGGCTGGAGCGACAGTCGAAGCTATCGGTATTGTGATTGAAAAATCTTTCCAAGATGGCCGTGATTTGCTTGAAAAAGCAGGCTATCCCTGTCCTATCACTCGCTCGCTTTGGATCGTTTTTGAAAATGGTCAGGTCATATTTGAAGGAGGCAGATCTCTAATGCAAACTCAAGAAAAACATTCGCAAGCAGCCGTTCTTGGCTTGCAGCACTTACTAGCTATGTACTCAGGATCTATCCTGGTTCCCATCATGATTGCGACAGCCCTTGGCTATTCGGCTGAGCAGTTGACCTACCTGATTTCTACAGATATCTTCATGTGTGGGGTGGCAACCTTCCTCCAACTCCAACTCAACAAATACTTTGGGATTGGCCTTCCAGTCGTTCTTGGAGTTGCCTTCCAATCGGTCGCTCCCTTGATTATGATTGGGCAAAGCCATGGTAGTGGCGCTATGTTTGGTGCCCTTATCGTATCAGGGATTTACGTGGTTCTTGTTTCAGGCATCTTCTCAAAAGTAGCCAATCTCTTCCCATCTATCGTAACAGGATCTGTTATTACCACGATTGGTTTAACCTTGATTCCTGTCGCTATTGGAAATATGGGAAATAACGTTCCAGAGCCAACTGGTCAAAGTCTCTTGCTTGCCGCTATCACTGTTCTGATTATCCTCTTGATTAACATCTTTACTAAAGGATTTATCAAGTCTATCTCTATTTTGATTGGTCTGGTTGTTGGAACTGCCATTGCTGCTAGCATGGGCTTGGTTGATTTCTCTCCTGTTGCAGCAGCACCACTTGTCCATGTCCCAACTCCACTCTACTTTGGGATGCCAACCTTTGAAATCTCATCTATTGTCATGATGTGTATCATCGCAACGGTGTCTATGGTTGAATCGACTGGTGTTTACCTAGCCTTGTCTGATATCACAAAAGACCCAATCGACAGCACGCGCCTGCGCAACGGTTACCGCGCAGAAGGTTTGGCCGTACTTCTCGGAGGAATCTTTAACACCTTCCCTTACACAGGATTTTCACAAAACGTTGGTTTGGTTAAATTGTCAGGTATCAAGACTCGCCTGCCAATCTACTACGCAGCTGGTTTCCTGGTTCTCCTTGGACTGCTTCCTAAGTTTGGCGCCCTTGCCCAAATCATTCCGAGTCCTGTCCTCGGTGGTGCCATGCTGGTGATGTTTGGTTTTGTATCCATTCAAGGGATGCAAATCCTCGCCCGTGTTGACTTTGCTAACAATGAACATAACTTCCTTATCGCAGCTGTATCAATCGCTGCAGGTGTCGGACTCAACAACAGTAATCTCTTTGTCAGCATGCCGACAGCCTTCCAAATGTTCTTCTCAAACGGAATCGTCGTAGCCAGCCTACTCGCCATTGTCCTCAATGCAGTATTAAATCATAAGAAGAAATAAGAAAAAGAGGTGTGAGCCTCTTTTTTTGTTTATCTATATCCTTACCTGTCTGTCTTCTGACCGCTGGCCTGTGACAAACATGGTGAAGGTTGCTTTGCAGACATTTCTGCCTTCTTGATTGGTGATATCGACATCCACGACACAGGTTGTGCGACCTTGATGGACACATTCTCCTTTAATGGTCAGCACATCGTCGAGTTTTCCTGCTTTGAGGTAGTTGATAGAGGATTGGAGTGTCACTCCATCAAGCCCCAGCGAGATAACCACCAAACCACTAATCTGGTCACAAAGGGTAAAGAGATAGCCACCATGGGCATTGCCATAGTAGTTGAGCGACGAGTCCACTACTTTTGTCGTCACCACAACGTGACCATCTCTCATCTCTTTCAATTTCGTAATTTTCAAAAGGCAGATATAGCATCAAAAGTGAAAAATCTTTCATCGTTTCCTCCTGATATTTCAAACGACACTATGATACTACTTTTTTTATAGGACTGTGCAAGGAGAAAGCTCCTAGTCTAGCAAAAATTCCGACCTGTTCCACAAAGCGCATAAAGGCTGCTCTGTCCTTGTTCCGTCTGTTTATAGACACCTGCATCCTCCAGTACACGCGCAAAGATAGCACCCACAGAGTCCTTGACGATTTCAAGAGCTTTTTTTCTTTATCTGTTAGATCTGGATGTTGGCCTTTGAGTTGGTCTGCCCATTCCTGATGATAATCGGCAACTGTAACAGCTTCTCCTACAAGATAGCTAGCGACTTGCTCCACTTCTTCTTTCAGACGTGGTGGCAAGATTGCCAAGCCCATGACCTCAATCAAGCCGATATTTTCCTTCTTGATATGTTGAACATCCTTGTGAGGGATGATAGATGCCATCAGGATGCTCTGCAGAAGTCTGATTGTCTCTCAAGACTAAGTCCAACTCAAACTGACCATCGCGTTTACGGGCAATAGGTGTAATGGTATGATGCGGTGTCCCATCAGTCTCAGCCAAAATCTGCACTGCAGAATCTGAATACTGACGCCATTCCTGCAAAAATCTTGTCAGCTAAGTTGATCAAATCCTCTTTGGAATCCGAAGTCAAACGCAACACTGACATTGGCCACTTGACAATCCCAGCCTTGACCTGCTCAAAACCAGTAAAAGAGAAAGTCTTTTGCAAGGGAGCCAATTCCATAGGAAAAAAACATGACGACCTCCCTGATAGTGGTCATGAGTTAGAATAGAGCCACCCACAATCGGCAGGTCGGCATTAGAGCCCTGCAAAATAGCCTGGAAACTGCTCTACGATAGCCAGCAGACGCTCAAAAACTCTGACGACTAATGGTCATAGGGACGATGCTGGCCATCTAAGAAAAATACAGTGCTCATTAAAGTAAGCATAGGGCGAATACTGGAAGCCCCACTCCTGACCAGCCATTTCAAAAACGGATAATACGGTGGTTACTGCGAGCTGGGTGGTTGACCCGACCATGGTAGCCCTCATTCTCTAAACAAAGTTGACACTGAGGATAATCACTAGCTTGCATCAACTTGGCTGCCGCAATCTCTTTCGGATCCTTTTCAGGCTTAGAGAGATTGATGGTAATTTCAAGTTCTCCGTAATCAGATGGAACACGATAAGCAATATTTTTTTAGCAATGGCCTTGAGCTTTGATGTAGTCATTTTTCTGACTGAGTTGGTAAAAAAATCCTCTATCGCTTGCTCAGGAGAGTGGGACATAGGTTTCCCAAAAGTCACGATTAACCTGACTCGGACAAGGAGTCACCAAGTCCATCAGTTCAGCACCAAGGATTTCACGCGCAGTCTGACTATCCTCAATCGTCTCTAATCGAACGGCTTCCTCAACCAGTCGGTCCTTGAGGTCAATCAATTTATCCAGATCCGTCTCAACTTCCAAAACACCGTCTCCCACTCGTGCTAAGACACGATTGTTCAGGTAGATTCGATCCATTTCCTCAAATGAACTTTCAGAAATAACATGTGTTACAAATTTATCTACTAAGGTCACCATAAAGCCTCCTTTTGACTAGTCAAGGACGCGAGTGCCACCTGCAACTTCAGCGATATAGAAGCTTGGAGCGTATCCAACTACTTCCTCGTAGTGTTTGCCAACAGCTTCCTTAAAGGCCTCAACAGCATCTTTTTGCACCAAGGCAATGGCACAGCCACCAAATCCTGCACCTGTCATACGAGCACCGAGAACACCTTCCTGAGCCCAAGCGGTGTGAACAAGGGTATCCAATTCCAAACCAGTTACTTCATAGTCATGCTCTAGGGAAACGTGTGACGCATTCATCAAGCGACCAAATGTTTCCAAATCTCCTGCTTGAAGGGCTGCTTGAGCTTTGAGGGTACGTTGGTTTTCAAGCACAGCATGACGAGCACGTTTCAAACGATTTTCATCTTTAATCAGATAGCTATATTGGTCAAAGGTCCACTCGTCCAATTCACCCAAGGTCTGAATATCCAAGGCAGCTTGCAATTCTTCCACTGCTTTTTCACACTCAGCACGGCGTTCATTATATTTAGAATCTGCCAATTCACGGCGTTTGTTAGTGTTCATGATAACAACGACATTGTCCTTCAAATCAAGTGGCACCAAGTCGTACTCCAAGGTGTTGGTATCTAGGTAAATGGCACGTTGGTCAGCCCCCATACCGATAGCAAACTGATCCATAATGCCAGAGTTGACTCCGATAAAGTTGTTTTCTGTTTGTTTTCCGATTTTAACCAAATCCAAACGGTCTAGTTTTAAATCAAAGAGATGTTCAGCAACGACCCCTGTCAAGAGTTCCAAGGATGCTGATGAAGACAAAGCCAGCACCATTTGGGATATTCCCATAAACATAAAAATCAAAACCTTTGTCAATCACATGCCCAGCTTCTTGCAAGAAATGAAGAACTCCTTTTGGATAGTTGGTCCAGTTGTGCTCTTTTTCAAACCTGAGATCCGCTAGAGGCACTTCGATGATACCCTTATCTTCAAAGTTTGCTGAGTAGAAACGCAAGACTTGGTCGTCACGTTTGCGAGCAGCCCCATAAGTTCCCAAGGAAATAGCAGCAGGAAAAACGTGCCCACCGTTGTAGTCTGTGTGCTCACCAATCAGATTGATACGGCCTGGTGAAAAGAATGTTTGGTCTGCTTCTTGACCAAAAAAACAGCAAGAAAGTCTTTACGAAGTGCTTCTGCAGTAAGATGTTGTGTCATATGATTTCTCCTTTTACTGTCCGTTAAGTCACCTTAACGTGTAATCGTTTTCTTCTATTGTATACAAGGGATTTCCCAAGGTCAATCCTTTTTACTAAAATTTTACTAAACTATCAGTAAAATACAGAAAAATATGATATACTAACCTAATCAAGGAGGATTTATGGCTACCTTAAAAGACATTGCACAGCTAGCCTCTGTCTCTATCGCGACCGTATCCCGTGTCCTAAACCGCGACCAGAGCCTATCTGTTACAGAAGAAACCAGACACCGTATTTTAACCGTTGCTGAAGAGCTGGGCTACACCAAGCACCTCAAGACAGGCGAGTCCCACAAGCCCAAGCAAAAGATTGCCATTATCCAATGGGTCAGTGAACAAGGGGAGCTGGACGACCTCTACTACTACCAGATTCGCCTAGGAATAGAAAAAAGAGCCCAAGAACTGGACTATGATATCTTACGCTATTTTAATGACCATCCTTTTACACTGAGCGAGGAAGTGATTGGGATTCTCTGCATCGGAAAATTTAGCCGAGCTCAGATTTCCACCTTTGAGGAATACCAAAAGCCTCTTGTCTTTCTAGATAGTGATACTCTTTCACTAGGACATACCTGCATTATCACGGACTTTTACACTGCTATGAAACAGGTTGTCGATTATTTCCTCAGCCAAGGACTTGATCGTATCGGGATTCTAACAGGGCCTTGAAGAAACAACCGACCAAGAAGAAATCATTCAGGACAAGCGTCTGGAAAAATTTTAAGAACTACAGTCAAACAAAAGGAATCTATCATGATGAACTGGTCTTTCAAGGAAGCTTTTACTGCCCAGTCTGGCTATGACTTGATGAAGGAGGCTATTCAGAGTTTGGGAGACCAACTGCCACCAGCATTTTTTGCAGCTAGCGATAGTTTAGCCATCGGTGCCCTCCGTGCGCTCCAAGAAGCTGGAATCAGCCTGCCAGACCGCGTCAGTCTTATTTCCTTTTAACGACACCAGCCTGACCAAGCAGGTCTATCCTCCCCTCTCTAGTATCACAGTCTATACCGAGGAAATGGGACGAGCAGGTATGGATATTCTTAACAAAGAAGTACTCCACGGTCGCAAAATCCCTAGCCTGACCATGTTGGGAACCAGACTGACTCTGAGAGAAAGTACTCTGCCATAACTCAACTAATATAATAAAGCCAAAAATCCTAATAGAGAGTCTCAAATCTCCATTAGGATTTTCTTTTTTAGTCCATCACAATCATAGACTTAATGGTCTTGCGTTCGTCCATATCTTTATAAGCCTGGTCAATATCTTCCAGTTTATAACTTGAAGTAAAGACGCGACCTGGATTGATATCACCATCAAGGACGGCTTTTAGTAAGAATTGCTTATCGTATGTTGTGACAGAAGCTGGACCACCACCGATTATTGTATTTTGACCAAAGGTTGAGCCAATGGCTCGATTTTCATAGTGCGGTACGCCAACAAAGCCCAAACGACCTCCATTATGGAGAACACCAAGAGCTTGATCAATCGCTGCTTCTGTTCCAACACATTCAAGTGCTGCATCTGCACCACCACCTAGAATCTCACGCACCTTGGCAATTCCTTCTTGACCACGTTCAGCTACAACAGCTGTCGCACCTGACTCCAGAGCCATCTTTTGACGATCTTCATGACGGCTCATAAGAATAATTTGTGAAGCACCACGCATCTTAGCTGCGATAACAGCACATTGACCAACAGCCCCATCGCCAATGACCACAACCTTATCACCTTTTTGAACATTTGCAACATGCGCCGCATGATATCCTGTTGGCATGACATCCGCAAGAGTCAAGAGGGACTTGAGCATACCTTCGCTATAATCTGAAGGTTGACCAGGAATTTTAACCAGCGCCCAGTTTGCATAGTGAAAACGGATATACTCAGCCTGGACACCACCTGACCAGTTATTTCCTGGATGATTATCACACGAGCCATCAAAACCAGCACGACAAGCATCACACTGACCACAACCATGTGTGAAAGGGGCAATGACAAAATCACCTGGTTTTACTGTAGTAACGTTCTCCCCAACTTCTTCGATAATTCCAATCGCCTCATGACCGCTATTTCTATGTCCTTCTTCGATTTTGGGATTCCGGTAACTCCAAAGGTCCGAACCACAAACGCAAGTACGGACAATACGGATAATAACATCATCCGCTTCTATAATTTGCGGACGTTCAATTGTAGCAAGTCCAACCTGACCTGCCTTTGTATATACTGCTGATTTCATTTAAATTTTTCCTTCCTTATAAAGTTTAATTTTGAGATTTAAGCGATTTAAAGCCACCTGTAACTGAGACAAGCGCTCCTCTAATTTTTTCTGTTCCTCTTCTAAAATATCAACTCTTTCCTCTCGCGTTTCATCCCCCTTTTGGTAGAGCGACATATAGTCAACTAAACTATCTACAGAGACACCCGCCGAACGAAAACACTTAATAAATTCCAGCGCTTCGATATCCTGATCTTGAAATCACGAATCCCAGTAGCGGTACGAGTAATCGGTGGCACAAGACCAACCCGTTCATAGTACCGAATCGTATCCGCTGAAATTCCCAACAAATCACTAGCAGATTTAATATTCATAGGCTAACCTCCTCTCATTTCATTCACTGAGTTTAAGCTACTCTAACTCACTTATCTTATTATATAACTTTGAGTTGACTCCAAGTCAAGCATTTTTGCACCTAATCGAAAAAAATTTTTTTATCATTAGCAATCATATATCTGGAGTTTATACAATGCTCTTCTCTTACCAATTTTTGAAATATTTAAATAATAAAGAAATTACTCTATTCCAAATAAGATAGTACCCAAGTATTTTTCACTTTTTTCTAATGTTGATGCTCATAACTCCGTTCCAAGTCACACACCTTTCGCTTATGTGCTTGGTGACTTTCTAGGTCAACATCAACTTCAATGGTAATATTTTGAAAGCCACAATCTTTGAGGAAAATTCGAATAGATTCTTTACAAGTTTCCATATGCTCCATCTCTTTTAAACAAACATGGACAATGGCATTTTTTTCCAAACCATCCATAGTCCAGAGATTAAGCTGATTGATACTAGCGACATGATCCAATTCTGCTAAATCCGTCTTGATCTTCTGGATATCTACTCCTTCTGGCACAGCATCTAAGAAAATCTTAAGCGCGCTCCAAAATCGAGGAATAGCTTTTGTTAGAATGAAGATAGAAATGACAAGCGATAGGAGTGGATCAAGGATATACCAATCTGTAAATCGGAGGATAATCGCCATTAGAATGACAGCTAACCAACCAAGAGTATCTTCCAAAAAGTGCAGGCTCAGAATTGACTCGTTCTTTGTCTTCCCCTTGCGAACTACGAGGCTAGCTAGCAGATTGATACTGACTGCAATGATTCCTAGCCAGAGGATGCCTTCATCATTAACGAGCTGTGGATTAAAAAGTTTAGTTATATTTTCCAAGATCACTAGGATGGAGCCTGTGATAAGAATCACAGCAGTCACCAGGGCCCCTAAAAGACTAAATCGCTTGTAACCCAAGGTGTACTGCCTATCTTCTTCTCGATTTGAGATTGTTTCTAAAAAGGCCGATATGCCAATGGCTATGGCATCTCCCAAGTCATGGACAGAATCAGCAAGAACAGCACTCGAACCAAAGATACCTCCTGCGATAAACTCAACAATAGCATAGCTTAAATTTAAGAAAAAAGCTACCCAAACAGTATATTTTGCCTTCATCTTTCTCATTCCTTTGTTATAATAGATTTATGAACACCTTGTTCATTATCATTATCCACTAAAACTCAAAGAAAGGATAGAAGCAAAACGTCAGCTTTATTCAGTTCTGAACAATTTGCCTCAAATGTCCATATGACTAACATTGACCGCCGTATCAGCAAAACAAAAAAAGCCATCTATCAAGCTTTTCTACAACTTTTGAACGATAAGGGCTACGAGTCCACTACGGTTCAGGATATCATTGATCTCGCAGATGTGGGACGATCCACCTTTTACTGTCACTATGAGAGTAAGGAACTACTTCTGGACGAACTTTGTCGCGGCCTCTTCCATCACCTCTTTGAAAGAGAGCAATCCATTTCAACCGAGGATTATCTCTCCCATCTCTTTCTTCACTTTCAAAAAAACCAAGACCATATCACCAGTCTACTATTTTTCAAAAATGACTACTTCCTCCGTCAACTCCATAAAGAGCTAGAACACCATGTCTATTCCGTGATGGCTGATGATTTAAAAGAAGCTCACCCGAGTCTACCTACTTCTTACCTCCAACACTTAGTCGTGTCTAACTTTATCGAGACATTGACCTGGTGGCTCAAAAAAGGACAAGATTTTACAGACCAGGAAGTTGTCCAGTTTTATCTAGACCTTCTCATTCCTAAAAATTGAATACAGAGTAGAGCTCAGTTGCCTTATTTCTAGGCTACTGAGTTTTTTATCTTTTCAATAATCAAAAAAGCCCAGACGACATTGTCTGAGCATTTTTCTATCTAGTCGTTTAACCAAGTTGAGTTTAGGTTTTCAGGCTATTTCTTCAACAAACCTTGTTCTTGTAGAAACTCCTTGGCTACTTGTTCTGCTGACTTGCCTTCAACACCGACTTGGTAGTTGAGCTGGCTCATCTGGCTTTCAGTAATTTTACCAGCCAATTTATTGAGAATTGTTTCCAACTCTGGATGCTTCTTGAGAAGAGCTTCTTTCATCAGTGGAGCCCCTTGATAAGGTGGGAAGAGTTGCTTGTCATCTTCCAAGACCTGTAAATCATAACGTGCCAATTCCGCATCAGTCGAATAAGCGTCCGTGATTTGAATATCACCTGACTGAACTGCCTGATAGCGAAGGGCTGGTTCCATTGTCGCTACATTGAGATTGAGACCATACATTGATTGCAAGCCCTTATTGCCATCTTCACGGTCATTAAATTCGAGTGTAAAGCCTGCCTTCAACTGCCCTTCCACTTTTTTCAAGTCCGAAATGGTCTTCAAGCCATATTCTTGAGCAATCTTTTTCGGAACAGCTACAGCATAGGTATTTTGATAAGACATGGGTTTGAGATAGGCTAGATGATCCTGTTTGGCAATACCATCACGCGCCACCTGATAAACCTGCTCTGGCTCATGACTCACCTTAGGTGATGGTTGAAGCAAACTTTCAGTCACCGTACCTGTAAATTCAGGATAGATGTCAATATCGCCTTTTTTCAAAGCTTCATAAAGAAAGCTTGTCTTCCCAAAATTCGGTTTAACAGTCGCAGTCATACTAGTATTTTCTTCAATCAGCAACTTATACATATTGGCCAAGATTTCTGGTTCTGGACCCAATTTCCCAGCAATGACCAAGTTTTCTTTTTCTTTTTGAGTTAAGAGGGCCGGACTATAAGACAGACCGAGTAATATGGTCACCAAGGCAAAACCAGAAAAAATCGTCCGCAATTTTGCTTTTTCCATCACTTTTAGTAGGAAGTTAAAGGCAATAGCAAGCACTGCAGAAGAAAGTGCCCCAATCAAAATCAGACTGGCATTATTACGGTCAATTCCCAAAAGGATAAAGGAACCCAGTCCGCCTGCACCAATCAAGGCAGCCAAGGTTGCCGTACCTATAATCAAAACCGCTGCTGTCCGAATCCCAGACATCATAACCGGCATAGCAAGTGGAATTTCGAATTTCTTGAGACGTTCCCATCTGGTCATCCCAAAGGCAATCCCAGCCTCTTGCAGACTCGGATCAATTCCCTTCAGCCCAGTGATGGTATTTTGCAAAATCGGAAAAATCGCATAAATCACTAGTGCTGTCAAAGCAGGCAAGGTTCCAATTCCCATCAAGGGAATAAAGAGCCCCAGCAAGGCCAGAGACGGGATGGTCTGGAAAATCCCTGCAATCTGCAAAACCCAATCCGCCAACTTCTCATGATAGCGAAGATAAACAGCCAAGGGAATCGCTATAAAGATGGCCAGCAACAAGGTCAAAAGTGACAACTGTAAATGTTGAGATAAGGCTGTCAACCAATCACTAAAACGATCCTGAAAAGTTGCAATTAAATTAGTCATGAACACTACCTCCAAACAAGTCTGCTACAAAGTCTGTTGCAGGGGCTTTTAAAATGGTCTCGGGATTCGCTACCTGGCGAATCTCTCCATCCTGCAAGACAGCAATACGGTCCGCCAATTTCAAAGCTTCATCCGTATCATGGGTTACAAAAATCGTTGTCATCCCAAACTCTTTATGCAATTCTTTAGTCAGAACCTGCAACTGTTTTCTCGAAATAGCATCCAAGGCTGAAAAAGGTTCATCCATGAGGAGAAGCTTAGGCTGACCAATCATAGCCCGTACAATTCCAACACGCTGTTGCTCCCCACCAGATAATTCACTAGGCAAACGATGCCCATACTCAGCTACTGGCAAGCCAACCTTAGCCAAAAACTCTTCAGTTTTCTTAGCAATTTCTTCCTTAGTCCAACCCTTCATCTCAGGAATCAGGGCAATATTTTCCGCGACCGTTAGATTAGGAAATAGAGCAATGGCCTGTAAAACATAACCAGTAGAAAGACGAAGTTCACGCTCATCATAGTCTTTGATGCGCTTGCCATCCATAAAAATATTTCCATCAGTTGGCTCCAAGAGGCGGTTGACCATCTTAATCATGGTTGTCTTACCGGACCCAGATGGCCCAACTAAGACCATAAACTCGCCTTTCTCAATCCGTAAATTGACATCTCTCAAAACATCTTTTTCTGTGTAGCGTAGCGCCACATTTTTGTATTCAATCATTCTGTATCCTCAATTTAAAACTTGCCTCGATTGGTCAAGTCTTCTACCCTAGGCATAACTTCTTTATTATTCCAATGCTCCACAATTTTCCCGTTTTCTAGACGGAGGATATCGTACTGGGCATAGGCAACTCCATCAATCTGAGTCTGACCATAGCTAACCACATAGTTTCCTTGTCCTAAGAGTTGGAAAACAAAGTCGAAAGTGGCCTTTACTTAAAAACAGCTAATTTGCTCCATTTTAATCCTCATTTTCCTCCTCTTTTAGATTAGCCAAAATTCTTTCTTGAAAGGCTTCAAACTGACGAATTTCTTCCTCTGTGAATCCTTTGTAAAAGATCGTATCCAATTTCTGACTGACACGATCCCCTACTACTTTTTGATACTGCCCCAACTCTGTTAAAACTAAATACTTCTTCCTCTTATCTTTTCCACATGGACTAACGGTTACAAGATTTTGTTCCTCAAGCTTTTTTATCATAGTCGTCAGAGTATTATTAGCAAGTCCAGTCGCCAAAGCAATATCTGTCGCAGTTGCGCAGCCAGTCTCACTATTCCATAAAACCGCTAAAATCTTCCCCTGTTCACTACGATAAAGAGCTTCAGGATCTTGGCTCAGTAACTTTTGAAAAATCCGCCCATTCAACAAACGAATATGATGGGCTACCAAATGACTATCTTTCATGGCACCTCCAATTTATTTCTATATCGATACGAATAAAAAATATTATAATACTTATTATTTTAATTGTCAACTATTTCGATTTAGAACTAATTTTTCCAAGTAAAAAATTCTCCTACCCAAGGTAGAAGAATTTTAATCTTATAAAACTTAATCCGTCATGTCCGATACCAAAGTTCGATGCTCCAACGGAATACTGCACATAACTAGCAAGAAAAATGAAGCCTGACTGAATCCAGAAAAGGGCCAAGTCAAAGATTCCATGCACAGCAACCACTGTAAGGAAAGAT
>BNJV01001718.1_pt1 | contig 29806 bp, 40 predicted proteins | sample 8540591 | NCBI WGS metagenome assembly BNJV01 (sample SAMD00202457, study PRJDB9452) | human saliva metagenome | host: Homo sapiens | reverse complement strand
GACTTTAGAACTTATTAAAAATAGAAGGTGGTAAAAATTCTCGCTCATTTGATTAAAAATATGGTCGCACACTTGTGACTCTAGCACTCGTGAGGGTGTCAGTCATGAGTTAGACCATTAAGTATAGTCAGCATATATAGAAATATGATGTAGAGGTAGCAACTTTAAAAAGCTATCCAATACTACTCAGATTGCTGGAAACCCCTAAAGCTAGTATAACTACAACATAGTATCTAAATAATATGGTACAAGTGTGAAAGTGGCGAAAGCGGGAAAAATATACTAGATGACATAAGGTTAAATCCTAAGTGTTAAGATAATGGGCAATCAGCAGCCAAGACCATAAGGTAAGGTTCAACGACTATTCCTCTTGAGGGAAGTACACCAAAGCTGGTGGAAGTGGGTAGACCCAAACAGATAAAGCTGTGGGATAAGATATAGTCTGTGCTTAATAGAAATATTAAGAAGTTCAAGGCTAATCTCCTTAATTTATTAAGGAGTGTATATGCCAAGAGAACTGCATAAGTGGTAGCGTACTTATGTGAACGACAACCTCTAAAACGACTGAGTCAGTTTTTAGGTTCATATATTTAGAAAAATTTTACTTTTTTTCATTTACTTATAGTATAAAAAGTAGTATACTATATATAGGTAAATGGAGGTGAAAATCATATGGAAAAAGCATATAAGTTTAGATTTTTATCCAACTAAAACTCAAATAACAATATTAAATAGTACTTTTGGTTGTGTAAGATATGTCTATAATCATTTTTTTAGGTTTAAAACAAGAGCTATATAACAAAGAGAGAAAAATCTATGTCATATAGTGAGTGTAGCAAAGAATTAACAGTTTTAAAACAAGAGAAAAGAATGGTTAAAAGATGTAGATAAATTTTCTTTACAAAATTCTTTAAAAAGATTTAGATAAAAGCCTATAAGAACTTCTTTAGTGGAAGTGGCTATCCAAAGTTTAAATCTAAGAAAGATAATAGAAAATCATACAGAACCAATTATACAAATAATAATATAGAGTTTTTTTAGATAAATGGATAAAAAGTACCTAAGTTAGGAAAGACTAAAAAAATAAGAGATAAAAATGAAACCACAAGGAAGAATAATAAATGCAACAATAACACAAGTACCTAGTGGAAAATATTATATATCTTTTATGTTGTACTGATGTAGAAGTAGAAAAAATTAGAAAGTACAAATAGAGAATGTTGGAATAGATTTAGGGTATAAAAGGACTTTGCGATTACCAGTGATGAAATCTCAATAGAAAATCCAAAAATATTTACAAAAATCTTTGAATAAACTAGCGATATTACAAAGAAAACTATCACGAAAAACCAAAGGGTAGTTCAAATAGGAAATAAAAGCTAGAATAAAAGTAGCAAGATTATTTGAAAAAGATATCAAATCAAAGAGAAGACTTTTTCTGCAAAAATTATCAACAATGCTAATAAAAAGAGTATGATATTATCTGTATGGAAGATTTACAAGTAAAAAAATATGGTAAAAATCATAAATTAGCAAAGAAATATTGTAGATGTATCATGGAGTGAATTTAATAGAATACTAAGTTATAAAAGCGAAATGGTATGGAAAGAACAATAGTAAGAGTAGATAAATTTTTGCAAGTAGTCAAATATGTAATTGTTGTGGATATAGAAATGAAAAGTAAAAAGATTTAAGTGTAAGAGAATGGACTTGTCCAGTATGTGGAGCTAGTACATAATAGAGATATAAATGCAGCCAAAAACATACTAAAAGAAGGACTAAGGATATTAGATAGAAAGTGCTTAAATATATAAATATATAAACCGTAGGAACTATGGGGATAGCTTGGTAAATTTGGTTGACTAACAGAAGCAACTACTACCCAAAGAACCCCTGCGACTCTAGCACTCGTAGGGTGTCAGTCGTGGGAGGTTCAGGTGAGAATAGAATTTAAAAAAATCAGAATGGGGAAAATTTTTTAGCTATGATAAAAACATATACTTCTTTTGAAAGTAGAGCTTTCTTTTTATGGATAAATGTGAAAAATAAAGGGGAGAGTAGCAGTTACTGTTATCTATAACATCCAAGTGAATATTATATTAAAGAATTAAAAGAACTTGAAGTAAGTGAAAATAGTAAAATTGGTCTAACTATTATAGGGGGCTATATATTCTTGCGGGGCTTATGTACGATATATGTTGGAATTTTTAAATAAAAAGCAGGAGTTGCTGCAACAACTCCCACATAAAAAAGCTAATAAGCATTTTTAGATAACAGTAAGAAAAATAACTGTTATCAGTGTAATCAAGTAAAAATTTTTCAACCTATTCACCTCCTTTTAGAAGCTCATAGGAGGAAAAATAGCAAATAAATTATATCATTGACAATAAGAAAAATAAAGATTATAATTAAGTTGTAATCAGGTAAATAAAAATAGCAAAAAACTACTAACTGCAATTAGTAGTTTTTATCTTTTTATTCTTATTTTATGTATTTTTCTGATTCAGCTAACAATTTGTCAACATATTTATTTAATTCATTTTTAGGAATTTCTTTTTTTGTATAATATGCAACAGATGTTAAAGTATCAGCAGGCTTAGCGTTTTTAAAAACGATAGTGTACATAAAGTTTTGCCCATCAACATATTTTTCAACATAGGCTTTTCCCATTTTTAAAAGAACCTTTATTTTGAAAGATCTCTAGAAGCATCTTCTTTTAAAAATTTTATTAAGTTCAGCAGCATCAGGGGTTTTTAATTCCATACCAATATGAAATAGTTGTTGCACTTTCGTCCTCAACTTTTTGCATAGAAATACTTCCTTCTGAATCGCTAACTACTTTATAACCTCTTTTCTTCTGCTCTTTTTGAATTAACAAAACTAGGAACAGCATAAGAAGAAGCAACCAAAATCATAAACAAACCTAAAAATTAACTTTTTCATAATTTCTCTCCTTAAATTATTTTATTTTTAAAAACACTTTCAGCATCATTTAAAAATTTTATCTATTACTTTTATTTAATTTTTTTCTCCTGATAAATTTTCTTTTGGTCATATATAAAACTGAAATATGGCAATCTTTTACTTTTTGTTTTTTTAGGAACAAAATTATATGTGTATACATCTAGATATCTAAATTTATTCACATAAGCTCTATTATTTTTGAACAGAACTTATGAATTGAGCCTCACTAGGTGTATTTTCTTTTTCCATATCACTTATATATTTTTGAAGATTTATTTGGTATTTCAAAAAGTGAAATTGATATTCCTGTTCCATCAGGTTCCATTTTTTTGAAATAAAAATATTTCTGGAATATCATTATCTACTTTATAACCAAGTTGGGTAATTTTATCTGTATTTACATATTTAGGTGCAGCAAACGATATAGCTCCTAAAATTAGAAATAATCCTAATATAATTTTTTTCTATGTTTATCTCCTCAAATTATTTTTATCTTAAAAAAACTTTTCAACCTGATTAAAGAAACTATCAGCAAAGTTTATCTAGTTCAGAGCCATTTAAATCTTTTCATTTGTTCCATATATAACAGTAGCAAATGTATCTTTAAATTTAAGCTTTCTTTTGAAATAAATGCGTAAGAATAGTAAGAGACCATCTGTTTCCTTTATATTTAGCTATATAAGCTCTTTTTAGTTTCAGAGGTATCAACTAATTTTAATTCTTCAGGAGCAGATTTTTAGCATCATCAAGTAATTGTTTTTAGCAGCATCGTTCTCAACAATTTCAAAGAATATTGCAATACTTGTTGCATCAATATCAGTTGTTTTATCAATAATAGCTGAAAACTCATCTTGTTTAGAAAGGTTATAACCAGCTTTATTGACTTTATTTATATCTAAAACCTCTAGCAGCAGCAAAACGATACAACTCCTAAAATTAAAAATAATCCTAGTATAATTTTTTCATAAATTCTCCTCTATTTTAAAAAGACTTTCAACTTCATTTAAAGAACTATCAACAGCTTTATTTAAAGCAGCTCCTGATAAATCTTTTTCTGTCATATATAAAACTGAAATATGACAAGCTTTTTGATTTTTGTTTTTAGGAACAAAATTATATACATATATTTCTCCATCTTTTGTATTTATTTACAAAGCTCTATTATTTGCAACAGGAGCTAAGAATTGAACATTAGCTGGTTTAGAAGCCTTCATAGCATCAGCTATTGATTGTGGAGTATTATTTCCAAATGGATAAATTGCTACTGATATAGCAGCTTCTTGAGTAACTTTTTCCTAGTCCAAATATATCTTTATCATCAGTTGTAATTTCATAACCAGCACTTTTGATTTTTGTTGTATTTACATAATTAGGGTACAGCAAAAGACATTGCCCCTAAAATTAGAAATAATCCTAGTATAAATTTTTCATAAAATTCTCCTTATCTATTTCAATTATTTTATATAACTTTCTGCTTCATCTAAAATTGCATTAGTAATTTTTAGAAAGATCATTGCTAAGTTTTTGATGATACGTAAGTAGCATAAGTATGTTGATTCTTTACTTTTTCTTTCTTAGGAACAATCATATATGAATAGAAACCTTGTGCTTCAAATTCATTTATATAAGCTCTATTGTTATCAAGTGTAGCTATAAAATTTTCACTATTACGTAATGCATTAGATTTTTAGTAAATCACTTATTTCTTTAGAACTTATATTTGCTGTAGAAAATGATATTATTATTGCTGAATCATCATCTGATGTTGTCATTGTAAGTATATCTTCTCTTTCATTTTTGATTACATAACCAGCATTTTTACTTTTTGCCATATCTACAAATTTAGGTGCAGCAAAAGATATAGCTCCTAAAATTAAAAATAGTCCTAATATAATTTTTCATAAAATTCTCCTTACTTATATCTTTTTCTTATTTTGTAAGTCCTTCAGCTTGTTCTATAATAAATTTAACTGCAGGTTTTTATAGCATTTTTCTACTTTTTAACTCTTGCATAAGTAGCATAAATCTTGTATTTTTCCCTAATTTTTGCTTTTTAGGAACAACAACATATGAATAAAAAAATCTGCATTTTGAAATTCATTTACATAAAGCTTGATCATTATCAAGAGAAGCTAAAAATTTTAACATCATTAGGTGCATCAGCTTTTTATAGTATCACTTAGTTCTTTGTGAATTTTTATCTGTTAGATAATATGATATAACTAATGCTGATTCTTGATTAGATGATGCAATTGTAAATAGCCCTTCTTCATCTTGTACAATATCAAAACCATCGTTTTTTTAACTTTGTAGTGTTTACAAAATTAGGTGCAGCAAAAGATACAACTCCTAAAATTAAAAATAATCCTAATATAAATTTTTCATAAATTTTTCTCCTTATCTGTTTTCTAGTTATTTTATAAGTCCTTCAGCTTTATTTAAAGTGGCATCAATAACCTTATTTATATCTTCTTTTGATAATTTTTTTAGGTGACATATATGTAACATAAATATGATATTTATTTATCTTTTGTTTCTTAGGTACAATAGTAAAAGAATAAAAATCTACATGTTGAAATTCATTTACATAAGCTCTGTTGTTATCAAAGCTAGCTACAAATTTTGCATCTTGTTGTTGTGCCCTCAGCTTTTTATAGCATCGCTTAGCTCTTTTTGGACCTCATGTCTGACAGATAAAATGATGCTACTAAAATTGAGTCTCCGTCTACTACATCTGTATCTGCAATTGTAAGTACAGTTTCACTATCCTCTATAATAGTGTAACCAGCCTTTTTGTAATTTTTGTTGTATTAATAAAATTAGGCATAGTAAAAGATACAGCTCCTAAAAATTAGAAATAATCCTAATATAAGTTTTTCACAAATTTTCTCCTTGTCTATGTATTTATTTTTAAGAAAGATTCAATCTCATTTATAGTTTTATCAATAGCTTTTATCTAGATCAACATCTTTTAATTCTTTATCTGTCATATATAAAACAGAGATAACAGTACCTTTTGATTTTTGAATTTTTAGCAACAAAGCTATAAGTAAATCCATTGTATTCAGTATCTTTGTATTTAGAGATATAAGCTTTTTAGTTTCTCTAGAAGACAAGAATTTTTGATTTTTGGTGCAGTAGCCTTTATAGAATCACTAACACCTTTAGCATTAGTATCTCCTATAAAAAGAGCAACAGTAATTCCAGCATCATCAGTAGCTTTTCCAAAAAGTACAGCTGAATCCTCATCTCTAGTAATTTCATAACCAGCTTTTTTTAACCTTGTTAACATCCAAATTTTTAGGTATAGCAAAAGATATTGCCCCCTAAAATTAAAAATAAACCTAATATAATTTTTCATAATTCTCTCCAATCTTATTAATTTTTGTAACTTATCTATTTTATCATTATTTTTAAATAGCTTTCAACCTCATTAAGAATTTTGTCCACAGCATTATTTAATTCAGTACTAGATAGTTCACTATCAGTTGCATATAGAACAGAAATATAACAATCTTTTACTTTTGTAGTTTTTAGGGTATAAAATTATAAGTGAAACCTCCATTTTTCATTATCAGCAAATTTATTTACATAGGCTCTTTTTATTATTAATAGAACTTAGAAATTGTTGGCTATCTGGAGCAATTGATTTTATCATCTCACTTACCTCTTTAGAATTGGTATCTTCTATAACATTAAAAGCGACAGATATTCCAGCTTCATCAGTAGATTTAACGAAATGTAAAAAGTCATCTTCATCATCATGAAATTTCATAGAATTTTGTTTTATTTTTATTCACATCAACAAAGCTAGGACTAGCAAAAGATAGTGCTCCCAAAAATTAAGAATAATCCTAATATAATTTTTCATATTGTCCTCCTAAAAATATTTTAAGTTTAGCAATTTATGTTATAATAAAAAGGTGAATATTAAATGAATACAAAATGAATATAGAAGGGAGTTCTGATTATGATTAAAAAGTTAATAGAAAAATTTTAAAAATATTAAAAATAGCCGTTATTGGAGATTTGATGTTAGATGAATATATTATGGGAAAAGTGGAAAGAATATCACCTGAAGCACCTGTTCCTGTTGTTAAAAGTTACAGAAGAAAAATTTGTTTTAGGTGGAGCTGCCAATGTTATCAATAACCTTGCTGCCTTAGGTGCAAAATGTTTATTGTGGAGGACTTGTTGGAAATGATAACAATGCTGAAAAACTTATAAATGCCTTTCCTAAAAATGTTGATTGTAATTTAATTTTAAAGGCTGACAACCGTCCTACTATTGTAAAGAAAAGAGTAATAGCAGGGCATCAACAACTTTTAAGACTTGACTGGGAAGAGGAAATTTTCTATTAATGAAGAAGAAGAAAAATATAATAATAGAAAATCTTAAAAAGTCATATAAAAAGACTTAGATGCAATTATTTTATCTGACTATAATAAGGGACTTTTTAACAAAATCTCTTTCACAAAAATTATAAATCTTTGTAGAGAAAATAATGTGATAGTTACTGTCGATCCTAAACCAAAAATATTACTAACTTTTGTGGGACATCTTCTATCACTCCAAATAAAAAGGAAGCTTACTTAGCTGTAGATGCAAACTCAAGAGAAGATATTGATATAGTTGGAAAAAATTAAAAGAACAATATAAACTAGATACTGTTTTTAATCTACAAGAAGTGAAGAAGGAATGACACTGTATGATGAAGGAATTCACAATATTCCTACTTTATGCAAAAGGAAGTCTATGATGTAACAGGTGCAGGGGACACAGTTATTTCAGTTTTTACTTTTTAGCAAGAGCTGCAGGAGCAACTTGGGAAGAAGCAGCAAAAGATAGCCATCGCAGCTGGAGGAATAGTAGTTGGAAAAGATAGGTACTTCTACTGTTAGTGAAAAGAATTGATTTCTACTTATAACAGTATATATAACATAGGAGGGACTTGTGAATGTTGAGAATGAGGCATGGCTATGATGTTCATAAATTAGTTGAAGGTAGAAGATTGATGTTAGGTGGAGTAGAAGTTCCTCATACAAAAGGAGTTCTAGGACATTCTGATGGAGATGTGCTTTTACATGCAATAACTGATGCAACAATTGGAGCCTTTAGGTTTAGAGATATAGGGCTACATTTTTCCCGACAATGATGAAAATTTAAAGGATATAGACAGTGCAATTTTATTAAAAATAAATAATATCATGAAAGAAAAACTATAGAATAGTGAATTTAGACTCAATTATAGTGATACAAAAACCTAAATTAAGACCACATATAGATAGTATTAGAGATAATATTGCAAAAATTTTTGGAAATAGAGCCTGAACTTGTAAATGTAAAGGCTAAAACTGAAGAAAAATTAGGTTTCATGAGGAGATGAAACAGGAGTTAAATCATATTGTGTAGTTTTATTGAGAAAGATAATGTTAGATAAGACTTCTTTTAGAAAATCTGTACTTACTTTTTACTACCCATAGCAATACAAAAATTTAATAAATGTTGCTATCTCAAGTACAGATGTTATTATGCTTGGAAGATATAGTGAGGTAGCACTATCAGCTTCTTCACTTGCAGGACAGGTACAATTTATTTTTAATTTTACTATTCTTTGGAATAGCCTCAGGTGCAACTGTTTTAACAGCACAGTACTGGGGTAAAAAGATATAAAGTCTATTGAAAAAGTTTTGGCTATTGGAATAAAAATAGCCTTTTTGTGAGCATAGGCTTTTTATCTTTGCATTTTCTTTTTCAAGAACTGCTATGAGATTGTTTAGTAATGATGAAGCTACCATCTTACAAGGAATAAGGTATTTAAAGATAGTTAGTTTTTTTCCATATTTAACAACTTCCATTTCCATAGTATATTTAGTTACTATGAGAAGTGTTGAAAGAGTTGAGCATCGACGGTTTGCCTATGCAAGTTCTTTTTGTTAGTAACTTAATAATCAACTATCTTTTAATATATGGAAACTTTGGTTTTCCTGAAATGGGAGTTGAAGGGCAGCAATAGGAACACTTGTTGCAAGAATTATTGAACCAGGAATAGTATTCTATTACAATTCTAAGAATTATCACTTTGTTTCTATTAAATGGAAATATATTAAGAGTTTAGATCCTGTTTTAAAGAAAGATTTTTTAAATATTCAGCACCTACTATGATGAACGAACTTCTATGGGCTGGAGGAACAGCAGCAGGAATAGCTATCTTAGGAAGGTTAGGAACTTCTATAGTAGCAGCGAATTCTATAACATCTGTTGTTAGACAACTAGCAAATGGTTTTTGCTTTTGGACTTGCAAATACAGCAGCAGTTATGGTTGGAAAAAGAAATTGGTAAAAAGATTTTCATACAGCAGAAATCTATGCAAAGAAACTTTTGTTTTACTCTTTCCTTTCAAGTTTAGTGGGAGTTGCCTTTACTTTATATAGCAAAAACCTTTTATCATAAGTAAGTTTGCTTTAAATGCTGAAGTGGAAGATTTTTAAAATCATACTATAAATGTTTTATTTTACTATATACCTTTACAAAGTATTTTCGCAGTTTTAATTGTTGGAGTATTTAGAGCTGGTGGAGATACAAAGTTTGCACTGATATCAGATGATATACCCACTTTGGTGTGGGCTCAGTCTTACTATCGCCATAGGAGCTTTCTATTTAGGACTTTCTACAAAGCTTTGTCTATATTTTTAATAATGTCAGATGAAATTATTAAATTACCTCTAATTATTTGGAGATATAGAAGTAGAAAATGGATAAATAATATCACAAGAGAATTGAAATAGAAAATATTAGGGGAAAAAATGGACTAAAAGAACAAGAAAGAGCAGAATTACATAGAACAATATGGGCTATTGCCAATGATTTAAGAGGGAGTGTAGATGGTTGGGACTTTAGCAATATGTTTTTAGGGAATTCTGTTCTATAGATATATTTCAGAAAAATTTAACTAACTACATCAATAAAGGAGAAGTTGAAGCAGGAAAATCCTGATTTTAATTATGCAGATTTAAGTGATGAAGATGCGATAGTTGCAAAAAGAAGATTTAATAGCAACAAAGGGATTTTTATTCTACCTAGTGAACTATTTGTAAATGTTAGAAAAAGAGCAGATAAAGATGAAAAACTTAAAATGTAACTTTACATAATATATTTACTAATATTGAAAATTCAGCAAATGGAACTGAAAGTGAAAATGATTTAAAAGGTTCATTTGATGACATAGATGTCAATAGTAATAAATTAGGTGGAAACAGTAGCTAAGAGAAATGAAAACTTAGTTAATTTATTAAATGGTGTTGAGATATGAAATTAGAGACTATCAAGAAAAATACCATTGATGCCTTTGGGGATGCTTATGAATATCTAATGGGAATGTATGCTTCAAATGCAGGTAAAAAGTGGTGGAGAATACTATACTCCTCAAGAAGTTTCAGAACTTTTAACAAAGCTTACTTTAGTAGGAAAAACAGAAGTAAACAAGGTATATGACCCAGCCTGTGGTAGTGGCTCATTACTTTTAAAATTTGCAAAAATCTTAGGAAAAGATAATGTAAGAAAATGGTTTTTGGACAAGAAATAAATATTACAACATATAACCTATGTCGATAAATATGTTTTTACATGACATAGATTTTCGATAAATTTGATATTGCTCATGGAGATACTTTAACAGAGCCAGCACATTGGGACGATGAACCTTTGAAGCTATAGTTTCAATCCTCCTTACTCAATAAAATGGGAAGGAGATAGTCAAATATTAATTAATGACTCGTTTCTCGCCAGCAGGAGTACTTGCACCTAAATCAAAAAGCAGACTTAGCTTTTATTATGCACTCTTCTTGGCTTTGCACCCAATGGAACAGCAGCTATAGTATGTTCTCTGAGTAATGGTATCGTAGTGGTGCTGCAACAAAAAATTCGTAAGTACTTAATAGATAATAACTACATTGATTGTATTATTCAATTACCAGATAATCTATTCTATGGAACAAGTATAGCTACTTGTATTATGGTAATGAAGAAAGCAAAAACTGATAATAAAGTATTATTCATAGATGCTCTCAAAAGAATTTATAAAGGGTTACTAATAGTAATAAGATGACAGAAAAACATATCAATGATATAGTGGAAAAATTTACTAAGAGAGAAAATGTAGAATATATTTCAAATCTTGTTGACTATGAAAAAATAGTTGAAGAAAACTATAACTTGTCTGTTTCAACTTATGTAGAAAAGAAGATACTAGTGAAAAATAGATATAGTTGAATTAAATAAAGAAATTCAAAGAATTGTTGCAAGAGAAGAAGAATTAAGAAAAGAAATAGATAAGATTATTGCTGAAATTGAAATTAAATAAAAAGTAACTAGTAAATTTTTGAAAGTAACTAGTAAACCAACAAGTAGCCAACAAAATAATAGTTTGATAAACAAGAAAACTAGGGAAGTTGAAGTAGGAATAAAAAGTAACTAGTAGCTTTCTAGTAAAAAGTTATTGAAATATAAAGAAATTTTTAAATAAAAATGAAAAGAGATGTTACAAGTAAAAACAAAATTTCTAAAAAAAGAGGGAAGATATGAGTAGATTAGATGAATTGATAAAAAGAGTTATGCCCTAATGGAGTGGAATATAAGAAATTAAAGGATTTATGTAAAATTAAAACAGGTAAATTAAATGCAAATGAGATGGAAGAAAATGGATTTATCCATTTTTACTTGTGATGAAAAACCATATAAAATTAATGAATATGCTTTTTGATGATGAAGCTATATTAATTTCAGGTAATGGTAGTAAGGTAGACATATTAATTATTACAAAGGGAAAGTTCAATGCATATCAAAAGAACATATGTTTTACTTAATTTTTAATAATGGAATAGTAAAGTATTATGTTTTTATTTAAAAGAGTTTCTAAAAACATATAATAAAAGAACTCTAACAAAGCTTCAGTACCTTATATAACTTTACCAATGCTAGAAAATTATTTAGTTCCTGTTCCACCATTAGAAGTTCAAGATGAGATAGTTAGATTTTTAGATAGCTTTTATAGTCCTGACAACAAAAGCTAACAACAGAGCTAACAGCTAGAAAGAAACAATATTCTTGGTATAGAGATTATTTGTTGAAATTTGAAAATAAAGTAGAAAAAAATCTAAATTATCAGAAATTGCGACTATAAAGGCAAGAATAGGTTGGCAAGGACTGACAAAAAGAAGAATATTTAATTACAGGAAATTATTATTTGATAACAGGAACAGATTTTTCAAAATGGAGAAATAAATTTAAAGAATTGCTATTATGTCAATGAAGAAAGATATATATAAGATAAGAATATACAATTAAAAACGATGATGTATTAGTAACAAAAGATGGAACATTAGGAAAAAGTAGCTTATGTTAGTAATTTAGATAAAACCAGCAACTATTGAATAGTGGAATTTTTTGTTATAAGAAGTATTGATACAAATAAATTATTGAATAGATATTTATTTTCATTATTTAAAAGCGCCTTATTTAATGAAATATGCACAAAATAAATTAACAGGTGGGACAATAAAAGCATTTAAATCAAAATGTTATAGTTGATTTTTGAAATTCCTTTACCACCATTAGAAGTTCAAAAAGAATAGTTGAAGTTTTAGATAACTTTGAAAAATATGTAATGACTTAAATATAGGACTTCCTGCCGAAAATAGAAGCAAGACAAAAACAATATGAATTTTACAGAAATTATCTCTTGACATTTGAAGAAAAAAATCAAGACAAGCTATTTTAGTTTATGAGCTTATGTAGCAAGCAAAGAAGCCCAAAAATCTAATTAAAAATTTTTCAATATGTTTATGGGTATGTTGAATTAGAATTAGATAAAGTTGCAAATATCACAATGGGTGTTTCTCCAAATGGAAATTCAATAACAGATATAAAAAGTGAAAAAAATATAGAATTTCACCAAGGAAAAACATATTTTGGAGAAACTATGTTGTTACAATCAAATGTATATACAAATGAACCAAAAAGTATGCTGAAAATAATAGTATTGTTATGAGCATAAGGGCACCAGTAGGGGATACTAATATGGTAGATAGAAAAAAATATCAATAGGTAGAGGTTTGTGTTTCTATACTAGCAGATGAAAAAAATTTCTCTTACAAAATATCTATACTACTATATAAAAATCAAATATAGATAAGTTAAAAAGCAATGTCAAAATGGGTCAACATTTGAAGCTATAAATTCAGAAAGCATAAGAAAATTTACTGTTTCTTTTACCCCCACTAGAAGAACAACAAAGAATAGTTGATATCTTAGATAGGTTTGATAGATTATGTAATGATATATCAGAAGGACTTCCTGCTGAGATAGAAAGCAAGACAAAAACAATATGAATATTATAGAGAAAAATTATTAAACTTTAAAAATTATAGTTTAGTTTTTATTAGAAAGTTCCTAACAAAAAGTTAGGAATTTTTATTTTTCAATCAAAAATATTGCAAAAAAATACAAAAAAAGTATATAATTACTTTTAAGAGGAGGGATGCAAGAATGAAAAATATTTATGTTATCTTTTAAAAGTAAAATGGAGTAAAAATATAGAAAAAGATATTGAAATTAACTTTTATAATAAGACTTTAAAAAGATTTAGTCCTTGTGGTAGCAATATAAAAGGAATATTTGGACCAAATGGAATAGGAAAGACTTCTATAATAAAAGGAATGGATATACTTAGAAAAATATCTTTAAATGATAATTATTTAACTAATGATTTCAATTTAATTATATTGGATAAAAATTATCAATAAAAAGATTGAAAAAGCGAGTTTAGAAATAGAATTTTTAGTTATAGACGAGAAAAAAGAAATCTAGATATGTACACAGTATAACTATTGCGATAACTTCCCTAAAGAAATAAAAATATTATTTGAAAAATATAAAGAAAAAGATCCAAACACAGATCAAGTAGTAGGGAGAAATTTTAATAGAAAATGGAATTATAAAAATGATAGCTTACATAAAGATGATTTAAAATCTGAAATTGTAGATATTACAAAAATTTATTAGAAAAAAGAAGTATTGTAAATATAGTGAAACCTTCTGTTCTAAAAAGTATAGACCTAGAAAAGATTCGTTATTTTTATAGAAAAATTACATATAAAAATTGATAGAGAAGATAGTCATTTAGGATATGCTTTTAATGGATAATCCTTTAAAAAGATGATATACCATTTAATGATTCTATTGGAAATTATGATATGATTATATCAAAACAATTTACCAATATTTGAAGATTATTTAAGAAGAATGACTGAGTTTTTAAAAATATTCAAACCAAATTTAAGAAATATAGAATATGAGAAAAAGGAAGGAAAAAGAAGAATACTATATCAATATTTTATTTGTTTATGATGACTATAAAGTGAACTATGAATTTGAAAGTATGGGTATAAAAAAATCTTTTAGCTTATTTTACATATTTTAGAGCTTTAAGTGAAGATGAAGTAGTAGTTATAGATGAAATAGACACAAGTATACATGATATTTATTTGAATAAATTAATTGAATTTTTGCTGTTGATGGAAAAAGGACAATTAGTTTTTACTGCACATAATATAACATTATTACAAACTTTAAAAATATAAGCATTCAATAGATTTTATAAATGAAAAATATGGAAGTTATTTCTGGATAAAAATGGTAATAGTAGTCCTTTCAAGTCTTATAAAGATGGATATATAAAAGGTTCACCATTTAATATAAAAAGAATACGATTTTTAGAAATCTTCTCACAAGAAAGTGATGTGGGAATGAAATATTTACAGATAATTGTGTTGTGTGAAGGGGAAAGTGATGTAAATATATTTGGATATAATTTTTAAAATGTTAAAAAGAAAAATCCAGATATAAATTTTTAAGTTTACTTCTATTCCTATAAAAGGAAAAACAAATTTTAGAGATGAAAAATACATTGATAAAGTAGAAAAACAAAGTTAAGATTTCAAGGAGAAAAGTCAAGTTCTTTATGTAGTTGATACTGATGATGTAGATACTTCAAAAAGAAGATTTAGAATTATTAGAAAAAATAACTGAACATGTAAAAACAAGATTGGCATTTTGTATTTTTAATAGAGATATTGAAGAAGTACTAAATAAAAAGGCAGATAGAAAGAAGAAAATGAAAGAAGCCAGAAGTTATACAGAAAAGAAATTTTATGAAGTTGATAAAAATAATTTGAAAGTAAGAGATTATTTAATAAGGGGAACAAGTAATTTGTTCTCAGTAATTTTGCAGAAGAAATAGAAATGAAAAATTTAATAGATATTAAAAACTTTTCATATTTTATATGAGAAGTTTTTATGACATAAAATAGAAAAATTTGTTATAATTAAATAAAATATAAATTTTTGAGGGCAATGTCATCAGTAGATTATAATATGCTTATATCAACACTTGAAAGTACAGTGGTAACTGAATATATAAGAGAAGACATTCCAGCATACAGTTATCAAAGTGAAGCAGATTTAGAGAGAGAGTTTATTAAAAATTTACAAAAATCAAGGTTATGAATATTTTAGTATTCACAATGAAAAGAATTAATTGCAAACTTAAAAGGTAAAATTAGAAAAAGTTAAATAATATTATTTTTCTGAAAAAGAATGGGAGAGATTTTTCAGAGAGAAAAATAGCAAATAAAAATGACAGTATTGTTGAAAAACAAGAACTATACAAGAGGACTATATAAAAAGTTTTACAAGAGATGACGGAAGCTTTAGTAAATATTAGTTTGATTAATAAAAAGAATATACACAATAATTTTCTTCAAGTTATAAATCAATATGAGGAAGAAGGAGGAAATCATAACACAAGATATGATGTGAGTATTTTGGGTCAATGGACTACCTTTAATTCATATTGAGTTAAAAAGAAGAGGAGTTGCAATAAGAGAAGCTTTTCAATCAAATTAATAGATATCAAAGAGATAGTTTTTGGGCAGGAAGTGGACTTTTGAATATGTACAAATATTCGTAATTTCAATGGGACTAATACTAAATACTATTCCAATACAACAAGAGCAAGGCATATTAAAGAGATGTCTTTCAATAGAAAAAAAGTTAAGAAGTCTAGTAATAGTTTTGAGTTCACTTCATATTGGGCAGATACAAACAGTAAGTCAATAACAGATTTAGTAGATTTTACAAAGACTTTTTTGCTAAAACATACTATTTTAAATATTTTAACTAAATACTGTATATTTGACACTAGTGAAACTTTACTTGTTATGCGTCCTTACCAAATATCAGCAACAGAAAGAATTTTTATCTAAAATACAATTAGCTAATAACTATAAATGGGTTGGTAAGATTGATGCTGGAGGATATATTTTGGCATACAACAGGAAGTGGTAAAACTTTAACTTCATTTAAGACAGCACAGTTAGCCCTCACAGCTTGACTATATAGATAAGGTCTTATTTGTTGTGGATAGAAAGGATTTAGATAGCAAACACAGAAAGAATATGATAGATTTTCAAAAGGTTCAGCTAATGGAAATACTTCAACGAAAAATATTGAAAGCACAGCTAGAAGATAAATATGAAAAATAAAAGCAAGATAATTATAACTACTATTCAAAAAGTTAGGACATTTCATTAAACAGAATAAAAATCACGAAGTTTTTAGAAAGAATATAGTTTTTAATTTTTGATGAGTGCCACCGTTCACAATTTGGTGAATTACACCTTGCAATAGCTAAGACTTTTTAAAAATTATTTTTATGTTTGGTTTCACAGGGACACCAATATTTCCAAAAGAATTCAAATGGAAGTTCAAAAAACTTTGTTTAAAAACAACAGAGCAAACTTTTTGGAGATAAATTACATACTTATACTATAGTCAATGCAATAAATGATGGTAATGTACTTCCATTTAGAATAGACTATATCAATACCATTAAGGAAAAAGAAAATATACAAGATAAAAAGTTAATGCCATTGATATAGAAAAAGCTATGTCAGATCCAAATAGAATTAAAGAAGTTGTTTTCATACATCGTAGATCACTTTGAGCAAAAAAACTATGAGGAATAAGCACTATGAATTAAAAGACCAAAGATTATCGGGATTTAACTCTATATTTGCAGTGAGTTCTATTCCTGTGGCATATTATTTTGAATTTAAAAACAACTTAAAGAGAAGAATAAAAGATTTGAGAGTAGCAACAATATTTAGTTATTCAGTAAATGAAGAAGAAAAATACTGACAATTTAGATGATGAAAGTTTTTGACACTGAGAATTTAGATTTAGGTCTCGTGAATTTTTAGAGGAAGCAATATCAGATTACAACAAGATGTTTGGTACAAATTATGATACTTCTTCAGATGGTTTTCAACTATATTATGAAAAATTTGAGTAAGAGAACAAAGGATAAGGAAATAGATATTCTAATAGTTGTAAATATGTTTTTAACAGGTTTTGATGCAACAACTTTAAATACTCTTTGGGTGGATAAAACTTGAGAATGCATGGACTTATTCAAGCCTTTTTCAAGAACAAATAGAATATTAAATTCAATAAAAACTTTTGGTAATATAGTATGTTTTAGAGATTTACAAGAAGAAACAGATGAAGCTATAGCACTTTTTTTGGAAATAAAGAAGCAGGTGGAATAGTACTTTTAAAAACTTATGAAGATTACTACAATGGTTATCAAGATGACAAGGGTAGAGAAAAAGAAGGATATAGTCAACTGATAGAAGAATTACAAAAGTAAATTTCCTTTGTCTGAACAAATAACAGGTGAAAGCAATAAGAAAGAATTTGTAATATTATTTGGAAATATCTTGAAAAATAAAGAATATATTATCAGCTTTTGATAAATTTGCAGGAAATGAAATTTTTATCTGAAAGAGAATTCAAGATTACCAAAGTATCTACCTAGATATGTATCAAGAAATAAGAACTAAAAATAAAAGAAAAAAGAAATTATTAATGACGATATTATTTTTGAAATAGAATTAATTAAACAAGTTGAAATTAATATTGACTATATTTTAATGAAAGTTACTGAATATTATAAGTCAAATAAAGAAGATAAGGAAATACTTATAGATATTAAGAAGGCTATAAATTCAAGCCTTGAACTTCGTAGTAAAAAGAATTGATAGAAGGTTTTATAGAAAGAGTTAATTCTTCTAAAAATATTACTGATGATTTTCAAAAATTTGTCAGAGAAGAAAAGGAAAAAGACTTAGAAAAAGTAATAGAAGAAGAAAAATTAAAAACCAGAAGAAACTAAAAATTCATAGACAATTCGCTAAGAGATGGTAATTTTAAAACTACAGGAACTGATATAGATAAGTTATTACCACCTGTTTCTCGCTCTCTAGTGGAAATAGAGGGCTTAAAAAGCAAGGGTAATTGATAAACTAAAAAGGTTTTTGATAAATATTTAGGATTAACTGTTTAAAAACTTGAGCAAAAAGAATTCTTTGTTAAAATAGTAAAAGATAAGAATATTTAAAAATAGGTGATAATATGAGAAAAATTATATAGATTGGGATAGTTACTTTATGGGGATAGCATTGCTTTTCTTCAATGAGAAGTAAAGATCCTAATACTCAAGTTGGAGCTTGTATAGTAAATGAAGATAAAAAGAATAGTTGGAGTGGGCTATAATGGTCTACCCTAAAAGGCTGTGAAGATACAGATTTTTCCTTGGGGAAAGAGAAGGAGATTTTTAGAGACAAAAATATCCTTATGTTTGCCATGCTGAATTAAATGCTATATTAAATAGTATAAAGTCTTTGAAAGATTGTATTATATATGTAGCCTTATTCCCTTGTAACGAGTGCAGTAAGGCAATAATTCAAAAGTGGTATAAAAGAAATTGTGTATCTTTCAGATAAATATGAGGAACAGATACAAATAGAGCCTCAAAGAAAATGTTGGATTCAGCGGGAGTAAAATATAGACAGTTTACACCTAATATGGATAAATTAGAGATAGATTTTTAAAAATATTTAGAAAGGTGGAATAATGCTAGAAGCTTTAAAAAGAAAGTGTTGTTTTTAATAAGATTAAAATTGAAGATATAAAGAAAAATTTTAGAAGAAACTAAGCATGAAATAAAAACTTATTCTCCCAATGAAACAATAGCCTTTTAGAGGTGATGAAGTAAAGGGACTATATGTAATTTTAAAGGGAACATTGAGTACAGAAATGCTTACAGAAGAAGGAAATGTCATTAAAAATTGAAGAATTAGTTTAAAAGTGATGTTATAGCTTCAGCCTTTATTTTTGGAAGTAAAAACTGTTTTCCTGTAGACTTAAAAAGCAAAAGGAAAAAGCTGAAGTATTATTTATTGAAAGAAAAGAATTTTTAAAATTATTATTTTCACAAGAACAAATTTCTAGAGAATTTTCTAAATGAGATTTCAAATAAAAACTCAACTTTTAACAACTAAAATCTGGAATAATTTTTAATAATAAAACTATCAAGAAAAAAATTCTGTAATTATGTCAATAGAAAAACAAGAAAAAAGGTGAATTTATTATAGAAAATTTAGGACATTAGCAGAATTTTTGGAGTGGAAAGACCTTCTCTTTCAAGAGTTTTAAGTGATTTAGTAAAAAGATGAAAAACTAGAAAGAATAGGAAGAAATAGATATAAGATATTGGATAAAGAATTTTTGAAATATAAGCCAATTACATAAAAAGAGCTATTGCATAGTAGAGCTATTGCATTTTGTTTTATATTTTTAAATCTCCTGGTTTAATATAGCCTCTTCAATATCTTATATACAATAAAAAGTTATGATGGCAGGAAGTAAGAAATGTAGTATTATCATAGTTGGTAGATATGACATTCCATTTACAGAAAATGAAGCTATCTGTCCAACAAGTCCACTTGTTCCCATACCAGAAGCAATACTGTTTGACGATAAATTTAAAAACAGTTGTAGAAAGGACACCTAAGATAGCACTTGAAACTATAGGTGGTATCCATATCATAGGATTTTTATTATATTAGGAATTTGTATCATAGAAGTACCAAAACCTATTGAAAAATACAGTACCTAAATCATTATCATCATAAGACATAACAGCAAAACCTATCATTTGACAACAACATCCAGTTAAAGATGCTCCAGCAGCAAGCCCACTTAAACCTAAAGATATCCCTATAGCAGCAGAACTTATAGGAAGTGTTAAGATAATTCCCCATAATAACAGACATAGTAAGTCCCATTAAAATAGGGTCTAAGTTCAGTTGTCTTATTAACTATGACACCAATTTCGCTGATAACAGCTGAGATATATGGAGCAAAAGAACTTACCAAGTAAGCAACCAAAAATTATAGTAGTCATAGGGTAAAAAGTATGATATCAAACTTAGTTTTTTTCCTGCAATCTTTTTAGCAATAAGTAAACCAAAGATAACTGAGAAATATGCTCCCATTGGTTCACCAACTTTTAAAAATCGCTTGTCCATCTACAAAGTTAATACTACCTGCACCATACATACCTGTTATAGCAGAAGCTATTAAGATTAATACATGAGATTCTAGAGCATAAGCAACACCAACTCCTATTCCAGCTCCCATTAAAAGTTGTGAAAATCCACCGAGATATGTTAAAAAAACTCTATATTAAAAAGAGTTCCAATCTGTTTTAAAAATAAGTCCCAACTATTAATGATGAAAATAAACCAAAAAGCCATACCATTTCAAACTCTTAATAAAGAAGTTTTTCATTTTTTTCTTTTAACCTCAAGTATTTTTTTAAAATGAATAGTTGATATTCATTTTTATATATTATATTCTTTAGTAAAAATTGCAAGAACAAATTATTTTTTTATGGAAAAATATTTTTGTAGGAAAGTCGAAAAATAGAAAAAAATTGTCTAAAAAAATTTGAATTAAAAATGTCTAATTTTTAGAACTTTTAAAACTTTGAAAGACGGCTATTATTCTAAAAGAAAAACATCATAAATTTTTATAAAAAAATATTGACTAATTTATAAAGTGGATATATAATAGTTAAAAACAATTTATTAAAAACAAATTGGGAAATTAATTATTTATTAGGAGGTTGGTATGAAAAATTAAAAAGAATTTCTATTTAGTATTTTAGCAATATTTATGTTTGTGTTAGTAGCTGCTTGTGGTAAAAAGAAGCACCTACTGAAGATGCTAATGCTCAAAAAGAAGGGAACAGCAACTGAAGTTACACAAAAATTATCATATCGGTGTTGTAACAACATCTGTTTCTCAATCAGAAGATAATGCACGTGGAGCTGAAGCAGTTGTAAAAACAATATGGAGCAAGTAATGAAGGTGGAAAAATTACAGTTGTAACAATACCAGACAACTTCATGCAAGAACAAGAAACAACAATTTCTCAAATGGTTTCTCTGCAGATGACCCTGAAATGAAAGCTATAGTAGTAGCTGAAGGAATCCCAGGAACTTATCCTGCATTTAAAGGCTATAAGAGAAAAAAAGACCTGATATTTTACTAATTGTAAATAACTACTCACGAAGATCCTGTGCAAGTAAGTTCAGTTGCAGATGTAGTTGTAAACTCAGACTCAGTTGCAAGAGGATATTTAATAGTAAAAACAGCTCATGATTTAGGAGCAACTAAATTTATGCACATTTCATTCTCTAGACACTTAAGTTATGAAACTATTTCAAGAAGAAGAGCTATAATGGAACAAACAGCTAAAGATTTAGGAATGGAATATATTGAAATGTCAGCACCAGACCCACTAAGTGACGTTGGAGTACCAGGAGCACAACAATTTATCTTAGAACAAGTTCCAAACTGGATAGCTAAATATGGTAAAGATATAGCATTCTTTGCAACAAACGATGCTCAAACAGAACCTTTACTAAAACAAATAGCTGCTAAATGGTGGATACTTTTATAGAAGCTGATTTACCTTCTCCTACAATGGGATACCCTGGAGCATTAGGAATTGAATTCACTGATGATGAAAAAGGAAATTAGCCAAAAATATTAGAAAAAAAGTTGAAAAAGCTGTTGTAGAAGCTGGTGGTTCAGGAAGAATGGGAACTTGGGCTTACTCATACAATTTCTCAGGTATTGAAGGACTTACAGATTTAGCAGTTAAATCTATAGAAAGTGGAGATAAAGACTTTACATTAGAAAAAGTTTTAGCATCTCTTGATACAGCAACACCAGGATCTAAATGGAATGGAAGCTTAATGAAAGATAACAATGGAGTGGAAATAAAAAAATTCATTCTTTCGTATATCAAGATACTTATGTATTTTGGAAAAAGGATATATGGGAGTTACTTCTGTTGAAAGTTCCAGAAAAATATGGAAAAAAATTAGTACTAAATAAAAATAATAAAATATAAGACTATTTGGGACAGTGGGGGCTGGAGCATTTTTATGCAACCAGTCCCTATTCTATTTAGACTTAAGGAGGAGGCTATGGTGTCAAATACACTATTAAAAATTGAAAAACCTCTCTAAATCGTTTGGTGAAAATACAGTCATTAAAAGATATTAATTTAGAATTAAAATGAGGGAGAAATTCTTGGACTAGTTGGGAGAAAATGGTGCAGGAAAATCAACTTTAATGAAAATTATATTTGGTATGGATGTAATCAGAGAAACAGGTGGATACAATGGAAAGATTTCTTTTGATGGAAAAGAAGTTAATTTTTGCATCTCCATTTGATGCTCTTAATGCAGGTATAGGAATGGTTCACCAAGAATTTTCATTAATTCCAGGATTTAAAGTTAGTGAAAATATAGTATTTAAATAGAGAGTCTACTAAAAAATAATGTGGTAACTCATTTCTTTGGAGATAGTATAAGCAAGATAGACCAAAAAGAAAAATTTAAAAAGAACTCAAGAAGCTATTTCAAAATTAGGAGTAAATTTAACAGGGACAAGAACAAATAAGTGAAATGGCTGTTGCTTTACAAACAATTTCACAGAAATTGCTCGTGAAATTGAAAGAGAACATACAAAAACTTTTTAGTTTTAGATGAACCTACAGCTGTTTTAACAGAAGATGAAGCAGAAATTTTTATTGGAAAACAATGAAAAAAATTATCAGCTAAAGGGGTATAGCTATTATTTTTATAACTCACAGACTTAATGAAATAATGGCAGTATCTGATAAAGTAACAGTTTTAAGAGATGGACAACTTATAAATACAGTTGCTACAAAATCTACAAATGTAAATGAAATTACAGAATGGATGATAGGAAGAAAAAGTAAATTCTTCATCTGATGAAAAAAAAGTTGCTCATGATGATCTTGAAACATTGTTAGAAATAAGAGATTTATGGGTTGATATGCCTGGAGAAATGTTAAAAGGTTTAGACTTAGACATTAAAAAGGAGAAATTCTTGGTCTAGGTGGTATGGCAGGACAAGGAAAAAATAGCAGTGGCAAATGGAATAATGGGGACTATTTAAATCAAAAAGGTGATGTAAAAATACAAAAATGAAGCCTTTAGTTTTAAATAAACCAACATATCCTTTAGAAAAAAAGGTATCTTCTTTGTTTCTGAAGATAGAAAAGGTGTTGGATTACTTTTAGATGAAAGTATAGAAAGAAATATTGCTTTTTCCTGCTATGCAAATTAAAAAAACAATTCTTTAAGAAATTTTTAGGAGTTTTTTTAATGTAATAGATGATAAGGGCTGTTACAGAAAAATGCAAAGAAATATATAGAAAAAAATTAGAAATAAAAAGTATGGGTGAAAAAGCAAAAAGTTGGAGAACTAAGTGGAGGAAACCAACAAAAAAGTTTGTGTGGCTAAAGGCTTTCACTATGGAACCTGATCTATTATTTGTTTCAGAACCAACAAGAGGTATAGACGTTGGAGCTAAACAATTAGTTCTTGAAACTTTAAAAAGAATATAACAGAGAAAGAAATACAACTATAGTTGTAACTTCTTCTGAAATAGAAGAATTAAGAAGTATCTGTGACAGAATTGCAATAATAAATGAAGGTAAAGGTCGCAGGAATATTACCAGCTAGTGCAGGAATACTAGAATTTGGAAAAATTGATGTCAGGAATAAAGGAGGGAGAATAGTATGTTAAAGAAATTTGGTTTACCAAGACTAATAATATTAATATTTTTAATATCAACATATATAATAGCTCCTTTTCGTAGGAATTCCTATAACAACAGCACTATCAGATACAATTATTAGATTTGGTATGAATGCTATTTTAGTTCTATCTCTTATGCCTATGATAGAATCAGGAGCAGGTCTTAACTTTCGGTATGCCTTTAGGGAATAGAAGCAGGACTTTTAGGTTCACTAATAAGTATAGAATTAGGGATTTACTGGTTTTGTAGGTTTTGCTTTAGCAATACTTATATCAATAGTATTTGCCTTTATTTTTTTGGTTGGGCTTATGGAGCAGTTTTAAATAAAAGTAAAAGGGTGGAGAAATGATGATAGCTACATATATCGGTTTCTCATCAGTTGCTTTTTATGTGTATTATGTGGATAATTCTTCCATTTAAAAAGACCTGATATGATTTGGGCTTATGGAGGTTCAGGGACTTAGAACAACAATAAGTGTTGAAACTTATTGGAAGGGTAGTTTTTAAATAATGTATTTGGGAAAAATATCACAAGCTATACCAGTTGGAGAAATAATATTCTTCTTATTACTTGCTTTTATCATGTGGGTATTTTTTTCAGAACAAAAAGCAGGACTTTCTATGAGTGCTGTAGGAAAAAAATGAAAAATTTGCTCAAGCAACAGGTATCAGATGCAGATAAGAGTAGAAAACAATCAGTTATAATCTCAACTGTTATTGCAGCAATAGGAATAGTTGTATATCAACAAAGTTTTGGATTTATACAATTATATCTAGCACCTTTCAATATGGCTTTCCCTGCTATAGCAGCAATACTTATTGAGGAGCTTCAGTAAACAGAGTTACAATATGGCATGTTATGATAGGAACTTTCCTATTCCAAGGAATACTAACTATGACACCTACAGTTGTAAATGCTGTTATAAAGACAGATATGTCTGAAACAATAAGAATAATTGTTTCTAAATGGAATGATATTATATGCTTTAACTAGAAAGGATGGTGGAAGTCGTGGATAGAATAATAAAGTAAAAACTTTTTATATTGGATAACAGTGTTCCAATACTTATACTTATTATGGTAGCTATAATGTTTCCACTTTCTGGTTTGAGTGGAGATTATTTAGTTCGTGAAATGATAGAAAGAATTTCAAGAAACCTATTTTTAATAATGTCATTTATTAATTCCAATAGTTGCAGGAATGGGATTGAAACTTTGGTATAGTTTTAGGAGCTATGGGAGGGTCAACTTGCTTTAATTCTTGTTACTAACTGGCATATTATGGGATTGCAAGGAGTATTTCTTAGCAATGATACTTATCTATACCATTTTCAATTTTACTTGGATATGTTGGAGGAGTAATATTAAATAGAGCCAAAGGTAAAAGAAATGATAACTTCTATGATTTTTAGGATATTTTATCAATGGTGTTTACCAACTTGGTAGTTCTATATTCAATGGGAACAATTATTCCAGTTAGTGATAGAAACACTTTTACTATCTTCAGGTAGAGGTATAAAAAAATACAGTGGATTTAACAGAGATTTGCAAAAAGCATTTGGATAATGCTATTCCTTTAAAAAAATATTTGGTTATGATATCCCTGTTTCTAACATTACTATTGATAGTTGGACTATGTTTCTTTATCATTTGGTTTAGAAAAACAAAATTAGGACAAGATATGAGAGCTGTTGGACAAGATATGGAAGTATCTAAAGTCAGCAGGTATAGAAGTAAATAAAGTTAGAATTTACTCAATAGTTATCTCAACTGTCTTAGCAGGTATAGGACAAGTAATATATCTTCAAAATTTAGGAACAATAAACACATATAATTCACACGAACAAATAGGAATGTTCTCAGTTGCAGCCCTATTAATAGGAGGAGCTTCAGTTGCAAGAGCAACTATTCCTAATGCAATAGGTGGGAGTAATTTCTATTCCATACTATGTTCGTTGTTGCACCAAGAGCAGGAAAAAGAATTAATGGGTTCTGCACAAATAGGAGAATATTTTAGAGTATTTATTTCTTACGGAATTATAGCTCTTGTTCTTATCATCTATGAATGGAGAAGAAAGAAAGAAAAAAAGAAAGAGAAAGAGAAAAAGCAATAGGATTTTTAAAAAAAGTGAGGTAGAAGATGAAACATACATTAAAAAGTAGCTATTATAGTTTTAATTCTTGTTGTGATTTCAGTAATTCTTTTTGTTACAGGAAAGAGACATGATATTCTAATTGAAAATAATTCAATGGCAGGAATTAAATACAGTATAAATGGAGAACCATATAAGACATTAGATGCTGGTAAAAAAAGCCCTAGGTATATCAAAGGGAGTAGGAAATGTAATTTTTCATAAAAAACAGCAGATAATAAAGTTATAGAAAAAGAACTTCCTTCTAAGAATATAAATCTTTTTATCAATCAAGCTATAAATAATGGTGAAGATTGGTATAAAGAAAGTGAAAAAAATAATAGTAGTTTTTTTATTGGTATATAAAGGAATTTGTATTTTTGGATATTTTTGTGCTATAATAATCAAGTAGAATTTTTACTCAAATACATATTCTAAAAATAAAAATAAAGAAGGAGAATGCTACAATATAGTAACTTAGAATAGGTATGTGTACCGATGCTAGTCGGGAATTTAGGACTACAAAGAAGGTAGTAATAATAATTTAGTAGCAAACTGTATGAAGAAATATTTACTAGCAGTTGTTTTTTTCTATGCTTGTCAATTCTTTTCTTATTCTAATGATACAGAGGCCCTAGATCAAGATACCAACACTGGTATTATTACTCAAGCAAAAGATTTTGCTAAAGTAAAAAGGTAAATCAAAAAAACAAATATTTATCGATACTCTTATTCCAACTATCGAAAAGATAAGAACTAAGATAGCTGAGGATAAGGAATATGTAAAAAAACTCTTATAGAGAAAGAAATCTTTAACAGCAGAAGAGAAATTATATTTAGAGGAGATGTACACTAAATATAAAGTAAAAATCTAAATCTAAAACAGAATTAGTACACAAGATGGTGGTACCACCAACATCATTTATACTAGGGCAGGCCTCATTAGAAAGTGGTTGGGGAAAGTTCTAAACTTGCAAAAGAAGGAAAATAATCTATTTGCAGTTAGATCGTCTTTAAAAAGATCCAGAAAAAAACAGTATATCTAGGACCCTAACCAATACTACAAAGAGATATGAAAGCTTTAGAAGAATCACTAATGGACTATGTGATGACTTTATCAAGACATTCTAGTTATTCTAATTTAAGAAAAAGCAATTAATAATGGAGAACAAACAATAGTTCTTATCAAACATTTAGGAAATTATTCTGAGATGAAAAATCTTTATGAACAAAGATTAACTCAGATAATTACAAAAAAATAATTTATTTAAATATGATAACTAAAAGAAAGAGGATTTAGACTTTACTAAGAAGTCTAAATCTTTTTGTGATATAATAAAAATATTGAGACTGCTTATTGCTAGGAGGAAAAAAATTGTGGAATTGATTCATATAGAAAATCCTAATTTTGAAAATAATGCAAAAGATTATAGAGTTGGAAGAAAGTGCTTTTTGAGGGAGCAGGAAATGTAGACCTTTGGATAATAAAAAGCCCTTATAAGATATGGCATGGTTTTTTTGTTGTAAAAGAAGGAGATAAAATAGTATGTATAGTTGAATATATGCAAATTTTTTTAATAAGAAATCTCTTTTCTTTATGGAATATCAACCTTGAAAGAATACAGACATAAGGGTTATGCAAACTTTATCTTAAATGAAACTGAAAAAAATCTTAAAAAGATTTAGGGATACACTGAAAATAGAATTGACTGTTGCACCCAGAAAAATCAAATAGCGATAGATTTGTATAAGAAACATGGCTATAAACAAGAAAGCTTTTTAAAAAGATGAGTATGGTACAGGTGTTGATAGATTTATGATGAAGAAAAATTTTTATAAGATTATAAGAAAAATATATAATTTTTTTAGAAAAATCTTCAATAATAAAAATTTTTTTATTATAATGAAAAATATGTTACAATGAAATATAAATAATTTTTTTGATGGGAGTGAGAAAATGGAAGCAAAAAGAATTTTTAAGAATGATAAATGAATGTGATGAAATAGCTTTTAGCTACTAGTATACACGATATGCCAAATGTCAGAATAGTAAATTACTACTATGATCAAGACAATAATATTATGTATTTTGCTACATATAAAGGTAGAGAAAAATAAGTGAATTCTGGAAAAATAACAATGTTGCATTTTACAACTATTCCTATGAAAAAAGGAGTTAGAGAACAAGTAAGAGCAAGAGGACATGTTAGAGAAAGTGAAAAAAACTATAATAGATTTAAGAGAAGAATTTTTCTAATAAAATGTCAGGTTTTTGCTGAAATTATAGATAAAGTATTCTGAAGAATTAAAAGTTTATGAAATAAGATTTACAGAAGCAACTGTAACTCTTGATAGTAGAACTTATGAAAAATAGTTTATAGAAAATAAAAAGTTCGTTACTAACTTAGATTGTAGAAAAATTTTTCTTTGAGAGATTATAATCTCTACTTAAATATAACGATTATTGTTGCAGCCTATAATGGCTTCTAGAGCTCCACAAAGGCTCTTTCACCATTATAGGACGTCGCGTAATCTTTTTATGCTATTAGTTATTTATTTCAAAGAAAATTTCTAATGATTAATTGAAATGTAACTCACTTATTTTTATTTCTAGAGCTAGGAGTAAAAATTTAAAGAAGGATAATATATACTAATAAATTATAGGTATCTATAATAGCTAAATGTAGAAAAATAGATTAAAACTAATGGAGTAATGTAAGATTTAAGAGAAAAAGATTTATTATTGATATTGGATATAAGGTGATTAAATTAATGTCTAAAAATTAGATAAAGTGAGGTAGTAACTAAAATGTACAAAAATAGGTTTTGAATAGAGCTTTGATGATAGCAAATAAAATGTTTGAAAAACTAATATATGACATTTCTTTGAGCGAGGGAATAGTATGACATTATTAGAAACTGCTAGTACATTATCAGGTAAAGTTCCAAAAATACAAGAGTAAAAGATGTTGTATTACTTGCTAATTTAAAAAATGGTTATGATTATATTTTTGAAAAATTAAAGAAAATACTTTCTATTTTTGATAAAGAGACTTTTTGTACAGAGAATAGATTAGTTGCTAGTAATGATAATTTTGATAATTTAGGTGGCTTTAGACAACATAATATAAGAATAGTTGGTTCAAAACATACAGGAGTTGATGTTCCAAATTTTAGAAAAAGTTTTTGAAATTTCAAATAAATATTATGATGATAAAAAGAGTTGGCATAAAAAAATTGTAGATTTATTTTTAGATTTGTGTAAAATAAATATTTTGGAAAAAGGTAACACAAGAACAGCACAACTTATGATGTGTGGGTTACTTGTTTCTGAAGGATATGCTCCTTTCTCAATTAACTTTAAAAGATGTTGAGTATTCAGAAGCATTAATAAAATTTTTATGATGATGAAAAAACAAAGAGATATTATATTAAAAACTCTTGAATGAACAAAAAGAAGTAACAAAAAGTTTTTTTAAATAAAGATGAATTAAAAAAATTTTTCAAAGAAAAAGAAATATAGAATTTGATTTATATACTAGTATTAAAAATTATCCCTTGATTATTGGAATATATAAGTAAAAAGGATAGCTTGACAATTAA
>BNJV01001768.1_pt1 | contig 29809 bp, 31 predicted proteins | sample 8540591 | NCBI WGS metagenome assembly BNJV01 (sample SAMD00202457, study PRJDB9452) | human saliva metagenome | host: Homo sapiens | reverse complement strand
GATGACGAGAAATCTTAAATAAAGGTAAAGGGTATTATGGTCGGAGATATCTATTGCCGACTAACATATTCAAGTGCCACGATAAGTGTTCCGAAATACAACTTACCTTGAGGTACTAAGTTATTAGCCGCTGCATCTTGAGTGATTTCTTTGAACTTATCTAGTGAGCGCCATTCATACGAATCAACTTCACCATCGACAAAGGTGAAGTTTTCGTCGCCATTAAGTTGGTAAAGAAACACATTTACTATGTCTCGCGGGTCTTTCTCGATGATGCGAACAGCTTGTACAGAATGCAATTTAGATTCATCAATCGTAAGCCCCATCTCTTCTTTAGTCTCTCGCACAGCTGCTTGCACTGGCGTTTCTCCGACGTTAATATGCCCGCCTGCTGAAATATGAAACCAACCTGGCTTATTGAGTTTTGTCAATGAACGCTTTTGTAGCAGAATACTTACTCTACCTTCGTCAATCTTCCAAAACCATACATGAGCGTTGCTCATGACTAGGCTTTTATCAGAGTTAAACTCTTCTTTATGTGCTCCTTTGCCACATATGGGCGTACCGTTATTATTGTAAATTTGCCATAACTCGTCATCATGCATACGTGGTCTCCTCGCTGGAACCTATTTTAATATCTCTGGAGATACACTCCAGAGATATGTTAATAATAGCCTCTAGGTAAATATATAGTAGAGTTTTGTTTAAATGTCAAATTATCGCAGTATTTTTAAGGTCTTGACGACGTTGCTACATCTAAGGGACTTCACACAAGACCTTAATGGGGTTGTAGCTTATTGTGCTAGATAAATGCTATGGTTTTTAATAACTGAAACTTTGCGGTCTTAAATTAGTATATATTAATCTACAATTAAGGTTCTGTACCGCAGAGGGTGATAAGAATTATCACCCTCTGCGGCTGCAAACAAGGAATCTCACCTTCCTTCTTTTAGGTGATCTACAAGCTCTTTCATAAGTACAGAAGATGTTTGTCCATTCTCCATATCCTTGACAGCTACAGTAGAGCTGCTGGTCTCATTCTCGCCCAGGATAAGCACTTGGCTATACCCCATGCGGTTTGCGTAGCGAAGCTTGGCTTTCATACTGTTAGGCTCCGTATAGAGTAGGGCAGCAATGCCGGCCTCTCTCAATAGTCTCGAAACCTCAAGACTATAGTCGATCTGCTCAGCCGAAATAGGCATGATCATCACGTCAGCAGGACTCTGCCTACAAGGCTTGATAATTCCTGCTTCTCGAAGCTTGTAGAAGAGTCGAGTCAGACCGATAGATATGCCAACTCCGGGCAGCTTGGTCTTTGTGTACAGTCCGGCTAGATCGTCGAAGCGACCGCCTGAGCATACACTTCCAACTTCGGGGTGCTCGTTCAGGACAGTTTCGTAAACTGTACCCGTGTAATAATCGAGTCCTCGTGCGATCTTCAGGTCGAGGCGATACCTTCTCTCTGGAACGCCCATGCGACGCAAGGAGTTAATGAGTGTTTCAAGCTCGCTAACACCTTGTGTGAACATATCAGAGTCAACATTCAGACTCTTGAGCTGTTCAATTACCGCAGAATTTGACCCATCTACCGAGACGAAGTCAAACAGTTTTTCGATCTGTTGATCGTCTAGTCCGATTGATTTGAACTCCCGAGCCAGCTCCTCGCGAGACAGCTTTTCAAGCTTATCAACGAGGCGCAACGTTTCAATCGACTTGTCGCGCAATCCCAGACTTTCGAAGAAGCCGTTAAGAATCTTGCGATTGTTCACTCGAATTGTAAACTCACCAAAGTCAAACTTCTCGAAAATCTCGTTGATGATGGCCGGGATCTCCGCATCCACGATAGGACTTTCTGACCCGATCACATCGATATCACATTGGTAGAACTCGCGAAACCTCCCCGCTTGTGCACGCTCACCGCGGTGTACTTTACCTATGTGATATCGACGAAACGGAAACGATAAACTTCCTTCGTGCTGTGCGACATAGCGTGCTAGCGGCACTGTAAGATCAAACCTCAAGCTGAGATCTGTCTTACCTTTGGTGAATCTGTACACCTGTTTCGCAGTATCGCCGCCGCTTTTTGCCAGCAATACCTCAGACAATTCAATGTCGGGAGTATCGAGCGGAGTGAACCCGTAGAGCTCATAGGTTGTCTTAATGATATCAAGCAACCTATTAAACTCGATCTGATCTTCTGGCGCGTACTCAGAGAATCCACTGGGAATCCTGGGCTTAACAATAGTCATCTGGTGTCCTTTCTTAACCTGCCAGTGACGAAACTCCAAACATTTCATCACTATAATAATACGGCATTCTAAACTATTACCAATTATAACACAAGTAAGAGCATTGTGATTTTGTCGACCTATTGACAATACGGTAATCTGTTGCTATTATAAAATTGGTCGAAAGCTAGAGTTTAGGAGGAGCAATGACCAAAAACCAAACTCTTATCACCGCTGCAGGAGGCAACGGTACAGCCATTGAGATTCTTGACCAGGCACTCACGCGCCAGGAATATGAGTCTCGCGGTAAAGCGCTTGAGGGCGATTTTGCCGCTGATGGTGTCGAGCAAGCTGGATTTCTAATCCCGAGCAAGCGACACTTCGAGATGGCTGGCGGCGAGTTCTGTGGCAACGCCACGCGCTCAGCTGCAGTTGCGCTGTACGATAGGTGCGGAGAGAGCGACCCATCTTTCACTGTTTCTGGGTTTACCGGAACAGTGAGCGCTTCAGTCAAACCTTTGACTGAGAAGACTTTCTTCGTTGAAGTTACCTTCCCCGGAATGGTAGTAAAAACGAAGCCGGCAAAACTACGAGACGGCACGTCTGTTTCGATAGTTGATCTCGGCGGTATCGTGCATGTCGTCATTGAGGGAGAATTCCCCAAAGACGAAAAAATGTACACCACCGCACATCGCCAAATTGTTGACCAGTTTGGCTTGAGTGAGCGCGACGCTGTCGGCGTCGTGTGGTTCCAGCGAGAGCCTAACGAAGCGGTCGTCATTCACCCTGTAGTATGGGTACGCACCGTCGATACGTTCTACTATGAGTCGTCCTGCGGCTCGGGAACGATCGCAGTAGGAAGGGTGACAGGTAGCTCTTCAATTGTCCAGCCGACCGGGAAGTCAATCTCGGCGGAGATCACAGAGAGTGGAGTCACTCTCTCGAGCGAGATGGAGGTTGTCTGTTGAAAAACGGACTTCGGTGTGGAATTGCCACACCGCAAACGCTTGACGTATCGGGATTCATCAGTACGTACAAAGAGGCCTTCGGAGGCCCTCCGTACTTTGAATCATATACTGATCGCGAAATCCACGAGGGAGTTATCGCTCCCCACATAAAGGATGGCGTAGTAGCGTATGCTGCCGACAACGAAACCCTAATCGGCTTCGGTTGTGCCGTTCCATTCAGCCATTCTCCTGATGACGTACAGGAGTTTCTCAGCAATCTTTCTAGGGACGGAGGATTGCCAGAGTCGTTTGACTACAGGAACGCATGGTACATGTCTGAACTGGGCGTTCGATGCTCATATCGAGGTATGGGTATCGCCTGGGAGCTTGTTCGCTTGCGAATGCTTGAAGTCATTACTCGCGGAAACAAGCATCCTCAGTATTTCATGCGCACAGCAAGTGTTGGGTCTAACTCAATGCCTATGTACATGAAGTCTGGCGCGATTCCTCTCTACCAACAGCAGGACGTATCGTCTACTGAGCAGGCCACAGAGAACCACACTCAGAGTCTCCAAAGGATTTACCTTTGGGGGGACTGTACGGTGTCTACAAGGAATTAAGGAGATACGACACCAGAAGAACTATCCGTCCATCGACAGCAGTCAATAGGACAGCTTCAGACCCGAGACATCTTCTTGCAAGATGTCCAACCAATTGCCGGTGAGGTCAGTATCCGGCAAAGCGGGTGGAGATTGTATAGACACAATCTCCACCCGCATGAATCCTTGAAAGAAATGTAATTATTATTTTATCGTAAAGTCAATGGCGCCATAGAGCGCTTTTTTTATCATAAAAAGCAGCCCATTCTCTGTCGCCATAAGAAAAATGCCACCATTCGCCGTAAAATGGCGCAAACCCCTCGCTAACCATTGCATCGTGGAGTAGTTTGCGATTTTTTATCTGTTCAGATGTCAGCCCATCTGCTTGTGTTTTAATGATATCCTCATCACTGTAATCCGCAATGGCAGAGCCCATATCAACTTCGTCACCATCTAAAGTTGTTAAGGTGGTGTCAATAGCCGCACCTGTAGGGTGTCCCGCAATATCTGGTACAGCTACGAAATTATGCACATAGCTTTCGAGGTCCTTGTCGCTAATGTCAGGTTTTTCTTTCGCGATTTCATCTTTTCTTTTGGTAAAATAAGCCATTTGTATATCAGGGTGCCGATAGCCATACACTACGTGCAAGCAGTAGCCTTGTTTCCTCAAATAAGTCTCAACATTAGCTAATTTTCTAGCGACAGAATCCCTCACATAAATTGTCTCTCCAGTGATTGGTAGCATGTCTTTCTTGATATATTCTGCTTTAATAGAGGGGTTGTAGCTGGTGACGCTTACAAGAGGTTCGTCGCTAGACCCAGCACTATATCGTGCAACGTCTTCGTAACTTAGAATTTTATTAGAATTATTAATTATTTCGTATACCACTGACTATACCACTACTTTCTCTATAGGAAGTACAAGAATACCACAAGCCCCAAGTGTTTTTAATTTATCAACTATACTCTAAAAGGCATTTTCATTTATGACAGTATGAATGGTGACCCCACCGGGAATCGAACCCGGGTTGCCAGGATGAGAACCTGGTGTCCTAACCGCTAGACGATAGGGCCATAACTCCATGGATTATACCATGAAAAGGGAAGGTTTGTCTACTTTTTCTCTATGTTAGGCGTCGACTTTTTATGGTAAGACAGCATAGCCCAAGAGCTATATATTAAAACGACCAGAGAAATAACAATAGGAGAGAAGTATAAATTGATCATACCAATAGTCGATAAGACTTTTACGATGAATACGTCTTTATTAGCGATGAGGAAAAATAGCCCGAATCGTAAAAAGATGACTAATACATAAAATATGACCGTCGCACACCCAATGGCGGTCAAGACCTTTGAAACTTTATCAGTAATCCAATATCGTCCAGTTTTATACCAATAGATTGAAATGCAAGCGAGTATGATAGCATACGCCCCCAAGATATGACCCAGAGGACCAATGAACGACTTAAATATATCAGACGTGGCACCAATGAGGTTCGCCGAGATGAGACAAATTATCACAAAGACCACAGTTCGTTTAAAAGCTGAGTTACTTTGGTCGTTGTGCTGATCATGATTCATAGAGTTAGTATATCACATTTATCACTTGAGATTTTTCCGAAAATTCGCCATAATAAAAGCATGAAAAAGGGCGGGATTTACTTTAAGCCTCACGCAATTTCCAGATTTTGGCTAAGGAGATTGTGTGAAGTGGCATTACTGAGCTGTTTCACAATCATTCTTTTATACGCATGGGCACGATTCATACCGACTGGTTATCAACTACCAATCGGATTATCCGTCTCAGATTTGGCAGCTAGCGTGGCAGGAATCGGCAGCTTAATTGTGCTGATTTTATGTTTTTGGCTTCCTAGAAAACACGAAACTGAAATCGGAATTTTTGTATATTTATTAACCGTCGCCGTCGCCACGACCACCATAATTACCAGCGGCGGAGTCGTTTCGCCATTCCTAGTTATGTGGATTATCGTGGCAATTTTCGCAGGATTTTTTTCGGCGCAATAATCTCAGGAATAATGGGGCTTTTTGGTTATTTTACAAATTATAGCTACCAGCGTTCGACAGGGAATAAATGTGCAATTCATCATTGGCTACCTATTCTTCGGATTTTTTTGCCTTTGATTTTTTTAGCCTCATTCTATGGATTCGCCGCCAAAAAAACCGACGACAATACATCCAGCTTGGAGAATAAACTTTCCGCCGTTGAAAGTAAGTCTGATGTGGTGATTAATGCCATCGACGACGGTGTTCTGGCGATCTCCAAAAGACGGCAACATAGAATTAATCAATCCATCCGCCCAACAAATTATCGGCTGGGACCAAGGCGATGCGCTCGGACTTAACTGGAAAAGCGTCTTAAAACTCGTTACCTCAGACGGAAAAGACGTAGAAGATCTCGAGAATCCAATAGCCCAATCTTTATCAAAAAAACCAGCCAACACACAACGATAAATTATTCCTATTGACCAGCTCTGAAAAACGCATTTTAGTGTCAATTGTCAGCTCTCCAGTCGGCACGGACGGCGAAGGAATCATCGTAGTTTTCCGCGACATCACCAAAGAAAAAGCCGAGGAGCGCGAGCAGGCCGAGTTTATCTCCACCGCCAGCCACGAGATGCGCACGCCAGTTGCATCAATTGAGGGCTATTTGGGTCTGGCGTTAAATCCAGCCACCGCTCACATCGACGAGAAAGCCCGCGACTTCATCACCAAAGCCCACGAATCAGCGCAACATCTGGGACGATTATTCCAAGATCTCCTCGACATTAGCAAAGTTGAAGACGGGCGAATGAAAAATAACCCGAAGATCATCAACGTGAACGAATTTTTGAAGGATATTTTTGATGGTTTAGCGACGAAAGCTAACGAAAAGCAGCTCAATTATATCTTCATGCCAGACATAATTGATGAGGGTAAGGAGAAGTCATTGCAGCCGATTTTTTATGCCAATATTGACCCTGATCATTTTAGGGAAGTCGTCAGTAATTTAATTGAGAATGCCATCAAGTACACGCCGTCGGGCGAAGTTGTCGTCAATATTACCGGCGATGATAAACAGATTTCTGTAAGCGTGAAGGATAGTGGCATTGGCATTCCAGCCGAAGATATTCCGCATTTATTCCAGAAATTTTATCGGGTGGACAATTCTGACACGCGAGAAATTGGCGGAACTGGCTTGGGGCTATATTTGAGTCGCCGCTTGGCCGAGGCGATGTCTGGAAACTTGCGAGTTGAAAGCAAATATAAAGGGGGAAGTACTTTCTATCTGGAAATTCCTCGCATGAATAGTTCGGAAGCCAAGCAGCGATTAGAATCTGCGGAAATTGAAAAACCTGAAGATCCAGCGCCAGATTCTCTCTCACCAGAAAAAACTGAAATTGCCGCAGAAGAGAAGACGCAGGATATCGCAATTGAAAAATAATAGCGAAATTGTCGATTCAGATCCAGCCGCAATTACAACTCTAGAAAAATCCAGCTCCAGCCGTACCGACGACTCCAGCAGTCCAGCCAGAAATTCCACAACCAGCCAGAAATTCTTCCGAGCCAACGTTGGCTGAAATTGAGGAAGAATTGCGCAAAAAGCGTCAGCAATTGTCCATACCTGGCCGCGAATAATAACCATAAGGGCTATGGATTTTTTGTCAAAACTTCAGTATAGTATAAATATATGACAAAAAAATTTTTATTGGTTGAGGACGACAAAAGTTTACGCGAAATTTACGGCGTACGACTTTTGGCGGAGGGCTACGATATCGTTTCGGCGGGCGACGGCGAAGAAGCCCTGGCCATGGCAATTAAAGAACGTCCGCGATTAATTTTAAGCGACGTGATGATGCCAAAAATTTCTGGCTTTGATATGTTGGACATTTTACGCTCGACGACAGAAACAAAAAGACGTTAAGGTGATTATCATGACCGCACTGTCATCAGAAGATCAGCGAAAAACGCGGCGAGCAGCTTGGCGCTGATAAATACTTGGTGAAGTCTCAGGTGGGAATAGAAGACGTCGTGAGGGCAGTTCACGAAACCTTGGGAGATCTTCCAGGAGTCGGCACAAATCCAGTGCCAGTTTCACAACCAGCTCATACATATGAGCCAGTCGCTCCAACACCTCAGCCAACTCCAGCAGCGCCACAGCCAGTTACTAGACCTGATGTTTCTTCATTGTCGCCGCAACCAACTGCTCCCGCTGCAACGCCAACAACTCCTGCAATAAATCCGCTCGTGCAACAACATCCACAACAAGCATTTGCTCCAGCGCCGCAACCACTACCTCAACCAGCGCAGGCTCCAGCGCCGCAACCAATTCCGATGCCTCAGCAGCAGCCAGCAACGCTACCACAACCCATGGCGCCGTTTTCATCGCCCGCGCCGCGACCATCGGGGCTTGGTGATCGCGTGATTCAACCTTTACCAGCTGATGATTCTCAGAATTCGGTAGATATCTCTAAACTTATGGCAGAAGAATTAGACAATACACAGAGAATTTCTCAACCAACTCCAGAACCTCAGCCAGCGCAGACTCCAGCGCCACAATCAATTCCAGTGCCTCAGCCAGCACCAAATCCTATTGAACAGGTTAACTCAACGCCTATCGCCCAATCGCAACCTCAGGAGCAAAATATCCCACATCAACCATCAGAAACGCCTCAGCCGACACAATTTCCACCGATAAATCCACAACAATGATAAACCCAGACACAAAGCAAGAATCTTGGCGCCTCAATAAATTTGTGGCGCTGTGTTTGAGCATTTCTCGCCGAAAAGCCGACGAATTGATAGAAAAAGGGAAGATTACTATTGACGGTCAGCCCGCCAGATTGGGTCAACAAATTTCTGACGCAAATAAAATTTCCTACAACGGCAAATTGCTAGAATTACAATCCAAACAGCTCATTATCCTACACAAGCCAACTGGATATCTTTGTTCGCGCGCTTCTCAGGGCGGCGTTCCGACAATCTACAAATTGCTACCAAAAAACCTTCACCACTTAAAACCCGTTGGTCGCCTGGACAAAGACAGTTCTGGGCTGATTCTCATGACGAACGACGGCGATTTTGCTCACAGTATGACACATCCGTCGTTTTACAAGATTAAGCGATATCTCGTTACAATTGACCAGCCACTGCAGCCTTTGCATCGCCAAATGATCAATGATTTTGGCGTGCAACTTCCTGACGGACGCAGTCAATTGACGCTAGAAAGACAACACGAAGGCGATGATTATCGCTGGATAGTCGAAATGAGCGAGGGAAGAAATCGTCAAATTCGGCGAACTTTCGATGCGTTAGGCTACACTGTTAAAAAACTCCACAGAACAAACTTCGGCAATTATTCGCTCGGCGACCTCAAGAGAGGCGAATGGCGAGAAGAGAAATTCACGAATTCATAATTTACTCCGCGGCTCTTTACATTTTACAGTAAATATTGTAATATAGCTTTTATGTTAAATTTGACAGAAAGTATAATTGTAAAATGGAAACACTAAACACACGTGATAAACTAGAATTGTCAAGGAAATTAGCCAGAATATCCCTAAACGGAATATGCGCAGATCTTAAAGCTGATACTGAGTATGGACATGACAAAATAACCGAAGTATATTCAGGAAAGAGAGAACTCCCCATAGACATCACCGAGAAGCAAATATCAGATTATGCAAAATTAGTTGTTAAGCTAGAAGAAATAGCAGAATCTCTAGATCTGGAAACTTTACCCACAATAGACGGCAGTAATTACTATCTGCTTGACCTAGAAAAAGGCGGTGGCGTAATCATATCCAAAAAACAGACAGAAGGTTCTCGTGTATATATCGCAGACAAACTAGTATTTAAAACAGACGGAACTGTTAACACAGAATATCTCCAGCTTCGACCGTTTAATAAAGACGGTCAGATTGCTCCATTAGATTATACAAAGATAGCACGCCTATGTAATAGGCATATCAATTATCATCACAATAATCCCAAAGGAGTTATAGCTGTTGCATTTAATAAAAATAGAAGAGACCTCCAATACAATAGTCGAAATAGCTAAAAAATGATATAATTTATAATCATGTCTAAATTACCAACAGTCGCCATCATCGGGCAAGCCAATGTCGGCAAAAGCTCATTATTTAATCGCTTGACGCGCTCTCGCACGGCCATCGTCGCCAGAGAAGCTGGAACAACTCGCGACAACGTTGTTGGTAAAGTCTCATATAAACGACGCGACGTGGATTCTGTGCCATCAGATGACTATTCGCAATTTTGGCTCATCGACACGGCTGGACTGAAAACTGCCGAGGACGAATTTGAGGCGACCATCCAGGACCAAATCGCTGATGCTTCCGCCGCCGCTGACGTAATCCTCGTAACCGTCGACTCCACCGCATATCCTTCCGACGCTGATCGACAATTAGCCAAAAAAGCCCTAAAAAGCGGCAAGCCAGTCATTCTAATCGCAAATAAAGCAGACTTAAAAGGCTCTCTTTCTATCGACGAATTCAAACGGCTCGGCATTAAACATCATAAAAACTTCCGCCGAACACAGCATTGGCATTTCGGAGCTTCTTGATAGCATTGCCGAGCTTATTCCGCCAGCCACCGAAACCGCGCCTGATGATATCATCCGCGTCGCACTAATCGGCCGTCCAAACGTCGGCAAAAGTAATCTATTCAATACTTTAGCGGGCAAGCAGCAAGCCATCGTCGCCAACGTCGCCGGCACAACTCGCGATGTAAACCGCGTTCAAGTTCGTTATCACGGTCAGACAATTGAGCTGCTCGATACCGCTGGAGTTCGCCGCCAAGGGAAGCAGGAAACTGGAATTGAGAAGTTCTCAGTTCTTCGCACAATGCAAGCCATCAACGAAGCCGACGTTTGTCTACTTCTTATGGACGTCAATGAGCTTAACGTTCAATTGGATCAGCGCCTAGCTGGAATTATTGACGAGGCAGGCAAGGGGCTTGTTCTGGTCGTCAGTAAATGGGACTCCGTCGAAGGTAAAGACGCTTACACTCATGATGAAATCGCGCCACAAATCAGCTATAATTTCAAGTTCACGCCGTACGCGCCGTTAATATTCACCTCTTCTGTCACTGGGCAGAATGTCGCCAAGCTGTTTGACCTGGCGCTTGATATCTATAAACGTCGTCGCCAAGAATGTAAAACTCGCGCCTTAAACGACATTTTGCAGAAAGCCATCGCCGCGCATCCGCCAGCTGGTCTGAAAAATTCGCACCCGAAGCTGCGCTACATTGTCCAGACTGACGTTGCTCCGCCGTGGTTTGTTATATATGGCAGCAATCTGAAATTTGTCCACTGGAGCTATAAACGCTATTTGGAGCGAACTTTACGCGAGGCTTTCAATTTTGCGGGAACGCCAATTAAAATGTCTTTCCGCGACGAAAAGCAGTTAAAGGCTAATCGCGAACGCGTCGCCCGCGGTCTGGCGCCAGTCACAAAAGCCTACAAACAGGCCAAAAAAACGCCGAAAAAAACAGCTATAAAAACCACATTTTTGACAAAATCCATTGACATTTTATTCTATTAGTGATATATATATTAGCTTTCACAATGTGTGTTAGCTTGCGTCAAATCGACGCACCGTTCTGCGGAGAGTTTATTTCTCCGCCCGACTCCAGAAGAGGAGTTATCATGGGAGAAGGATTTCTCAAAGCAATGATGATCATCGCGCTTGGGATGGTCGCTGGAGCTGGCCTCGCGGGAGGCCTCGCGGGAGGTCTTCTGGGAGGTATTGTCACGATGGGGACAGGGGCTCCTGTCTCTATCACTGCTCCGATTGGAGCAGTGATTGGAGCGGGGGCAGCCGGTACGCTAACGTACCGGCGCATCTGGTACGGAAACAACAAGAGGGATAACGATCCTCATGTTGACGGCCAGGCATAAGCCTGCTTGAAAATAGCTCGCTCGAAATAGACTCAATTCGGTTAGAAATGCAGGTTTTGCGTTTCCTGGATTAAATCTAGTTTTCAGCTTGAGCACGTTTTCGAGCGGGCTATTTTCTTTTATAACGAATCTTAGCTGTATTCGCTCCATAGATGTGTATCTATGCTGATGAGTCGGAAACGACGAAAGCGAACTTTTATTCAAACATCATCAATTGCGCCGACAAAACTTCACGCGTAATTTCGTCCGCACGTTCACCAATTAGCACAATTTTTGCTGGCTCTTCCGCCGCAGAATTAGCTATTTGAATCTGATTTTCCGTTGCCTCCAAATGATGCCGCGCGCCATTATCATCAATAAAACAACCCTTCATTCGCCTGAGTTTATAAGCGCCAAAAAGTTCCGGCCAAATTTTTCCCAGAGTCGCCGCAGCAATTTTCATACCAGAAACATCCAGCACAGCATACGTCGGATTATCCGGTACGACCAACTCGCCGTCGTACTTATCGAAAAACGCCAACAAACCCGACGGCGTCGACATTTTATTGACATCAAATTTACCTCGTGGCGCGCTCAGTATTTTTCCGTAAGGCAGGGAACCTAGCTTGGACTCATACTGAAGTCGCTCGTCGTCACTTAGCAAATCTTCTTTGGTCACTAAAATCATATCAGCCGCTTGCAACTCAATTTCATGCGCCGGCTCAATTCCACGTAAAATCTCATGTGCATCAATAACATAAAAACTCTGCGCCAACTCATACTTATTGAATATTTGTGCATTAATCAACTTCTCGACCAAATTCATCGTTCGCGCCACACCAGTCGCCTCAATAAACACTGGGGCGGGGGAATTGCGACAAAAGTCAAGTAACATTCGCGTCAATGCATGCTTCGACGAGCAACAAACACAATCGCCAGCCAAAGTCGTCACGATATCCGCCAGCTTCTCCAATCGATAACCGTCGACGTTTTCATTAGCATATTCATTCTCAATCACTCGAGAACCCTTATAGTCACTTTGTTGCAATAAGAACTCAAGAACACTAGTTTTTCCCAGCGCCCAACGAGCCGTTCACCAAATACAACGGAACTTTATCGATAATCGCTCGCCCATCATCAAACGGAGCATTAATGCTAAATTCTAAATCATCGTCGCGTTTTGCCATATGCTTATTATACGTCATTTTCACAAGGTGATATACTAAGTCTATGAAAGTCATCTTAGCATTGGGAAATCCAGGCGAAAAATACACAAACACAAGGCATAATGCTGGATTTTTGGCTATTGATAAATTTGCGTCAGAAAATAATGCAGTTTTTTGCAATAAGCCAAAATTTTCCGCCGATATTGCCGAGCTGAATATTTCTGGGGAAAAAATCCTGCTGGTTAAGCCAACTACTTTTTACAATGAGGTCGGAATTTCCGCCCGAGCAATCTTAGATTTTTACAAATTGACATTGGATGATTTACTAATTATTCACGACGACACGGCGCTGGATTTTGGTAAAATTCGAACCCGCAAAGGCGGACGAGACGCGGGCAGCAACGGATTAAAGTCCTTGCATTCTCACGTCGGATCAGATTTTTGGCATATTCGTATTGGCACAGATAATTTGCTCAGACGCCAAGTTGGTGACGTAGATTTTGTCCTAGGCAAATTCAATTCAGACGAGCAGAAAATTCTCCAAAGCTGGATATTACCCGAATCAATTAGCTTGGTCGAGAAGTTTATTAACGAAACTATCGAGCCATTCAGTATAAAATATTAAACCAGATTCTAGCGTCGTTTTCGCGGCACAATTTTTGACGCGCCGTTCTTCAATTGCTCTTCTGCTTGATGTAATTTTACAGCCGCAGCTTCTTGCAGATTGATCGATCGAGCTTCCAATATACTGCTGCCAACCGCCAAACTCACGAACAACAAGCCCAAGCCACCCGTCGCCCATTCCGGCAATTCCAAGTGGAATAATTTGGCAATCATCATCACGCCGAGCGCCATAATTGCCCAGTGAGCGCCATTTTCCAGATATTTATATTTGCTAAGCGCGCCTGTTCGCAATAAATATACAGTTAGTGATCGGACCCAAATCGCTCCAGCGCCCAGTCCAGCCACGATCAGTAGCACGCTGTTGGTGATGGCGAACGCACCAATCACACCGTCAAAGCTAAAGCTGGCATCCAGAATTTCCAAATATAACAAGCTAGCAAACGCCGCCCAACCAGTTTTAATCTTAACAGATTTCGCGTCATCTTCATGGAAAAATGACCCAAATAGTTCCAGTCCAATATGTAGCACAATTCCAAGAACTGCCGAAATCAGTACCAAAGATTTATGCGGCGCCTCGACCGTAAAATACAAAACAGCCGCCACGCTAAGCATTATGCACACCTTAAAATTCTCAAATCGCCCAGCCTTCGCCAAGATCGGCTCAACGTGCCGCATCCAGTGAACACGCTTGTTGTAATCGATGAAATAGCTAAGCCCAATCATAATCAAAAACGCACCACCAAACGCGTCAATCATCGGCGACGCCTCGTGCAGGATTTTGCCGTACTCAACAGGTTTATGAAGCGCCAGATTGACAACATCCATAAATCCGTGGCCGCTCGCAATCATCACGATAGCAATTGGCAATATAAATCGAACGACAAACACCGCCACAAATATGCCAGCCGTCAGGAAGACTTTCTGCCAAACTTGACTCATTCCCGCCAAAACCTTACTATTTATCACCGCGTTGTCGAAGCTAAACGTAACTTCCAAAACCACCAAAATAGTAAATAACCAAAGACCACTAACGCCCATATGACTAAAAATCAAACTGCCCAGACCTAAGGTCAATAGAACTGAAAACCAGAAAATCCGAAACGGATGATGTGAATGTAAAAGATGCTTCATACTGATTTAGTATAGCATAAGCATGGAGTATAATTTTATATATGGCACAAAAATCGCCAGATGGTCGCATAAAAAAGTTTTTATCAGCCAACAGCGAATTGATCGGTTGGGTGGTTTTTGGCGTCCTTATAATTTCTATTTATCAATTCAGCTCACGATTCGGCGTTATGTTATTAAACGGAGAATTTGCAGAATGGTGCAATAAATTACTTCCGTCATTACAAGATTTCATCACGCTGACGCTAAGCGTAATCGTCGAGGCGGTCCCATTCTTAATTTTAGGAATTATCATATCCGCGCTTATCAGATACTTTTTATCATCAAAAGATGTCTTCAAAATGTTACCAAAAAACACCTTCCTTCGACGAATTGCGCTCTCTATGATCGGGCTAATTTTACCTGTATGCGAATGTGGTAACGTGCCAATTGCACGCAGCTTAATAGCGAACGGATTAAAACCTGCCGACGTTATTAGCTTTCTTTTCGCCGCGCCAATCTTAAACCCGATAACCATAATTTCAACCATGACCGCCTTCAGTTTTGACACCCGAATGGTTTGGTGGCGAATTATTTTTGCGCTAATTATCGTACAAATAACCGCTTTTATCGTCAGCTTTTTTAAGGAAGATTCCGTCATTAATCCAGAGTTTGAGAAACTTTGCGACTCTCATAATCACGGTTCAAAATTGTCAAACATATTCAGCTCATCACGTAATGAATTCTGGCAATTATTTACTATGTTGGTCTTAGGTGCTAGCATCGCAGCTGCCACACAAATCTTCGTTCCGAGATTCATCATAAACGCCGTCGGCGGCGACATTTTCCTATCAGTCATATCCATGATCACGCTAAGTTTCGTCATCTCGATATGCTCCAGCATCGACGCGTTCTTCGCACTGGCTTACGTGCGAAATTTCACAACAGGCTCAATTTTATCTTTCTTGCTATTCGGACCGATGATAGACATTAAAATGATTACGCTGTTAAAGACAACTTTTCGCTGGAAATTTATTGCAACAATTACCTTAACCGTGTTCATCTTATCTCTAATTGTCGGACTGGGAGTCAATTTATATGTACGCTAACATTGCAAGATCAATTGGTGGAATTGTCGTTTGTGTATATATTTTGCTATTAGCTTGGCGCGACCAACTTGGCTTTTACGTTCATCCACGCTATCACACATTCGCGGTTATAATTAGCATAATCGGCGTCATACTTTTGCTTATTGATATAATGTTGCAATTAAAAAATAAATCCGCAAAAGACAAATCTAGAATTAGCTTGAAAAAAATTACCCCGATATCTTATTTTGCAATAATTATATTATCAGTCGGATATATATTACCACCAAAGCCACTCTCTCCAAGCAGTCTCGCGCAAAAAGAAAGTCCTGCGATTATTGAACCTGAAAGCCGCTGCGAAACACCTCAGACGAAAGAGAACTCTTCTACAATCTCAATAAACCGCTGGAAAACCGCCATAAATTCTTGCAAAGAAGCCGCTTATTTTAATGGCAAAGATATCACCATTACTGGCTTCGTTTCAAATGATCTGTTAAAAAACTACGGCTATAATTACTTCAATATTGCCAGATACGTTATAAGTTGCTGCACTGTTGACAGCGTGCCTATGAAAATCCTGGTCGAGAAAAACTTTTCAACAGACTACCCAGATGGAACATGGCTAATCGTCAAAGGTAAGTTGTCGCAAAAAATCGTTAATAGCCAAGCCGAATACGTCATAACCGACGCACACATCACAAAAATCAGCCAACCCAAATATCCTTATGAATTACTCGGACTGTAAGTCTATTGCACACTTGTTGCAATAAGTTATAAACTATTGGTAGCACTATGCTAAATGAAATATTTGAACGCCACAATCTTCGCCTGACAAAACCACGCCAGCAAGTATTTGATATCCTGCGAAATTCAGATGTACCTCTTACGGTCGGCGATATTGCGAAAAACTGCAAAAACATTAACCGTGCTAGCATTTACCGCACACTGCTAATGTTCGATACTCTGAACATTATAAACACCATAACTATTGGCTGGAAGAATTATTACGAGTTAGCGGAACCTTTTATACCACATCATCACCACCTCTACTGCATAAATTGCTAAAATGCCGAGCCTATACAATCGCAAGAACTCGAAAAACTCATAGATCTCATCGGTAAAAAACATAATTTCATAGTCACAAAACACCACTTCGAGCTGGAAGGTATTTGCGAAAAATGCCGACATATTATAGAAAATAAATAATTTTTCCCAACAAAAAAGCGCCAGGTAAGGGTGGGCATCACCTGACGCTTTTTACCCTTCAACCCACCCGAGCTACCGTATCAGTGAAGCGTCGCGACTAAAACTCCAAAAGTCCGCGCCTGATGACTATCAATACAACTTTGTACTCACATTAACAGAGGTCGCCTTTGAAAAAGGGCAGTTAAAGGGGTTAGTATGCGCGTAACGTTGAACCGCAAAAAGTGGAGGGTAAGAATACTTAATGCCATTGCGCGCAACCTAACATATAGTTAGAATAGGGGGTATAAGGTGCGTTTGGTTAATGATTACTTAACCAATCGTCCTTGATTATAGCAAACATTTGACAAAGTGTCAATACTTTTTACCACATTTTTTATGGAAATCAATAGAATTACACCAGATGAGCATATTTTCTCCCAGAGATTAGCACATATTGCCAATCCACCAAAAAGCTTATGCTATATGGGAAAGTTGCCGGAAACAAATGCGCCTGTCGTATCAATCGTCGGGTCCCGTAAGCCGTCTGCCTACGGAAAAGAAGTAACCGAGCGATTAGCAACAGATCTGGCAAAAGCCGGATGTGTAATCGTGAGCGGGCTGGCGTTAGGCGTGGACTGTATTGCCCAAAAAGCTGCAATTGAAGCTGGCGGAACGGTCGTGGCGGTCGTCCCAAACGAGCTTCCTAATATTTCACCGCGGACCAATTATCAACTAGCCATGAGCATCATCGAGCGGGGTGGCGCGGTCGTTTCAGAATGGATGAAGGGCGATAATAAAATAGTTAATCGTTGGAGTTTTCTGGAGCGCAATCGGCTGGTTAGTGGGCTGGCAGATGGCATTATCATCACTGAAGCCGCCGAGCGAAGCGGCACATTAAACACAGCCTCGCACGCACTGAACCAGGGAAGAGATTTGTTTGTAGTTCCCGGAAACATAACCAGTCCACTGTCGGCGGGTTGTAATACTTTGTTAAAGCAAGGGGCGTATTTAGTGACGGACGCCGACGATGTTTTATCAATCATCGCGCCAGAAAAATTACAAAAAGACAACAGTCAAGAATTAGCAGCCAGTGCAACAATTGAAGAAGCTATTATCATAAAACTTATCTCAGAAGGACTGCGTGACAGCGATGAAATCCAACAAAAATCCGGATTATCCGCATCAGATTTCGCCACGGCGTTAACTATGCTAGAAATCAACGGCGTTATTAAGCCGCTCGGAGCAAACAACTGGACATTACGATAATATTGCTATTTTGACAAATTGATGTTATTATACGGACTATGAAAAAATCCCGAGAAGTATTTCCTACCGTCCGTAAAGTCGCTAAGGACGTTCTTACTGTTCCTAATTTAATAAGCGTAGCTGGCGCCGCTTTGGCGATACGCGGATCTAAAAAAATTGATACGGTTGAAGGATTGACGAAATGCGCGGTCGGGCGATTGGCTGACGTCTTGGACGGCAAAGTAGCGCGCATGACAGGACAGACCAGCAATACCGGTGCAGCCTTAGATGCCACGACAGATAAAATAGTTATGGCAAAAATCCTCTATGAACTATATGAAAAGGAAATGGTCCCAAAGAAAGCCCTTGGCACTGTTGCAGTACTAAACTCAATAAACGCCGTGGCTACAGGAATTGCCAATTTACGCAGCGAGGAGAAAGCTGAAACTCGACCAACTAAATCAGGGAAGGTGGGGCTAGCTATGGAAACAACAGCCTTAGTCGCTTATGCCGCCGCCGAACTAGTCGACAAACGAACCGACAGTCCAAAGCCCGCCAAACTTCTACGCAAACTAGGAGCTGGAGCATTCGCCGCCTCGCTTCCGTTTGCCGTACACGCAACATGCACCTACATAAAGCGAGCGATTAACGGCAACGCGGAAAAAGAAGAGCCACGCCAAATAATAGACGCCGATCGCAGCTTCAGGTCAATGGAAATGCTCCGTCACCTAAGTGGTCGCTCGTAATAATTCACTTTGCGGTTGTAGCCAGATAGTGATTTGTTATAATATAAAGTTATGAAAAATCTCGTTATCGTCGAGTCACCAGCCAAAGCTAAAACTATCGAGAAATATCTCGGCAAGGATTTTCACGTCTTGTCTAGCGTGGGGCATATTCGCTCGATTGTTAAAAAGACGAAGGATGGAACGCCGCCGATTGACGTGGCTAACGATTTTTTTCGCAATTTATGAAGTTGATCCTGAGAAAAAAGAAAGTTATCACCGAACTAAAGAAAAAAATGTCAAGGCAGTCGGCAAGGAAAATGTTTGGCTCGCAACCGATGAAGACCGCGAAGGAGAGGCTATTGCTTGGCATTTGTGCAAGGTGCTGGATCTTCCTATTGAGACGACTAAGCGAATCGTCTTTCATGAGATCACCAAAGACGCCATAACTAATGCAATTAAGAATCCTCGAACCGTGGATATGAATTTGGTTCAGGCGCAACAAGCCAGGCAAATCCTTGACCGACTGGTTGGTTTTGAGCTCAGCCCAGTCGTCTGGCAGAAAGTTCCTGGCGGAAAAATCGGCTGGTCGCGTTCAGAGTCCAGCAGTGCGATTGCTAGTCGAGCGCGAACGAGAAATTATGAAGTTTGAGGGCAATTCTCAGTTCAAAGTTACCGCCATTTTTATTCATGACAATCAAGAATTCAAGGCCGAGCTTAATCAAAAATTCGATACAGAAGAAGCGGCAAACGAGTTCTTAAATAGTCTGAAACCTGCCGAATTTATTGTTAGCGATATCTCAAAAACTCCTGGGACCAGAAATCCAGCGGCACCATTTACCACGTCAACCTTGCAACAGGAGGCCAACTCTAAACTTGGCTTCAGCTCCAAAGCAACCATGGCTTCGGCGCAAAAAAATTGTACCAAGATGGAAAAAAATCACCTACATGCGTACCGACTCGGTGAATTTGAGCGGCCAAGCCATCGCGGCGGCTACCGATTTTATCAAGCGTCTTTACGGTCCAGATTACTCAACGGTTCGCAAGTTTAAGACCAAATCCGCATCCGCCCAAGAGGCTCACGAAGCCATTCGCCCGACGGACATCACTCTGGAAACCGCGTCTAATAATAGCTATGACCAGAAATTGTACGACCTGATTCGACGCCGAACTTTAGCGTCGCAAATGTCGCCAGCAAAGCTAGAAAAGACAACTATTACAATTGATATCAAGGGTGAAAAATTACCAAAAAGCAAAAAGCCTGCTCAGTTTGAAGCAAAGGGCGAAGTCATTACGTTTGACGGATTTTTGCGCGTTTACGGCGGCAATAAAGATGAGCTTCTGCCGAAGTTGCAGTCTGGTGATGAAGTCAATTCTCACGACATTACGGCTCGTCAAACATTCACCAGACCACCAGCTCGCTACACCGAAGGTTCGCTAGTTAAGAAGCTGGAGGAGCTTGGAATCGGACGTCCATCCACATACGCCACAATTATCGATACCGTGCAGACTCGTGGCTATGTTGAAAAGGGCGACAGCGAAGGTCAGCCACGAGATGTGATTGTTCTGAACTATAACGGCGAGGAAGTTAGCCGAAGTATTATCCAGGAAAAAACTGGCTCGACACGTGGCAAGCTTATTCCAACACCAAGCGGCGAACTGATTGCCGATTTCCTGACGGACCATTTTACGCAAATTGTTGATTACGATTTTACCGCCAATGTTGAGACGGAATTTGACAAAATTGCTGGCGCCAATCTGGAAAAAAGCGCAATGTTGCACGGATTTTACACACCTTTCCATAAATTAATCGAGCAATCTGGCGGAATCGACCGAAGTAAAGTCGGCGCTAATCGTGAAGTTGGAATTGACCCGAAGACAAATAAGCCGATTATCGCGCGATTTGGGCGATTCGGTCCAATGTTACAACTTGGCGAAACTGACGGCGACGAAAAGCCACGTTTTGCACCGCTGCCAAAGGGTGCGAAAAATTGAGACAGTTACCCTGGAGCAAGCACTGGAGATGTTCAAATTGCCACGCGTCGTCGGACAAACAGAGGACGGGCAAGATATTAAGGCGAATATTGGGCGATTCGGTCCGTATATTCAAGTCGGCAAATTGTTCGTTTCCATTAAGCCAGAAGACCCACACAGTATAACTTTTAGAAAAAGCGCGCGAACTTTACGCCGCCAAATTAGAAGCTGAAGCTGCTAAGAATATTGCCGAGTTTCCAGATGGAGTTAAGGTTCTCAATGGGCGATTCGGTCCATACATCACCAACGGCACCAAAAATGTCAAAATTCCTAAAGACACGGATCCGAAAAACTATTACTCACGAAAAAGCTTTGGAACTATTAAGCGCCACAGCAGCAAAGCCAACTCGCAAACGCGTAGTTAAAAAAGCCACCAAAACATCCGCTAAAAAGAAATAGCGTTTTTTTATACTATCCAATAATTTCGAATAATAAAAAAACTCTTCATATAATCTATTGCAAAAAAACGTAAAAATAAATGCTATAATTTATATCAGCAATTATGGCATTTACCTATTGACTTTTGTCAAATGCAATTGTATAATTAAAAAAACATATTTTCAATCAATATAACCTGTGGTGAGGCAGAGAGGATGTTTCTAGTAGCATGAGCGATACAGCAAAAACCGAGCAAAGCGCCAAATTAAATTCTGTCGTCGATACTATTATTTCTAAGATTCCGCAAGAGCGCGAGAAGGAAATTATTTCTCGACGATTTGGTTTGTACGACCGAAAAGAAACGTTAGAGTTAATTGGCGATATGTTCGGCATTACTCGCGAGCGCGTTCGTCAGCTAGAAAAAGCAATCTTAACGCGTCTACGTGCAGCTGTCGCCGAGGGAGAACTTCCTTCGGTTATTGCTATGGAAAAAGAAATTACTTCGAGTTTGTCTGAGATGGGACGAGTTGCGCGCATGCAGGATTTGGCGTCGCATTTCCTCGGTAAAGAAGCTACCGCAATTGACCGCGCTCGTGTGGCGTTTATTTCTGAGCTGGCAGAAAACATCACGATTGTTACAGAGAATGACGATTATTACCAAGCGGCAGCAATTGACACTCTCGGCAATGAAAAGCAAATTAGAGCACGAGTCGAAGAAGTTGTAAAGACCATCAAAAAACACGGCGAGCCCGTTACTGCGGAAGAATTGCACAAAAAATTGGACTATGAACATCCTTCAAACATCGCAGCCTTGGCTACTGTTAGTAAAAAATTGGCCAGCTTAAACGACCAATGGGGACTAGCCAAATGGCCAGCGGTCAACCCAAAAGAACATCCGCGATAAAAATCTACGTTGTTCTGGACACGAATGGCTCACCGATGCATTTTTCCGACATCGCCAAGGGGATTCGGGACAGCGAATTTAACCGCCGAAGCGTTACAACGCAGGCAATTCACAACGAACTTATTAAAGACAAGCGCTTTGTTCTAATCGGTCGCGGGATTTACGCACTTGCCAGTTGGGGCTACAGTCGCGGAACTGTAGCAGATATCATTACCGATATCTTGAAGAATTCCGAAACTCCGCTTCATCGCGACGAAATCGTTCGTCAAGTCCTCGACAAGCGACAAGTTAAGGAAACCACCATTCTATTAAACCTTCAATCAAAGCCACAATTCAAACGCGTCGCTAAAGCCACATACGTTTTTGAAGAAGCCGCTTAAGCTAAGTTGCAAACTTCTTTCAGAGGTGAGATAATTTACACATAATGCAGATTATTTCTTGGATCATCGGTACGTTATTACAATGGTATATTTGGATGCCAATCGTGGCAGTCCTGATGTTTTTGACGTGGCGGAATTATCGAAAGATCGAAGATTTCACCCCAGTTGAGAGCGTACTTTTAGTCCTGGAAATCCCACGCACCAACGACAAGCAAGAGCTTGCCGCCGAACAGTTATTCGCTTCACTACACGGAATTCTTCGCGATAATAAAGAATTGCGATTATCTGGCGGACACCAAGAGCACATCAGCTTTGAAATCGCCTCAGTTAATGGGCAAATTCGCTTTTACGTTTGGGTACCAAAAACCTTGCAAGCTTTGTCGAGGGGCAGATTTATTCTCAATACCCAACCGTTCAGATTCACCAAGCCGACGAAGATTACACCGAGCACGAGCGCGACCACGAAGTTGCTTACTCGACAGAATTGACATTAACCACAGATGAATTTCTCCCGATTCGCACCTTCCAAAACTTCGAAGTCGACCCGCTGGCGGGCATTACGGGCACGCTGGCAAAATTGGAAACCACCGGTGAAGAATTGTGGATTCAGGTGTTAGTCAGACCAATCCCAGATGACTGGCAAAACGCCGCAGATCGATATATCAATAGTATAAAAAACGGACGAATGTTCTCCTTGCCAGGATTCGGCGGCAGTATGCAGTGGCTAATCGGTGTACTTGGCGCGTTATGGCAACCACCAGAGCAGGGAGTCGGACAATCAACAAAAATCGAGCTCTCGGACCGCGATAAAACTCGCATTTCTGAAGCAGAGAAAAAGGCGACCAAGCTCGGATATGAAGTAAAGATTCGCTTGGTTTATATGGGCGAAAGTCAGACGAACGCTAAGCTTCGTATGCAGGCGCTCGTCGGTACGTTTAAGCAGTTCAATTCAACCAATCTCAACGGATTCCGTGCTGTCAAAGGCGCGTTCGGCAAAGAATTTATTGATAAATATCGCAAGCGCTCGTTCATCGGCGACGGGTTCATCTTAAACATAGAAGAATTGGCGTCAGTTTTTCATTTGCCACACACCAACGTTGAAACGCCAAATATAGTTTGGGCAAGCTCCAAAACCGCAGAACCGCCGTCCAAATTGCCAGTCTTAACCGGCGAAGATGTCAACGACGACCAAATTTCTGCCTTTGGCGTCACCAACTTCCGCGGCATTAGCCACCAATTCGGCATGTTGCGCTATGACCGCTCGCGCCACGTTTACATAATCGGGCAAACGGGCGCCGGAAAAAGTGGACTATTAGAGCTCTTCGCCTTAAGCGACATTTTCCATAATCAAGGATATGCCATCATCGACCCGCATGGCGACTTCGCAATCAACAACATGAAATTTATCCCTGGCAGCCGATTGAACGACGTGATCTATTTTAACCCAGCCGACACCGCCTATCCTCTGGGATTCAACCCGCTAGAAGTCACGAACCCGAACCAAAAAACCAACATTTCGTCAGAAATCATCGGCGTTTTGAAGCGTATTTTCGGCGATTCGTGGGGACCGCGACTTGAGTATATTTTGCGGTATACAATTCTAGCTTTGCTGGATCGACCAGAAGCGACGATGCTTGACATTACTCGTATGCTAACAGATAAGGAATTCCGAAAAGAAACGCTGACTTATTGCCAAGACACCGTGGTTTTGCAATTCTGGAATGTTGAATTTGCCAGCTGGAATGACAAGTTTGTCGCCGAGGCAATTGCGCCAGTCTTAAATAAAGTCGGGGCTTTCACCGCCAATCCAATCATCCGCAATATTATCGGACAGCCAAAATCCACGTTCAATATTCGCCAGATTATGGACGAGGGAAAGATTCTAATCGTCAATCTGTCCAAGGGTCTTATCGGTGAAGATAATGCCGCCATCCTCGGTTCGTTTTTGGTCACAAAAATCCAGCTTGCCGCCATGTCTCGAAGCGACATTCCTGACGTCCGTGACCGCCGCCCATTCTATCTTTACGTCGACGAGTTCCAGAACTTCGCCACTGATTCGTTCGCGACTATTCTGTCTGAGGCTCGAAAATATGGACTTAACTTGACCGTTGCCAACCAGTACATTTCCCAGATGAGCGACACGGTTCGCGATGCGGTTTTCGGCAACGTCGGCACTATGATTTCTTTCCGAGTTTCTGCTGACGACGCACCGATTCTTGCCAAGCAATTCGAGCCGAACTTTGAGTCAATCGATCTACTCCAGATGCACAATCGTAATTTTGTTGTCAATATGGTTATCGGCGGCGAAAAAACTCCGGCGTTTTCTGCCCGCACATTGGAACTTCCACCAAGCCAAGCCGACAACACGCCGCACATTATTGAACATTCGCGTCGCATGTATTCACGAAACAGGGAAGATGTCGAGAAGGAAATTGATGCCGCAATAAAAGCCTGTTCGCAACCAAAAAAAGCAACCAGCCAAACCTCAACCGCAACCTGCAAACAACGCGCCAGCGGTCAATAGCCAACCGGAAAAGCAGCAACCCGCAGCAAACGATGGCGAAGTTGTTTTGCAAATTCGCGGCAATGATAATGCACCTACAGAAACCGCAATCAACACAGTTACACCGCTAGATTCAGCAACACCAAAAAGACGACGTCGCCGACGAAAAAAAGAGCACTACCGCCGCCTAAAAAAACTATTCGTATCGCCACTGACGCATATCAGAGTTGTAAACGTCGGTGATTCGCGGAGAAACCAACGTAGAAGTCGGTCCAGATGGCACTGATATGGCGTTTTGCTTAGTCAGGAAGGTGAGCAATTTCTGGTTTTGATATCGTAGGTTTTTCGGCAATGGCTGGCTAGCTACAACCTCGGCTTGCGGCGTAGACATCACAAAACCCCACTCGCCAAATGACGGCACATTAACCGAAAAACGCCGTTACATATCGCTCCGGATGAGATGATTTGACGGTATTTGCCACCATATAAAAAAAGCGTGCGGAGAAAAAAATGAAGACGTCGCTTGCGTCACCATAACGCCACGCTCCGTTAAAAATATTACCGATTTGACGATATAATTGTTCGGAATACAGCTTGGCTAATTTTTCGTTCGACGGATCCACCAGATCAATCAGCACGACATCATATTTATCCTTGGTAGAGAAGGCGAATTGGAAAGCGTCTTGATTGACAATGGAAACGCGCGGATCATGCAGAGAACGCTGATTTATATCAGTGAGAAGATGATTAGTTTTCGCCAGATTAGTCATCACCTCATCGATATCAACCAACGTAATATGCTCAACGCTGGGATATTTCAAAACATCCCGAGCTAGCAAACCATCGCCGCCGCCCATAATCAACACACGCTTCGGGTTAGCGACTGAAGACAGAGCGGAAGTGGACAGCGTTTCGTGATAACGTGCTTCGTCAAGACTGGAAAACTGCAAATTGCGGTTCAAAAACAACCTCGTGTCATTCTTATATCTGGTCAGGACAATTTTCTGATACGGCGTTTGCTGCTGCCACATCACCGGATCTTTATACGTTCGCCTGTCAATTCCGTGCTCAATTTCCGTCGCATAAATAAAGAATCCCAAAAAGCAACATTGTTGCAATAACGCTAATTGTCATCACAATTTTCGACGCTTTCATTTGTTTAAGAATCAGAACCGCAACGCCAATATTCAGCGCCGCCACCAGATACGCGCTGCGCATCAAACCAAGATACGGAAGCATAACGAGCGGGAATAATAGCGACGCAATTAACGCCCCAAAATAATCGAGCGCCAAAAATCTTACTAAACAATTTCACCGAAGATTTACGCCCAAACTCCTGAAACATCTTCATTAAAAGTGGAATTTCCAACCCGATACAAATACCAATTGCCAAACTTATAACGGCAAAAATTAGCCAATGCGAACGCGTAAAAACGAATCCCAAATACATCAGCATCACCGAATTTCCGCCAATTAATCCCAGAATAATTTCGTTTGTCGCGAAGCTGGTCGCTGGATGGAGCTTGATGTAATTGACCAGCAGCGAGCCAATTCCCATACCAAATAACGTCACGCCAGTTGCCAGACTAAAGCTCAAAATCGAATCGCCCACCAGATATGACGCAGCTGCGCCTAAAATCAGCTCGTAAATAATTCCGCCAATTGCTACTAAAATCGCCGCCGCAAATAAAGCAACTTGCTCCTGTTTTTTCGTACTTGACCGTGACATTATAACTCCTTTTATTTACCAAGCCCGCCGCTGCTGCCGCCGTAAACACTGCGCGATCCGCCGTGACCTCCGCCATTACTATTGTCGGAATTGTTATCAAAAATGAACGCAAACAAAATAATGGCGATAAATATGGCAATGACTATAATCGTCGTCCAGTCAATCGGCTTAATGGTCCTGCCGAACATTTCCTTTTGATCTTTGTCGCTCAATTGAACCTTACGATAGGCGTCATATTCACGATTGTTATACTTCTCAATCGTGATCAACTGACGGTTTTTCGGCGCGCTAGTATCCTTCAAAGTAGCGTACGCCATCAGTTCTTTCGGGAAAACTTGGTACGTGTTTTTGCCCTTGATATTCATAATTTCGCCAATTCCAACCTCGTCAACCACCACAACGTGATCCTTGCCATCCTGCTCAGAAACGGTGAATGATTGACCTTTTTCCAATTGCGTTGGATCAATTGCCTGGGTGAAACGAATCGGCTCGTACAGAGAAACGGTTTGATCGCTGTGATCATATTCCACCCAGCTATCATAATCAGCCAACCCTGTAATCTCCCACTCTTCCCAGTAGTAAAATCGCTTATCTTTCTTATCCCATTCCCGAAAAAGCAAACAGCCAACAACTCGCAAATTCGTCTTCTTGCCGGTCAAAATCTGGTTAATTTTAAGTCGCGCCTTGGTTCGTTTCATCTTACAATGTCATTTCTTTCATAATTATGTTTTCCGCGTCCAGCATCCGTGCAACCAACTCTTTTATTTGTTGCAATTTATCATCATCCAGCATTTTACAAGTTGTCATCGCTATATACGCCACGCCGCTTTCTGGCCACGTATGAATCGCGATGTGCGACTCCGACAAAAGCAGGGCAGCGCTGATTCCTTGCGGAGAAAATTGATGCGTTACCGATTCCAAAGAGTGCAAGTCCGCAGATTCCGTAACATTTCTTAACAATTTCTGCAGCCCATCCGAATCATTAAGCAAAGCAGAATCAACTTCGCTTACCTTTATGGTTATAGATTGGACCGCGGCATGCATATTATAGTAATTATATCACCTCTAGGGCGTCAGGAGTAAAAGTAAAACGCGGCTCTTAGGGAATATCGGTATTTAGATTGTTGGGGCATTATAGCTAAAGGCGGTATTAACAACAGCTGTTTATTGATTTTTCATGGCGGCAGTAGTAATATTTATGCAGAAGTAGGTAGCGCCACCCGTATTGGACAGGAAAGCGGACCTACTTCTTTTTTATTATGAATGAACATTTAAAAGTCCGAAAGCGCGACTTTTCTATTTTCGCTTAGTCTTTTTTATTGATATTGACCAGCAAAATTATTATGATTATAAGTAACAATACTGATATCATTAATTCGCCCATCGTAAAAGAATGAAAAATAATTCCATTATCAAGTATTTTAGTTCCGTTTGCCATATTATCCTCCTGCCCTCATTTTAGCATAAAATAACGTGTTCATTTTATGCTCTCATTTATATATGTATTGCGGAATCTAGTAAATAGTGATAAACCACAACCACATGGTTTAAGCATCCATGTTGACCTACTACGCCTCTTGAAGACGGTTGCATGAAGACACCTCAAAAACGGGGTGTCTTTTTTACGGCTTCGAAAAAAATAGTAAATACATTCCAAACACAAGCTTAATTGCCGAGTCAATATATGCTATCACCTCTAATGGGATATCGGTAAAAAAATATCCTACGAAAAATATTAATGGCGCAAATAAGACCTAAATATATCATTGATTTTCCATGCACAAAATAATACGGGAAAAAATGTAGTGCAGTTGCCATCAGCGCTCCCAGCCAAATTAATCTCCAATTTTCAGTTGCGAAGAATGGGCCGCCCAGCAAAACCATTAAGACAAATAATAGAATAACGGCACGTGAAGATATTTTCTTTTGAAATTCACTCGAGGGGCCATCGGATAGTTTAGCTAGCACCTTTTTTTATTCATGTTGATTGAGAAAAAAACTAATAACATATCCAATACTAAATATTTGCATATTTATTATTTGCTTTCCCCTTATTAAAGTAGCTATTGAAATAATCGCCGCTATTACAATTAGCCACAATCCACACGCTCTCTTATAATTGAATTCTAACTTTTCATCTTTATTATAATTTAAAAAAAGCCATAAATATCTCCGATAAAAACTATCACTCTTATTATATCACCGCAACGATAAAAGCCTAAAAAAATCGTAAGCATTTATTATCAACATATGATAAACTAATCTTATGGAAGCGCTTATATTTATAGTAGTAGCCGCAATTATTTTTCTGGCAATCAAGGTAAGGCAGGGGACCGGCGGCGACACAAGCCCAATTAAAACCCCAATAAAGAAAGAATACGTATATATTAAAAAATCTTGTGCAATGACGCCAAGTGAATTATCGTTTTATAAAAACTCTACACGAAGCAATAAACGGATGTGTAATTATACCTCAGGCTCATTTAAGCATGTTTTTAGATCATGAGATAAAAGGGCAAAGTTGGAAAGCGGCTTTCGCGAGAATAAACGGCAAGTCTGTAGATTTTCTAATTTGCACCAATGATATGAAGCCTCTCATAGCTATTGAGCTTGATGATAGTACTCACAACCAGCCCGATCGAAAAACGCGCGACGATTTTGTCAATTCGATCATGGCCAATACTAACATGCCCCTACTGCGATTTAAGGCAGGTGAATGGAATAGTGAAATAATTAAGCACATAATCACCCAAGCTCTTTCGCAAAATTAGCGATTAAAAAAACAATAGAACAAAAATACGAACTAATTATTAGTTGATTTTTTTAAGCGTGCATAAAGCCGAACCGGCTGAGTATTTATATTAATAAATTTTTGCACAATACAAGCATAAATTATAAATCCGAGCTAATGCAGATAAACCAATATACAACATAAAAACACACCAAGCCGACAAATAGGGCGGTTTATAAAACAATAAACTACAAGTAGGTTAAATTTGGTAAAAAAATGAGATAAATTTATCGCGAAGAAAGACGATGGAATAATCGTGTTTTTAGATATAGTTTTAATGTC
>BNJV01001480.1_pt1 | contig 29822 bp, 46 predicted proteins | sample 8540591 | NCBI WGS metagenome assembly BNJV01 (sample SAMD00202457, study PRJDB9452) | human saliva metagenome | host: Homo sapiens | reverse complement strand
TTATATGATAAATGGTAAAGGAAAGTCTATGGATAAAGTACGGCGCGTGGAACGAATGGTGGCAATGACAAAATTGTTAGTTGATTCACCGCAAAAATTGATTCCTTTGAATTATTTTTGTGACTTCTTTGGCATGGCTAAATCTACAGTTAGTGAAGATTTAACCTGTGTAAGACAGTCTATGGAACACTTTCAGCTAGGGAACATTTAGAAACGGTAGCCGGTGTAGCTGGTGGGAGTGCGATTTATTCCTCATCGTAAAGGGTCTCAAGCCAAATGATATTTTACGAGATGTACAAGCTCGTTTAATGGAGCCGGATCGTATTATTCCTGGCGGTTTTATTTATATGTCTGATATTCTCTATGACTGGCATGTGATGACGCGCCTTGGGGAAATTATTATGACTCGCTTTATGGATCGCAAATCCAGATTATATTTTGACAGTGGAAACAAAGGGAATTCCCTTAGCCGTCATGGTAGCACGAGCTTTCAATAAACCTCTTGTCATTGCTCGCCGTGATAGTAAGGTGACTGAAGGTTCGGCCATTAGTATTAACTATGTAACAGGTTCTTCTGGTCGCATTCAAACTATGACGCTTACTAAGCGCGCTATTCCACCGAATGCTAGAGTTTTGATTATCGATGACTTTATGAAAGCTGGTGGTACTGCGAAGGGCTTAAAAGAGCTTGTCCTTGAAATGAGTGGTATTGTTGTGGGGACCGGTGTTTTAGTAGCAACGGCAGAACCAAACCCAAAATTAATCGATGATTATGAATCACTATTTACCTTCTATGGTATCGATGAAAATACAAAGAAAAATAAGTATTGAGCCAGTATTTGATGAAGAGTAAAGATAAATATAATATTAATATTAAGCACATTATAGGCTAGTATAATAGTTTTTATATTGATATTGGATAATAGGTTAAAAAATGTAATTAATATTAAAATGTCAGACATATAAGAGATAATAGATAGGAGATTACTATGAATATTGCAAGCCTCATTTTAGCTGCTGGTAAGGGTACGCGTATGAAGTCTAAAATGCCAAAGATATTGCACAAGGTTGGTGGCAAAGCTATGGTAGAGCGCGTTCTTGAAACAGTTCAGTCAATCGGTACAAATCGCGATGTGGTCATCGTAGGTTTTGGTGGTGATGCGGTACAAAATTATTTGGGTGATCGCGCTGAATTCGTTTGCCAAGAAGAACAAAATGGTACAGGGCATGCCGTAAAAATGGCTCAACCAGTGCTTGGTGAGTATGATGGTACAATCTTATTGTTGTGTGGTGATACTCCCACTCGTTACAAAGGAAAGCTTAGAAGCTCTTTTAGAGGAGCATAAAAACTCTGGTGCAGCTGCTACGATTTTAACAGCACATATGCCTGACCCAACTGGTTATGGTCGCATTATTCGTAATGAAGCAGGTTCTGTAGTTCGTATTGTAGAACAAAAAGATGGTAAACCAGAGGAATTAGCCGTTCAAGAAGTAAATACAGGTATGTACGCCTTTTGATAGCAAAAAATTATGGCCTTGCTTAGATCAACTATCTGACGATAATGCACAAGGTGAATTGTATATCACGGATGTAGTTGGTATTCTCGTAAATGGTGGCGATAAGGTAAGCGCTTATATGACTAAAGACTTTGAAGAGTCTCTAGGCGTAAACTCTCGTTTACAATTAGCTGAAGCTGAGGCTATTTTAAAACATCGTAAAAATGTTGAATTAATGACAGCCGGTGTAACAATTATTGATCCAGCAAATACTTACGTAGCTCCAGAGGTAACAGTAGGGGCGGATACAATCTTGCATCCTGGTACAATTCTTGAAGGAGATACTGTAATTGGTGAGCGTTGTGAAATTGGTCCACATACTCGTTTAACAAATGTGAAAGTTGGTAACGATACGATTATCCACTTCACGTATGGTCATGACTGCGAAGTAAAAGATGGTGTAGATGTAGGTCCATATGTTCACTTGCGCCCTAATACAGTTCTGGGCAACAAGGTTCATGTAGGTAACTTCGTAGAGGTTAAAAACTCAAATGTTGGGGAAGGCACCAAGTTCCCACATCTTTCTTATATTGGCGACAGCGATGTAGGCTCTGGTGTTAATATCGGATGTGGTACAATTACTGTAAACTATGATGGTAAAGTTAAACACCGTACCACAATTGGCAATGGCGCTTTTGTAGGTTGTAACAGTAATTTAGTAGCTCCTGTAACTGTTGGTAATTATAGTTATGTTGGTGCAGGTTCTACCATTACTAAAAGATGTACCAGATAAGGCGTTAGCGGTAGGCCGCAGTAAGCAAATTGTGAAAGAAAATTGGGTAACAGACGATACTTTCAAAAAAAGAAATAAGAAAAATATTATAAATTTTTAACACAATTTGGGAGCAAAAATAGTATACAATAAAAAAAGGCAATAGTGTGTATCTGTAATGGATGATTATGGATAAGTAACCAGTATAGGAACAAATGAAAGGGTATCAAAATGGCATTTGAAGACGGCAAGAAACTTAAGATTTTCACAGGTAATGCAAATCCAGCATTGGCAAAAGAAATTTGTGATTATTTAGGTTTGCCTTTAGGTGAAGCATTTGTAGGTCGCTTCAACAATGGCGAAGTACAAATTATGATTGATGAAAGCGTACGTGGCAAAGATGTATTTATCATTCAACCAACTAGCTATCCTGTAAACGATAATTTAATGGAATTAATGGTTATGGCTGATGCGTTGAAACGTGCTTCTGCACGCCATATTACCGCTGTGGTTCCTTATTATGGCTATGCTCGTCAAGACCGCAAAACTCGTGGTCGTGAGCCTATTACAGCTAAATTAGTAGCTAATTTGATGCAAACTTCCGGCATTACACGTCTTGTAACTGTTGACTTACATGCAGGTCAAATTCAAGGCTTCTTTGATGTGCCTGTAGATCATTTATATGGTGCATCCATCTTGGCTAAATATATTAACGAAAAAAATCTTGAAGATGTTATCGTTGTTTCCCCAGACCTTGGTGGCGTAACACGTGCTCGTGACTTGGCTGACCGTATTGGTGCACCAATCGCAATTATCGAGAAAAAACGTCCTGAACCAGGCGTTGCTAAAGTTATGAACCTCATTGGCGACGTAAAAGGTAAAAACTGTATTATCGTAGATGATATCGTAGATACAGCTGGTTCCCTTGTAGAGGGTGCGAAAGCTTTGGAAGAGTTTGGTGCTAAATCTGTAACAGCTGCTGTTACTCATGCAGTATTAACAGATCCTGCTAGCGAACGCATTGCGAACTCTAATATTAAAGAGCTTATCGTTACAAATACAATACCATTACCTGAAAATTGTAAATTGGAAAATATTACACAATTGTCTGTTGCTCCATTATTGGGTGAAGCAATTATGCGTATCTTCCATGAAGTATCTGTAAGTAATTTGTTCGACAAATAATAGGTGATTCTTGAAATTAGTAGTAGGCCTTGGTAATCCAGGCAAGCAATATGACAAGACAAAACATAATATTGGATTTATGGTTGTCGATGCTATCGCCGATAGTGTTCCTCACACTCCTTGGAGGGAGGAACAACGAGCAGAGGTGTGTAGCATTACCGTAGATGGTGAAAAAGTATTGCTTGTAAAGCCTCAAACATTTATGAATGCGAGCGGTGAATCTGTAGGGCCGTTGATGCGGTATTATAAGATTGATCCATCTGATGTGTATTGCATTTATGATGATATGGATTTACCAGTAGGCAAATTGCGAATTCGACCAAATGGTAGCTCTGGCGGTCATAATGGTATCAAATCTTTGATTATCTCATTTGGGAACAGAGAATTTCCCTCGCTTCCGTGTAGGCATAGGTCGTCCGTTACCACAGTGGACTGTCATAGATCATGTGTTGGCACCGTTTAGTGAAGAGTCACAAGAGAAGGTACAAAAAGGGTATCAAGGATACGGTGAAAGCTGTATTAGGTACCTTAGAAGTGGGTATCGATAAAGGGATGAATCTATTCAACCCTAAACGTCGTCCACATCGATAAATACATGCATAAGGGCATGAGTCTCATGGAGATTCATGCCTTTTTTACGAGGTAATTATGAGTAATCAAAAAAGAATGCCTTTTGTAGAGGCCTTAGAAGTATATAAAGAACAACATTTTGTACCTTTCCATACTCCAGGCCATAAAATTGGCATAGAGGCTCCTCAATTGCTAAAGGATTGGATGGGCCCAGCTTTACCTTATGATTTAGGTGTTATGTATGCCTTAGATGATTTACACGAACCAGAAGGGGAATTAAAGGAAGCCCAAGAGTTAACAGCTGAATTGTATGGCGCTGATTGTTGTTGGTTTTCTATTAATGGTACTACGGCGTTAATCGAAGCTATGATTATGGGCACTGTAGGCTCCAATGAAACTATCATCATCCCTCGTGAGGCTCATCGCTCTGTCATAAGTGGTTTAGTCTTATCTGGTGCAAAGCCTGTTTATATGGATTGTCAGTTTGATGAGCGTTGGGGCATACCTTTAGGTGTATCTTTAGAAGATGCAGTTAGAACAATGAAAGCCCACCCAGAGGCGAAGGCAATCCTCTTAGTCTACCCAAATTATTATGGTGTAGGTGTAGATATTGTAAATATTGTTAAAGAGGCACATAAACGCGGTTTAATAGTTCTTGTTGATGAAGCACACGGTCCACATTTACCATTTTCTGAATCCTTACCTATAGGCGCTATCGAGGCGGGTGTAGATTTAGTGGCACAAAGCACGCATAAATCAGTGGGGTCCTTGACGCAAACCTCTTGGCTATTAGGACAAGGTGAAAGAATTAATAAACGTCGTATTACACAAATGCACCAAATGCTACAAAGCACAAGTCCCAATTATATTTTCCTTGCCTCCTTAGATATGGCGCGTCATCAATTGGCCACAGTAGGTAAGGACCTAGTAAGTCGCACCGTAGAATTGAGCCTATATTTACGGAATGAGTTACATAAGATTTCTGGCGTCACTACTATGGAATATACGGATATCGAAGAGCGAGTGGCTAACTACGATTGTACTAAGGTCCTTATTGATGCAAAAGAATTAGGTCTTACCGGTGTTGTTTTTGAACGAATGTTGCGAAAACAACGTATTGAGGTAGAGCTAGTGCAAGCTCATCATGTACTAGTACTCCTTACAATTGGTGATACTAAGGCATCTGTAGATGCTTTAATTAAGGCTGTACAAGCTGTAAGTGATGAAGTATTGAATGGTTCATATGCAACTGACCATGGCTTAGATGGTAACTTTGATGTGCTTAGTAAAGATTCAGTTGTATTACCTGAGCCAGTCGTTCGTGTAACACCTCGCAACGCTATGTATGCTCATCGTGAGCAGGTTCCGTTACGTGACGCATTACATCGTATTGCTGGGGAGACTATAGCTTATTATCCTCCAGGGATTCCTTGTGTAGCCGTAGGTGAAGTGATTAGTGAGTCTGTGTTACAATATATAGAGAATAGAAAGGCTCTAGGTTATGTGCCAAATGGAGCCGATGATATGACATTAGAAACAATCTGGGTGTTACAGGAGTAATTATGGGGACTTTAATCATATTAGAAGGCGGAGATGGTAGTGGTAAAGCTACGCAAACTAAACTATTAGTAGAACGCTTAACAAAGGAAGGGCATGCAGTTAAATCTGTAAGCTTCCCAAACTATGATAGTGGCGCTGCTATGCCTATCAAAATGTATTTAGCCGGTGAATTTGGCAAAGATGTACATGATGTAAACCCTTATGTGGCAAGCTCCATGTATGCTATCGACAGATTTGCTTCCTTTAGAACTGATTGGGAAGAGTTCTATAAGAATGGGGGCATCATCATTGCTGATCGTTATACGACGTCTAATATGGTGCACCAAATGGTAAAATACGATGACCCAAAGGAACGTACTGCATTTTTAGATTGGCTTGAAGACTTTGAGTTTAAAAAGTTTGGATTGCCTACACCTGATGCGGTATGTCTATTAGATATGCCTCTTGAAGTAAGTGAAGCCCTTATGGCGGAGCGCACTGGTAAAACAGGAGGCAATACTGGTGATATTCACGAAGGAAATCATCAGTACTTAGTAGCTGTTCACGATGCTTATGAAGAGCTAGTAGAACGCTACCAATGGCACCGAATACCTTGTGCTAATAAAGATGAATTTAGTCAGTATAAGTTGCGCACCATTGAGGAAATTCATAACGATGTATATCAAGCAGTAGTAAATCTACTGCCTTAAGATAGGGCGACTCTTTTAAAAGTCGCCTTTTTCTTATATAATATTAATATTGAGCATGTATTGATAGGAGGAGCTATGACATATTTTGATTCTATAATTGGTCAAGATTCGATCAAGGCACACCTATCGGAACTTGTAAGTCGCAATGCATTACCGCATAGCCTTTTATTTTATGGTGAAGCAGGTCTTGGTAAGCTAGATATGGCCATAGGTCTCGGGTCTCTATTATTGGGGCGCCAAGTATTTTCTCAACCTAAAGGGGAAGCTTATTTAGAGGCCGTTAAAGAAGCACGTCTTGCCAATGGTGAGACCGAAAAACGCATTGAAGCAGAAGATTTGCCTATCTATATGGATAAGGGGGATGCCTTTTGGCTTCGTCCTATGAAGACGACCTTAAAGGTGGAACAGTGGTATTCATTATTGCAAGATCATCTGTCAGTAGCAGGTAATGGTAACCGCGTTGTCATTGTGGAGGACTTTCACACGGCCAATGCTGTTATGGCAAATGCTATGCTTAAAACCATCGAAGAGCCGCCTGAACAGGTGTATTTCATCATAATTACGAACAAGATCAACACTGTGTTACCAACTATCATTTCTAGATGTATGGGCGTTGGCTTTAATAGTGTTGATGTAGATACGATTCGGAAGGCTCTTGTAGCTCGAGGAATCACTGGTGATATTGAGCAGGCTTTGTTAGCAGGTCATGGTAATCCACAGTTAGTGGAGAAACTGGCTACTCAAGGTCGCATTGAAATGCTAGAGTTAGCAGTTAAAGTGATGGATATCCTCGCCTTAGAAAAGAGATGGTTTTCTATGATTTCTCTAGTTTGTGAAAAGCTTACCTCGTGAAAGTCTAACAGAGTTAATGCACTGGCTACGTCTTGTGAGTAGGGATATGATGGCTCTTAAAATGGGGGCTCAAGACACACAATTACAAGTACCTATGTACAAAACTCAATTATTACGATTATTACCGCGCTGGTCTATGCAAGCACTGTCGGAGGTTATTACCGAAACATTGCAAGCAGAACGGGCTTTGCGCTTACATATAAAAACCGCTCTCGTGGTGGACGGTCTTAGTATCGCCCTTCATGATGCTCGTGAGGAGGATTAAATGCTAACCATAGTTGGCGTACGCTTTAAAAAGGCAGGTAAGATTTACTATTTTCTGCCTGAACAATTAGAATTATCTGTTGGAGATGGTGTTATTGTTGAAACGGCGCGAGGCGTTGAATACGGCACTGTAGTTATTGGACCGAAAGAGGTCTTTGAAGATGCTGTTGTAGCACCAGTTAAGCCTGTTATTAGAAAGGCTACCCCTAAAGATTTAAAACAAATCGAGAAAAACAAAGAGCGCGAAGAAAAAGCCTTTGAGATTTGTCTCGAAAAAAATTGGTAAACGTAAATTACCGATGAAACTCATCAATGTAGAATACACATTTGATATGAATAAAGATTATATTCTTCTTTACCGCAGATGGTCGTATCGACTTCCGTGAGTTAGTTAAGGATTTAGCAACAGTATTTAGAACGCGCATTGAGTTACGTCAAGTAGGCGTCCGTGATGAGGCTAAGGTTTTAAATGGTATCGGCGCTTGTGGTAGACCTTTATGCTGTTCTAATTACTTAGGTGACTTTACACCAGTATCGATTCGCATGGCTAAGGATCAAAATTTGAGCCTAAACCCTACAAAAATTTCTGGTGTATGTGGTCGTTTAATGTGCTGTCTTAACTACGAAGATGACTTATATAAAAAAGGTGGCGACCTATACGTGAAGAAGGAACGCCCTCAAGCTTCTCAAGATGTAGCACCTCCAGGCATTGGTAAAGAGGTAGTTACTGATGAAGGCATTGGTAAGGTCTTAAAGGTAAATCATCACAAACATACGGTGAAGGTGCAGCTAGAAGCTGGCCGTACTATTGATTTGAAATGGTCCGAGGTGGCATTGCCTGATGAATGATCAAGAACGACTTGATGATTTAATTATTGATGGTTTACAGATTTATCAACATTTTGATATGTTTCGCTTTTCCTTTGATGCTATAGCACTCATTCACTTTTGTCGTTTTAATAGTCGTCATACTTATGTTGATTTTGGAACGGGAACAGGAGTTATGCCGCTTATTGGTACGTCTTTAGGGGCGGGGCATATAACGGGCATAGATATTAATGAAACTCTTGTTGAGTTAGCTCAGCGCAGTGTTGAGCACAATCATAAACAAGATCAGGTATCGATGCTATGTGGTGATTACCGTCATATGTCGTACCGAGATGTACAAGATAAGCCCTTTGACGGCGTCATTGTAAATCCTCCTTTTTATGATTGTGAAAGCGGTGCAAAACCTACGTCTGAAGAACGGGCCTTGGCACTTCATGATGGACATACAACATTAGAAGAGGTTTTAAAAGCTGTACAATCCTTTATTAAGTGTAAAGGACGCTTGTGGATGATTTACAGTGCTAGTCGCTTGCAATATGTGCTACATAAATTAGAAGTAGCTAACTTTCAAGCTAAGCGAATTCGATTTATTCACGGTATGGTAGATAAACCAGCTAAGCTGGTGCTTATAGAGGCTCTCTATCAAGGTCAGGCAGGGACTTATGCTAGAGCCACCACTCATCGTTTACGACAAGCCCTAATGTGTACACGAAGGAGGTGTCCTCTTGGTATGAACGATAACGAATGGGGCACCTTATACTTGGTGCCTACACCGATAGGTAATTTAGAAGATATGACGTATCGCGCAGTTCGTATTTAGGCGAAGTTGATGCTATCGCTGCAGAGGATACGCGCCATACGGGTATATTATTAAAAACATTTTGATATTAAGAAACCTTTTGATTTCTTATCATGAACATAATAAGGAAGAAAAGGGTGCTTATATTATTGAGCTTTTATTAGAGGGACAGTCTATTGCTTGCGTTAGTGATGCGGTATGCCTGCCATTTCTGATCCAGGGGCTGATCTAGTAACAAAAGCTATTAAAGAAGGCATAACGGTAGTGCCATTACCCGGTGCAAATGCGGCTTTAACCGCATTGATTGCATCTGGATTAGATACGAAATCCTTTACCTTTGCAGGATTTTTACCTAAACGGGGGTAAACATCGGGATTGAAGAATTACAACGACTTTCACAGGTGACGGGAACATTGATGTTTTACGAAGCACCCCATCGATTACAGGAGGTCTTACAAGATATGTATGAAGCCTTTGGCAATCGTTCTATTACGGTGGCAAGGGAGTTGACTAAGAAGTTTGAAACCTTTGTGCGCACCGATTTGGAAAGTCTTGTAAATGATTTAGAACAGCTCACCTATAAAGGAGAATTCGTCCTCATCGTAGGTGGTGCTGATACAGTGAAATCTGATATTAGTGAAGTGTCAGATGAACCAGTATCTTATGTAGATGCTGTACAAGCCCTTGTAGAAACAGGGGTGCCTAAAAAAGAAGCAATTCGCCAGGTGGCAAAGCGATTTAACGTTTCCCGCCGGGATGTATATAATATTGTAGAACGTTAAACCTTCCCATTCGAAGGTTAGAAGGAGACTCATCATGGGAGACACAAAAAAAACGTATTATATTACGACACCTATTTATTATCCAAGTGCTAAGTTGCACATTGGACATACGTACTGTACATCTGTAGCCGATACGATCGCTCGTTTCAAACGCTTAGCTGGTTATGATGTACGTTTCTTGACTGGTTCTGACGAACATGGTCAAAAAGATTCAACGTGCTGCAGAAGCAGAAGGTATTACACCTCTTGAATACACTACGAATATCGTAAATGGCTTCAAAGCATTGTGGGAGAAGATGTATATCTCTAATGATGACTTCATTCGTACTACTGATGAACGCCATGAAAAGGTAGTGCAAGAGCTCTTTACAAAAGCTTATGAAAAAGGCGATATTTACAAGGCTGAATATGAAGGTTGGTACTGTACACCATGCGAAACATTCTGGACTGAGCAAAAACTTGGTGAAAACTCATACATGTCCCAGATTGTGGTCGCCCTGTAGAGAAGGTCAAAGAGGAAAGCTACTTTCTTTAAACTCGGCAAATATACTGATCAATGGTTGAAATTTATCGAAGAAAATCCTGATTTTATTCAACCTGAATCCCGTCGTAACGAGATGATTCAATTCGTAAAACAAGGTTTAGAAGACTTGGCTGTATCTCGTACATCCTTTGACTGGGGTATCAAGGTACCATTCGATCCCTAAACATGTTGTATATGTTTGGTTCGATGCATTAGTGAACTATATTAGTGCCCTTGCTCCATTTGATGGGGATGGCGAATTATACAAAAAATACTGGCCAGCAGATCTTCATTTAGTAGGTAAGGAAATCGTTCGTTTCCATACGATTATTTGGCCTATGATGCTTATGAGCCTTGAGTTGCCATTACCTAAAAAGGTATTTGGTCACGGCTGGATGATCGTTGATGGCACAAAGATGAGTAAATCTTTGGGGAATGTTATCGACCCAATACCATTGATTGATACTTATGGGCAGATTCTTTGCGTTATTACTTATTAAGTGAAATCACGCTTGGCAATGATGGTAACTTCACATTGCCTAATTTCGTTACAAAAGATCAATGCAGACTTATCTAATGACTTTAGGTAACTTATTGAACCGTACCATTGCTATGATTGAAAAATATACCATGATGGTGTAATTACTAAATGCGATGATATGGACGACCTAGACCGCGACGTATCTGCATTAGCAGTTCAAACTGTGAAAGAATTTTGAAAGCGGCTATGGAAAACATGGAGCTTAACAAGGCTATTAAGTCCGTATGGGCATCTATTGGTCGCATGAATAAATACATCGATGAAACTATGCCTTGGGTATTAGCTAAATCTGAAGATGCTAACGATAAAGCTCGTCTTCAATCTGCTATGTATCATTTAGCGGAGGCATTGCGTATCATCGCTATCTTAGTAAGCCCTGTTATTCCCTGTAGGTGCTCCAAAAATCTGGGATCAATTAGGTCTTGCTGGTTTTGGTGAGGCTACATTAGAAGACGCTAAAACTTGGGGTGTATTGCCAACAGGTACAAAAGTTGTGAAAGGTGAACCTATTTACCCACGTTTTGAAATCCCTGAAATGGTAGAAGCTACTCCAGCACAAGCTGAAGAGGCTGTAGATACATCTAATATTCCGCCATTAAAAGAAAATATTACGTATGATGACTTTGAGAAACTCGATCTTCGAGTAGCAAAAGTGGTTAGCTGTGAAAAAGGTGCCTAAATCCAAAAAGTTATTGAAATTTGTATTGGATATCGGCATTGAAGAACGCACAGTACTAAGTGGTATTTCTCAATATTACGAGCCAGAAGCTATGGTTGGTAAAAAGGTAATTTATTTGTCTAACTTGGCTCCTAAGAAGATGATGGGCATCGAGTCTTATGGCATGATTTTGTCTGCATCTGACTGGGAAGAACATTTAGAAGTAACAAATATTGAATCCTTGCCAGCAGGAAGTGTGGTTAAATAATGAAACTCTTTGATACACATGCTCATGTGAATGATGGCCGTTTTAATAATGACCGGGATGAAATGTTACAAGCTTGCTTTGATGCAGGCGTAGAATACATCATGATTCCAGGCGTCGACAGAGGTACGGTTGAATCTGGGTCTAGCGTTTAGCAAAACAGTATGATCGTTTATATGCTGCAGTAGGTACACATCCTCATGAGTCTAAAGATTTTACAGAGGAAGACTATGAGTTCTATAAGGAGCAAGCACTCCATAACGATAAGGTACGTGCTATCGGTGAAATCGGTTTAGATTATTACTATGATTTCTCTGATCGTGAAACACAAAGACGCGTATTTATTCGTCAGTTGGAGTTAGCTCGTGAAGTAGAGTTGCCAATCATTATTCATGACCGCGATGCGCATGGTGATATTATGAATATCTTGCGCAATGAAGGGAAGGATAACTGGGGCATTTTCCACTGTTACTCCGGTAGCTGGGAAATGGCTAAGGAAGCTATTAAATTAGGATTTTACATTTCCTTTGCAGGTCCTGTAGTATTTCCTAAGTCTACAAATCTTAAGGAAGTAGCCAAACAAGTACCAGTAGACAGAATTCTTATTGAAACAGACTCACCATATTTGACACCACCTCCATTTAGAGGACGTCGCAATGATCCTAGCAAAACTCAATTTGTAGCAGAGGAAATTGCACGTCTAAAAGGTCTCGATGTAGATGAGTTCTGTGAAATTACTTTCAATAATGGTAAACTAGTGTTTGGCATCGAGTAGATTCATACAAAGAATATTTCTAATACACTAAATATAAGCTAAATTCTCATGACTTTGGCTATGGAATAGAGATTAAAACAATATAGAAATATAAATTATAAAACGCGATTCTCCCTATGCGGTGAGAATCGCGTTTTTCTATGGTATACTAAAGTATATTCATACTGAACACGTAGTAGGATGAGGGTAGTAGGATGAAACGTATTGCATTTATAGATTTAGGTTCTAACTCTGTTCGATTTGTCATTTATGAGATTTCTAAGACAGGGCAGCTATAGACTGATATATCAAGAAAAAAATAGTGTGCGCCTTAGTGAAAATATGTGGGGTACAAATGAATTAACAAATGAGGCAATGGAACGTTCCTTGCGTTCTTTGAAAGCCTTTGTTCATATGGCAGAAGCTATGGACGTTGATACCATAAAAGCAGTTGCTACGGCTGCCGTACGGCTTGCTAAAAATGGAGATGTCTTTATAAAGACTGTAAAAGAACGAACAGGCCTAGATTTAGAATGTATTGCAGGTGAAGAAGAGGCGCGATTAGGCTTTCTAGGTGTCATCAATACTATTGGACTCAAAGACTTTATCATCTTTGATTTAGGTGGGTGCTAGTACGGAGGTAACCCTTGTACGAGATCGTCAAATTGCAGAGGTTGTAAGCTTGCCTATTGGCGCACTTACACTGACAGGCACATATAAAAAGGGGGAGGAGTATACCCCTAAAGAGCTTGAAAAAATGACCAAAGCAGTGAGGAAAGCAATTAAAGAACATACTTGGCTTCGCAATATAAAATTGCCGCTCCTCGGTATTGGTGGTACAGCACGTAATATAGCTAAAATGGATCAACGAAAGTTATCCTATCCTATTACAAAACTACATAACTATGAAATACCATATCATCGATTCCACGAAATTTTCGAAGACGTAAAAGGTAAATCTTTAGAGGAGCGTAAAAAGATAAGTGGCTTGTCTTCAGATCGTGCAGATATCATCATTGCAGGCCTTACCATTGTGGAAGAATTATTTAACTACGTAAATACTGAAAACTCTCGTTGTTGGTGGTTGTGGTTTGCGTGAAGGTTTATTCTATGACTACTATGGGACCCATTATTTAGGTGGCAATCCTATTATCGATGATATTTTAGTTCATTCTGCTGAAAATGTACTTTTAGGTATGACTAAACATGAGCTAGTACACGCCAAATATATTACGGGTTTAGCTACTACTTTATTTGATGAATTAGAGTCACTTCATAAAGCAGATAACAACGCAAGAAAATGCTTGGTTACGGCTAGCCTACTTCATGACATTGGTAAACGGGTTAACTACTATAGCCACGCACGTCACGGCTGTTACATGCTCGTAAATAGTAATTTATATGGCCTTTCTCACGTAGAACAAGCGTTTAGTGCTTTCTTAGTAATGAACTCCCATGGCTTGACACCTAAAGAGTATAAAAACTTCTTATACGGTAAATTGTTAGACCAAGATCAACGTTCATTAGGTCAAAAATTATCTATTATCTTAGCCTTGGCTGAGGCTCTCGATGAAAGTCATGAACAATTTATTCGACGCTTAGAGGTATCTATTAAATATACTAGTGTGGCCTTAAAGGTACACTATTTAGAAGGCCGCGATGTGAGCGTTACGAAAGCTGCTGTTGAAAAATTAGCAAAATCTTTCAAAAAAGAATTCAAAAAAGAGTTAGAAATAGAGTGGACGGAAGCTCGTAAGGAGGCATAATGGCATTACCAAAAGCATTACGATATGCAGTATTACATGTGGGCTCCAGTAGTATGAGCATTACTATTGTAGAATATAGGGGACATCGATGATGTACGTATAATCGATTATGCAGCACGAGAAGTAACCTTTGGAGAGGAATTATTTCAAACGTCTCGCTTAAGCTTTAAAACGATAGAAGAAATCTGTCATATTTTAAAAGGTTACAAGCAATTAATGGCGGATTATGGTATAACTCGCTCTAGATTATATGGGACAACCGTAATTCGTGAGGCTGCTAATCGGCGTAGTATTCTAGATCAAATTTACATCCAAACAGGTATGCGTGTTGAGGTTATCGACATGCCTAAAAGAGGTATATTACAAATATGCCTTGCTATATTATAAGATGACGAATCAGTATCGATTGACGGATCCTACTAAGGCGACGTTGTTCCTTGATATTACATCTGGTGGCGTGGGATTAACAGTATGGCGTGGTGAAAGTTTATTATTCCAACGCAATATGCATAGTGGTTCCTTGCGCGTTATGGAATCCTTTAACCGTAACCAACGTTCTTCTACGTCGTTTCCTAAGGCAATTACCGAATATTTGCATCGCATGATTGGCCCATTGCGTGAGGAACTTCAAACTTTCAATATTAATAGTGTTATTTTATCTGGTGATGAAGCGCAGTATATGGCTCGTCTCATGGGGGATGACAGTAATAAGGAGGATATTATTACTACTGAACCTGAACGATTTAAAGGTCTCATTAATTCCTTTGATGGAGTAACGGCTACTAAACTGATGAACCGCTATAAATTGCCTGAATATAAGGCTAATATTTGATGCCTACCATGATTTTGTTTAATGAAATTATTACGGCTATAGAGCCTAAATCTTTGATTTTTAGTAGCTTCTCCTTCTCCCAAGGTGTAAGCTGGTTCTATGGTGTAGAGGCTGAAAATAATCCGTTTATGTATCAGCTGCGGGAGCAAAATGCTCAATTAGCTCGCGCTGTTGCCGATAGATATCATACCGATAGCATTCACGATGCTGAGGTAGAGCGCTTTAGTTCATTATTCTGTAAAACTTTACGTCATAAAGGTTTACCAGAGCGGTGGGGATATTTATGCCGTATAGCAGCTATCCTTTGCTCTGTAGGTAAATTTGTAAATTTGCGAAATCATGCAGAGCATGCCTACCATATCGTGATGGGCACAGATATTTTTGGGCTTTCAGAAGAAGAAAAACAAGTAGTAGCCAATGTTGTATATTATCACTACAAAGGCACACCATCTGATGACGATGCTTACTTTAATGCACTAACAGAATTGCAAAAGATTCAAGTCACAAAGTTAGTGGCTATCATTCGCGTGGCTTGTGCCCTTGATGCGGGCAGTAATCAAAAGATTTCAGATATTACATTAGAGGAGCGGGATAATGTATTATATGTACTCTGCGAGACTAATGAAGATATCTCTTTAGAATGGTGGACATTTACAGGTGATTCTGAATATTTTACAGAAGTCTTTGGTATGGAAATTAAGTTAGTAAGAGGAGGTGACCGCCATGTTTAGTAATGCAAAATATTATTTTAACCGTGAACTATCTTGGTTAAAGTTTAATCAGCGTGTACTGTTAGAATCTATAGATAGCAATACGCCTTTATTAGAGCGGTTGCGCTTTATTGCTATCGCTAGCTCAAATTTAGACGAGTTCTTTATGATTCGAGTGGCTGGTCTACGACATCAAGTGGTACATGGCATCGTTAGATATGATGCTGCTCATATGGATGCAAAGGCACAATTAAAGGCTATTGATGAGTCTGTACAACGCCTAGTTTCTATGCAAAGTACATATTTAAACAATGTGCTCACTGAACTTGAAAATTATGGGTTCTTCTTTACTAAACCGGATCAGCTCGATGTAAAATCAAAAGCTTGGTTACGTCATTACTTTGAGGAACATATCTATCCTGTTGTAACGCCATTAGCCGTTGATTCTGGGCATCCGTTTCCGTTTTTAACAAATCATACTATCAATGCTATTGTGCGTATCTTTCAAATATTACCGGATGGCACAAAGGATTATAAGATTGCTATCTTGCCTATTCCATCTGTACTAGATCGTATTATTGAAATCCCAAGTCGAGGTAATAAAGAACATCGATTTGTTTACCTAGAGGATGTTATTACCTACTATGCAATCCAATTTTTCCAAGGCTACGGCATTGAAGATTATATGGTATTTCGTATCACTCGTGATGCGGATCTAGAAATCGATGAAGAAGAGGCAACGGATTTACTATCAGAGGTAGAGGAATCCTTACGTCGTCGCCGTCGTGGTGCTGCGGTGCGCTTAGAAGTATGTGGCGACGTGAAAGACCACTTGCTTGACTTTGTTCTTAGTAGTGTTGAGCTTGAACAAAAGGACGTATATCGTATTGATGGTCATTTGGACTGTCGTATGTACTTTGATTTCTGCAACTATCCTGGATTAGATGAACTGCGGTACGAGCCTTTTGACTCCAAGATTCCTAGTGAATTAGTAGATCATGAGGGAGAGAGTTTATTTTCCGTTATTGGTAAACAAGATCTTTTTGTTCATCACCCTTTTGAATCTTTTACTGTAGTCGAACAGTTTATTGCCCAAGCTGCAGTTGATCCTGATGTGCTTGCCATTAAACAAACCTTGTATCGCGTAAGTGGGGATTCTCCGATTATTGCATCCTTAATTAAGGCTGCAGATAATGGAAAACAAGTAACCGTACTTATGGAGGTTAAGGCTCGTTTTGATGAAGAAAATAACATTCAAATGGCACGTCGCCTTGAAAAAGCAGGCTGTCATGTAATTTATGGGTTGAAAGGTCTTAAAACGCACTCTAAAATTACTATGGTGGTACGTAGAGAAAATGATGGCATAAGGCGCTATGTCCATCTGGCGACAGGTAACTATAATGGTAAAACGGCTCGTATCTATACGGACTGTGGTATATTTACGTGTAATGATGAGTATGGTGACGATGCATCTCGTTTCTTCAATTTGATTTCTGGCTATTCTGATCCACCAATTTGGAATAAATTTATTGTAGCGCCCTTAAATTTACGAGAAAAAATTATAGAATTGATAGATCGTGAAATTGAATTGGCTAAAAAAGGGGAGGATGCTTATATCATCGCTAAGATGAACTCCTTACTTGATAAAAAAGTTATTGCCAAGCTATATGAAGCATCTACTGCAGGTGTTCGTATCGAGCTCATCGTTCGCGGTATTTGTACACTTCGTCCTGGTATTGCCGGTGTAAGTGATAATATTACGGTTCGCTCCATAGTAGGTCGTTTCTTAGAACATCATCGTTTATTTTACTTCCGTAATGGTGGCAATGAAAGCCTGTATTTATCTAGCGCAGACTGGATGCCTCGTAATTTAAAATGAACGTGTAGAGCCTCATGATTCCTATTGAAGATAAGCGTCATAAAGAACGAGTGAAGGGCATATTGGATCTTTATTTAGAAGATACATTAAAAGCTCATATTATGAGAGCGGATGGTTCCTATCGCAAAATTAATGATCGAGAGCATCCTATTTCTGCGCAAGAAGAGCTCATGAAAGCAGCTATTGAGAATGAACGCAAGGGAATCGATGACCGTCATCGAACGTCTACAACCAATGTTAAAGATGAATAAGTGATGAAAAATTTAACTTATAGATAGTATTGTGAATTTTTAATACAACTCAGAGTAGTGAAAAAAGCCTGTTTATACAGGCTTTTTCTATGTATATCTATTTAAAAATGAGATAAAAATGAAATTTTAAAAAAATGTTGAAAAATCTTGGTAACAATGTAAAAACACATAAAAATACAATTTAAGTAATAAAAAAACTATGTATACTATATATGGTATGAGTATCGTATATATGTACACAATTCGGAATATATTGTATGGTACTTAAAAATATCGATATGTTCGTATACAGTGGACTTCTTGCGTAAAATCCAAAAAAATATAATGCAAAAATTCAGTAATTATATATGTTTATCTGCTATTGTTAACCAGATGCGTTTGACAGGTTATATCTATCTGTAGTAGAATAATACCATTACAGGAGGGATTACAACATGAGAATTCATAAGACACACAAACGATATATTTCGTCTGTTGTTGCCGGATTGATTGTAACAGCTGTAACTATGACAGGTTTTTCTTATAATGATAAAACCGTTACCGTTATGGTAGATGGTGCAAAGACACACTGTTAGAACGCATTTAAATTCTAACGAAGGCATCGTACGCGATGCTGGGGTTAAATTAAATCCTAATGATAAAGTTATTTCCAGCTCTACATCAGTTCAAAATGGTACAACATTAACTGTTGTTCGCGCTATTCCAGTTTATGTAACTGTGAATGGTAAAACAAGAGCTGTTTTCACTACAGAAACAACGGCTCAAGGCGTTGCTAATGAGCTTGGCTTTAAAACACCTAACTATGTAGTTGTAGGTGATGCAAATGGTTCTGTATTAAGTGGTACACATATTACAATTGCTCAAGTAACAAGTCGTTCTTTATCTACAGTAGATCAAGAAGTTGCTGTTGAGGTTATCCGTCAAAAAGATGATACAATGGCTAAAGGCGAAGAAGAGGTTGTTCAAGTTGGTCAACCTGGCTTAGAACGAGTACAACGTGAAACATTATATAGCAATGGTACAGTTGTTAAAACAAATGACGTATCTAAAGTAACACAACGCGCAATGGTTCCTACTATTATTAAAGAAGGTACTCGTGAAGTGACTACTTCTCGTAATGTGGCAGGTCGTGCATCTCGGGCTATCGTAATGGAAGCTTCTGCTTACCTTGCTGGCGATGGTGATGGTGCTGGTATTACGGCTACAGGTGTTCCTGCAGTACGTGGTATTGCTGCTGTTGATCCAGATGTCATTCCTTTAGGGACACGCTTATTTATTCCTGGTTACGGCGAAGCGATTGCTGCCGATACAGGTGGTGCTATTATAGGTAATAAAATTGACCTTGTGATGGACTCTTATGGTGAGGCCATGGACTTTGGTCGTCAAGACGTAACAGTGTACGTTTTAGACTAAATAAAACGATTTGAGGATATATCGATTGATATATCCTCTTTCTTATTTATGACAATATTATATATAACTATTTCTTGCTCGTGAATGTTACCTTATTTTGACAGCTTTATATTAAAAAGTATAAGACCAGTATTATTAGAGGACATAGGATAGCTTATACTTAGATTATCTCTTATAGTTTGTTTACTATATTGTTAAAAATTGTAACAAACATACTAGGGTTATAGGACAAAAAGTGTGTGTGACTAATCCCAATAAGTTGGAAAATCTGTAGACATATGTAGCTCATTCCAAACAGGAGCATCACCCCATTGAGGGATTGAACGATCTATTTGGCAATAATCAGATAACCGTTTGTAGATAGCAGCAATCGATTCATCTGTAGGCATACAATTTAATATATCTGAAATAGAAAGCGGTCTTGGTGAGTGCATATAGCACCACCAATAGACCGCTTTTAGTCTTCTTTCAAGTGAAAGACCCCTATGAGCCCGTAACATACTTTAGTTGAGCATTTACTCCACCTTCAATACGATTATTTGTTGTAGGTATTGTAATATCAAAAACATTCCAAAAAAAGTAAATAAAGTTTGTTGCCTAATCAGACGCCATAATGATGATTCAGCTTTTAAGCAAACGCTCATGTGTAGAGCGTTTGTTTCCGAATTCATCAATCGTCATTTCTCGTAAAAAATCAGAATATGTCATTCGCCACGCTGAAAGCTCATTAATCCATATAAAGGCTTGATCCATTGTTTTCACATTAAATAAAGCTTTGGCAAGACTATAAAGGTCCTTCCCAGCTAACGTTTTAGGTCTACTTGTCGTATATCGTCTAACCTGACAAAAAATGTGAAACAGGCATCTTTGGTGACTGCTATGAGGCCAAACTTTACGTAATGCTTTAGGCAAACCATTAGCACCATCAGACACAACGACTTTAGGTTCGGCAATCCGTTCCATTAAACACTGCCAAGCTCTAGCATGCTCATAACGACAGACATACCATCCTAGAACATGAGTATCATTGCAACAAATCAACACACATAAATTCCTAGCTAAGTAAATTCCATCAAGATATACCACATCATGTACTTCTTCCACTTTTTGGTGGCAATGCTATATGGACCAAAATTTAGCGGTTTTACGCCTGAATGTACGACCTTTACCAGGCATATCAGCTTGAATATTGGTGCTGAATAACCAATTCAAGAATAGGCTTAACTCTTTACTTAAATTATTAATTTTAACGGTAAATGCCACCTTACAATGTTTGCAAAACCAACGCTGAGAACCAGATTTTTAAAAACACCGTGTTTAATACATGTTTCATTACAATCAGGACATTTTATTTGTCGCATAAACTCTTCCTCCATATTTGTTTATATATAGGAAGATATAACCTCATTTTTAGTCAGTAATTACAAGGGGTGATTGATGTTTTCACCCACACTTTTTGTCCACCCTCAAACTTCTCCAGAAAAGATTAAACCCTTATAACACTAGTAAATATCTAGTGTTATAAGGGTTTTCACACACTTTTTGTCCTATAAGCCACATACTAAAAGATGACTTACATTGAATCTACAGCCCAAAAAAATTGGACACAATTTTTGAGTCGCAGTTCAATGTAAGTCGTCTTTTACCATTTAATCTTCAATATACGGTAAGAGATATTCGTATTTTGTGCCTTTTAACTCTTCTTTCGGAATAAAGGTTAAGGCAGATCCATTGATGCAGAAGCGAAGTGAGCCATTAGGCCCATCTTCGAATACATGGCCTAAGTGAGCATTGCCGATGCAGCTGCGCACTTCGATACGATTCATACCATGCGAGTCGTCTTGGTAGTATTTAATAACATCCTTGGCAATTGGCTTTTGTAAAGCTTGGCCAACCGCAATGGGAATTAAATTTATGTGATGATACGAAGAGGGGCTCTCCAGTAGTAATATCTACGTAGAGACCTGCTTTAAATTCATCTGTTAATTCATGACTAAAAGGCGCATCTGTAGCAGAATTTTGGGTAACTTCATACTCTTGTGGTGATAGTGCATCTAAAAACTTCTTTAGAAGGTTTAGTATACGCATTATCATCGATAAGTGGCTCATCGGATAGGCCTAATGGAATATGACAATAACCGTTAGGGTTTTTATCTAAGTAATCTTGATGATACTCTTCAGCAGAGTAGTAGTTCTCTAAAGGTAACACTTCAATAGCAAAAGGTTTTGCCTTCAAAGGCTTGAGCACGGGCTAAGGTACTTTCAATAATAGCTTTATCTGCTTTATCTGTATAGTAAATACCAGTACGGTACTGAATGCCTACGTCACCGCCTTGTTTATTAATACTAAATGGATCGATGGCACGTAGGAAATATTGAATCAAATGGTCCAAGGAAAGTGTGTCTACGTTGTAGGTCACCTTGAGGGCTTCAACGTGGCCACTATTGTGACATACATCTTCATAACTTGGATTTTCAGTAGGGCCATTGGCATAGCCTACTTCTGTTGAAAGGACACCTTCGATTTTTTTGATGTATCCTTGGAGGCCCCAGAAACAACCGCCCCCTAGATATATAGTATGTTCATTCATTTAATCACCCCAGACTTCTTGAGCTATTTCTTTTAACTAATGCTAGTTTAGCCCATTGTTCTTCTTCGGTCAATTGGTTGCCAATCTCACAAGAAGCAAAGCCGCATTGAGGGGATAAGCAAAGTCTTTCAAACGGAATATATTGGGTAGCCTCTTGAATACGTTTTTTAATAACTTCTTTATCTTCTAATTCTGGACGTTTAGATGTAATAAGACCTAATACGACCTTCTTATTAGGAGATACTTCACGCAATGGCTCAAAGCCACCGGAACGATCATCGTCAAATTCTAAGTAATAAGCATCTACATTTTCGTTTCCGAAGAGAATAGGGGCAATTGGTTCATAACCGCCGCTAGCCGCCCAAGTAGAGTTGTAATTACCACGGCATACATGGGTAGTGAAGGCTAAGTCTTGAGGACGACCTTCAAGGGCCAAATTGTTTAAGCGCAAGTACTTAGCTGTTTCGCCTTCGATAGTTACGCTTTTATCTTTTTGACGACCTGTCCAGTAATCGTGGTCACAGCACATACCCCAAGTACAATCATCAAACTGAATATTGCGGCAACCAGCGTCATACAAATCTTTGATAACTTGACGATACGCAGCGGCAATGTCTTGGATGAGTTCTTCTAAATCAGGATAGAAGGAGCGTGTCGTAATGCCGTTATCCTCACGGAATAATTCAGCTAAGAATTGGGATGGTGCTGGGATTGTTTGACGGGCCGTCGTATTTTCGTCTTCAAATTGTTTTTACAAATTTGAAATGTTCAACGAATGGGTGGTTTGTGCCCGTAATTTTACCAGTAAGGGCGAGGGAACCTGGCGCTGTTTCTTGACCGACGAATTTGTAACCGTGTTCCAGTTCAATTTCTTTTTACGCCGTTAAATCCCCACATGAAATCTAGATGCCAATAGGCACGACGAAATTCGCCATCTGTAATAACTGGTAGACCAGCGACCTTTTTGTTTTTGAATGAGGTCTGTAATGAGACGATCTTCAACGGCTGTTAATTCTTCTTTAGAAATATTTCCATTATTGAAAGCTTCATGAGCTTTTTTTAATTCTTCAGGGCGTAGGAAAGAACCTACAATATCAAAGTGGAATGGTGCTAATTGTTTGGACATAATAATAATCCTCCTTATATAAACGGTAAAAACCGATAATTTCGATAGGCTTATTATAACGAAGCATGACCATATGTAAAAATATCTATATATTAGAGTTGTGTATAACTTAAAGCTATATATGAATGTAAATTTGTCTGATAAGTTATATCATAGGTAAAAAAGCACTCTCCTGAAATGAGCTACATTCCAAAATTGTGTCTAAATTTTTGGGCAGTTCATAAAGGAGAGTGCTTTCAATATACTATTTAATACACCTATTTAATTCGCCTAGAATGATTAAACTGTACAACTCTATTAATACTATATTTTTATTTTTTTATCATCTGGCAATTGAATATGTCTACCATAGTTGCCAACGTATTGCTCTAATGCTTGAATATATTCTTGACCTAAACGGCTACGTTGCATTTTTGTTGTTAGTAATATAGCCGATGTGCATTAAGCCTTCTTCTGCAAGTGGCACAGAGATGATGTTTTCACCATTAACCTCTTTGTCGATTACACCACTGGACACAGTGTACCCATCAAGTCCAAGTAATAAGCTAAATAAAGATGCTCTATCGCGAACGCGGATGTGTTTTTGGACGTACTACAGTACTGAAAATTTCTTCAGAGAAATAGAAGGAGTTATGATCCCCTTGTTCAAAGGAGATATATGGATATTCTTCTAATTCATCCATAGAAACTACATCTTTATTGGCTAATGGGTGTGTTTTACCGATGAAGATATGGGGGTGAGCCGTAAATAATTCTGTAAAAGTTAATTCGTTGGTATGAATTAATTTTTCTAATACAGGACGGTTGAAATCATTATAATAGAGCAGACCGATTTCACTCTTCATATGAGCTACGTCGTCGATGATTTCATAGGTTTGTGTTTCGCGCAAGGATACATCGTATTGATCGATGCCTGCACCTTTTAAAAGCTCTACAAAGGCATTAACTGCAAAGGAGTAATGTTGAGTAGAAACGGAAAAATTGTTTTTCTGCACGCTTTGGCTTTTATATTGCTCTTCTAAAAAGGGTCGCTTGCTCAAGGACTTGGCGTGCATAGCCGAGGAAACGTTCTCCTTCTTTAGAAACCGTAATACCTTTATTGGTACGATCGAAAAATGGTAATGCCCATTTCCTTTTCTAACTCTTTAATAGCCTTTGTAAGGCTAGGTTGAGATACAAATAATCTCTTGGCAGCTTCACTAATACTACCTATATTGGCAATTGTTGTGACATACTTTAATTGTTGTAAGGTCATAATTGGCCTCCTTTTATATATTACACTACTTATACTACTCGATTATAAGTATTTAAGCAATGTTATATATGTGTTACAATGTACTAATAGAATAAAGGAGGACCTATGCTAAAACAAGTCATCGTTGTAGAAGGAAAATCTGATATCCAACGCATTGCTCAAGCTGTAGAGGCTGACTGCATAGCTACTGAAGGTTTTACCCTTCGAAAAGGCGTTATTGATATGATTCGCGTTGCTTATGAAAAGCGTGGCATCATCATATTAACTGATCCAGATACGGCAGGGGAGCGAATTCGTCGAGTATTGACGAAAAAATTTCCCAATGCACAACATGCCTTTGTCCCTCGTGATGAAGCTTTTGCAAATGATGATATTGGCATAGAACAAGCCTCTCCAGAATCCATTAGAAAGGCTTTATCTACATTACATGTAGAGTCGTTAGAATCATCTAATGAATTTTCCATGGTGGATTTAGTGCGGCATGGACTTTCAGGTATGCCAGATAGTGCAGCTCGTCGAGCTGTTATCGGTGCAAAACTAGGGATTGGCTACGGAAATGGTAAGCAGTTTTTATATCGATTAAATCATTACGGTATAACGCGAGATGCTTATGAAGAGGCAGTAAATAGTTTGAAATAGGAGTTAAGATGTTAGAATCAGTAATTGCAAGCCCTGAGGTAGTACATTATATATGCAAACGCTTCGACATTAAAATGAGCAAAAAGCTAGGGCAAAATTTTCTTATTAAACGAGGTATCGTCGATGAAATCGTTCATGCTGCGGAGTTGACCCCTGGTGAACCTGTATTAGAGATTGGCCCTGGTATTGGTACCTTAACACAAGGTTTAGCACAAAGCGGTGCAGATGTAACGGCTATTGAGCTTGATCGTCGTCTATTAGAAGTACTAGATACAACATTAGCATCTTATGATAATGTACGCATCGTTCATGGTGATGTATTGAAACTAGATGTAGCGACCATCATGAACCATAAACCGTTTAAGGTGGTTGCCAATTTGCCGTACTATATTACAACGCCAATCATCATGTCTCTATTGGAGAGTAAATTACCAATTGAGCGCCTCGTTGTAATGGTTCAAAAAGAAGTTGCTTTGCGCATGGTGGCAAAGCCTGGTACAAAGGACTATGGTGCGCTATCTGTAGCAGTTCAGTATTATACAGAGCCAGATATTGTTCTTGATGTACCTCCTAAATCCTTCCTGCCAGCTCCTGCAGTAACGAGTTCTGTCATTCGCTGTGTATTGCGCGATAAACCACCGGTAGATGTAATTGATGAGAAACTATTCTTCCGTGTAGTGAAAGCTGGTTTTGCGCAACGACGTAAAAACATTTTTCAATACGATGAAAAACTACGGGTTTATCAAGAGATAGAATCGAAGAGCTACTAGTAAAAGCAAATATCGACGGTCAACGAAGAGGTGAGACATTTACCCTTCAAGAATTTGCCGATATAGCTAATGCATGGGCCTCTTTAATTAAATAGTATTATGCAAAAAAAGCTTATTAGATTGATAGCATATCAATCTAATAAGCTTTTTGTCTAATAATAAGTTATAAAAAAGGACCCGAGTGGGTCCTTTTTATTATTAATCTTTAGACTGGTTCGCGACGTAGTCATGAATCATAAAACTCACCCGCTATGCGGGTGCGGCAACGAAAAGTTATACAAAAAAATCACCTTGCTTAAGTATAATGTAGGTGTTCAAGTCGCATTATATACAAAAGAAAGGTGATTTTATATGGCAACAAAGACACAGAGCCTTGCGCACACAAAATGGTTATGCAAATACCACATAGTATTTACACCTAAGTATAGACGTAAAGTTATATATAATCAATACAGAAATAGTTTACGTGAAATACTGAGACGTTTATGTGAATATAAGGGCGTCAAGATTATAGAGGGGGAGCTTATGGCAGATCATGTGCATATGCTAGTGTTAATTCCACCTAAAATATCAGTTTCATCTTTTATGGGATATCTAAAGGGTAAAAGTGCGCTAATGATGTTCGATAAACACGCAAACTTAAAGTATAAATTTGGAAATAGACACTTTTGGTCCGAGGGATATTATGTAAGTACGGTAGGATTAAATGAAGCTACCGTAAAAAAATATATACGTGAGCAAGAATTACATGACCAAATGAAAGATAAACTTAGTGTAAAAGAATATGAGGACCCTTTTAAGGGTAGCAAGTAATACATATCCCCTTTAAGGGGACCGTTACGAGTCAATGGCTATGCGGCTTGAACGTAGTGAAAGCCAGCGCCTTTAGACGCTGGCCTAGTACTACGGGCTTATAGCCCGTGAGCAAACCACCCGTTTTACGGGTGGTTCTGATTAGTATAGTATGCCTGCCATTGTTGTAATAAGGAAAGCATTTGCAAAGTCGATTAAGAATGCACCTACTAAGGAAACTACGAGCCATGCACGAGGGGATGGACCGTGTTTGCCTGCCAAGGATAACATGTTAACCAACGCATTTGGTGTAGCACCTAAACCGAAGCCGATGGCACCAGCGCCAAGCATAACAGCATCGTAGTTGCGACCAAAGATGAAGTAGATAAGGTATGCAAATACACAGATAAGTGCCATTTGCGCTACTAAGATTGTAATCAATGGTAATGCAAGATCGATTAATTGAACTAGTTTCAAGCTGTTAATAGCCATTGTTACGAATAAGGACAATGCTACGTTAGATACTGCATCGAGTGCTGCATCATTGATTTTGTAGGCTTTAGTGAAGTCACCGAAGTTACGAATTACAGCTGCAACAATCATGGCACCGATGTACGCAGGTAGTGGAGTAAGAATGGATAAACCAGCACTTACGATAGTACCAATGCCTAATGCAAGGCCAATCCACATACAAATTGTTAAAAGATCTTGAGAGTTAAATTGTTTGCCGCCACCTTCAACGTGATCTTCCATCATGTCGATGCCGTCATCTTCTAATAATTCAGGATTTTCGTAAGGTGTTTTTACGTTGTGCATTTTAATAATGCGTTCACCTACAGGAGCACCTAAGACTGTACCAGCAACCATACCGAATGTTGCGGCTGCAACTGCAGCAGATGCTGTACCAGGGATGCCAAGTAATTGTTCGTAATACGGACCGAAGGCACCAGCCGTACCAAGACCGCCGATCATGGATACGGAACCTGCCATGATGCCGATGATTGGTTCAATGCCCAACGCTTTAGCAATCATAATGCCTGCAGTATTTTGTACTACAATCCATACTGCGCAAGCTAGGAAGAAGAAGATAATAAAAACGCCGCCTTTTTTGAGGACTTTCAAGGAAGCCATCAAACCGATAGTAGTAAAGAAAGCGAGCATTAAGAATGTTTGTAGAGAGCCTTCAAATGTAATGTTTAAAAATCTTGTAATAAGAAAAGAATAGCAGTTAAAAAAATGCAAATGGAAGGGCCCCTACAGCAGGTGCAGGCATACACATTCTTTGTAAGAATTGTGAATGTTTGTTAATCCAAGTACCTATGAACAAGGTAATAACAGCGAGTCCTACGGTTTGGATCATGGACAGTTTTAATGTCCATACATTGTTGACTAAGGCTAAGTCAATTAGTGGCATAAAAATCACTCCTTTATAAACCTATATTTTATGGTATCATGAATGGTTGAAAAAAATACTATAGAATATACACTGTATAAAAAAATCTTATATATTTTCTTTACAACACTCACAACAACATTAAAACCTATACTTATATGTATATAATATGTATATAACTATTTATAATTATATACATAGCATACATAATATGTCAAAAAGTAATATCATAAATTACTTACCTACATAATCATATTATATGTATTCGACTTAAATCTGTGATTTTCCTCCTACATATAGAAAAAAATAAACTGGAATATATTTCTTAAATTCTTAAATTGCAATATGAAATTGAACACTCTGTAAATCCATAACTTTATTAACTTCTTCAATGAAGACTTCTTGAGGCGTTTTGTAATTCAACAGCTTTCGGGGTAAATTATTGCACCAATGTAACGCCCGCTGAATCGTTTCTTCTGACACAGCCTTTATGGGCGTTCCTTTTTGGGATAAAGCGGCGTAATAGTCCGTTATGTCGTTCATTTGAACCGCGTTCCCCAGGCGAGTACGGGTGAGCAAAGAAAAATAGATAAATCCTCTGTTTCTAATGTACTTATGTCTGCAAATTCACGGCCATTATCAGCCGTAATAGTTTTACATAACATGGATACATCGGAAACGGCCTTAAGAGACTGCAACCAATTTTTCTAATGTCATTTTTACGTCCACGGCTTTTAGCGGATAGACAACGTAAGGCTACATATAGGCGAGACTTGCGTTCTAACAATGAAACAATTACTTCATCGCTTTTATTCTTTATTCCTCGGACCGTATCCAGCTCCCAATGACCAAATTCTTCGCGGGTAGCAACAGATTCATCACGCAGATCAATGGATTTACCTAACTTGCGTTTGTGTTGCCTGTTATGCCGCTTCTTATGAGAATGGCGAATAACACAAAGGCAAATCCATTGGTTTAAGACCCTAAAATGCCTTGGTAAAGGTAGTTATATAAAGTTTTAGTACACACCATTTCATTGCGTACAAACAAACCCTTACGTAAGGCGTAGCCAACAGCAGACATCTAAGGACCATTTATCGACTCTTACCTTGTTTTCAACCCAAGATAAAAAGGGCTCAATAGAACCTGCTTTCAAAGTGTTGAAAAGAACCTTGGCGGGTTCTTTCATAGGCAAAGCTGACCGCAATCTGCTATATACATAAGAACAGCCTTGTTTTTGTCTAATTTGAACCACTGTTCCACGCTTTTTTTCTCAGCATAAATCGTAGTTCTAGAGCGTCCTAATGCCTTGGCAATAGTATTGATAGGATCACCAGCAAGAAGGCGTTTTTTTCAAGATAAAAAGCGCTCCTCTAAATTTAAGTGTTTGTTTGTACGCAATGATGTGATAAGATTAGAGCAGTCCATATTAGTACCTCGTGATTGATTGCGAATTTGATACTCTAATCTTATCACTTGTACTAATATGGATTTTTTTATGTGTTCAGTTTCAATTTACAACTAAGCTATTTCTTAAATTTATAATTCTATGAAATATATTCCAGTTTTAAATTTTAAAAATTCTTATATAGTCTTATTCTGCTTAGCTTCTTGAATTCATATGGGGCAAATTTAACCCGTATATACATATAAGGGTATAACTAAAATGTATATTCTAATACATAAAATAATTAGAAGTTATAGCGGTTATAGCTGTTATAGCTGTTATAGCTGTTATAGCTGTTATAGATTGTATTAGCATTGTAGAAAAATATATGTATTATAGTTAGTTTAAGTGTTATAGCTCATGATGTAGTTTAGGCGTAGTTAGGAAGGTAACATCTGGATTACGTTCTAGAACCCAGC
>BNJV01001542.1_pt1 | contig 29896 bp, 45 predicted proteins | sample 8540591 | NCBI WGS metagenome assembly BNJV01 (sample SAMD00202457, study PRJDB9452) | human saliva metagenome | host: Homo sapiens | reverse complement strand
TAGATAGCTTAGTACAAATAATTTGTTACCGAAAAATTTCTTTTCTTTAGCCGTTTAGATAGTTTACGGATTCTTTTCCCATTTTTGCTGGATAATAACTTGTATAAAGGTCAAGAAAATCAAGTCAAATCATCATACAAGGGAACGGATTCTATTACCCAAAGTGTATTTGAAGCGTGACCGTTTTAGTATCACCGTTTTCACTCCACCTTCAAGGTAGCCGATTCCAAGACCGTTTTATCGCTCTTGAAAAGCCTCTTGAAATTATGTTTTGACGGAGACTTTATGAATAAGCAATTTACCAAAGGCTACGTGTCCTATACCATTGCTATTGACCAATTTTTCTGGTCGCTTATCTATCTTTGATGTTAAGATGACCGAAAAAAGGCATTTACCTGATGAAAGATGTCTATTGGGATTTCAATAAACACCCACACTTGCTGATTGGCGGTGGAACGGGTGGCGGTAAAACAGTTCTCTTTGATGATTTTGATTTGGGTCTGGCTCAAAATTGGTTATGTGGAAATTCTTGACCCGAAACGCTCTGATTTTGTCGGATTGAAAACAGATTCCTGTCTTTAAAGGGACGGGTTTACTGGGATAAACAAGAAATGTTAGCTTGTTTAAAGCGTGCTGAGCAAGAAATGGACAAAGCGCTATGACTACATGACCAGTCACCCCTGACTATCAGGCAGGGAAAAAGTATTATGCTTACGGGCTGAAGCCTCGATTTATCGTCATTGATGAGTTGGCAGCCTTAGCCGCTAAACTAGAGCGAGATTACCAATCATCTGGAGACTTTATCGAATACTTAACCGAATTGATTTTGAAAAGGTCGCTAATCTGGGGTCATCATGATTGTTGCTATGCAACGTCCCTGATGGGGAATATCTCAAAACCGCTTTACGTGACCAATTTATGAAACGGATTTCTGTTGGGCACCTAGAAGATACTGGGAATAAAATGATGTTTGGGGACGCTAACGCGAATAAAGTTTTCAAAAAGATTGATGAAATTGACGGAGAGGAGATTTTCGGTCGTGGTTATATTGCAAACGGGTGGGAGAGGTGGCTAGAGAATTTTTATTCACCTGTTGTTCCCTTTGAGGAAGGCTTTTTCGTTTCTTTGAGGAATACAAGAAACTCCCTGTCTTAGATGACCCATTAGTGACAACAGAAACTCACGCAAAACGTCATCATCTGACTTGCCCGTTGAACAAAGCTGAATCTTCCTCCTTCCTCTGAATGTCTTTGCCAAGGAAGTCAGATGTACCCATTTCAACCTTACGAAACCTTGTGAAATACATAGAAGAACAGGACTATACATTCGTAAGAAGGGACAACTGTATTCTGCTAGATGAAGCAGATATGGGCTTTGTTGGAGGAAATTGTGACAGAGAAAGAACAGACTGACTTGCCTTTATAAACAAGTTGTCCTTCAGCACTTTGAAACACCTCCTGAGCCAGCGTAGGCACGAAGGTCAAGGTCAGGGCAAGGCCCGTCCGACCTGCCCGACCGAGCTGACAAGCGGGCGTTTTTGAGTGTGCCCTAGGCACGCCCCAAAAGGGCTTAACCTCCCGATACTAATAGGGGGGTTAAAACTAACACAAGCCCTTAAGAGGCTGTTAGATTCCCTATTCTTCCCGTCACTAGAACAAACACAAAAAGGAGATGGAAAAAGAGTGATAAGCAATACCGATTTAAAGCGTATCAGGCTTGAGTTAGGGTTTACCCTAACGTAAAATGGCAACGATGATTGGTTATAGTTACTACAACTACCGAAACATTGAACAAGGTCAACGAAAGATGACTAAAGAATTTGAACAAACACTCTTTTCACTTTCTGAATCGCAAATCAGAAACCAAACTAGAAAGCACGGTGGATTGGTTAAAAATTCGGTTCAAAACGCTTGATTTTAAAGCTGTTATCACTTCTGTTCTAAAATTAAAACCAACGGATTTTTTTCACGAAGAAAAAAGCCTATACAGCTATTCAGATATGGTAACCTATGGTTCGATTCGGGTGCTTTATTCCCATTCTGAAAAAGACAGAAGCTGGAACGCTGATTGACTTAACAGGAGGGGGTTGCCGTGAGTTTGAATTATTATTGAAACAACAAGGACGGGATTGGTTTTCTTTTCTCCATGATGTCTTTCTCTTTGCGGAACAAGAACGAAAAGATAGACCTTTGGAAGACTTTTTAGCCTTCCCCGCTTTGATATTGCCCTTGATGAATTATACAAAAAGTCAGGGAATCTTGACTTATTTGATATTAAAAATCGGATTTTGACAATAAAATCATCATGAAAAACTAAAACCTTTACTGCTATTGAGGGCTTGAAAAAGTTGAAAAATCGCTTTGTTAATCAAGGATTGACTTTTAAACTTTGGTAGTCGTCAATCAAGCCTCATGATTCGCTTTTATCAAAAAGATTATGAACAAGCCCTCTTAAAAGATGTATCTGTTGACTATATCCATGAAGCCTATAATTACAAAAACCGCTATGAGATTGAACTACATGATACTAAGGCGTTTGATATTTTGAAAGAATGGTATCACTGAAACAGACTTGACCAAAAATAGGCGCTCGGATTTTAAACAACTATTTTGAAGTGAAAGATTGGAATGGCAACTATGATAGTGAATGGGATAACCTGCTTGGTACACAAGCGGGTTTTTAAATTTGTCACACGTCCCTCGTCAAATTAACTACGCAAGGACAAAACATTGGGTCACAAAAACAAGTCTCTAGTGCTTTGAAATTGCTGAAAATCGTTGATATGGTCTATCAGACAGATGAGCTTTCAGAAATCATTTCGAAGCCTATTTGAGTAACAATCATACTAAACTAGCAGAAGAAATTTGTGAACGAAACGGAGTTGATTTTGATGTTATTGTCGGACAGATATAAACCTATAAATGTCCCCTGATAAATTCAATCGCCCTCTTCAAACAAAAGACCTTCCCAGTCGGTTATGAGGAACTCTACCTATCGTTTTACGATTTTGAATTAGTCAAAGATTTGATTGATTATTGGGGCTCTTATATTATCAGCCTAAGAAAGATTCTGAATTAAAATATGCAGAACAATTTAGAAAGCAATCCTTTAAAGATGAAAATCACCGACAAAATGCGATTAAAAAGGCAACTAGACAAGAGGCTAGACAGCCTTTTTTTGAAGAGTTAAAAACAAAACCATTAAACAAGATGAGTAAAAATGCTCGCTGGGTGGCAGAGATGCTCCTACAGACGGGCTATGCTCAATTGGTACTATAAAAATGAAAGGAAAAAGGAAATGGAATATAAAGTTGAATTAAATAGTCTGGACAATTTCAGGGCTTGGTCAGGTGCACGCAATACACTAGCAACTGTCCGTGAACGGGGAGATATGGACAGACTAACCTCACTTGGTGAAGATATTTTTTCAGGAAGTATTCCCACAGAAACAGAAATCAATGATTGGCTTTGGTTTGATTCTGATGACATCTATCGATTCCTTGGCTATCATGATTTGGTAGAAGATGACGTATGAGGGTTGTATACGAGGGAATCTCCTGCTTTCCTGATAAAAACGAATTCTGGAATCTCTACATTGTCCTAATGAAGGAAAAAGAGTTTTTTTTAGACGCTTTTGCACGGGAAACCGATAACCTTGATTACCCCGCCCACTACCAACACGCTTATTTTCACACTGGATGGTCAAGTGTTAGATTTCAATCAACACATGACAACACAACTTGTCACTCTCTTTGAGACAGGTTATCTTAGAAAATCAAATAACATTTATGGAGGAACTGATAATGGCAACACAAAAATACACTCGAAAAAGAAAGTTAGAGCGGTCTCATTGGAGTTAGGAGAATTGATGAAAAGCTCATGATGATAAAGAAGCTTGGAAAAAAAGCAGGTGAATTGCACGGGCTTTCAAAAAGAAGAGGTGAAACAACTCCTGAAGCATTGGTTGAAAGTCTCCATGCTGAATTGCAGAGGTTACTATTATGTCAATAGTGAACTCAATAAACTTCATAAACAGCTTTTATGCTAAAGGAAATAAATTGATTGAACTAGCTAATCAATAAAAAGAGGAGAATCATGATTGCAATTTTGAGGAGTTACTCTGACTTTTTCAAGCCAACATCTCGCTACAGTAGACCCTAATGAGATACAGTCAAAATCAAATTTGTCAGAGTATAGAGAACCATAATATGACAAGTGAAAATGTACAAGTTGTTTCTTTCGATGATTGGCAAGTTTCCATTATTCTTTCTTTAAAGCAAAGCTTATCAGCTCAAAAAGCTATATTTTTGCACCATTGCAACGGGGATGAAAAATTTAGTGAAAGAACTATTGAAAAAGCATTGGCCACTAGAGAGTATCCTAGCCTGTCGTTTTGAATTTGTTGATGAAGGAGATTTAAATATATTAACCAAACTGTTTGAAAATCGTTCTGCTAGAAATATTGCTCTTATTGTTCATTCAATGGAAATGCTTCAGAAATCATTGCGAAGTTCATGCGCATAGGTAAAATCATCGCAACACCTCAAGGTTTTTTTATATTTCCAAATATCAAGAAGAATAGAAAGATTCAAATGAACAAATTAAAAAGAGACACTTTATCAATTTAGAAATTATCTGGGACACTTCACCAAACGTCCTAAAAAGAAAGAAAAACCCAAATTAACCCTTGCCAACAAAAACAGTCAATCTTGCCGTTCTGTCAGGATTGGCTTTTATTTTATTAGTTGGTTTACTAGGTGGGATTAGAGCCAGTGACTTTTATCCAGTCAAGTCACAGACCTTAAAAAGCTGTTTCTTCTAACAAATCCAGTTTCTTCTACTTCTTCTACTACAACAATTGATAATCGCTTGCAGTATTATCTGAATGATTTTGTAAAGTGTTATTTCACTATTCCTGCGGATTCAGACGGCCAAACCAAACAAGCCAAACAGTTAAAGCGTTTCTACGGTTCAGAGCCTGATATTCAAACGCAGGGTCAAGTTAAAAATCCTAGTCAATTGAGCTGGTCACGCTTACTAACGATAACAGATAATGTAGCCACCTATGAAGTACATTACAAACAAACTGTAAAGAATGGGGATAAGACAGAAGAAAAAGAATTGGTGACGGGGTTTAATATCCTTATTCCAAAACAAAAAACGGGCTATTATGTTACGGGCTTACCTTGGTTTTCTAGTTTATCAACCAATCAGGCAGATAAGAAAAGTATCGATACAGAGGTCAAGCTCAATCAGTCAGATAGGATTTCAGAGAGTAAAGAAGAAACTGGATAAGTTTCTCAAGGTTTTCTTCACTAACTATACTACTGACCAAGATAACTTGGACTTAGTGGCTCACAATGTAACGGTGTAAAAATGCTACTTTTAAAACTTTAGATTTTAGCTACTACAAAGCAACCGATAAAACGATAATTGCCTATGTTCAAGTAACATTTGAAGTTGCAGGCTCGACACATGCTGAAAAACTTCACCTTAACCTTATCAGAAAAAGGGAAGTCCTATTAGTGGAGAAAGTCAGCCATACAATCCCTGCTAATTATGCAGATACAAAAGAATAAAAGGAGAGTTTAATCAATGAGTTCATCTAATTTACAAACATGGTTACAAGGAGACGGTTTCTGGTTCATTACCTTTGGAGCAATTATCCTGATTATTTTAGCTTGAGAAACAGCTCTTGGGGAAAACTATTTACCACGCTTGTTTTCACGCAGTGATTGCCTCTTTAACAGGGAGGCGGACGACAATTACTCATGTCCTTGGCTGGTTCCTCTGTCTCTTTGGAATTGAAACGGGGGTTTGTGACATGGAAGAAGAACGATTGTATGATTACGCCAGAGGGATAAACGCTCCCTACTGGATTCAAGAAGTTAAAACACAAAAAGGAAAACGCATTTGGTATTTTGCAACACCCATGCAACTTTCCTTTTGTGGTCTTTGCCCTCATCTTGATTTTCTGATGTTGACGGTGTTTAGCTCACTTCTTCTTCCGTTGAACAAATTAACGCATTCCATTTCATGTTATCTTTATTGGTATATCCCTTATAAACTCGCTAAGTTCTATACAGAGTATGAACCACAAGGAAAGAAAATGCACGTTTTCTTATGGGATTACATCTGCTATCTTATAGATTTTCGTCTCAATCGAAAAGCGATTTATCATGAAGATAGAATGAAAATGATGGATGAAGAAGAAATCGTCTTTGAAAAACAGATTTATAAAGGAGGGTCTAATGGTTCTGAAAAACTAGTCTATCCGATTCTTAAAACACTAGGATAACATAGCTTTAACGATAGATAAAACGGTGATGAGTTTTTATCGTATTCCTAATACTCCCATCACCATTACCGATAAAGCTAAGAAACAAAAACACAAAGTTGACTACTCGCTCAGCTGATAAAAAAATTGTTAAAAACAAGTCCTTTTGAAGTCTCCTTGATTTCCAAAGGACTATTTGCTAGAAGAAAAGATGAAAGACTTTTCTCATGCCTTGTCTCCGATAGTCAAAGCATTGGGGAAGAACTGTTGCAGTATTCGACAGACAAATTGACACAAGAAATGAAATTCCTCTATCAGTTTGACTGGTTGATTGGTGTCAATCTTTTTAAAAAGATGACCAAAACACCACCGTTCAGGATATGGCGGTTGAGCGCTTCTCTGAAGTCTCTGAAATGATTGCCAATAGCGTGGGCTTTCAATATGAGATTCCTGAAGATTGGGCGCGACTATCTGGTTAGTGAAGCGACTCATCTATAAACCCTTTCTGCTCTTCGAGCACAACGCTTGACCAATGAAGAGCTCTTTTACTATCAACGCATGCAATACTTGCGCTATATTCCTCATCTAAAACAGAGGTCACAGCCAATCGGGCACTCTTTAATGTGACAGATACGGTCTTAAGACCCATGGCAGGGGGCTTTATGAAATTAGACAGCCCCTATGGTTCTTCTTTTCTCACCATTCTTCCGATTGCTAAAACACCCATTATTTTTAATGGCTTTCATCTGGGAGAATTTACCCAACGCTTTAACTTCCTGTAGAACTACGGATAAAAGGCAGAATTTATCGAAAAAGAACTCTTTTAAAAGGGCGAATGGCACGTTCTAATATTCGCTACCGCAACATTATGAATGAAGCAGAAAAGTACCGACACCGTCCAACAAGATGAAATCATTCTAGGAGCAATGTCTCTAAAGACTTGATGAAAAAGGTTGGTGGGAAAGAAGAAATCATTGAATATGGAGCTTATCTCGTTATTGCTGCTTCTAGCCTATCCCAATTACGACGTCGCCGTCAGGTGGTCTTAAGTTACTTTGAGGATATGCACGTAGAAGTGAGTAAAGCTAGTCATGATACACCTTATCTCTTCCAGTCTCTCCTCTATGGTCAACCACTTGAAAAACAAGACCAGAACGTGGACACACTATGTCACTCCTAGAGGCTTTTGCGGAGCTAATGCCATTTACCAACACAGCTTCAGGAAACCATATTGGCTGGCATATCGGACGGGTGGATAACTGGACAGGACGGTGGGAAAGTATTGAAAAGGCGCAAGAAGCGTCTAAAAATATGGTGCTCTTTAATGCGACCGTTGGAAATAAAGAAGGGATTGCAGGGAAGCTCACGAAGAACCCACATATCCTGATTACTGGCGCAACGGGTGAAGGAAAATCCTTTTTGGCAGAACTTATCTTTCTCCTCACCTCTCTTCAAAATGTGAAATGTTTGTATGTTGACCCTAAACGCTCTATTCGTAAACATTTTGAAGCCATTGTCAACAACCCAAATTTTGAAAAGCAGTTTCCACTTCTGGCTAAACATATCAAGCAGATAAACTTTGTCACCTTGGATAGTAAAGTGAAATCCAATCATGGGGCTCTTGACCCCATTGTCATGTTGGATAAAGATGACGCTGTTTCGGTTTCAAAGAATATGCTCAATTATCTAATCTTCTCCAACAAGCGGATTAAAGTCACCATGAAAACAAATGACGGCTATTTCTGAGAGCGATTAATAAAGTGGTGGCTCAAAGACAAGCGGGAGAAACGGTTGGATTAAAACACGTCCTCAAAGAGCTCACCAATAATCCAGATAGCACTATCTTTGAAGTAGGAGACTATCTAACATCTATTGTTGAAAATTCCATTTTGGAATTGGCTTTTTCAGACGGCAATGTAGAAGGATTGTCTTATGATAAACGGGTGACCGTTTTAGAAGTAGCGGACTTATCCTTTACCAGATAAAGACACTCAACAAAGATATTACCCCAGAAGATAAAGAAATCAATTCTACAGCGCTGATGTTTGCTTTTGGAGCTTTCTGTACACGCTTTCGAGAACTCAATCGTTATGAAGATACCATTGAATCCCTTTTCGATGAAGCATGGGTACTGATGAAGTCGGCAGAAGGACGAGCCGTTATCCAATCCATGCGCCGTGTTGGACGTTTCTTTAACAATGTCCTCTGCCCTGATTACGCAATCTGTCCATGACGCTGAAGGAGATGATGATACCACAGGCTTTGGGACACTCTTTGCCTTTAGAGAAGATAATGAACTTTCCGATATTTTAGAACACGTTGGACTAACGGATAATGAAGAAAATCTGGAATGGATTAAAAATATGATTTCAGGGCAATGCCTTTATAAAGACGTTTACGGCAATCTCAATATGATTTCCATTTATAACATTTTTGATAGTATTGACCCACTTCTAAAAACCAATGAAAGCTACGGTTTCTTCTAATCTTGAAAATAAATACGCATCTTAAGGAGGTGAGCTTGTGCAAGAAGCATTTGAAAAATTAAAAAGGCATGGATATTTTTCTTTAAAAATCTTATGATTGAACCAACCAATGGCTCTTAGATATAGTCAGTTCAGTGTGGGCAATGTTCGACGAAATCTTTGTCAACTTTCCCTTTTTCCTCCTTCAACCTCATTGTTGGTTTCTTCTCCTTGATGATTCGGATTTTAGAAAAATGTCCGTCTTTATGACACTTACAAGCAATATGTCTTCAATGGGGCTCAATCCATTTTGGCGTGGCTTTACAGGAGCTACTTCGTGTGGCTCAATCATCATTAGTCTTTCTGCTTCTCCTTTGCTTAGCCTTTTATCTCTTTTATCAGTTTCTCATTTCTAAAGGCAATTTCTCTCGAAAAATTGCTTCATGTCCTTCTGGTTCTCTTTTTAGGCTTTGGGTTGGTTTGGGACAGTTGCTGGAACTCTGGTGGACTGTATCTGCTCAATACCGTAGATAATGTCGCTAGTACTACGATTCATCACATTTCTCAATGTATCCGTCTCCTACGGAAAAATCAGTCTTTAAAAATAGGGTCTTCTGTCGCTGATTCTTATATCGCAGAAACCTCTTATAAAGCCTATCTCTTTGTCAATACAGGGACAAGAAAAACGGGAAATACAAAGACCGTCAAACAGGAAAAAGAAGAACTGTTTGAGGATTCAAAAGTTCTAGGAAGCTTGGATAAATCAGGCAAGTTTAAAAAGCCGTTTCAAATGATACTAGAAAAACATATTTAGATGATATAGGCAATGATGCTGATAGTGATAAAGAACATAACCGTTGGGTATCGGCCATTCCTGACTATATCCCTGTTAAGTTCTTCTATATCCTTTTTAAAATGGTAGAAGCGATTGTCATTGCCATTCCTATTGTCTTAATTCAGTTGCTCAATGTCCTTACACTAGCCCTTGTCCTTATCATGATTCTTCTTTTCCCTATTGCCCTTTTGGTTTCCTTTATTCCCAAAATGCAAGATATTCTCTTTGGAGTTTTTAAGGTCATGTTTGGAGGTCTTGCCTTCCCAGCCATTACTAGCCTTTTAACCTTAGCTTTGCTTTTACCTTTGAGAAAATCATTGAAGGTTTAGTAAGTAGTGGCTTTGATAAGGTGATTGGAGATTTTTCTTCCTTGTCTACTTTTTAGCGCCTCTTTAAACTAATCGTTTCTGTTTGTGCCAAAAGGTGTGATTTATTGGTTGCTTTGGAAATACAAAGGCGAATTGATTGAATTGTTGCTCGGTTCACGAGCCAAGATTACGTTTGATGAGATAGATACCAAAGTCAAAGAAACCGTTACAAATGGACAGGAAACTATGAAGCAACTGCCGACAAAAGCCACTAACGCCTTTGAAATGGCTCCAAAACATCTCGAAACTTTTTCCTTGCAGGAGCGGGATTTGGAGCAGGACTCTTCATGAATAGCTGGTAAACAGATGAAAACTCTTTTTCAAATCCCACATCCGACTTCAGAAAGAACAGAAAGTTCAACGCCTTCAGAAAATGACGAGGAGGAAACACCTGCTACTTCTTCCTTTGAAGAAACAAGCACTCCCTGACGAGGTAACAACACCATTTCAAGAGCCAGATATGCCAATGGAGACTTTTTGAATTTGCTATTCAGGAAGAGAGACACAAGCGTTCAACCTTTTGATACAGGAACCTTCTCCGCTAATGGATACAAAGCAAAGCAGAGAACAGAAAGAGTTTGAAGAGCGCCGTCAAAATCGCCTCTCTTGGAGACAAAAACATCACATCAATAAACTTGAAAAAGAATTAGAACCTTACAAAGATGATGAAGCACTATACCAAGCGCAAGGTTCAAATGCCTTCATCAGGAACTATCGTAAAAACCTTACCTAAAGACGATAAATTGAAAGTCAATATTAACCGTAAACATCAGATAATAGAGGAATTAGCTACGATTGAGAGGAGGAAAGGAATGATGAATACACGCATTTATTCTAAAAGAGGTTTTGAACAGACGGTGAACAATGCGGTTGACCTTGCCTATGAACGGAGAAAGCCTTCTATTGACTTTCTCCTTTTATTTTCAGTAAAAGAGGCTGAGAAAGAGCAACTGTTGGCAACTATTAAAGAAAATCCTCTTATTTTGACGGCTCAATGGCGATTTGACACCGTGATGATGACAGTCTATGTGAAAACTTAGGAGGGAAGATGAAGAAAAACTAGTAATTGTTGAGTGCTCTAAGTACTCTGGTTTTACCTTTGTTCTTGGTTGTTATTATCATGGGAGCTTTTGCTGGGTAGTGCGTCTTCTAATGGACAAGCCAAAGGACTACAAACCAAACTAACCGCTAAAGAGGTAGCTCAAAAAGCCAATATTTCAGAAGAACGGGCTAGTGATGTCATCAAAATTCTGAATTATGAGCTCTCACAAGAACAATTTACTATCGCAGGAGCTTCTGGAAGTTTAGCGGTTGCGGAACGTGAAAAGTGGCTTTGACCCTAAAGCAGTCAATACAGGTGGCGGTGTGGCTGGTTATTTCAATGGTCAGGCTGGTCTTCTACTATCAATGGCAACCGCTGGTCAAAGGCAAAACAAAAAGAAATTAGATTCTGATATTGAACTAGACCTCTTATCTACAGAGCTAAACGGCTCTTATAGCAAAGTTAAAACAGAAATGCAAAAAGCGACTGACCCTGAAGAGGCAGCGCTTTATTGGTCAGAACATTATGAAGGGGTTGCTTTATCAGACGGTCAAACCAAAGCTAGTGACCTGAAAAAGAATGCGAGAAAATGGTATAACCTCTTCAAAGACACTTTTAACAGGTGATACAACTAATGCCAAAACACGAGACGGTGGAGGCGTAACTTCTGATGGAGTGCCTGCTGGATATAGCCTTACAAAGGCAATCAACACTTCTAACTATACTTCTGCGACCTATCCTTGGGGACAATGCACGTGGTTTGTCTATAACCGAGCCAAAGAAGTGAGGCGTTAATCTTGACCCTTACATGGGCAATGGTGGGGATTGGAAGCAGAAAGCAGGCTATCAAATCACAAATACACCGACTGAACATAGCGCTCTTAGCTTCTCTCCTGGACAAGCTGGCGCAGACCCAACTTACGGACACATTGCGTTTGTGGAGCAGGTCAAATCAGACGGGTCTATTCTCATTTCAGAAGCCAACGCCAAAAGGACTTGGAGTTGTTTCTTACCGCACATTTGATAAAGCAACAGCGAGCCAATTTACATACGTGATTCGGGAAGTATAGAAAAGGAGAAAAGATGGTACATGAGATTAAACTTTCTCACTTATTCTTTGAGGATGTTCAAAGAAGTGGTAAAAAGCTTCGAAGTTCGCGAGAGATGATAGAAACTATCAAGTAGTGGATGAATTATTGTTAAATGAAATAAAAAGATGGCATTTAACTGGTCGGAAAATTCAAGTAAAAAGTTATTTATAAATTGACTGGATATGTTGGATTAGAGCCCACTTATTGTATTTTTAGGAATTGAAAGATAGGAGAGGATAGAATGAATAAGCTGATTGTAAATTTAGAAAATATCACGGTTGCTCTTCCAGAAGATAAAGTCATTATTGAAAAGGAAGAATATGATATGTTGAAAAAGAATGCTAACAAAGGGGAAATATATGACGATGAATGAATTATTGGAATTACTTTCTGTCAGTCGCCCTTGGTTAATCGAAAAATATTCTTTATCGTCCGTCCATTAAAATGATATTGATATTGATCCAAATGGTTTTGTGAAATATCCTAATTCTCATAGTAGTAAATATCTTTTTCTTTGCTTCTAAAACAAAAAGAATATTTTTGAGAAAAACTTCAGGGAAATTCTACTCGACACATGATATAATAGTCAGGACAAAGTCTTGATTATCGCTTTTATTTTAGGAAGGGGTAAACATGGCTATTTCCTACAGACAACGAGGAAAAAGAAATTATGGGATTATAGAATATTTGACAACAAAAAGAAGGTTATCAGCGTCTAATTCTGGTTTTAGGACAAAAAGAAGCGGAACTTGAAGCACTATTTGGAAATAAAATTAAAAATGGAGCTGTTATTGATGGAATACTACTTTATACCAGTTATGGGAAAAGTGGATGGCACTTTCAGATTGAACCATTAGAAAATCTGATTCAACTTTAAATAAGCATAAATTACGTGGTAAATTTATGCAGAAATATTTCCAAGAGAAACCTGTCTGTGATATTAAAGGAGTGAATATCAGGAATTTATAAATACTTATGCTAAAACTAATTGCCGAGATAATGTTAGTCGCTTAAATTCTGAGGTTAAAAAGGTTCTTATTTTTGCTAAACGTGATAAAATAAATGTTCATAACTTTGTCGAAGGAGTCATTTTTATCTGGTCGTCCTTCTCCAAAGAAAAACAAGATAGATATATTCATAGTTTAAAGGACTATGCTAGGGTTAGCTCTCTATTTAGAAAATCATCTTGATTACAGGAAGTCTATTGTGCCCTATCAATTATACATACAATTGAAAACTGGTTTACGAACAGGAGAAATTGCTGGTTTATCTTGGGATTGTGTTCTCTGGGAGCAACAAGCTCATTAAAAACTTATCGTCGTTATGATACTGTTAGGAGAAGATGGACAAAAGCCAAAACAGAAGAATCTGTTAGAGTTGTGCCAGTAGATAAAAAATGTCATTCAAGTGCTTAAAGAATTAAAAAGATAGTCAATTTAGAATAGTTTAAAAATACTATAACTTAGAGAATCCAGATAATATGATTTTCTTTTGATTTATTTAATGGAGTATCAAGCAATAATACACTTAACAAGTGGCTTAAAATATTCTACAAAAATTGAATATTCAACCGTTGAACATGACAAGTACAGGTTTACGACATAGTTATTGTAGTTCTCTTTTAGCTATGGGAATTGATATTTGGCAGTTTCAAAAACTAATGGGTCACAAGGATATAACAGAAATTACAGAAACTTATGGTCATCTAGTTAAAGAAAAAGCCGAGGAAGAAAACAATAAAGTTAGAAACCTTTTTATTTTCGATTAAATGAAAAAGATATAAAGTTGACCAAAAGTTGACTAAACAAAAGAAACGCTGATAAATCAACGTTTTCAAACTTAGCTTCTCTACGGCGGCCGGCATCTTATATTTAGCTGTATGGTCAACTCTTGATCAACTATTAACCCAATAGTATCTTTTGTCCACTTCTTTTGTAGGTGGTGTGACGGTACTTCATCATAGAATCCAAAGAGTCCTCCCACACAGCCGTTTGTTCCCATAAGAAAAAGGACACTTTTTATTATCCACTGAACGAACCGAAAGCCCTGTTTTATTATGTTCATCCCAATCGCCACTTGTTCCACCAGCAGTGATCTGTAGGTAGCCATGTCGTTTTATTGCCAGTAGTTGCTTCTGAAGATTATTGGCGTTATTTTCAACTATCTTATCAATTGTCATTATTGATATTATATAACGAGAATGATTCTTTTTCAAATTTCCACTGATAACATCAATATCAGAGGATTCATAACTATTTTTAAATCACGGTGTGCCATCCTGATATTTTTAGCTCAGCCGTTACATCAGCATCAAACCAATAAGTTTGATACATATCTGTAACAGTGGGATGAGAAGGATAGATATAATCCATTATTTGGATAGATTTCGTCCCCAATTTTCGTCTACTGTTAAAATGGGACAACTGTTTTGCTGGATTATACTAGTCATTGTTCTTACGTGCAAGATGAGTTTTAACATTTGTAATTGTTACATACACATCAACCGTTTTGCCATAGACTGTACCAGCGTTGGTAAGAATTTTGAACAAGCAGCTGATTAAAGGGTCCTGTGAGTCCTGCGATTTATCTGCTCTTAGAAAATACTGTGCTCATTCTTCCAGCCACCATTGAGCTGGTACAATATCCTTTACTACTGAGCCATGTTGGCTTAAATTTTCCATATTTTCTTGTGTCAAAAGTAAATTGATATAAATTAATCTTCGATAAAATCTGTATCATCTTTAATTCTTGTCAAAACAATTCTGCGTTGAAAAATCAAGCAGAAAAAACTTAAAATAGCTATTATTGACAGGAAATCTTTTTATATGTCAAAATGAACATAAAACCTTCTCTCCTAACTCTCTCTCTTTTTCTATGATGACTTTATTATACATTTATCATCAAAATATTAAAAGTATCATCACCAGTTTACTATTATATCAAACTTTTGTATAAGTCAACGTCTTTAACATATATTATAAAAATTACTCAATCAAAAAGCCACCGATTAGATGGCTCTTATAGAGGAAGATTATTATGAAAAGAAAAGTTTTTAGGAGTTCAAGTTAAGCTTTTCTCAACTTGTGACTATAGTATAACGATGTTGACTTAAATTTTTCTTTAAGATTTTACCTTTTTCTAATTTAAAAATTTCAGATTTGAAGCTTACTCCACTTCTTCTGCCACTCTCTGTATTCTCTTATTATAGAGTTGTCTCCCTCTATATCTTCTAGGAAATGTGAGTAGAGCTGAACATAAAAATGGAAGATATCATCTAAACCGTAAGAGACAAAAGTTCCAACTGGCCATTCTCCAGCAAACGCAACCCCTACAGCTGTACATCGCCTGGATATTTACTCATGGCGTCTTGTGAGCTAGTATAGGGCGGGTATTGGGACTGTGGAGATGCATATAGACTTGATTTTTGACTTCCCAATGGTAACTAAGGTAAGCTCGCTTAAGTCGAGTTTTCAATGTTGATCGTTTCCTCATACGAAATATCTGGGTCAAAAGAAAAATCACATCCACATCTGTCTCTGCATCAAAAGCCAGATTTGCCCGATAGAATATTTCAGATAAAGTTTCGTCGCTACCGGCAGCCAACCAACTATCTTTTTAATCGCAAACTGCGAATAAGCGTCAACATAGTCATTAAATCTTTATCTGCTGCGAACTGTTTTAAAACATCCTGCTCTGCTATTTTCATAAATTCTACTTTTCTAAATATTCATAACCCAAATGCTCATAAGCTTTACGCGTTGCTACACGGCCTGTTCGAGTTCGCATAACAAAGCCTTTCTGAATCAAATATGGCTCATACATATCTTCCACCGTTTTCTTGCTCTTCTGCAATATTGACAGACAAGGTTCCTAAACCAACAGGTCTGCTCCATACACCTCAATCATGGTTTTTAAAGTCTACTGATCACATAGTCAAGCCTTCTTGATCCACATCAAGCATCGTCAGGGGCTTGATCGGTGAATCCGATCATCAATCAACCCGTTCCCCATGATTTGAGCAAAATCTCGTACGCGTTTGTAGAAGCCGATTGGCAATTCAGGGGTCCCCTCTGCTGCAAAAGCCAACTCCTCAGCCGCTTCATGTATAGTCTCCATCTCAAAGATTTCAATTCGTCTCTCAATCCGGTCAAAATCCGTCTCTTCATAGTATTCCATATGTCCAGTAATACCAAAGCAGGCCCAAGGAGTTTGACAACATACCAGCTCGCTGTCGTTGCCCCAATCAAAGCAAGGTGGTGAAATCCAAGTGAACACTGCACTAGTTTCACCAGAACCGATCATAATATCAATATCAAAAATCTTCCATAGCACTGTAAAAGCCTTCCAACAGACATGGGTAAGCGATGAATCTTCATCGATAAAAGGACATCTCCTGCCTCTAGATCATTCAAGATCGCTACCAAATCGCCCTGATTTCAATCACAGGCCCTGAAGTCTGTTTGAGATTGACTCCTAGCTCATTGGCGATCGCAGCCTAGTCGTTTTACCCATCCCGAGGCTTAAAAGTAGGGTATGATCTAATGCCTCATCTGCAACTTGGCTGCCCAGTAAAAATCTTCAGTTGATTTTTAACCTTATGGCCTATATATTCTTCATGTACTGCGGGACGCAATGTTCACCAACGAGCTCTTCATCTCCCATCAATTCATTATCTAGCATTCTATTCATAACTTCATTATAACATAGGTTGGGATGGATAAAGTAGATTAATAGCCAGAGAAAAATCGCCTAATTTGGCATCCTACTTTCTATTCACTTCCTCATCCATACAGATACTAAGGCAGTTTTCACTAGTTAAAAACCAAGCCTCTTCCATTCAGAAGAACAAATTCGTACCGAGCTTTTTATTAAATTTTCATTTCTACTTTGTTCTTGAAGAAGCTATATTTTATCAAACCACTGTGCATCCTTTTGAGAATATTTGTTTTCCAATCAAACAGAATGTCATTTAGAAATCAAAAGAACCCCTTTGATGATTACGGTTGATTTATCATTTTAAAAATATGTTACCTTTTAATATGATCTATTTTATCGCATACATTATTGTTGTTTTATGAAAGGAGATATCAAATGAACAACATCCTAAATACAGTTCAAAGCTTTTCTTCTTGGGACTGACGCAGTGCAATAGCTCTAGCCACTAATGTTCCTGCAACTGCTGAAAGAAACACCTCAAGCTGGACAGAATTGGTCCAATCACGCTGATGGGCAATGGATTAAGGACGCTACTGGTTGGTGGTTCAAATATCCTGATGGCACATATCCGAAAAACCAATGGAAAACAAATCAGCTGATATTACTACTTTAACAATCAGGGTTATATTACTACTGGATGGAAGCAGCTAACTGGCTTTCTAATAAACACAAAGAGGTATCCTGGTATTATTTTGATCCCACAAACGGAGATATGAAAACAGGTTGGCAAGCCATTAATGGAAAATGGTACTATTTTGATCCAACAGAGGGTTATATGCTAACGGGCGTTAAAACAAATCGGCGCACCTGGAGTTAGAAAATATTACTATTCCATCCGACCAACGGCGATATGCAGACAGGTTGGCATAAATTACCATACATCTCTAGTGCAAATGGGAAACCATTTACTATGGCGTTATTTTTGATCCAGAAGATGGACATAGAGTTGAAGGTTGGCGGAAAATTGATGGCGATTGGTATCATTTTACAAGAGAGCATGGGCGTTATGTCCTCATCTGCATGGAATGCCAATATTATCTAAAGGAAGATGGAAAAATGGCACACGATGAAACTCTTTTAATTCGCGGAAAATATTACACTTTTAACTCAGATGGTATTGTAACGAGTGTTAAAGAAAAATAAAGCTATCACTTCATAAAAAACAACCTAGCAGAATTGAACTGCTGGGTTGTTTCGTAATCAAATACAGAATAATCTATCAATATTTTTCGATATAGCTATTTATCCTGCTCCCACAGTAGCATGATAAATCGGTGCTATAAAAATCTCGCCTGCTTTCAAGATAACATCTGGTTTCAAATCGCTATGAATCGCATCAGGAAGCTACCTGAGTTTCCAGAGCTAAGCCGTTGTGCTGGATCATGGGATGTCCCATTTAAAAATGACCGTATCATCTCACAAAGTTTGCTGAGATAAATCACCAAAAGCATAGGTGCACTAGTTTTGACGTGAGGTAACGACCTGACTTCGTGACTCAGTACAGAGATCCAGCGTACTTCTGCTTTTTATCCAAATGCAAATGGATGATCTAAACCGGAAACAATCTGAATCTGCCTCATCTTGATCTGGCAAAATATCTCATAGAGACGCCTTGGCACAGTTGATCTTGACAAAATTTATGCTCTGAATCTGGTATTTTAGCAGGTATTCATCTGGTGCGATATGGATAGACACTAGAGTATTCATTGCAAACATACAATGTCAATTGTTGACTGAAATCGCCTGTTAAAGTGAGTAACTGTGATCGTTGGATTGACTCAAAGTGTCCTTGTCCGTTTGAACTTGATACAGAAACCTCTAAACTCACCCAATCTCTGTTAAAGTATAGGACACCCAGACTTTCAAATTTCCTGAAAACCACCTGTGCCATCTGTGCGTTCAGTATAAAAAGTGACACTTTCATTCGTGACTTCCTCTACTTGAAAAATGGCACTATCCCAGCCAGTAGATCCACTGTGATTACAATTTTCTGCATTATTGACCTCTAACTGATAGGTTTCTCCATTCAACTCGAACTCAGCCTTTTGTAATCCGTCCTGCAACTGGTCCAACGCTTGCGCCATATTTTAGGGCTGTTGCCTACATAAGCATCAAAAATGAATCAAAACCCAATCACGATATTTGTAAATTCATGATTTCTGTCCGGAGTGACATATTCTAAGACAGTCGCTCCATAAGTCATGACTTTCAAACGATAGCCCAAATCATTTTCAAATGTGTAAGAAACAATATCTTTGCCCTTGAAATGTCCTAAAATAGTCTTGATAAGATTTTCATACAACTTTCCTTGTTTTTGCCATTACCAATTTTACATTTTTCCTATTTTAAATCTCTAACTTTCTCCATCCACGAAACAGCTGTTTCACGTAAGACGTGATTTAAGTCATTAATATTTTTGACGTCCTGTTTCATCCAGCCCAGCTCTAGCTGCATCCGCTCCTTGATCTGCAAAGACAGCAACAGCTTCTTTCCAGGTAGCGCGACCACAAAGGACACCATTAAATTGAGAACCTGCCTCATGCTGCCACTTTTCAGTGTTTCTGAAAAAGCTCTGCGCTAACTCCAGCACTCAAGAAAATAAATGCAGATGCGTCGCATCAGATTGTTTCCTTTGAGAAAGCCTTAGCTTCCGCGAGACTATAAACTGGTTCCTACTCCATCTTTAGCAAAACCTTTCTACAAAAATTCATATTTACCGAACTTCGACTTTTCAAAACGTCTACATTATAACGTGGTTCTGAAAAGAGCTTCTATGGCTTCATTGACCTTGTGAGGTTTTCACTTTTTGCATAATCTGCATCTACTACACTAGCATGCTTTTGCATCATAAGTAAATTTCAAGGAAATAGGGATATCTTCTGCTGCACATTCACTTCCCACTCGCTCAACCCAAAGCTTTGCTTTTTGATATCATTGATTTCTAGGTTTGTCATCTACATCATAGTAAATCAAAAACTTTGACTGCATCAGCGCCTAGTTCTTTAATGCGTTTGAGCAGACCAATTCTGGTAGCAAGTCTGGCAGACGACCTTCTGTTGTCGCATCATACCCCTGTCTTTTCATAAGCAACGATAAGACCGCACTCTGATGCACGTAATTTAGTAGCGGGGACACCATATTCTGGATCCAAAAGGATAGAGAGTTGCATACGGAGTCAACTGACTGGAAAATCAATTGTTTAAAACTCAATCAGGCCTTCATCGCCCTGACACAGTACGTGCACCACTTGCCAGCATCAGCGAACCTCTCTGATCAATCGCCAAAGCTCCAATCATACCATTTTCATCTGACAGCTTTAAATGTGACTAACTTTTTCGTGACTAATTTCTTTAATTTTTCCATGATTCCTTCCTATTCTTTATCAAATGGGTGAATGATGACACCTTGCTACAATACGGTTGACGGACTGTCCTCGTCGGAGACAGTGTCTGGACGATTTTGAACCTTAAGGGATGTTAATAAAGGCAAATAATTGACCATAGACAATATAAGGGAAACACGCGATAAACGTCATCTACTAGTGATTGGCTAGAAAGAATGACCTGTCTCAACATTTTTCCAATCTTTCCTCTGATCTGTCAATAAAATCACCTTGCGGGCAATATCATCTCCAGCCACTTCTCGTACTAAATCAGATCGTATAATTTTGGTATATGAGTCTGTCGAGCCAAAATACCACAATGACCGTTTCTTCATTTCACTAACTGATTTTGGACCATGGCGAAACCAACTAGGGCTTTCATACATCGTCGCCACTTGTCCGGCAGTCAATTCCAAAATTTTCAGTTGGGCTTCATGCGCCAAGCCAAAGAATAGCTCCTGCTCCCAGATAAATGACCTCGATTGTAATCCAAGGATACCATCTCTTTGAATCATTTCTGCTGAATCCAGCACCTTTCTTTGACTCAATAGTCATCATTAAAGCAGCAATCTTCCTTCTTTTACAGCTAAATCTGCCTTTGTCAAAGACGAGCAAAAGCGGTTAACATCATAGACGTAAAGCTTGAGGTCATGGCAAAGCCAGCATCATTTGATAGTGCAGGCTGAAGCAAGAGCAAAATTGCGTTCATCACCATGTGTGCTTACAGCTAACTTCCTTCTGGCTGCATGTAATTGTAATTTGCTACAGTTCCTCAACTAAGTCCTTTGCCAAAGTCAACTGCTGCCACACTCTCTGCGTGAATTTGCTACGGGCAGAAACCAAAACAGTTGGTCACTTCCTTTATGTAAATACACCAAAGGATTTGGCTACAATATCTGTTGTTTGCAATGGCATTGAAATTCCACTCTGCAGTTCATCAGACAGCTTTCTGAAAATAAGGACAAGTGTATCTCCGACATAGGCTGATGTTCCAGCCCCGTCAAAAATAACCTTGATATAGTCATGCTTTTCATCAATGCCATTTAGAAACGCTACAATCTCATCAGCTTGTGCTTTATACTTTTCAAAAACAGTCTGCCAAACCTTGCGGCTGTTGATAGATTTCCCTCGTGGTGATTTCCGCACACTAATTCAATCTAGTTTTTCCTTTGTATAATCTGAGCATGGTTTCTCCTTTCTGCTTTGCAGATGTGATGTTTTCAATTAACCAAAAGAGAAGGGGTGGGAAAATGAAAGATTTCTAAAGAAATCCATTCTCTTCATCCCCTCCGTCCTGATGCTCATGACCAAGTGAGACGTGCTCGGCACACTATTAACTGGACATCTTTTTATTCATCTTCGTCATCATTCATTGCTGCCACAACATATCATTGACTCTTCACAATGTATCTGTTCGCTTTCAGATATATGTTGCTTCCACGCCAGTCAAGGCAGAATTGATAAATTCTATCACCATGGGCATATCTCATTCCCTGCATAGAGTTCAATTTTCGGAGTCCCTTCCAAAATCAGGCGACTAACGACATTAAGGGTGTTCCTCCAAGCAGGTCACAAGACAATATAATCATCTAAACTCTTTTTATAGTCGCTGAAACTAGCAGTAAGTCGTCTATTCCTTCTTCTGGAAGCATGAGAACTGTATGAATCGAATCTCCAGAGGCCCCATAATCATTTCCTCGGTACTTTTTCAATTCTTCACAAAAGTGACCATGGCTAACTAGTATAAGTTGTTTTGTCATTTATAGAAAGCTCCTTTTTAAACACCTAAGATTGGCGTATGAGTAAAGTGTGAAAATGCAGACACCAATTGCAAAGTAATAATCACGATAAAGATTGCTTTTGGTTGAATTCTATACCTTTTTACCGAGCAGCCAACAAACAAAACCTGTAAATACTGTTGAACCAAATGGGAAGATTTTATCCAACGTTTCTTGAAGATTGAAGGTTACACCACTGAAACTTTGTATACGTAAGTAAACTTAAAGTTAATCATCTGTAGCATCCAAAGGCCGCCACCATGAAAACACCAAGAACTGTTGCAGCATCTGTGATGGCGACAATTTGTCCTGCATGGTTGTAACTAATTTCACCCTCTTTGTGGGCAAACTCTAATTGTTTCCAACGGAAGACATTGATCTATCGTTGTCATCACTATCCAAAGGAAAATTCCAAGAGGATTGCCATCAACAGCAAGACCAGCAGCCAGACCACCCATAATAGCAGGAATAGTAGAACCAAAAATCGCATCGCCAATCGCTGCAATGGCCCCATTAACCCCAGTTTTAATCCTGTAACGGTATCTTTAGCCGCAACCCCTTCATATTTCTTCTTCAAGCTGCAAGGTCAATCCTCACTTTACAAGTGTGAAGAAGTTAGACGTGTTGAAGAATTGCGCATGTGTTCGCATATTTCTTTTAATTCTGGCGTACGTCTCCGATATCTCACGCAATTGCGGCAAATCATATAAAGATAGCCTGATGCTCGCATACGCTCGTAGCTTTCCAACCCATTGGAAAGTAAAAGAGATACGACGACGATTTGTAAATTGTTAATTTGTAATAGAGTTCGTCATCGTACTTTCACTTTCTGATTGTTCGCAGCAACAGTCACCACTGTTTTATTATCGCATTTTATAGCTGAGCTGCAAAAGCAGCCACTAAATGCAATCCCAATCATTGGAAGCTCAAACTTCACCACGAGAGCTGTAATGCGTTTGACAGCTCCTGATGTTTCGCCAATGTTGAAATATAGTCAAAACAACTTTCAACATGCTGTAATGGCAAAAGCCAAACCAAGACAATGAAGGTCTTACTGGAAGGCACGAAGCAAAATTGCAAAACTGACACCAGGGCATTTTACCTGCAAGAATCAAACCATCTGCAATCCATTGTGCATTATTGCAAGCTAGTCGAGAGTGCTTTTACAGCGTCTCCACTGAGCCATAGCCAGAAAATACTGGAAGTGCTCGAAAGCCCCTCGAACAGCACCGTAGGGCACTGTTCAACGCCTTTGTAGTCACCCTCAACTGCGCATCAATACGATGCAAAAGTAAGTCGTAGAGAAACGTCCAAGAACGCTTCGTATAAACTAGCAATGCTGCTACTGGAACGGCAATAGCTGAAAAAGCGAGTTCTGATTTCATACCTGTTGCCACAGAGAATGCTGTTGCAAGAACCGCACCAGAAGTTGCGTCAATCCGAGAGGCACCACCGAATGATACCAACCCCCGAGCACAACGAGTTGGAGACTACCACCAATAAACAAACCGGTCTTCAGTCTCCCATGACCAGACCCGTGATAAAACCTGCAAAAACAGGAGCCAGCTGATGAGTTAATCGTCAACTCATCCAAATTTGATACGCTGAACCAGCGTCAATAAGAGAATTTGCCACCATTGTATCATAACAATGACCTCCTAAATTTATTTTCAATAATTTTCATAAAGTCTTCAACTGGATCATTTGGAACCATTTGAGCTGTTATTATCACACTTTATCATGCAGTTTATTAAATACTGCTACATCTTCATCTACCACGTTAATTGAGCGTGTGATAGAGCGCGTTTCAGGTGTTGTGACATTGCTACTGAGCGTTTCAATTGGCATACCTGCTTCTACCAATTTCAAAAAGCGGTCCGTTTTTCGCAACAATGAGCAGACGTTGGCTATCGCATTTGCCTGTTAAGATATTTTCGGCTGCTCTTGCGACTGGCAAAACACTCAATTTACACCAGCTGGTGTTGCCAGCTTCAGCCGCCACTCAATAGCGTCTGCTACTTCATCCACAACCATAATCCGTGAAATATTGAGCATTAGTAGTCCAAAGATTAGCTACCTGTCCATGAATCAAACGTCCATCGATTCGATTACTACGATTGTCATAAATTATCTTTATCGTTTTAAATGTAGGTTTGTGAACTAAATGAATGAATTCGCTGTAGCATTTCTTCAGTTTCATAATGATCGATTCCGATGTTAAAGAGACCATGTGGAATATACAGCGACAAGGTCGGTCCGACTTCCCAGAAGCGACCGATATTGACACCGTTGACAAAAACACCCTTTGCCAAAAGTGGGTCACAAATCAATATACGCATCTAGTGCTTTCAATTCGACATCAAACGCATAGAAAGCTGGCTGTCTTTCATGCCATTCTTTCGTGAAAATCAATTTTATTTCTGGTGGAAACTCCACGCATACTGTTTCCAATGGGCATTATGCAGGTCCTAGCAGACTCCAGTCTGCGAATGCTTTGTGCTGGCTTTCGCCAGACAGTTTATGCTCACACTGGCGCGCCCCATATTTCTCCATCTAAAATATCAATCTGATGCGATTGTTTCTGCCGAACAAAGATATGTTCACCAATTTCTGTCTGATACTGAGTGGTGATGAGTTCCTGTCCCATAGCTGCATGCGATCACGCCATCAATGACACGAATCCGTTCTCGTCCGCATCCCATTCCGCTTCTGTACGATAGAGAGAGTAACCAACATTTTGGCCCAACTCCTCCATTTTCATGAGACTGGCTTCTCGATTGGCTGCGCTTACATCTTTTTAAAGTCTCAATAAAGCTAACTCTCTCACTGAGCGGAATATCCTTTAACTCAAACGATTCTTTTACCAACGGCTCTCATCTGTGGATACTCTGGATAATATTTTTAACATTCGTGAATAGCAAAGTATTTTAGGTGTTGGATTTCCTTTGTTCATCAAGGAGAGCTGCGTAATCATAAGACGTCTTCGCGGCAGATCAATGTTTCCTCGCGCTGAACAGCCATTCATAAAACCAAAAGTTTGTTCCCATGAAACATATAAAGATTGATACTGCCTTGTTGCAAAACTTCGTGAACCGCTTCAGCCAACTCTTCTGGATCTCGCGTGGATAACCGGGCCTCTTCCAACGATTGAGACCAGCCGTCCCAAATTTCCATACACATGAGTGGCCACTTCTTGCCATGTTCATCAAAAAACTCCTTTGCAATTTGCAAAAGTGCAAGCGCTTTGGAGCCGAAATTTCCCGTATACAGCACATCATCCTCAATAAGCGTTCCTGCCTCGTAAGGTGCCTCGCCAGGGTCCGTCTGATGTAAAGAGCGACAAGTCACACCTCGCCTCTAGCATCATATCTCGAACAGCTCTCAAAATATTCCTTATCTTCGCCATGAGACTGTATTCATTTTCACTGCATCATGAGAATGTTGCCGCCATTTTCAAAAGATGACGACTAAGCGCGCATTATTTATCGTAATAACTGCGCAAACTGCCGCAGATAAGCAGGATCAGAAGAGCGAATCCTCATCTTCCTTCAAAAAGCCAACAGCAAACCACGAAATTCATTCTGCACAAATATAAGAGTGACACGAAGCAAGGCATACAAGCCTCAAATCTTGGGCTGATTTGGAGAAATTTTTCTATATCAAGGCTACCTTCAAAATCGAAATTGCCTTTTCGCTCATGCATTCCAAGGAATATACGTTTCTACCGTATTAAAGCTCAGAGCTTTCAAATTATAAAGCGAATGATACCAATCCTCGGCTGAATCCGAAAATAATGAATAGCACCGGATAATAGTTTTAAAAGGCTGCTGATCAATAAAATTCTTCTCTAACTCTCAAATCTTGCCAAAGTCATCTCTTCTCACAACAAGTCTGTTTTGCAATCGTTTCATACGTCAATATAATATATATTTGTATGTCATTAGTTTTTAAAGTATTTTCGAATAAATTTAACCATTTTTAAGAAAATTTATGTAAAAATTATGAGAGGGAAGCGAAAGAGAGGTGAACAACATGGCAATCCCCACTACCAATACATTAAAGACGAACTCAAAAGCAAGATTATCTCCAGGCCAATTTGAGAATGGAGATAAATTTTATACAGAAGCTGAGCTAATCACAATGTAGATGTGAGTTCTATTACTGTTGTCAGAGCTTTAAATGAGCTTAGTAAGACGGACATTATCCGCCAGCAAGGAAAAAGGAACATTTTGAATCACGTGCCGCAAAGCACAAACTCGTTGAATTTTCTGACGTTGAGATATTTCTACCCAAAATGATCAAGTGACCGTTTTATCGATCGAGCGTCGAAAACGACTTGAAATTTCTTGATAAGTTAGATTTGAAGGGACACCAATTTTGCATAAAATTGAGCGACTTCAGTAAAGAAAAGATACCCCTTACACTCATCATCAATCTCTATATCCCAGAGCAATATATCAATGCAAATTATCCAAATCTTGAATATTACAGCTCAATCTACAACCGCTTCAAACAAGATCTATCATATTCACATGATGACGAGCACTTTGAAGAAACCAAATGAAATTATCTTCCCGACACCAGAAGCTGTTGCAACATTACTGGATATTGATACAAACTTCCTGACGCGTCTTCCAAAGTAAAACAACTACAGTTGGAAAGCATCAGGGCAAATTTTAGAGTAGCGAAGCCTACAAACGTACGATTTCTTTAAAATCAAGTTAGATCACGCAAGTAAGAAATCACTAATTATTTTCAACGTAAAGAACATCTGAATACCAGTTCTTTTTTACATCTTAAAATCATTATAACCCATCTAGACCAATTTGCAAAAGTATTTTATTCATCAGCTTTTCCATCATCGCTATAAACTGGTATGAAAAGCGTTGGGACAACTATTCTCAACTCAAAGCACATGCAAAAAAAGAAATCAAGCAGTTTACGACATTATTTGTTTTATTATTAGTATACTTTGAAGCTAGGAACCTTTGTCTCAGCTTCTTTGGAATTTTTGTGTTAATCCAGACCTGCTGGTGGAAAATATCATCCACACGTTTGGTAGTAGACTGCTGAAGATTTCATCAATTTCTTCTTGAGTCAAGCGAGAAGGACTTCTGGGTCCGCTTCTCGAGCAGAGGCTTGAAGTCCACTGATTGTCCCAGGATCAAGTGTCTTGCCACCCGATAAGCTCTGCTCCCCGCGTCATGCCTTTCAACAAGGTCAACATAGCCCGCTGCTGGAAGATAAGGCCAAAGGTTGAGTTCATGTTACGCTTCATGTTTTCTGTAAGACGGTCAGGTTCTTGACGATATTACCAAAGCGGTTGAGCATGTAGCTGATAAGAATGGTCGTCCGGTGCGGAGTTAACCGCTCAGCAGATGAGCGGAAATGTCGCGCCTATGCCAGAGAGAGACATTCTCGCTGTCGCTCATGTGGCCGCGAATAACACGTGCCAGACCAGTCACATTTTCAGAGTCGATTGGATTGCGCTTATGCGGTATAGCTGAGCTACTCTTTTGACCCTGGCAAAGAATCCTCGACTTCATGCTCAGACTTTGCAGACCACGGATTTCAGTCGCCATGCGCCCATAGATGTCGCAATCAAGGCTAAGGCTGAGAAGTATTCAGCGTGGGAGATCACGCGGCAGGACTTGGGTTTCCAGGCCCCTGCGGACGGATGCCCACCCTCACAGACATAGCTTCACAATGGCGAATGCTAGCAAAGTTCCCAACCGCATCTTCCGAAATTTTCCCAGCTTCTGGCTACACCTGCAGCCGCGTAACTTCGAAACGCCTGATGTTGCGCTTCATTTCGCTGTACCAAGTCGCAAGCTTAAGTCCGAAAAGTCGGTGGCTCCGCGCCAGACCTGTGGGTTCGTCCATCATGATGGTGAACTTGTGCTCCCGCGCCCGCAATGATGTCAGTGAAGGACGCAGATCCTCACGGATGATGTCATTACCTGCTTGTAGAGGCAGGTAACCGTAGGCCGTATCCACCACGTCGGTTGAAGTCAGGCCAGTGCACCCACTTGCGCCCTCGCCCAGCGCGTCTCAGAAACTGCCTGCGTGAAGGCCACCACATCGTGACGCGTCTCCTGCTCAATCTCAAGATGCGGTCAATGTCAAAGCCAGTTTTCGCAAATCAAGGCCACATCTTCCTTGGAATTCACCAGCTCAGCTCCAGGCCTCATTGGCCAGAATTCCCCACTCAAGCCAAGCCTTGTACTTATTTTCCTCAGTCCAAATGTTCTTCGGCCATTTCCAAGGAGAGTAACGGTTGATCATAATTAATTTTTCCTTTCCTTATACTTCTGCCTTAAGTAGTGGGAACAGAAGTGACCTCTCATAGAGTTCATTTAAGTTGTGAGCCTTTAGTAGCTGTTATTTTCCTGCAACCAAACTGGATAGTTTTGCTGCAGGAAGAGTTTGCGGGCGACCCATGTCGTAGTATCGATTTCATCTCTTATTTAATACACTGTTGCAACTATTTACATACCTCCAAAAATAAGTGAATAAATTTATAACACAAAGATGTTCAATTTTAAGAACTCTCTTTTTGACCTCATTATATATAATTTTTCTATAGGCAGCATTATCAATAATACGATTTTTATAAGTTTCACCACCAAAACAAATTGCATCTCTCAAATCATATATGTGGCGTTTTCACTGTGTAATATACCATCATATATGTTATGTTCTCAATTCTCCTAGTTTCACTTAATATTAATAATAAACTACTAAGTACATAGCCAGATAACTATAAAAATTAATAGTTGAAAATATTTTCAGCTTACTTTTATTATTACTAAAAAATAATAATAATTCAATAGTTTCATTAATCTCTTTAATAAATCCACTTTGTATAATGAATCATAAAAACCCTTGTGGTAAACATTTCTCTGATAAGTTTTGCACCGTCATGGTGGATTGTGCAAACTGACTCCATAACATAGTTTGATAATATATGTTCCATTAAGGTGGGGAACTATGATAGAAAAATAAGGCTCAAAATTAATGTTGCTAAATTAGTCACTTTTCGAAGATAAGGAACCGGCAAGCAACAAAAGCAAAATCAGGATACATTATTAATATCGTTGTGCTGTAAAATATCAATAATTGACTCAGAAAATTCTAATATCTTCAATTTTAACTGATAATAGACTTTAAAGAAGTAATAGGAAATCTATAAAATAATATGTGGGAGTCCAGTGATATCTCAATTTCTAATATAATAGCTATAAGTACTAATAAATGGCTACATGAGCTACATTCAAATCACTACCGAAAATTTTCATTTTACGTAAATCTATTCCAACTCAGATTAAATAAATAAAACTTAGAACTACATTGCAAAAATATTCCATACGCTGCGTTATCAGAGACACTTCAACAATTTTTCGTCTTCTTTGACAATGTTTGTTTCATGATTCCAGTCTGTTATAGCATAAAATAGACACGCTCTTGACCTTTTCTACTTTTTCTTGTATTCGTCCACTTCTTTATAATTTCCTTCCGCCAAAGTGCTAATATGGAAATAATATATAGAGAATAAAAAATTAATAATTGTTGATTTGACACAGTAATTCAGTGCAACATTATCAAAACAAACCAAAACTTACCTATTGTTGTTTTTGGCGTAAATTGTATTTTAGGGTTGTTATTCTGCATAAACTCCTCCCCTAGGAATTGTTTTATATTAAAGTTCAAAGAATTTGTTTTGAGAAATAATTAGATATCTGGATACTTTCTTCATTTAATAATCAACTTTCCCAAACTCCTCAACCTCATCCGGCGCATCACTAAACACTGTCACATGCCCTACCTTACGTGGTTGTGCTTGTCTTCATAATCATTTATTTACCGCCCACCCGCCGCTTCTCTGCATGAATCATCAAAATACAGAGTGGCAGGTCATGTCGAATTGTTACGATGAGACCACC
>BNJV01000961.1_pt1 | contig 29922 bp, 36 predicted proteins | sample 8540591 | NCBI WGS metagenome assembly BNJV01 (sample SAMD00202457, study PRJDB9452) | human saliva metagenome | host: Homo sapiens | reverse complement strand
AAGATCAGAATTATCTAACAAACTCACAACTACAAAAGTAGTGAAGCAGAAAGAAGAAACAAAGGAACAAGAAAAGGGAGCTTGTCTCACGACAAACCTTTCAAAATTTTAATTTTAAACCATGTTAATCAAGCTTAAATGAATGCTCTACTATGTTTATTCTTATTCAGTTCATCGTACCTGATTGTTTCTGTATTAAAAGCAAAAGTAACATTCGCACCGAACTGATGGATTCAGAATTTACTTTATAATAATTTAGCGATAGCCTAATGTCAACACAATTGATGACGTTTGTTATTTACTTTGTTGCAGTTGCAATGTTATTTCAACAGAAGTCCGCTTGGCAGTTCATGAATGGAAGTAATTCTCCTTTTCTGGCACTATACTGATATGCGTCTACATTAAAGTTCTTATGTGCATATCCAAGTTCACATGTGAAATGACGGTATCTTTCAGTTCACAAAACTTGTTGAATTTGCGTGTAGTAAGAACCCGGAGAAGAAATTGAAATCTATTCTTGCTCTTTCTAATAAACATTGCACTGAGATAATTATACCTAAATGCAAAGACACCAGGTATAAATTTTGAACTTCAGTAATTTAATTTGGTATGAATTTTCAGAGTTGCTTCTGTTTGTTTGTCTATTGCAGCATCTTTTAAGGTTGGCTCTACAACATTCCACACCAACAATCATAGCAAACCCATCCGTGTGCTTGTCGCTCCATAATCAGCATATTCGTATGTAGCACCTAATGCAACTACATTATTTATAGTGTGACCAAGACTCAAACCGGAAACTTCCAAGGCGTATCAACTCTGAAATCATAAGATTCTTTTTGTTGGTACAACGTTAGTACCATCAGTCATTGTTGAGTAATTGGTCAGAAGTCAAATCATACCATGTTGGTGTTACATATACACCGACACGGGAATGCACTTCGCATCAAATGGACGGGAAAACAGTGCCCCAACTTTACATCATATCTCCTGTTATCTCTGATTATCATTCAAAGTCAAACCAGAATATGATCCGCATTTGTTGCAAAGTTCTCCTCATACCTGAATAGTTACGATAATGCCACATCATGAAGACCAAAAAAGTCAAACCAAGATGCGGTTGTTGATGTTTCCACCGTTACATCATATTCTACATAACCTTACTTTCTCCATTGTATAAGTAGCCGTTGCAGGATAATAATTATATTGTTGACTAACGTTATTGTAGAGAAGATTATCCACAGAGACCATCTACTTGACCATAAGTCATGCTTTTCTTATCCTTTGAAGATCTGTATTGCGGTATCATACGTCAATCTTGTTCGTGAAGACGACAACGTATCGCTGCACTTAAAACGGTCAAAGTTGCGACTTTGGCGATAATTGAAAACCTATATTAAACTCTTGCTGGCGACTTATAACACATACACAACCCCACCGATCAAAATTGCATTTGTTTTGCTGGGGCGAATTGAACCATATCTTTGAGTTGGCTGACAAGGCTTAAGGACATATCACCTTGACTTACGGAATGCTACGCTCAGCAGGGGTTTGAAACTCATTGTTGATATATCTGCACCGAGTGCTTCCACAGCACCCCATACCCGCCAACGAGCTTCGTTGCACCATTCAACCGTTATCAACGAGCTTTGCATTCTCGTAAGTTTCTGAGCCATTGCAGGCATTCCGAAAAGGAGCGCTACAACAGACACATATATAATTTCTTCATATTCGTTATATTTTGAAGTTGTTTCTGGAATTCTATCTACGACCTCCAAATGAACCACCGGAATGGAAAAACCGCTGCCTCCAGCGCCACCGCCGCCTGAGAAGCCTCACCAGAGAATCTGCCACCTGAATGAACGTCACCAAATGAAGAGCCTGGAGTTAAAAACCCAAATTGTAAGAACGTCGGCACTTGATTGTAGTTATCACGTGAAGATAGTTATTAAGAGCGAGAAGGTATTCTGTTGTCGCCATTATCACAATACGAACGACGATCATCTATACTACGAGAACTTCCAAAAGACCTCTGTTCCCAAATTCCGAACATCAGCACTGGTGCATTGCAGCTGCAATGGCCGTACCCGCACTTCATGCGTGAACTTCGAATGAACTTACGGGAATGATGTTCTGAACTATAACTGTGATTCATTGTGCCTGCAGGATTTGCCAAACCCCATAGCCACCACATGGATAGCCATAATAGCCGTAATACCATGGGCTATACCAACCGCCATACCAGCCTGCATAACCAATAGGGATATCCATAGCCGTAATATCTGCCATAACACCATGGACTGCGAAGGTCATAACGGATCATAATAACCATAACGCCAACGTGACCATATCTCAGTAAGGACCAAAGCCCCAACTATAACCATAATACCAAGGGTCATAGTAACTATCCCATTTGGCTCATTCACGTATAGCGATAATCATTATCAACAATAGTATCGTAGTACTTACCAACAAAAGTCGTGTCAATATATACTGAGTCAGGATAGACACTTGCCAATTTAGTGAAATTGAATGATGCTACTTTTGTTCGTACCGATTTTCTCTGACAGTGACCGCGGTTTTCCGCGATGATTATTATCTACGTTTCTATCACACACAATACGTAGACTTCTCAGTAACGGTATTCTGAACTTTTTCGTGAAACAGAGGTCGCCAACCGTGTGCCACACGAAAGCGGCAATATCTGGGCGACTGCCGCGAGAACCACCCTTCAGTATCATTAGCTTGATTTAAGTTTATATCTTTCAATTACAAAATTATATATAGATATATACTGATAAAAGTAAGGAAATTCCCAATCCGTATAGGTTTTTCCCATTTTATATATATTTGCAAAATTAAAAATCATTATGAAGTATCTTGAAATATTGATTGCAACACAACAGCGGAAGATGTTCGTGCCTGCTTGCAGATGCAGCCGGAGAAGCTGGATGTGAATCATTTGAAGACACAATTCCAATGGGCTAAGAGCTTATGTTCAAACAGACCTTGAATGAAAACGCAAATGAAAGAAGCCATTAATGATTTCTGATTACAATGTGAAGAATTCAATACTCCTGTTAGTGATGCAGATGACATTGATGGAATAAGAGTGGGAAGAGCAAGGACGGTTCATAAACATATAGATAGCTCTTGATTTGTGATGCAAAAAAGGTTTTCCTGACACAAAAGATATGTACTGACCACATTTTCATTGATGCAAAGGCATTTGGAACAGGAAATCACGAAATCAATTAAATGGATTGACCCACTTTATTGCATCTCGACCCAACAGACAAACGGCACTGACCGTGGTTGCGGTAACAGGAATATTACAGGGTATCGTTGCATTAAAATATGAGTGCAAAGTCTGTTGTTGGCTACGACATTGATGAATGGAGCGTAGAAACGCGAAACACAATGCGGAATCAACAACAACGCAGAAAACATTGAAATCTATCATGAGACGCTAATGTTGAACCACATCTCAGGAGTTTTGACATTAACAGACATCGCAATATCATTTCAATGATATTCATTAAAGAGCGTGATACAAAGGTAGCCTTTGATTTAGTGGTTTATATGACGGATGTTCCTATGATTCTGATCATAAAACAATTGACAGAAGAATATGGACGTAAAATGAGGGGAAATGGGTCGGTTTCGTCTTACTATATCTAAAAGGAAAATTCAACAAACTTCAACATTGTATTTTCAATTAAAGATAATCGGTGCAGAATATTCCAAGTTCTGCACCCTATTTATATCCGCTTATATTATCAAACCTGTACTACCTGTTATATCTCGAAAGAAGGCATCATAGCGTGTGTAATTTAATTTCTAAACTGGCTGGAAACTATCCTACGAAAAGACCTGTTCATTCGACGAAGTGATTGAGATTAATCAACGACGGTTTGAAACCATTATATAAAAAGATCATGTAATTATTTTCTTAATATCATTATCTATTATATGATTGACAAGTGGTTTATTATTAACACAAATGCAAGAAGTTTAAGAATGAAAAGTGCGCTGACTGATGCGTACATACACTAAAATACACAATAGATAACAAAAGTATTTTGAGGCGATGACTTTTCTTTCTATACTTACACCTATATATAATAAGGCAGTGAAATAAACACCATGTAAACTTGAAAGACAAGTTAAACATTCATCAATGCACGAATAAAACTTGCAGAGCACTATCGCACTATTAAGTTGAATAAACAGCTTAATAAATTAACCACTTTCAAGCAAAGAGAGAATCAATTTGGACAGTCGTTTATTCACATATAAAGTATGGATGCAGCACTCAACAAAATAGGCACGAAATATATAAAGTGCTAGCACCAACACTAACAACCACATATATATGTTGTAGAGATACAAGCGTTATAGAAAAAGTAGTATTTTTACACCATATTTATTCACCAACAATTCACCAGCGTTTATGAGAAACTTAAAGACGTACTGTATTGAGCCGGAATGGCAAGCTCTTATGATCTCTCGATATGCGTCAACAAAGAAGGCATTCACACAACCGTCCGCTTAAACTGTCGGGCCTTGATCCAACACAACGGAAAGAAGACCTGGAATTGCTTACGCTCACCAACACCAAAAGGAATGGAAGTCTGTCTCAACAAAATTATGGAGGACGTGTACTTTCACTCAGGTGCCCGACAAAACAAACAAACCTACTGATGTCGTTTTGTAGTTATGACAACATTGCACAATGTGCCGACACCTCTACATTCCCTTCAGATTATGGGCCGTCTGCTCAAGGATTATTATGCTAACCGAATCAAAAGACCTAAACTATCATTGATGGGAAAAGTTACCAACTTAAAGTCATCGACAACAGTACTGCTCTTCGCGGAGGTGGGCAGGCCAGGCTGATGAACCGTTTATGACATAAAAGCGAAGACCGATTCATCAGTAAGCTGGCTGGCGGTAAAAGCAAAAGATAGAGAGAATGGTTTCTGGACAGTGGAAGCACCGCCACATATACGGTGAGGAAATAACAACTCATTGGACATTGTTTTCGAAGCAACGACCGATACGGTAAGAGTAAACATGACGAAACCATTGTTATTTCAATCTCTAATGGCGACCTCTCGAAAGATGGTTTTGACCTCAAATAATGTATATCAACAGCAGACAAATTTACCCCCAGCGGACAAATATATCAACAGGAGAACTAAAGATGCATGCGACACCAATGGACTTTAGTGAAAAGTGGCTGTGATTGGTGAGAAATAGATATGACTTATGACCAAACTAAAATGCAACAGATATGATCACACTGAAGTAGTGAACACATATCAGCATGGTAAAAAGGCAATGATCGCTTTAGCAGCGGCTAGAGCTCTTTACCCTCAAAACAGGTGGTAGATATTAAGCTATCGAGTTACACCACGAACATGGGCGCTTTTCAAGTTTGATACAGGCAACTTTCTCAAGGCGAACAGGAATCGCTGCAAACACATGGTACTAAATATCCCAAAGCACAAGCGTATGCTTTGAGAGTCAGAACATCCTGATTCTACCAACGAAGAGTCAAACAACAAGACAAAGGGTTGGGAAATCTCAAATCAATACTTTCAAAACCAGGCGAAAAATATTATAGTCATGGCTTAATCTCCAAGTTCTCTATTGAGACTCAGGAATAAGAAATAAACTATCTCTAATCTAATAACTAAACAATGAATAAGATTATAGAAGCTATCAGTCAGTCGGGCTTTAAGACTCATTGACTTAATTATTTCGTATTATTTACCTGTGTTGCGTAGACTTGGGCCTTCATTTAGTCAACAAAGCAGGTAAAGAGAAAGTGCTAACGATTACTTTCTGGCAGGCAACACCCTCAACATGGTGGGCCGTAGGTGCCTCTTGATTGGCGGCAAATATCTCTGCAGAACACTTTACTGGCAGGTCGGGCACCGGATTCCGCGATGGTATAGCCATAGCAGCTTATGCGAAGTCAAGCGGCAGCTGTGGACCTTTAGTTGTTATCGGTAAGTTCTTCCCGTGATGCTTGGACCGCAAAATCTCTACTATACCACAGTTTCTACGTGAGCGTTATAATGATGGCGTAGGCGCTTGCATTCTCTATTTTGTGGCTTTTTCATGTTTTTGTAAATCTCAACTTCTGTTGCTTGGCTGGGAGCATTAGCCATTGAGCAGATACTGGTCATGCTGGGTGATTATCTGTTAATATCTTAGGATTTACCACTTTCAATGCGTATGCTGATTATCCTTGCACTTTATTATTGCCGCTTTGTATTCACGGCGGCGGTTTACGTCTCGCTGCGGCTGGACAGATGTGATGCAAGTTACCTTCCTTTGTTGGTGTGAGTGTTTACACACACAGCTCTTTGGTTGCATCGACCCAAATGGGAAAGGTGTTTGGTACAGACGCCATTGCGCACTAAGCAGAGTATACAGATTTAGATCCACAGTTCTCGCGTCAATGATGTGCATTTTCATCCGTTATCCAAGAAAGTCATAACGTAAGCGCTTTTGAGAATGTGCCAGAATAGCAGCTGTTGTTGAGGTGTATGGCTTACGAATCTTAGGTGGTTACCGGGATTCAATCAGTATATCATACAGAAAAGCCTCGCTGCAGCATTAGTGAGGCTAAAAAGGCCTCGTCTCCTTGCTGGTTTCTTAAAAGATTTTAATTCCGTTTATCGTCGTATTGGCCAGGTATTTGTGCTTATTACATCATGCAAGCATCTCACAGCCTTTTCTAATGTTCACCTTTTGTTGGGCATATTGAAAGAGCCGATGATGCCCATCCATGGCTCATTAGAAAACCTCTCACACCAACAGGGTATAAAAGGCTTTGAGTTTTGGTGCTTTTAGCTGCTGCTAATCACTTTCTTCTTTGGCTTCAATACAGTTTAACTCTACCTCTACCTTCTATTCACTCATGGATATATACAAAAATATATCAACAAAGACATGCGAAAGATAAGGCATTGGTTAGCGACGCTTAGTTGCAGTGGGAGCGCTCACCACTGCCTTGATCGCTGCAGAGCCTTTATTAGGGTGGTTACTAGACCAAGCCTCTCTACACATATCGAGAGGCAGGCTCACTTTACCCAGGAATCATCGTTGCGTTTGGCTTAGGATTACCTGAAAAGAGCCCTTCTACCGCTGCAGTATGGACAGCTATCCTCACACTAAGGAACATGATTAAAACAATGTTGCCCAATGTCGCCTTTCAACTCCAGTGCGATGATATATTTCATCCTCTCTTTGGTATTTTCGTTGTGTGTCTTATTTCGATAAGAAGGCATGTGCGTTGTGAACAGCCTCGTGAAACTCGACCAAAAACAACAGTTACCTAAGTGAAAATATTAGGCCCGCTGGTGGTCTCTAATGACTGCAGCAGTCTATTGTAACCACTTTTGGGCATGATACACCCTGGAGGAAATCCTTGACACAAGTGTTACTGCCTATTTAAATGACATCGGTTTCAAGCACTCTATTTCTTTGGGTGCCTGCTCACTCGCTCATCAGCAACATGGTTATATAGTACTCCTAAAAGACAGGGTCTACGACGTAAAGGCACCTCAATCAATCGTAAAACTATTTGCAACAGACCGCGGATATACATGATTGGCACCTGTGGAATTGATTGATTACTTTCACTTTATGCTTTGTTACAGGCAAGAATAAAACATAAAGATAGATCAGTACTAAACACATAAAAACAACATTTAGGAACAAGAAACACAGCGTATTTTCTAACACATTAATTAGATATGACAAAACTTCTTTATGGTGAACATACCAAACTACACGTGCATCAAGAAGACTGTATTATCTTTGGCTTCGAAAAGTGTAAATTAAAACTTCTGTTTGGTAAAAGAGAAAATGGACCCAGGACGTGATTTATCAAGCTAGTATGGTGGCTCGGTGGGTGCAAAAGAAAGCGGTAACAGACGCTGCAAACAGAGTGTTGAAAGACCCTCACTCGGCCTTTGGAAACCCTTTACATGAAGCAAGCTCGTGGAAAGCCTTTGGAAACATAGATCGTGATCCGGGAGAACGCGTTATTTTCAATTGCATATTGCGCACTTATCAACGTTAAAGACTGGTGATGCTGATAAGCTTCGAGACGCCAGCATGGCTCAGAGTGGGTAAACTCAGGAAGCGATGCCGAAACGGCTACTCAGATCATAACATCGCGGTCAGCAAAGCACCATAATACATGTTGCGCCGTCGCATTAATACAGAAACCCTGAGTTTTCACACTTACTTCCTGACGTACTACACTCTCACTCAGTTGCAACATGTTCCACGAAGCGATATTGGAGAAGAAATGATGACAAACGTAACTTCTAGAAAAACGAATTAAGCAAATCGACTTCAATACGAAAACACTGAGCTGGATAGACAAAGCGACATCAAAACGTGGTGCAGCACTGTTGACATCGTTTTAATAAACGCGCCTATGAAGATGATCCATACTTTCCGCGTTATAACATTTCATGATAAAAAGGCCAACACTATACAAGTTGGAAGAACCAGAAAAGAAAAGTCTATAAGGCCAACCTTCCGACCTTGTGGAAACATGGCCTCGTCATCTTTACATGGGTAATGTGTCAGGCATTGACCGTGAGAAAGGATTAAGCTGTCATTGCTTTTCGGGAGTTAGCGTTATGATGAAATGTCTCGCATCTGATATGCGCATTGTAGACGTATTTACAGTGAAATGTTGTTGAAGGGACCTCAACCCTTCATCCGATACGCCTACACACTTTAGAATTATATCGGGACTGGATGAAGAGGTAAGCAAAGGCCACTGTACACACCTACACTGCACGGCTGCAACAGCATGCGTCACAAGCAGGATGTCCCACACCTATTGGTACGACACATGCCGGTTACTGCGATGCGATTCCATGTACCGGAAGATAAGCGTAAAGAATGCAAATGGATGAATATGAGTTAAACACAGGTGTTGTCATTGCAGATAACTCAAAAAGAGCATATTGATCTATCAACATACACGTGAGTACTGTTAAAAATCATGGTCCTTCACTTGGGAAAGAGCCCAGATAATGCTGTTTATAACGCAGTTGTGATGAACAAGCAGCCAAGATGGCCTTTATCTCATTCAATACTAATCCACAAACAACCATGTGAATCTCTCCTTAATAGAGAAACACTAACAGAAAACATGGACTCAAAATGTCATTATGGACAGAAAAATAACACAAAGCAAATTGTAAAACTTAAAATCATGATTAAAGCTTTTGAACAATTTGGAAGTTTGGTTTATAAATCGAGCACAATTATTATATATGGAGGTGATGCTGTAAAGCAAGTAGATGCACACTTAAAGAAATGGTTGATGGTCTAAACAACCTGGTTTACTTCCACCAGTATTATATGCAGGCAACAGCAAAACTTTCGAAAGAGATTATTGATGTTGGCGTTACGTGCAATAATGAGAAGAGATGACGAGGATTACATGATGCATACATTCTCACCACAGCTAAGATGTGGATTAAAGGTTACAACCACCAATAAACCATTACCCACCTACATACTAATATAATCAACAGATACCTTGGGACACTATGGATATGGATTTTCACGAATCTTAAATCAGAGTGCCTCAGCGAGATCGAGACATGCCTGTTATCCTTCAAGACTCCGCAAGAATCGCAACACCGCATGATAGATACCGAAAGACGAGGAAAACCTTCAGCATATCGCCACATGGGAGCGCGTATGCAGTAGTTGGGCAGATGCTCAAGACTGCTTAATACTACGATTTGGTGACCAACGAATAACGCGTAGTAACCGATGGAGATAAAGTTGCGCTGAACAGGTTATGGGTTATCATGTAGATTATTGTCCATTCTCTGAAGTTTTTGAGTTTTCATTTCTTGATAAGATTCCCGACACCGGATGTCGATAACTTTAGCACCAAATATACCAAAGATTACGAGCATATAACACGCGAAGCCGAAGACATATAGCGGAAGAATATAAAAAGATTTGGAATCGAAGCCAAGGCAGCTAGTTAGCGGCGGCCGAAAAAGTATTGGAAGCTTATGGCGCAAAAGAGGCTTTACTACGAATTCTGGATTGACGTAGCGCGATAGACGGAAATAGAGCAAACAGGTTGCGTGGTTTTCGACCACCGCTTGGCTTTCACAGCGTTTAATGAGCGAAGGAATCGGACGGCGCGGAAGGTGACCGGAAGTTTACGGCTGCAAGGATATCGTACAACATGGTTTATAGAGTCAAGGACCGAGGGTGGGAACTTCCTTCCTCGAAGATTATACCCTTTAATTTTGATGGCGAGAATACATCTATTCTTGAAGCACACATGTTAGAAATCAATCCAGATATTGCAGAAGCAGCCCTGTTCGCCAGAAGCTCCGCTCTCGGTATAGGTTAGTAGAAAGAGCAAAACGGCAAGATTGGTTTTCGCAAGCAAACAAGGTCATGAGTGTTATCATTGCAACTATTGTTGATATGAATCGTTTCCGCCTCATTGCTAATGATGTCAACCTTTATTAAATCAAACCACTACCAAAACTACCTGTAGCTTTCAGCCTTTGGGTGCCAGAACCATCATTTGAAGTTGGCGAAGGTTGGTATTACGTTGCGCGGTACACATCATTCATGCTTCAAAGCCTCGGTTTAACAGATGGCATACTGGCGTGGATTTTGCGTAGAGAGGAAGGACATAGGAAGTTTGTATTATTAATAAGGATACAGACTACGAACACTTGAAAAGAACTGAAATTCAACGAAATTTACTACATGTTGAATAAAGCTCTTCGTTGAATTTCTAAATAATTTGATAAACCATGGATGCATGTAGCAGAAACAGGTAAAGCTGTACTTGGCATAGAGTTTGGTTCCACCCGAACAAAGCCATCTCTGTGGCTCAACAACTGCGCCCATTGCACAAGGTAGCTTTACGGGACAAAATAGTCGATGGACCTGACTCATAGTGTTGAATGACATCTGGAATGGCTTAGCAAGAATGTTATATGGTCTTTCAGCGCGAAAACGTTAAATCGAAGCATAATACAGACATAGTATTGGCTGCGATAGGAATTAGCGCTATGATGCATGGTTATATGGACATCCAATGAGACCAAGAACTATTAATTCATTCCGCACTTGGCGTAACACCAACATCAGCAAAGCCGCAACGAGCCTCATCCTTATTTAATTTCGTCTTCACGTTGAGCATTTCATTTATGTCAATGTATTCTCGATGAAAGAAAGACATTTGCAAGAAGTCAAATTCATAACAACTTTGCAGGCTATGTACATTGGCAACTGACAGGGGAAAAAGTTTTAGGAATTGAGATGCATCAGGTATGTTCCCATTGATTCTACAACCAAAGAATTATGATGCTGAGATGATAAGAAAGTTTGAAGAACTAATTGCCCCTTATCATTTTTCAGTGGAAACCTTCAAGATATTCTTCCTTCAATTCTATTAGCTGGTGAAAGTGGAGGAACTCAACGAAAAGAAGGAGCCGTCTACCTTGACAGTTCTGGTCAATTGCAACCAGGCTGTCCTGCGTCCACCTGAAGGGTGATGCTGGTACAGAATGGCTGCAACTAATGCCATAAGACCACGAACAGGCAATGTATCAGCAGGAACATCTTTCTTTTCTATGATTGTGTTAGAGCGAGAACTATCTAAAGCTAATACGCAGTAATTGACATGGTTACAAACCCCAGATGGCGCTCCTGCAGCAATGGTACATTGTAATAATTGTACGTCGATTTGAATTATGGATAAACATTTTCAAAGAATATCAATATCTTATTAGCCAAGATCGATGAAAGTGATCTACGAAAAACTTTTCTCACATGCTCGAAGGTGATAATGATTGTGGAGGACTAATATACTATAATTATATTTTCAGCGCGAACCAGTTACAGGTTTGACCGAAGGTCGTCCACTTTTTGTACGTTCTGTAAACGACAAATTTAACTTATCTAATTTCATTAAATCGCAATTGTATGCAAACCATTTGCGTTGTAAGATTGGCAAATGAAATTTTTCGTTTAATGATGAGAAGGTAATGATTGACAGAAATTACTGCGCAATGGAGGACTATTCAAAAACGAAAAATGTTGCACAACGTTTCCTGCAGCCGCCTTAAAAGACTCCAACTTGTTATGGAAACTGCAGGCGAAGGAGGTGCCTGGGGAATAGCATTACTTGCAAGCTTTCTTGTCAATAGAGAAAACGAACTAAATTTTGATGAATACCTCAACCATAAGGTCTTCGCTGGAAATACAGGATAGAAGTCACTGCAAACGATGAGAGATTAATGGATTTAATGCTTATGCAGAGAATTTAAACTTGGGTTATCCATTGAGCAAGCAGCCATTACCAAATTCAAATAATATAAAAGTTCAACAACTACTTTTCAACAACCTACTTTTAAATAAACAGAGGGAGCTACTCTCTGTTTTATTTCTGGAAACTACCAAAAATCGAAAAACGATATGAAAAGAAAGCTTAACTATTGTTCTTTTATTCTGAGCAATACACTACACTAGCTTAAGGAAGATGCAAAGATTAGTCTACATAATAAACAAAAGTGCAGGAACAATCCACAAAGAGATTATATGGGCAATTCGCAGAACATTTAGGAACATGTATTTATGGTGGATTGTGGGTCGGAAAACTCTTCTATCTCTAACATTACCTGATTATCGAAAAGATGTTTTATATGCATTACAGGACCCAAAAGTACCCGTATTAAGATGGCCGGGAGGTTGTTTTGTTGGATGAATATCATTGGATGGATGGGATAGGTCCCTCAAGATAAAACGCCCAAAAATGGCAGAATAATAACTGCGAGGGACTATTGAAGACAAACTCGTTTGGAACTCATGAATTTCTAAACTTATGTGAATTATTAGGCAGAAACCACATATTAGGGCGGAAATGTAGGCTCTGGAACTGTTGAGGAATTAGCTAGTGGTTGAATATATGACAAGCGACGGCGATACTCCAAATGGCAAATCTACGCAGAAAGAATGGAAGACAAAAAGGCTTGGAAGGTTAAATATCTTGGCGTAGGAAATGAAAGTTGGGGATGCGGAGGCAATATGCCCTGAATATTATAGTGATCTATTCTGCAGATACCTGTTTATTGCCGAAACTACGATACAAATAGGTTTTATAAAAATAGCTTCTGGAGCAAGTGATTACGATTACACTGGACAAAAGTTCTAATGGATAATGTTGGCAATCGCATGGATGGACTTTCCTTCACTATTATACAGTAAAAGGTTGAGCGAAGTAAAGGTTCTGCTACAAAATGAATGATGAGTATTATTGGACGATTGGAAAATGTTTAGAGATAGAAGATGTAATCAAAAAGCATTGTAGTATCGCGGACAAAAGTGATCCACAAAAAGGATTGGACTTTCGTTGACGAATGGGGAACCTGGTGGATCGAAGAACTCAGGAACTCATCCGCGGACATCTATATCAACAAAACACTATGCGATGCTTTTGTTGCTGCTTTAACCCTAAACATCTTCCATCGTCATGTTGATCGTATCAAGATGGCTAATATTGCACAGGTAGTAAAACGTTCTACAAAGTATGATTTTAACGGACATGAAAGGAAATGGTCATATGGTTTTAACACCAACTTATCACATTTTCAGGATGTATCAACTATTCCAAGACGCAACAGCATTACCTTTAGAGGTTAGTTAGTGACTTATAAAAGTGAGAGAAAACCAAACAATCCTAACCATCTTTTCAAGTGCAGCAGAGACCAAAGACACTCTATTGTCGTTTCATTGGCAAACATCAGTCTCGACAACACAAGATATTGATATTGTTTCAGACCTATCAACAATTACAATATCACAGGAGAAATCCTAAAATGCAAGAATATTTTGATTATAACGACTTTGAGCATCCTCAAACTATTACTCCTCACGTTTTCAAAGATATGAAAATAAAGAAAAATATAATAAAAATAAAAATTCCAGCAAAGTCTATTGTCGTTTTAAATATAAAATAGTATATTTGTAAAGTATAAAAACACTATCATGAACGATATTAAAATTATGAACTCATGCAGCTGGATAACATCCGTACACTTTCGGCTGCATGGTAGAGAAAGCAAACCTGGACATCCTGGAGGAGCCATGAGGCAGACTATTAATGTACTATTCTCCGAATTTTGATTTATGATCCCTAAAGATCCTACATGGACAGGAAGAGATCGCTTTTTCCTTGACCCCTGGGCACATGAGTCCAATGCTATATGCAGGTCTAACATTAAGAGGCTTCTTCACCCTTGATGATTTAAAAACAACTCCGTCAGTGGGGCTCAGTAACTCCTGGTCATCCAGAACTTGATATATCGTGGTATAGAAAACTCTTCTGGGCCACTTGGTCAAGGGCATGGCTATGGCTGCAGGTGCAGCTGTTGCAGAGAAGCTTGAGGCTCATTTTAGTAAAACAATGATGCAGCATAAGATCTATGCATATATCAGTGATGGAGGTATACAGGAAGAAATTTCTCAAGGCGTTGGAAGAATTGCAGGAAACTTAGGACCAACAATCTCATTATGTTCTATGATTCTAATGATATCCAGCTTTCTACAGAATGTGGAGTCGTTATATCAGAGAATACTGAAATGAAATATAAAGCTTGGGGTTGGAATGTCATCACCATTAATGGCAATGATGTATCAGAAATTCGACAAGCGTTAAACGCAGCAATAAAAGAAGAAGACCGCCCTCACCCTTATTATTGGTAAAACCATTGTGGGCAAAGGTGCATTGGAAAGAAGATGGTTCTTCATACGAACGCAATATAAAACACATGGCGCACCACTTGGAGGAAATGCTTTATACATGAATACAATTAAGAATTTAGGAGGTAATCCTGAGAATCCATTTATCATCTTCGAAGATGTTAAAATCCCTATATTCAAAACGTGAGGAAGAATTGAACAATATTGTTCATGAACGCCGAATTGTTGAAGAAGAATGGAAAAAGCAAACCCTGAAAAAGGCTACTCTCATGAGTAAATGGTTCAGTGGAGAAGCTCCTGAAATAGATTGGAGTAAAGTTAATCAAAAAGAAGGCGTTGCTCACTGCGTTGCCATGCAGAATGTTTAAGTGTCTTAGCCGAACAAGTCCCTAATATGATTTGCGCATCTGCAGACCTTAGTAACTCTGATAAGACTGATGGCTTTCTAAAGAAAAACTAAGAGTTTAGTTCGCAAAGACTTCAGTGGAGCCTTTTTCCAGGCTGGTGTGCAGAGCTACAATGGCAGATATGTGTATTGGTATGATGCTTCATGGGGGTGTTATTGCTGCAATGGGAACTTTCTTAGTCTTTTCTGACTATATGAAACCAGCCATTCTGAATGGCAGCATTAATGCAAACTCCTGTCAAGTTCTATTTGGTCACATGACGCATTCCGTGTTGGAGAAGATGGTCCCCTACACATGAGCCTGTTGAGCAAGAAGCACAAATACGTCCTCATGGAAAAGCTCAAAACCATTCAGGAAAAGATAGTGTACGCGTATTCAGACCGGCAGATTCACATGAAACTACTATTTGTTGGAACGGGCTATGGCCAATACAACAACACCATCTGCTCTTATCTTGTCGCGTCAGAGAATCGAAAATCTACCAGAAGGCAATGACTATGAGCAAGTAACTAAAGGTGCCTATATTATAAAGGCTCTGATGAAAACCCTGATGTCATTTTTAGTTGCAAGTGGATCAGAGGTATCTACCCTTATATCCGGAAGCGAACTGCTACGTAAAGATGGTGTAGCTACGCATAGTCAGCGCACCTTCTGAAGGCTTATTCAGCGAACAAAGTAAAGATTACCAAAAATAAAAGTTCTACCCTACAATGTGAAAAAGTTCGGATTAACAGCTGGCCTACCTGTCACACTCGAAGGACTTGTCGGCTACAGGTCCTTATAGTAAGGTCTTTGAGTCTACAGAGTTTTGGTTTCTCTGCGCCTTATAAGGTACTTGATGAGAAGTTTGGGCTACACAGGGAAGAACGTTTATGAGCAAGTTAAATCATTTCTTACAGAATCGTTAGAATAATATTATATGGGATCTATAGATTTTTCCCATCCTTTAACCCATAATACAGAATTGCTTATGGAAGTAAAGACAGTTGGTATCGCCTGCATGACCACGCGGGCTTCCCTTTGAAACAGTTTGTGCTTGAGTATCTTGAGAAAAAGGTTACCCAGTGAAAGACTTTGGCACATATAGTAGTGAGAGTGTTGACTATCCTGATTTTGCACATCCTTAGCAGAAGCTATTGAGCAGGGTGAAGTCTATCCAGGAATTGGCATATGTGGTAGCGGAGAAGGAAAATGGCTATTACACTCAATAAGCATCAAGGTGTTCGTGCAGGATTAGCATGGAATAAGCGACATTGCGCAACTAACTCCGTCAGCATAACGATGCAAATGCTATTGTATTGCCAGGTCGTTTTATTGACAATAAGAGACAGCAGAAAAATCTTAGATGCATTCTTTTAGTGCAACATTTGAAGGTGGACGCCATGAAACGTCGCGTTAAAAAGATACAGCACAATAAAAGCTTAAGAATAGAATAAAGGGAAAGTCCATTAGAACTTTCCTTTATTTGTATTATTATTTGAACCACTATTCATTACACTTATCTTCCTGTTCATCAACGCTTCTGGTCTAAGTTTTCTGGAAGGTGGAATTGATAGCTTCTGTTAAATACTTCTCACCTTATTAATTTCTAAGAAAGTAGTACCGCTCCTTCACCAAAGCTACCACTAAGATAGGCTATCTTATCCTCATCTTTACTGTAACCTTTCTGCCTCAACATACGTAATGCAGCAAAGAACATGTATTGTGAGCTCACCTGTTCACGCTGAGTAAATTGAATTACGCCATAACTGAGATTCAGCCAACGTTGAGTTTTTCTCATTATAACATATGGCTAAGACTGCACTCGGGCCACGAAATGCAGCCAAATTACGTGCCGTTTGTCCTGTGTCTCACTGTCTGTAATACTACCAGCAACTCCTAACTTCGCGTTGCATCTATAGCTGCATGTGCTAAGAATGCACGCTGATCCAAGTCCTCGCTTTGACAATGGAACCCTCAATATCATCATTGAGACACTTATCTTTTTCAGCCTGTTCTGCAATGCGAGCCATGGTCTGTACAGCCTCAAGAGGATATTTTCCACTTGCAGCTTTTCACCTACCAACATGAGCGCATTCATTGATAATAGATTGCATTTGCAATGTCAGTTACCCGGCACGTGTAGGACGTGGATTATTAATCATAGTGTGAAGCATCTGTGTTGCCACAATTACAGGCTTACGACATGCCACACATTTACGAATGATATTCCGTTGAATGCCAGGGATTCTCTCTATTGGCACCTCTATCTCCAAGTCACCTCGTGCAATCATTATACCATAAGAAGCATCTATAATCTCATCAATATTGTCGACACCTTCTTGGTTTTCTATCTTCGAAATGATTTTAATGTCGCTGCCATGCTCATCCAATATATCCTGAACTTCCTTTATATCAGCCGCATTTCTTGACAAAAGAGTGAGCACAAAGTTCATATCCAACCCTATCGCAAAAGGATATTCTGTTTATCTTTCTGTAAGTGCAGGAAGATCAATATGTTCACCTGAATATTTACACCTTGTGAGCTCCTAAAACGCCATCATTCTGAACCTGAGCTACAAGCATTGGGCCATTATTCTGCATCAATACGCATATCGAGTTCACCATCATCAAACAGCAAACTCGTCACCCACCTTACATCTTTGGTAATATCCGATAGAAAGATTAATCGATCGTGTGTTGAATCCATCTCGACGCCCAAACACCTTTACCATGTCGCCAATCTTAAACTCTAAAGGCGCACTCCCACACCGCAGTCTCTAACCTCTGGTCCTTTGTATCAATCATGATACTCTATATGTGGAGATACGGTACGCACATTCTTTACGATAGTCCGTATACCTTCAGGAGTGGCATGAGCGGTATTCATTCGAACAACATGTCTATCCTGCAAAAGAATAGCTTACGAATAAAAGCTTGGTCGCATCTTCGGTCACCAATTGAAGCTACTATTTTTGTTTGTTTCATATTGTTGGCTTTCAAATTTTCCTACAAAGTTAGTGCAAATATCGCATAAAACAAAGCTTTTGCCACTTGTTTTATTCTTTCTGGAAATCAAAGAATAAACTACTCATCCTGTAATTCTTTCTCTCTCTTAATTTACTTTCTACTCTACATTCTCACTTTGAGAATATCGAACAGTGGCGCCAAACTACTTTATAGCAACGCCATATCTTCATCTATTCTCCCTTTTCTATACAATTAAATTTCGACCAACTAGCTGCCTTCATCTCCTGTAACAGCTGTTTCTGTCGCTCACTTAGCCCTGTCGGCAACTTCACTCATAACGATAATCAAGTCACCAGGTCCATCGCCACGATTATAACCGCGACCACGAAGCCGAACCTTGTACCATTCTGAGCTTTCCAGGCTTTTACTTTTAACTTCACTTTTTGCCCGTTGTTGTTGTAGGATGATTTCGCCACCAGAAGTGCTACACATATCCAAACTTACCTTTGCTTCCATCTGTCCACTATGCTGTTGTTGCTGGCCACCAAAGCCTGATGAACGGAAACGTCCACTCCAAAGAGGTCTGTGAAAAAGCTGAGAAGCCACCACCTCACCTCCATAGCTGTTAAAACTCAAAGCCTTCAAAAAGGATTTCCACCACCACTATATGTCCTAGATGAATTACCTTGGAATGTATACGCCTGCTTCCATTGCTCTCCATACTTATCATACTCTGCACGTTTCTCGGACTCATTGACGACATCATAAGCCCTCATTAAGCGCTTGAAACTTTGTCTCTTGCCTTTTTGGATCATTAGGGATGTAGTCTCGATGAAAAGCTTTTATGCGCTTCCTGTAAGCTGCTCTTACATCCTTTTTGTGGAATATTTCGGTCAACACCTCAAAATTTTATAATAGTCTATAAAAGCCATAATTTTATTTCGTTTTTGTTTATATTTATAATTTTTACTCAGTGGAACAATAGCAAAAGCATGCCCAACTCATTACTTTATGGGGTAAACTGAATAACAATGAAAATAATTCGTGTTAAATAACGCCCCAATTCTATAAAGAAGGAATTCAAATTTTATGTTCGACAAACGCAATGTCTTTTTCGTCATAACATCCCGTTAATTTTTCTTTCTTTAAGTATTTATAAATCATTGATTATCAACTCATCTCATAAACCCATTGATTATCCGTGACAAAATGGCTGATATGTAGTTGACAAATGACTCCACTTTCCATTGTAAAATGATAGTAAACAATCACTAAACTCATTCAAAATACAAAAGAATTGCAAGAGATAAATTCATGATTTGAGACCTCTGCAAAACCTACCATCCTCTCAATTCTCACCCATACACTTAGAAGAATAAATATTTTTGGATCAAAAGATGCCGTTGAGGTTATTTTTGAGTAGATAATAATCTTTTATCGGTGTATTTTTCATATTATCTGATACAATTTGGACACAATAATCCCTGGTGTTCGGCATGTTGTGGAGGCAATGGACTCCATTATATGCTGCGCATGTGTTTTTGAAAATTCAACGTATCTTGCTATTCCTGCACCAAACCATATCCTTTATCAGCATAGACAAGTGCTTTCCGTGGCAATTTAGTTTTCTTTTAGGGTGTTTCTAGTGTTTCATATCACTTTCATTGACAGCTGTCGTTTCTCGCAAGCACCAATCCGTTTTCATCCGTTACCGTGTGACGCTTGTAAACCGAAGTGGAGCTTTCCATCTTCACCCAACGGGCTTCTGTGTCTCACGTTAGGCTTGACAACTCTTTGAGCATGGCTTTCTCCGAAGCCTTCATGTTCTCATCCTCTTTTCCATCCCTCAACGACCTCATTAGCTCTTACTCACGAAGCGACGGGAGTATTCGTAATGCTGGCATCAACAATGGCACCACGCTTTCACAATGATTCCTTTAGCTTCCAATTGCCTATTAAACTCCGCATAGCTGTATCATACAAATCCGCTTCAACAAGAATGTTTGCGAAAACGGCACACAGTAGTACTATCAGGAACAATATCTTCCATGCCAAGACCTGCAAAGCGACTCAAAAAGACAGGCGGTCGTTAACCAGCTCTTCAACTTCTCCGTCACCAGACCATACCAGGTGCGGAGTAATTCAATCTTGAATAAAACAAGGCTGTCATAGCTGGGCCGGCCAGATGAGACTCTATAGCCTTTTGTATAAGCCACTTCTATTATAGCACGAATAGGTGCCTAATAGATGACTGTGTTTATTTGCAGAAAAGAATGTCTGCTTGACCTTTCTTTGCCCAAGGAACAGGTCAGCAAAACTTGGAGAGGATAACTTCTGTTTCATGCCATAAAGGTATAAAAAATATTTGAAAGATAAAATTATAGGAGGAGTTTTGCAGAGGTCTCTTATCATGAACTTGTGTTCTACCCTTACCACATATTGCTTTTTAAGAATAAGCCGAAGCACTGCCGGTATAGGTAGAAAAAGTCACAGACAGTTGAGTTATTTTTCATACTAAACTTATCCCGAACTGGCATAAATATGGACGACGGGCAAACACCTTTTATCATCAAATAAAAACTATCTTTAATTCCGTTCTGTAATTGATAAAAATAATTGTTTTAGGACAGTATCGTCCTGACTGTTTTAAAAGGCACGTGGAATACAGGTTTCCAAATAAATTGTGAGACCAGCTCCCTATTATATACGAATCGGTCTCACATTTTATTAGCGAAAGTCTAGAAGATCTACTCTCTATTTGTAAACACTCGAATGATAGAGAATTCAGGTTGGTCTTTGAAAGTATCAAAGTCCTTGCTATGAAGCAATTCGCATTTTTGCAATGTAATTTGCATCCAGTTTATACGACTGTACGTCAGTCATGATAAAATAGCTATCAATCATGAATATAATCACTCAGGACATTCGGATATTTATTCTTTTGATTTCCTGTAATGTTGTAAAATTGATATTTTTCACAGGTAGCACTTGTTTTTACCGTAATACGTTACATTATTAATAATAATTGGTTTGTCAAGTGATACTTTTTACATTGCTAAAAGCCGCTATTTCTCCCCATGTCAAAACCAATATAGTCTTTTACAAAGACATCATTGATATAACAAGCGTTCTTAGGTCGATTGAAATCAATATCATCCACCCAACTTTGAGCGAATAACCACGTATGGCATAATGTCAACAAAAAATAATAGAAATAATTGTTCTCATAACAACTTAATTTTTATTGTACGTTGTCAAACAAAAAGTGCACAACTGCAAAATATAGTTATTTACTCTGATATTTCATTCTTTGTTGATTGAATTTTTGCTTTATTATTTCTCTTATCTTTTTGATTTTCTCCCTTGCCCTAAATATACGTCTCTTGGTGTAAGATTATCCAACGATTCATGAAATCTTCTCTCATTATAATATTTCACCCATCCATTGATAGCTTTTTCTAATTCAGAGGGACAGAAATAATGATTTAGTTTTATCACATTTTTCATCGATCTGTGATATCTTTCTATCTTCCCTTGTGTCTGCGGATGCAAGGGTTTGCCATGAATATGCTTGATGTTATATACCTTACCGAGATACTCCTTGAGCGAGGAAGCAATATAGCATGGCCCATTGTCCGATAGTAAGCAAGGAGGATTCTGAAGTGTAACCCCGGCCTTTTCAACTGCCTTGTCTATTGTTCTGGATACATCTTCAGAGGTCATACTCGAGCATAGCTCCCAATGGATGATATACCTGCTAGATCATCAATTACCGTAGAGAATAATACCAGCCCCAACCCTTGACTTTTGAAATAGGTAAAATCGGTCTGCCACATCTCATTGGGGAATTTAGTCTTATGATGGAACTCTATCGGCTGCAAGGACGAAATCAAGCTCCATACGTTCCAATAGACCTCTTTCGTGTAATATACGATAAAAGCTTGATTCTGAAACGAATATCTGACTTTCTTCCAATAAAAGAACGGACAGCTCCCTGGGGAGTGAGCTCAGGATGCTCTAAAGAAAGTTCGACCACTATTTGTCGAATATGGTCAGGGGATTCGGTTCCATGTTGTCTGCCTCCTATAAGGGCGTTTCTCTGAGAGCATTCACTCCCCTGTGGCATATTTCTGATACCGTTATAAAAAGTACGCCTTGGAATACCTAAGCGTTTGAGGGGCCTGAACAATACTCTGGCTCTGAACGCTTTACTGTTGAGAACAATGCTCTCTTTCTCTCCGCACTATAACGTATATACGATTCATGCATAGGGCTTATTCGATGAGTTTCAAGCTTTTTACAACGTCATATCTCACTACCAAATCGGCAAGGGCTTCCTTTAAGCGAATATTTTCCTGACGAAGTTCCTTTACCTCATCACTTGTTGCTTCACGGACGATGTCACCATCAAGGGCGAGCTTTCACCAGCCTCAATAAACTCCTTATTCCATTTGTAGTAAGTGCTATCGGATATACTATATTACGACAGAGTTCAGCGATGCTCTGTTCGCCACGGATTCCTTCCATCACAATTAAAAACCTTTTTGTTCAGAAGTGAAAAATACGTTTAGTGTTACGACGAATATCCTTTAATAAGAATTCTGAAGAACTATGCTGAGAACTTCTACTCGAAAAATTCTTTTTGTTGTCATTGTGCAAATATACTTTTTATTGATATAATTCATACTAAAAATCCCAAACTTAATTGAGGGCCCCGTTGTGCACTTTTTGTTTGACAACGTACAGCTATATTAATTGTAAGTAATTGATATTCAACTATAAAGTTACAAAAATATAACGAGATTACTCGACTTTTTGAGTATTATTCTTATCCCGAGTTCAGGTTAATCTATGTTATTTGCAGAATAAAGATTCATCAAAGTTTTCTTTTATCAAGCAACATAATGTTAGAAACTTATTTTTGTCACAAAGATTAGTAACTTTGCGCAAATAACGAAATAAAAATTAAAAAGACAAGCTATGCTACACTTAAACTCATCAGTGAAGAAACTGAACGTGATTAAAGGCCTGGAAAAAGAAGCACTTTGAAGGTGCTCTGCGAGGCTGTTGAAAAAGTTTTTAGAATATGACAAAATACGTCGTGAAGCCCAGCAGAAGCTTGACTCAATAAGTAACAACAGAACCAATTAGCAAAGCAAATTGGCAACCTAATGAAAGAAGGGAAAAAGGAAGAGGCTGAAAAATATCAAAACTACTGTTGCCAACTTGAAGGCTGCTGACAAAGCACTTCAGGAGATAATGGACAAGGCACAGGCTGATATGACTCATGTCCTTCTTGACATCCCAAACATCCCAAATAAAAGATGTTCCAGAAGGAAAAGACGCAAGCAGTAATGTTGTTATCAAGGAAGATTTAACCAATATGCCTCATCTCGGCGACGAAGCACTTTTGTCATTGGGATTTGCTTAAGAAATATAATCTTGTTGATTTCGATTTAGGTGTGAAAATAACAGGTGCTGGATTCCCCGTTTATATTGGTAAAATGGCCCTGTTTCAACGCGCACTTGAGGCATTCTTTTTAGATGAAGCACGCAAATCTGGCTATTTAGAACACAACCTCCTTATGGTTAATGAAGCTTCAGGCTTAGGAACAGGACAGCTCCCAGACAAAAGAAGGACAAATGTATCATGCCAACTTAGACAACCTTTTCCTTATTCCTACGGCTGAAGTTCCCTGTCACAACATATTCCGTGACGAGATACTTGATGAAAAGGACCTCACCACTAAGCGTTGTGCTTACTCTGCTTGTTTCGCCGTGAAGCAGGTAGCTATAGTGGGATGTACGTGGTTTGAATCGTCTGCACCAATTTGACAAGGTTGAAATCGTTCGCATTGATACACCGAACACTCTTATCAGTCATGGCACGAAATGCTTGATCATGTTGAAGGACTATTGAAGAAACTTGAATTACCTTATCACTTGTTGCTTTTTATGCGGTGGAGACATGAGTTTTACTTCAAGCATTTGTGTTGACTTTGAAACCCTACTCAGCTGCACAACACCGCTGGTTAGAGGTTTCTTCTGTTTCAAACTTTGAAAGCTATCAAGCGAATCGTTTGCATTGTCGCTATCGCCACCTGAAGACAAGAAGATTGAACTCTGCCACACGCTTACTGGTTCTGCATTAGCATTACCTCGCATTGTTGCGACTATCTTAGAGAACAACCAAACTCCCTCAAGGTATCCGGCTACCGAAAGTACTTGTTCCCTATTGTGGATTTGAATATCTTGATGATAAAAACGATTAATATATATAACATCAGTATTGACCGATTGAATGATTTGTCAATACTGATGTTTTCGCTTTTAATTATTATTTCAACACACAAAACATTATCTAATCTCCATGAACAAAAATTATTTCAAAACAACAGTATTCAGAAAAAGTATTTTGTTTCGACATTGAGGCTCCTTTTGATTGCACGGAGTCGACGGGCGGAAACTTTGTCATCGTAAGAGTTGATAAAATGGTGAGCGCATGCCGCTTACTATTGCAGATTCTGACAAGGTTCGAGGAACAATTAAACTTGTCGTACAAAAGGTTGGCCTATCATCGACAAAAGCTTTGTAATCTCAATGAAGGTGACTTCATTGCAGATGTGGTTGGACCGCTTGGAAACCCCACTCACATTGAAAATTATGGTACGGTTATCTGTGCTGGAGGTGGTGTAGGCGTAGCCCCAATGCTACCAATCATGCGTGCATTGAAGGATGCAGGCAATCGTGTATTGGCTGTAATCGCAGGACGAAACAAAGAACTTGTTATCCTCGAAGACGAAGTAAAAGCTTCATGACGAACTAATTATCATGACTGATGATGGCAGTTATGGAGAAAAAGAGTGGTTACAATTGGCATTGAGAAGTTCATTCAACAGGAACACATTGATAAAGCATTTGCCATCGGACCTCCCATTATGATGAAGTTTTGTTGTCTTCTTACGCAAAAATATAACATTCCCACTGACGTCTCACTCAATACTATCATGGTAGACGGAACTGGTATGTGTGGTGCCTGCCGCTTAACTATCGGTGGTAAAACAAAGTTTGTATGTATTGATGGACCAGAATTCAATGGTGCTGAAGTTGATTGGGACGAGATGTTTAAGCGCATGAGCACGTTTAAAGCTGTAGAACAAGAAGACATGTCACGCTTTCAGGCGCATGTATGCAAAGATGAAGGTGCACCAACTGCCAAGAATCAATCGACAAAATCCTATCCAACAACATCACCAAGAGGCACAAGTTGTAGACTTAAAAGCTAAAGATCGCATTAAGATTCCACGTGTTTGCATGCCCGAACTTGACCCTGTTTATCGTGCAACAACTCGTTTAGAAGAGGTCAATCAAGGACTTACTGCCGAAATGGCCATTCGCGAAGCACAACGATGTCTTGATTGTAAGAAGCCAACATGCGTGGAAGGATGTCCCGTTAATATAAATATTCCGGGCTTTATCAAGCAGATAGAGAAAGGTAATTTCTTAGAGGCAGCACGTGTACTCAAACAAACCTCTGCCCCTACCCGCTGTTTGTGGCCGAGTTTGTCCTCAAGAAAAAGCAGTGCGAAAGTCGCTGTATTCATTACAAAAATGAAAAAGTGAACCAGTTGCGATTGGTTATTTAGAGCGCTTTGCAGCTGACTTTGAACGTGAAAGCGGCTAAATTGTCTTGCCCGAACTTGCACCAAAGAATGGAATCAAGGTGGCTGTGGTAGGGTTCTGGGCCTTCTGGACTTAGTTTTGCCGGCGACATGATTAAAAATGGTTTTGAAGTTTATGTGTTTGAGGCTTTTGCATGAGATTGGTGGGGTGTTAAAATATGGAATCTGAATTTAGGCTCCCCAACAGAATTGTAGAGGCAGAGATTGACAATCTTCGAAAGCTTGGCGTGCACTTCAAAACGGATGTCATCATCGGTAAAACCATTAGCATCGATGAACTGAAGGCAAAAGGTTTCCAAGGCATCTTTTGTTGGCTCAGGTGCTGGTCTGCCAAATTTCATGGACATTCCAGGAGAGAACGCACTCAATATCATGTCGAGTAACGAATATCTCACCCGTGTGAATCTCATGGATGCAGCCAATCCAAGCACAGACACTCCCATCAATTTAGGGAAAAAGTGCTTGTTGTTGGAGGCGGAAACACCGCAATGGACTCTTGCCGCACAGCAAAGAGGTTAGGCGCTGATGTCACCTTGGTTTATCGTCGTAGTGAGGCTGAAATGCCGGCGCGTATAGAAGAGGTGAAGCATGCAAAAGAAGAAGGTATTAAATTCCTGACCTTGCACAATCCAAAAAGAATATCTAACGGATGAGAACGGTGCTGTTAAGGCTGCTGTACTTGATGTCATGCAGTTAGGCGAACCAGACCAAAGTGGCCGAAGACGACCGGAAAACTACAGGTGAAACAATTACGATAGAATGTGACTCAAGTCATCGTGGCTGTTGGAGTTTCTCCTAATCCTTTAGTGCCCAAAAAGCATCGAAGGACTGACTCTTGGGCGCAAGAATACTATCGCAGTGAACGATCAGATGCAATCCAGCCGTAAAGAAATCTATGCCGGAGGAGACATTGTTCGTGGTGGTGCAACTGTAATCTTGGCTATGGGAGACGGCTGACGCAGCAATGAATATGAGTAAACAGCTCACTGAAGCATGAATTTACAAAGTCTGACGAATAGAAAAGAACATTTCAAATTAATAAAGTAGCTAAAGTTTCCCACCCCTTTAAAAACACTAACTTTTTCTCATTTTTCCGTTGCTTGTCGTCCCCTCATATCCATTGACTGTTAACACGTGACTAACAGAAGTTATGCAGACTGTCCACATACTTCATCCCATTTTTCCAACGCTTCAGCCATTACAAGGATTTTGCTCATCTCTTTGTCGTTTCTGCTGATTGTAGCCATAAGGTGCTGGGGCGTTATTCCAAGCGTTTCTCCCTAAAATGCGAAGAATGCGTTCGATACAGATAAGAACTTGTTTCCATAACGTGAGTGCCATGAGATCGCCCTCCATGTCTGAAAAAGAGTTCGCCCATAGTTTGATATTCTGTGAACCGCTTTTTCCAAGGCCATGACAGTATATGTAAGGTAACACAGCGTAGCATCGGCTATCTGGCTATTAAAGTAGCAACCTTGAAAAATCTGCTAATTCGACTTTCTCACGCCACTCTTCCTAAGCATGGTGTCATCTATAATGACAGGCGAGATAATAGGTGACCGATACCAAACTTGCCAAAAAGATGAAATAAATCATCATTCATTTGAGTTTTAACACTCAAGAGTTTGGGTAAACTCACTTATTTTCTTTATTTTTGTTTCCATAATAGTTTTGTTGTCTTGTCTTTGAAAATCAGTTGTTTAGCGATTACTAATTTACAAAGAAAATTCGACAAACTGTTATTTTTCATCTATTTATTTGGGTGGGAAACTTTAGTACCTAATCTAAGTTAAACAATGAGGAAAGAAAGTATCTTAAAGCAGGTCGTATTGCAAGAATATGGGGAGAAAAAGCATCTAAAACTTACCAGGGGGCAGTTTCTACTTTCATCTGAGTTTTATTCTGAGGTGAGAGTATGTACAAAGAATTAGGTGGAATACTTGGAGAACCTCCATTGACATTTGGCTCGTGGGATATTTCAACCCCTGAGTTTATTCTGGAATTGGATGAGAAAATCATTTCAATAGATATAGATTACAGACTTTAAATTTAATATTTATCAGATGATAAATGGTTTCCGTTTAGATGAATATATGCGTTTCTGTACACTATACGAGTCTGGTTGCCGTAAGCATGGAGGATTTTGGAAAAATAATTCATCAGAGAAGTTGTTTGTAAAAGTGATGATAATGGATGCTTAGATGGGGCTGGAAGTTCACGATGGAGGCAGCGTGCTCATGACTTTCTAAGGGATGTTATTGGACTTATAATGAAATCGGTTATTCGCTCCAGTTGGGTGGATGATATTGATTTCGTCGACTAAGAACGCTTGTTATATCAATGATGTCTTGCGCAAAGACTATATTGGTTTGTAGGGAGAAATAGCGGCTTTATGATAACCAAAAAAGTATCATGACAAACCAATTATTATTAATAATGTGACGTATTACAGTGGAAACAATTATACCTGTGAAAAAAATATCAATTTGCAACATTACAGGAAATCCAAAGAATAAATATCCGAATGTCACTGGGTGATTATATTCATGATTGATAGCTATTTTATCATGACTGACGTACGATCGTATAAACTGGATGCACAAATTCATTGCAAAATACGAATTGCTTCATATGAGGACTTTGATACTTTCAAAGGTCAACCTGAATTCTCTATCATTCAGTGTTTACAAATGAGATAGATCTTCGACTTCGCTAATAAAATGTGAGACCGATTCGTATATAATAGGAGCTGGTCTCACAATTTATTACAAACCTGTATTCCACGTGCTTTTAAACAGTCAGACGATACTGTCCTAAAACAATTATTTTATCAATTACAGAACGGAATTAAGATAGTTTTTATTTGATGATAAGGTGTTTGCCGTCGTCCATATTTATGCAGTTCAGGATAAGTGGTGAAAAATAACTCTAACATGTGACTTTTCTACCTATGCCAATTAACTTCATTATTCTTAAAAAGCAATATGTGGTAAGGTGGGAACACAAGTTCAAAATAGAGACTCTACCAAAACTCCTTCTAATTTGTCTTTCTTAAATATTCTTTGTACCTTTATCGCATGAAACAAAGTTATCCTCTCCAAGTTTTGCTGACCTGTTCCTTGGGCAAAGAAAGGGTCAGCGGGCATTCTTTTACTGGAAATAAACACGGTCATCTGATTGGGCACCTATTCGTGCTATAATGAAGTGGCTTATACAAAGGCTATAAGTCTACTGGCCGGCCCAGCTATCACAGCCTTGTTTTATTCGAGATGGATTACTCCGCACCTGGTATGGTCTGAGTGACAAGGAGAAGTTGAAAGAGGCAGGTTAACGACCGCCTGTCTTTTAGTCGCTTTGCAGGTCTTGGCATGGAAGATATTGTTCCTGATGAGTGCTACTGTGTGCCGTTTCTGCAACGTTCTTGTTGAAGCGGATTTGTATGATACACGTCTTGAGGAGTTTAATGAGGCAATTTGAGGCTAAAGGAATCATTGTAAAGCGTGGTGCCGTGTTGATGCCAGCATTACGAGGTACTCCCGTCGCGCAGAGGTAAAGAGCCATGAGGTCGTTGAGGATGGAGAAAGAGGATGAGAACATGAAGGCTTTCGGAGAAAGCCATGCTCAAAGAAGTTGTCCACCCTAACGTAGACACAGAAGCCCGTTGGGTAAGAGAAGATGGGAAAGCTCCACTTCGGTTACAAGCGTCACACGGTGACGGATGAAAACGGATTGGTGCACCCAAGAAAACAACAGCTGCCAATAAGTGATATGAAACACAGAAACACCTAAAAGAAACTAAATTCCACTGAAAGCACTTGTATATACGATAAAGGATATGGTTTGGTGCAGGAATAGCAAGATACGTTAGTTTCAAAAACACATGCGCGGCATATAATGGAGTCCATTGCCTACAACTTTGTACGAACACCGGTTATTGTAGTGGGGTGTATCAAGATAATATGAAAATACACCGATAAAAGATTATTATCTGCTCAAAATAACCTCCAACGGCATCTTTTTGATCAAAATATTTATTCTTCTAGGTGTATGGGTGAGGGGTGAGAGGATGGTAGGTTTAAGCAATACGTAACTGA
>BNJV01002306.1_pt1 | contig 29980 bp, 32 predicted proteins | sample 8540591 | NCBI WGS metagenome assembly BNJV01 (sample SAMD00202457, study PRJDB9452) | human saliva metagenome | host: Homo sapiens | reverse complement strand
GGTGCGATCATCTGGGGCAGTGGTCGGCGCAGATCTCCGCCTCCTCTGGTCCAGTTTCCTCGCATGAGACCGGCAGGGCCCCTGCTCACGCACAGCGCGGTGTGCACGGAGCCCGAGAGCGATGACGCCGCTCGCCTCACTTCTTGCTGCGACGCGTGACGCGTCTGTAGCTGAAGCAGCTTTGCAGGTGCTTCTTCCCCGCCGCCAGGCCAGCAGGGCGCTTCGTGATGACGCGGATCCCGTGATCTCCTGCGTGTTCTCAGCCTCGTGACCGCAGACCCTCCTGCGGGCCGAGGCAGCGTTTACCGGCGAGGGTTTATGCCATCGGGGCGCGGTTGGTCGGCGCGTGAGGCTCAGCGGGCCGACCACGCAGGTGACCGCTGCGAGTCAGCTGTGGGTCCGGGACCCCGATGCCTCCGAGCGTCGTGGTACCAGTCACCAGGCTGCATGGCGAGGGTCGCGAACGGCGCGCTCAGGGAACGCGGGAAAGGGAGCGACCGACCCATCGCGTGGCAGGGTCGCCGGGAGTGCACCATCAGCAGACGGTCATCTTGGACACGCGCAGCATCGTCGCCACCTCAGCGCGGTGAGGAACGAGGGGGCGGAGGCGTGGTGGGGAGGCCGGTGCCATGAGCTTGAGATCCGTTCGTCGCGGGTGTGGCCCCGTCGGGGCAGGAACACCGCCAATATCATCCCGCACCAGTCATCGCACAGAATTCTCGGACCTCAATCGCCACTCGCGTCGCATTTCACTGCAGGCATCAATTGCTCGCTGCCGCAACGCAGTTATCCCGACCGAGAGCCGCTGGCGACACCACCAGCTCGGACGAGCGCACGCCGGTTCCCGCACCGGAGAGCGGTGGACAAGCCGCCGCGCGCGACAGGACCACAATGGCGACTGCCCGCAGACAGACACCGCACAGGAGCCGGAGCCGACCACGGATCCGCAGCGGATCCGGACCCGGCCCCACGCCGCCAGGCAACGCCAGGCTCACTGGCGCCCCGCTCGTGGGCGTCGTCGGTCGTCCGTGAGCGGTACAAAGCACCCGGCCGGGGCACACAGCACCGACGACGCCGATGAGCCACCGTCCACCCTCGCTGCCGGGCACAGAACCCACCGGACTGCGCCGCCTGCTCAGACACATCGAGCCGCTCCAGCCAGATCGCGCGGGCGGCCAGGTTCCACCCGGCCCGACTGGCGGTCATCGTCTTCGCCGCCATCGTCGTCGTGGTCACTGGCCCGCTGAGTCTGCCCCATCGCCCACCACGAGCGGGCAGAAAGCGCTCCGACTTCTCGACGCCCCTGTTCACCGCCACCCGGCGGTGCGTCGCTCAGGGCCTGGCACCGTGGACACGGCCACCCTATGGTCCACCTTCGGGCGTCGTCATCATCTGGGCCGCCGCCGTGGGCGGCCTGGGGGTGATGACCCTCGCATCACGCCGCTCCGCCGTCTCACGACGTGGGACTGACCCAGCGGATGCTGGCGGCCTCGGAGAACCAGTGGGCGCGACTGGGCGAGGTGGGCCACCTCCTTCGCGCCGTCATCTACACGGCCGCCGGATGAGAAGCCCTCCTCACGCTCATGCTGCTGCCCCGCTTCGCGGTACGGCGCTCGACGTGGGGCACGCCTGTGGTACGCGAGCTTCATGGGGCTGTCGATCTTCAACAACGCCGGCTACGTCATCATGCCCGAGGGCCTGGGCGCCTACGCCACCGACTGGTGGATCGGCCTGCCGATCATCCTGGGGACCTTCATGGGCGCCGTCGGCTTCCCGTCATCCTGGACATCGGTGAAGGCCCGACGACGCAGGCCCCGGACATGGAGCCTACACACAAAGCTGACCCTGATCACCCACGTGGCCCTCACCATCGCCTCGACCCTGGCCATCGCCGCCTTCGAGTGGCACAACCCGCCACCTACGGGCGCTGCCCTACGAGCGGCAGCCGCCCATCGTGACCGCCCTCAATGCCGCGCTCCTCGGGACTGTCACGATCGCCGAGCACATGCACGCGGGCCACGTGGTTCCTCCAGGATGCCCTGATGTTCCGTCGGCGGCGGCTCGGCCTCGACGGCGGCATCGGGTCTCCACCTTCGGGCGGTCCTCCGCTGGCGATCTTCGCCGAGGCCTGCGGAGACGGGACATCGAGGCCTCGGGCGACGGATACGCCATCGACCGTGCGCCTGAGCGTCGCCGTGGCCTTCATCGGCTCCAGCTGTCATCGGTCTCGCCACGCTCCGCTGCTCCTGCAGATGACCGACCTGTCCTGGACCGAATTCTCTTCGGGTCATCAGCGCGTTCGCGACTCAGTGGGCCTGTCCGCCGGCATCACACCCAGCCTTCCCGCCAGCGCCGGTACGTCGTCGTGGCACCCATGTTCGCATCGGGCGTGTGGCACGATGACGGCGGCAACGCCCGGCACTGCGCGAACGGCGCCGCGTCATCCGGATGCCGGAGGCCCGACCAATGATCGGCTAGCGCCAGAGCCCTACTCCGCACTCACCCCAGCGCCCGCAGACACCGGCGGGACGATCGTCCCCCTCGGGTCCCGGCCTGTCCGGGGCGAGCAGGTGCCGAGCGTCGCGGCCGCACTCTCCACGTCCGCACGGCCGGTGATGAGCTGCTCGACGATGAGTCCGAAGGACATGCTCTGGATCAGGGAGGCCAGCTGCTCGGGGCTCAGACGGCTGGAGATCGTTCCGCCCCGCTGCCCGTTGCGACACAGGCGGATGAGGCCACTGTGGATGTCGTGGTAGTTCTCCTGGACCATGACGCGCATCTCGGGGTCGCGGGTCAGCTCACCCCAGGCATGGTGTAGGCCGGTGCACGGGCACTCAGTCCGACGTCATCGAGCATCCTCGCGGACCTCGCCGCGCCGAGCAGCGTCGGCGTGAGGGTGGAGGGCGGCCTCAACAGCGTCCCGATCGACGTCTCGTCGCGCTCGTGGTTGAGCAGGACGAGCGCCTCGATGAAAGCTCTCCGAAATCAGGCAGCCTCCGACTCGGCAAGCCGCTTGATCCGCTCAACGAGCGGCTCCATCCGCCTGACCAGGACCGCACGCATGAGGGAGCGCTTGCCCTCGGGAAAGTAGCGATAGACGGTCGACGACGACATCCCGGCCGCGGCGATGACCTCATCCATCGAGGTGGCCTGGAAGCCGCTGCGCGGAAGCACTCCTCGGCGGCCCGAAGGATTCGGGATCTCTGGCGCTCCCGGTGGGCGGCGGTCACACGTGGCACGAGTTCAGGATAGGCGACGCAGGACACAGCAAATCGAAACGATCGTTGTTGACTGGCCGTTGTGAGCCTCCTAGACTTCCGGGCACAAACGAAAACGATTGTTTTGACATGGAGGTCGGTGACACCTCAGTGGCGTCCTCGCTCGCGAGCGGACCGAGCCGGCACAGGAGACACCAGAGGAGACCGTTGTGACGACGCGGCAGCCCAACCGCCGCGCGGTCATGGTCAGTGCGGTCCTCACCCAGCTGATGATCATGCTGGACCTGACGGTCATCGCGATCGCCCTGCCGCGCATGCAGGACGACCTGGAGATGACCGCGTCCCAGAGCTGGACAGTGACGGCTACAGCCTGGCCTTTCGGAGGCCTGGTGCTCGTCGGAGGGAGACTGTGCGCGGTCGCCGGAATCCGGCGCTCGTACCAGGTCGGTCTGATCGGTTTCGGCGTGGCCAGCCTCGCAGCCGGGATGGCAACCTCCTTCCCGATCCTGCTGACCGCACGTGTGGCCCAGGGCTGCTTCGGCGCGCTCCTGGCCCCTACGTCACAGGCACTGCTCAGCACATCACCTTTACCGAGCGCACCGAGCGCGAGCGCGTCTTCGCGATCTTCGGCGCCACAGGCGGACTCGGGGCGGAACGGGGCTGCTTTATCGGGGAGCCCTGACTGAGTGGATGGACTGGCGCTGGGCGCTCTACCATCAGCATCCTCCTGCTGCCGCCGCCTCACCATCGGTCAGCGCAGCCTGCCGCCGGCCGACCGGCGCGACCGCGGCTCACGCATCACCGATGACCTGACCGGACTGGCTCTGGGCTGCACCGCCTGCTTCAGCGCCGTCTACGGGCTCGATCGGGCCCAGCAGACCTCCTGGACGTCTGACGTCGACCGTCACCTGGCTGGCCATCGGTTCCGGGGCCCGCGATGCTATTCGTGGCGCGCCGAGCACCACGCGAGCCGCCCAGATGCTGCCTTTTGTCGATGCTGGCGCTTCCGGTGCGGGCCGCCTCCTACGCCACGCAGTTCATCGCCGGCGCCGCGCAGATGGGCGCCACCATCTATCTGACCTACTACGTCCAGAACCACTTCGGCTACTCGCCCTTCAAGAGCGGAGTGGCATTCCTCCCCATGATCGCAGCCCTGGTGGCCACCGCAATCACGGCCGGACGACTCATCGTTCCCCGTATCGGTGCGCGCGGCACGCTGCCGCTGGGGCTGGCGCTGGTAGCCGTGGCATTCCTCATCTTCTCGCGCATGACCACGGAATCGACCTACGCGCAGGTGGCATTGCTGGCCTCATCGCGTTCGGCTCCGGCTTGGGGCTGACCATGCCGGTCGCCTTCAACTCGGGCACTCGCGGGGTCGAGGCCAAGCGAACCGGACTGGCCTCGGCGATCCTCAGCGCATCCCAGCAGATCGGCGGGTCCTTCGGGGTGGCGCTCATGACCTCGTACGCCACCCAGCACGCCGAGGACTACGGCCGATCACACCGAGGAAGTCAGGGCCGTCGCCATGGAGGCGATGATGCGGGCCCAGGCCCTGCCGCAGTCGCCTGCCGGGCAGAAGATCATTGAGGCCCTCAGGACCCAGCTCATCGACCGGGCGCAGATCGAGGCCTACGCCGGTGGCTTCACGATGATGGCGTGGGCACTGGCCGGGGCAGCGAGCGGTCCTGGTGGCCTGCGGGATCGGCCTGAGCGTCCGACGTCGCCGCACGCGGTAGCGTAGGGTCACCGTCCCGCGGCCGACCTCAGGAGATCCCTCATGCCCTGCCCCGCCCTCGCGCACCGACTCCACGCTCGTCATCGGGCTGGGACGCTTCGGTTCCGCCGTAGCCGCCACCCTGGACCGGCTGGGGCGCGAGGTGCTGGCCGTCGAGGCCAATCCTGCGATCGTGCGCCAGTGGACCGGGCGCATCCCGCTGGTGGAGGCCGACGCCACGGGCGTGAGAGCCCTCGAGCAGCTCGGCGCCACCGAGTTCGGCACTGGCGGTCGTGGGGTGGCGACTCCTTGAGGCCTCCGTCCTCATCACCGGTCAACCTCGTGGACCTGGAGACCCCCAGATCTGGGCACAAGGCCATCTCCCCGAGGCGCACGGTCGCATTCTGCGGCGCATCGGGGCCCCATCACGTCGTTCACCCCTGAGTTCGACGCCGGTCAGCGCGCCGCCCACCTGGTCTCGGGCCGCATGCTCGACTACATCGAGATGGAGAAGGGCGGCTTCACCACTCGTCAAGATGCGCCCGCCCACGGAGCTGCACTGGATTCACCATCGGCCAGTCCAAGGTGCGCTCGCGCTACGGGGTGACCGTCTTCCGGTCTCATGAGCCCAGGTGAGCCCTTCGAGTACGACCACCCCGACACGCTGGTCTCCGCCGAGGACGTGCTCGTCGTCGGCGGAGACGCGGCTCTTCTGAGCGCTTCGCCAACCGCGCGTGATCGGCGAGCCCCTCAAGGCCCTCAGAAGGCGGCTACCTGGGAGCGTTTGGCCTCGGCGGCACGATCGGCCTCTGCGGCCACGGCCTCAAGGTCCTTGCCGATCCCGGCGGCGCAGTAGAGCTCAGAGCAGCCCTCGATGAAAGGCGCTGCGTGACAGCCAGAGCCCGCTGACCACGGCCGGCTCCAGCATCTCCAGGGCCATCTCCGCGCTCGCGATCCCGCTGCCCAGGTCCGCCAGGATCAGGACACCCTCGCACCGGTCGGCGAGCCGCTCGACGGCATCGACAACGGCGCCGGGGTCGGTGCCCAGCTCACCGTCGGCGAGCCCTGCGGCCAGCTCGACGGGGACGTCGACTTGGCTGCGATGAGCCTGCGTACCAGGTCAAGAGCGTCCTCGGCCAGGGCGCGGGAGTGGGAGACGGACGATACCGACACCCGCAGTCGTACTGCTCCGCTCCGCCGGCTGACGGACCGGAACAGGATCGGAAGATGCGCGGGCTCACGGGAATACGCCGTCGCTTCCGGCGACGACGTCGTCGAGAGGGCGGCCAGGATGCAGGGCGGTGGAGGCGGCACCGGGATCGATGTGGCCCACCGAGCGCTCTCCCAGGTAGGAGGCGCGCCCCTTGGTGGCCACCATCGGCTGGTGGCGCCGCGCCCTGCCGCTGCGGCCCGCGCAGCAGCGGCCACGCCCGCGGCGAGGTCTCCGGGGTGTGCGCGCAGCGCCTCCAGGGCCGGCCTCCAGGCGTCGAGCATGGTCTTCTCCCCGCGGTGGCGCGCCGCGCGCGGCGATGCCGCCGACCCCCGCCTCCAGGCCGTCCGCGAGCGTCTGGGCATCAAGACCGTCGGATCCCGCCTGGCCCGCGAGGGCGCTGCCGGTGCGCAGGAAGAAGGTGCCGTACAGGGGCCCGAGGCACTCGACGGTGGAGACCAGGGTCGTGCCGACCTTCTTGAGCAGTGCATCGGCAGTAGTGAAGCCGCCGGCCCCCACCGTGTCGACCGCGGGCGGCCAGGCCGCCGCTTCATGTTAGCGCGTGGTCGGCGTCGCCGATGGCGGCGTCCAGGTCTGTCGCAGCTCCTCGGCGTGCTCGGTGATGAAGCTCGGCGCTGCGTCGCACCCATGCCTCCAGGTCCGCAACGCTCAGCCTCTGCCAAGCGGTTCCCGCATCTTGTGTCATGTGGCCCTCCTTCAGTCTTCTCGTCGCCTCGAGTCTGTTCAGGCGGCCCCTGATTGTGCCAGGTCTCGTCACACACCCCAGCGCAGGCCGGGGTGCTCACGGGGGCGTCCCACAGGCGCAGCAGCTCGGCATCGGCACGCACGAGGGTCAGGGGAGCAGCCGGCCATGTCGAGGGCTGGTGATGTAGTTGCCCACGAGGTTTGCGCGCCACTGTGATTCCGGCGCTCTGAAAGGAGGCGGGAGATCTCGCCGTACATGAGGTAAAGCTCGAGCAGCGGGTGGCGCCCATGCGCTGACCATGGCGATGACGCCCTCGTCGCGCGCCGGCGCCGGCGGACTCCAACTCGGTGAGCTCGGCCAGGACCGGGGTGACGAGGCGCTCGGCGATCTCAGCGGCGGGGGCGACCCTCTCGCGGTGACGGCCGGGCTCGCCGTGGATGCCGATACCGATCTCCATCTCGTCATCGGGCAGGTCGAAGGAGGGCTTGCCGTTGGCCGGGACGGTGCAGGAGGTCAGGACCATGCCCATGGAGCGACCGGCGGCGTTGACGCGCGCGGCGATGGCCTCGACCTCCTCCAGCGGACGCCCCTCCTCTCCGCTGCGGCGCCGGCGATCTTTCTCCACCATGACGAGTCACACCCACGCCGGCCGCCCGGCGGTGTAGAGGGAGTCCTCGACGGCGACGTCGTCATTGGTGATGACACTGGCGACCTGGATTCCGGAGTCGGCGTCGACGATCTCGGCGGCCATCTCGAAGTTCATGACGTCGCCGGTGTAGTTCTTGACGATGTGGAGGACGCCGGCACCGCGGTCGACGGCGGTGGTGGCGGCGACCACCTGGTCGGGGAACCGGGAGGTGAAGATCCGCCCAGCACAGGCGGCGTCAGATGCCGGTGCCCACGAAGCCGCCGTGGAGGGGCTCGTGCCCGCTGCCACCGCCGGAGATGATGGCGACCCGCCTCGCCTCCTTTGCGCCTGCGGCGGTAGACGATGTGCTGATCGGGTCGACGTCGCGCTCGCGGGTGCGCGCGCCATACCCCGAGGGCGTCCGTGACCACGCTGCTCAACGGAGTTGATGAGTTTCTTCATGGCGCTGACGCTACCGCGCCACGGGCAGCCGTGTACCGTCAGAGGTCCCAGGAAAAGTCCTGCGCACATCGTGCAGGTCACGGCTTCCCTGTGGGAACGGATGCGCGTCGGACGGGATGAGCCGGCGGCGAGCCCTCAGCGCCGGGGCACCCCGCGACCACCGGCCGACCACTGAGCGCCCATCGCTTCACCCACGACCAAACCGAAATCCCTGTCCTCGACGTGAGCGGAACCACCGCATTGTCTGAGCGTCACCCGTAGAGATTCTGGGGACTATCTGGGGAGGTCCTTCTTTCACGGCATCCTCGAGTCGATTCCAGGCAGGATAGGGGCATGGATCTGTCCGTTGTCGTCGTCGTGGCCACCGTCGCAGCCGGTGTCGCCATCCTGGTCGCCGTGCTGCCGTCTTCGCCGCAGCGGCGCTCAACGGCGCACGCGCGGACCTGGCTCTCAAGGAGGCCTCGCGGATCTCCCGGGCCAGCATCTCGCGGATCAACGAGGTCCAGTCCGAGGCGAGCTCGGCCCGTCTGGCGGCGCGCCACGCCGCCGAGCGGCTGCGATCCATGACCAAGGAGCGCACGACGCCGGACAGTGTCGCCGCCTACCGCGTGTTCCTGCGGGAGGTCGTCGAGGACCCAAGCACCTGCTGGGCCCCGAGGGACGGGGACGATGAAGAACGACGCCCTGGACCGGTTGCGGGTCGGGGCGCTCGTAGGTGGCTCGGACGAGGTGCTGCGGGCCCTACGGAACTTCGCCCTCCCTGCGCACCGAGCGCCCCGAGGCGCCATGGCCCAGCGCCTGTGCGCCATGGCCTACGCGCGCCTGGAGTCCGACCTGGTCACCGCGATCCGCAACGACCTGGGCTCCTCCGAGGTCCCTGACCGCCGACCAGATCTGGGGCGCGGTCAACGCCCGCTGCGTCGATCCCGCCTTCCGGCTGGCTCTGCTCAGCCCCCTGGAGGAGGGTGCTGCGCAACGCCGGGCCAGGACCCCACGCACTACGACCCTCGACCACATCGTCAAGCCCGCCGACTACCCCGGCCCTTCAGCCCCTTGGCCCGACTGACCCGGCTGACTCCACCGGCCCCATCGCCCCAGTCGGGTCTGCTGGTCCCACCGCCCCCGCACACCGCCGACGTCGCGGCCGGCACCGCTGCTGAGGCCCCGCCAGCGCTCGCGGGCGGGCCCCAGGACCGGTGGTGCATGAGGGCCCTCGGCGGCGGCCCTCGAGACGGCTGCGCCACCAGCGGCGGAGACGACGACGGTGTCCCCGGCGACCGGCCCCGCGCTGCCCGGACTCATCCGAGGGCGTCGTGGGCACCGCTGAGCCCAGGGCGTCGCGGAGTGCACGCAGCGGCCCCTGCGGGTCTGCGCCGGCTCACCCGAGGTCTCCTGCGGCGCCTCCGACGGCGCCCCTCACATGAGCCGACTGCCGAGCCGGCCCGCCTGGACGGCTCCTCAGGGACAGCCGACCGGCCGACGTCGAGCCATCACACGCCGCCAGCGCCGCAGTGGCGGGGTGGTACGCAGCCCGACGCGCCCGGCGACTCGTTCCCCGGCTCGTCCGCCGACGCCTGGGCGCAGGCTGTCGCGTCCCAGCAGACACTGCCGCAGGCCACGCCTCACACGGGTCCAGCCCAGCCAGCGATCCTGGGGGCCCGATGAACCACCGGGCCCAGGAGACTCAGCGACCGCGTCTTCGAGGACCCGACGCCCAGCCGCATCTCCCGCCGTCGGCGCGCCCAGGGCCTCAGGCCGACCCGTCCGTGCAGGCTGCGACCGCCGTTCCCAGCGCAGCCGTCTCGGCAACAACGGCAGCGGCAGTCCCGGCCTCAACAGTGTCGGCAACGGGCCCGGCCCCCTGACGGCCTCCACAGCCTCCTCCACGACCTCCGCAGTCTCCACGGCCTCGACGGCGTCGGCCGGCACCGAGGAGACCGAACCTGTCTTTGCGCCCATCTTCTCCGAGAACCTGACCAGGAACCGTGCGGCCGAGCCGGCTGTCCCGACTGCCCCGGCCGTGTCAGGTGCGCCGAACGCGCCGAGCACCCCCGCCTCGCTGGACCCGTCAGGCGCATCTTGGGCCGCTGAGCCGGCGCAGCCTGTATCGGGCCGGCCCGTGCCGGCACAGCCGAGGCACAACCGCACCCGTGCGAACCCGCCGACGACGCCCCCGACCGCCTCCGCGGTGCGGGCCACGGCAGTCGCCGCCCGGACGGTCACCGTGCCCGCGGGGCCCCAGCCGTCTCCCCAGTCAGCAGCAGCCCCCAGCGCCCCGGCCTCATCGGCACCAGTCGCCGGCGCGACCGGGGGCGATGGCTACGGGATCATCCCGCCCCAGGGCACGGCCCAGGCACCCTCACAGGCGCATCAGACACATCAGGCACACGGACAGGCCGGCGGCCCCTGTGCCGGGACCACTTCGGCCAGCCAGGCCTGCCCGCACCCCGGCAGGCCGAGCAGAGCTCCCGCCGTGGCGGCGGCCGGGGCCGTCCCGGCCAGCGCCGTCGGAGCCCACCGGGCGGTTGCCGTCCCGCGCGCACGGCCGCACCGGCGGGCCCGCCCAGGCTGGCCAACCCGGATGCCCAGGAGACCATCACCGTTCCCACGGGCCGCTCGGCGTCGACGGCGTCAGCGACGACCGTGCCAACGGCGTCGTCCTGGTCCTTCACTCCCCGTCCCTGCAGGACTCCGCCGAGCTCCCCGGGCACGCGGGCGCCCTGACCCGGCCACGTCCAGTCACCGGGTCCTTCTCCCCATCTCATCGCGGTTTCCCGCCCCGGCCTGCGTGGCAGAATCCAGGCCCAGGAGGCCGAGGGGCTTCCACGGAAGGAGACCGGCATGAGCATCTTCGCCTGGTGCGCGATCATCGGATGCGCCACCTCCTGGCCGGGATCCTTCTCGACGGCGTGCTCGACGCGTTCCTCCCAGATGGGATGGTGCCGGTCCTCGCTCTGCCGGTGGCGGTCTCGGCGCCATCGGCATGGCGATGACGGCGGTATCGGGACCGGCGGCGGCGCAGGTGCCGGCCGCCGTCGTGTGGGGGCGTTCCCTGCAGCACTGGCCCTCGCCTCCGGCGCGCTCACACGCGCCGGCTGTGGGAACCGTCTCAGGCGCTCCATGCCGCTGGACACGGCTCCGCCCACCGCCGCGGAGCTGGTCGGTGAGAAGGTGACCGTTCTGTGGTGGAAGGACGGCAGCGGCGAGGTTCGCGCCGTCACGCGCGGCAACCAGCTCACTCTGCCGGCGCGCTCCGAGGAGCCGCTGCGCTCGGGCCAGAGCGCCTGGTGCTCGACGCCGTCGACTCCACCCTCACCATCGCCCCTGGGGAGCAGATCGACGGCTGAACCCACCGGGTGTCGGTGACGGGCCACCGGGCACCGGCCTCCTCCCCTGCCCGCCATCCTCTTCCTCATTTTCCTCATTGTCCCCCTCTTCCTCCCATCTCCCCGCAAAGAAAGGAACACAGTATGGATGCCTCGCTCATCGGCGCGATCGTCATCATCGTCATCATCGCGCTGCTGGTAGTCGTCTACATGTTCAGCCGGATCGTCGTGGTCCCTCCAACCTCACCGGTCTCATCTCCGGATCGAACCGGGGCACGGTCAGATCATCCACCCCGGTGGGCGCGACTTCGTCCTGCCGGTCATCCAGTCCATCCAGTACCCGCCCTTCACCCAGACCACGATCGGCTTCAAGGTCACCGCCGAGGACGAGAACAAGATCCACGTCAACGTCGCCGCCGTCGCCGCCGTCAAGGGTCGGCGACCCGATGAGCAGGTGCGCGCCGCCGCTAAGCGCTCCCGGGCAAGCCCAACACGGACCAGGCCATCGCCGACTCCGCCCGTGAGGCGCTCATCGGCCCCTGCGCTCGATCATCGGCCACATGACGGTCACCGACCTCATCTCCGACCGTGACGCCCTCCAGCGCAACGTCTTCGACGACGCCAAGAGCATCATGGCCAATATGGGACTGGAGATCGACATGCTCCAGGTCTCCGAGATCACCGACGCCGGCGGCTACATCGAGTCCCCTGGTGTGCCCGAGCAGCAGCGCGTCGAGAAGGACGCCCGCATCGCGCGGGCCAACGCCGAGCGCGAGGCCCGCGACGCCGAGGTCACCCTCACGTCAGCAGATCGCCGAGCGCGAGCGCGATCTCGTCCCCTGCGTCAGGCCCAGCCCAGCTGCCGAGACGGACAAGGCCCAGGCCGACGCCGACTCCGCCGGCCCGATCGCCCGCGCCGCCAAGGAGCGCGAGATCGCCATCATCGGCCAGGAGGCCGCCGAGGCCAAGGCCTCCCTGACCGAGCGCGAGCTCGACTCCACGGTGCGCAAGCCCGCCGACGCCGCCCGCTACCAGCGCGAGCAGGAGGCTCAGGCCTCCAAGACCGAGGCGCTGCTGCTGCCGAGGCCGACGCCGAGCGCACTCCGGCTGGATGCCGAGGCCCAGGCTCAGGCCGCCGTGGCCTCGCGCGGGAGGCCGAGGCCAAGGCGACCGCCGCCCGGCCCGCGCCGAGGCAGACGCCATCGCCGCCCGCGGTCAGGCCGAGGCCGACACGATCCGCGCCGCCGGTGAGGCCGAGGCCAAGGCCATGAGCGACAAGGCCGACGCCCTGGCCAGGGCACGGCGAGGCCGCCACTCGTCGAATGCTGCTGGACAAGGCCCCCGAGATCGCCCGGCCCTGAGCGAGCCGCTGCGGCGAGCGTGCGCGACCCGTCGACTCATCTCCACCGAGGGCGCCTCGGCCCCTGCCCAAGGCCGTGGCCAGCAACGTCGAGCAGCTCGACGTCATCCTGCGCAGCCTGGTGGGCACAGGCCTGACCGACATGGTGGGAGGCCACCTGTCGGACTCCGGATCCCCGGAGGCGCACGAGGGTGGGGCCCCTGGTGGACGTCGTCGAGCACCAGGAGGGTTGGAGGCCGGCTGCTGCTCCACAGTCGTCCGGCTCGTCCGGCCTGTCGACTGAACGGGACATGTCACGCGTGAGGGGACAGAGTTCCTGCCCCCGACCGCGCGACATGTCCCCGTTGAGCGTGCGGCAGCGATCGCCTGGCAGACGACGTCGGCCGGAAACAACCGTGAACATTCGTGCGCCGGACCTGATGACGAGGGGCCCACTGGCTCCGGAAGAATCGCCAGTGACACCGGTTATCACTGACGATCAAAGGAGCGCACGCATGCAGCGAGAGGATCATCCTGGCCGACCTGGACTCAGCAGCTGCGGGAGGCGGTGGCGAGCACTCGACGGCGAGTGGCCGACCTTCACGCCGAGCTGCCCCGGTGGGGCTGGTGGTGGACCGCCGGCAACGTCTCCGAGCGGGTCGTCGTCGACCGCGGCGACGGCCCAGTCAAGACCGACCTGTTCATCATCAAGCCCTCCGGCGTCTCCCTACGACGAGCTGAGTGCGGAGACGATGGTGGTCTGCACGCTCGATGGGGAGAAGATCGACGACGGGACGCCGGCGTCGCTGAAGCCCTCCTCCGACACCGCCGCCCACGCCACGTCTACCGTCACCGCGACGACGTCGGCGGCGTGGTCCACACCCACTCCCCTACGCCACCGCATACGGGCGCGACGCGAGCCGATCCCTCGCGCTCTGACGATGATGGGCGACGAGTTCGGCGGCGATATCCTGATCGGGCCCCTTCGCCTCATCGGGGGACGACTCGATCGGGCCGCGGCATCGTGGAGACCCTGGAGGGTTCCAGGTCCCCGGCGGTCCTCATGGCCAACCATGGCCCCCTTCACCGTCGGCAGTGACGCGCGCGACGCCGTCAAGGCCGCCGTCATGTGTGAGGAGGTCGCCCGCACAATGAGAGCATCGCCGAGCAGCTCGGTGATGTGAAGCCGATCCCTCGCCGACATGGTGGACCGCCTCAACGACCGGTACCAGCACGTCTACGGTCAGCACTCAGCCGACGGCGCAAGGACGCGCCATGAGTGCGGGGTCCCGAACCAGATAGGTTCGGGACCCCGCACATCTGTTCATGCGTCCGTATCCGGAGGCAAAGGCTCAGATGTCCTCGAGGACCTCGCCCTTGGTCTCCCGGGCCAGCAGGTAGACGAACCCGCCCAGAACGAGCATGGCCGCGAAGAACATGAAGGCCGGGAAGACGGCAGCCAACGGGTGCGCCAGCTCCTTGAGGTTGTCCGAGCCGATCATCGCCCCCATGAGCAGCGGGCCGATGATCTTGGCGATCGCCCTGATGCCGTGAAGCCCAGGGCCCAGCCCCGTCCCCCGGGCGTCGTTGGGGAACTGCTCGCCGCCGAAGGCATTGAGGATCCTGAAGGCGCCGTCGCCGAAGGCCATGGTGATGCAGACACTCGAGAAGAAGATGATCCAGGAGGCCTCCCAGTGGGCGGAGAAGGCCACGATGACCGCGCCCGCCGCCCCGATGAGCCCGGAAGGAGAATCATCGTCCAGCGCCGCCCGCGATCCGGTCGGCGAGAGCCAGTGCCGAGGCCAGGCGCTCGAGGAGGTCCACCAGGAGACCCCCATGAAGAGCGTACCCACGGTCGTCGGCGTTGATGTCGTCGAAGCTGACCTCCAGGAGCGTCTGCCCCAGGACTCGCACGGTGAAGGAACCCAGGATGAAGCATGAAGGAGCCGATCGAGACGATGAGCAGAGGCCTGAGGTGCCTTCGAACACGCTCGGAGTAGGCGATGCGTTGCTCGGTCTCCACCGGCGGCAGGGCACCCACCGCGTCGGGGCTCAGCCCTCCAGGGCTCAGGCGATGGACTCGCGAGCCTCGCGCTCGCGGCCCTGGGGAGAGCAGGCAGCGGCGACCCGGGACGATCCGGATCCAGGCCAGCAGGAGGATCGGGATCGCGCCCAGCGCGATGAGGCCGCGCCAGTTGTCATGCATGGCGCGTTGTCCCAGGGACCCCAGTGAAGAGCCCTGCGGGATGAACACCGAGCCGAGCTCGCGCCAGCAGGCCGCGCTGCCTGGTGGGGACGAACTCCTGACGTAGCGGAATGGAGACGATGTTGAGGCCTCCGACGCCCACGCCGACCAGAACCCGCAGGAGGGCGAGCATCATCCACCATCCGGTGGGGTGAACACCGAGGCCAGGGTGAAGATGGTGAAGAGCAGGACGCACCAGAAGAAGGTGCGTCGTCGTCCCATCTGGTCGGCGGCCCGGCCCCACAGGACTGATCCGAGGACCGTCCCCAGCCCGGAGCAGGCCAGGATGACGTGCCGGTCCGAAGCTGCCCAGGCTCCACCTCCTTCTGAGCTGGACGACGGCGAAGCCGATGAGGAACATGTCGAAGAACTTTGAGACGTTGGCGACTGATCGCCAGCCCGATGATGCTTTCGCTGGTGACCCGTCAGGGGCCGGAGTCGATCTGTTCGAGGGCGCCCATGGCGGCAGCTCCCGGTGCCGCGCGCGTCCCGATGCGGTACTCATAGTGCGGTCCAATCCACTGGTGGAGCCGGCACGCAGCCGGTCAGCGGACGATGTCGGAGCCCTGCGCCTGGAGCAGCTCGGCGGGGCGCACGTGTGAGGTCTCCGTGGTGGGTCAAGGCCAGGATGCGACCTGGTGCCGATCTCGATGCCGCGGCTCACGTCGCCGTCGAGCCAGCCGTGCAGGTGCCGGCACATGAAGGAGTCCCCGCCCCGGGGCGGTCGATGACGGGACGGACTTGATCTCGTAGACGCGCTCGCCCTCGGAGGCGGTGGACAGGTAGGTCCCGGCGCGCCCGTCGGTGGACACGACGGTGGGGGCGCTGATCTCTCGCGCAGGTTGCGGCACACATCCACACCCTGGCCAGGGACGCCGAAGACGATACCGGCGTCGGTTCGCGAGCAGAACAGGATCGAGGCTCCCTGGCGATCGGTTCCAGGACGGCCCGGCCTGCTCGCCGTCCCACAGCAGGGGAGCGGAAGTTGACGTCGAGGGCGACGTCAACGCCACGGTCGCGAGCGGCGCGTCGGCGACGTAGCGCACCATCCGGGCGGTCCCGGGGGTCAGGCCGCGGTGATCCCGGTGAGAAAGACCAGGCGGGTGTCGAGCAGGGCGTCCCAGTCGAACCTCGGGACGATGCTGCGGAAGGGCGTGTACTCGCGGTCGTAGGTGACCTTGCCCGGCAGCGGAACTCGCCCGGCTCGAGGAAGTAGAGAGGCGACGCGACCGTCGGTCATGACGACGTGGCTCTGCGTCCACGCCGACGGCGGAGTACTCCAGCGCGATGCGGTCGGCCAGCTCGCCTCGGGGCAGCTTGCGGTCCAGGCGGTGGCGCGGCCGAGCTCGGACAGGAGCCCGGCGACGTTGGCCTCGGAGCCGGCGGCGGTCATTCGCAGGGACCGGGCGGTGGCCAGGCGGTCCCCGCGCTCGCAGGTCAGCGCTGGATCTGTCCCTCGCCAATGGTTGTCAGGTCGTACCTCATTGTCGATTCTCCTCTGCAGCGGCTGCGGTGCCGCTCGTGGTTCGGATGGTGGTTCGGGTGCGGTCGCGGTCCGGTGGTGGTGAGGCGGTCAGGAAGCTCGGAAACGCGCTGGAGGTCGGCGTTCCGGGGAAATCTCTACGGTGACACGACCAGCAGGCCTGCTGAGGCGGCCCGGTCCTCGATGAAGGCGCGAGCGAGGTGCAGCGGCTCAGGGAGTCCGGGGCGTCGTCGTTCCACATCTCGATCATGAGGCGCCCGCTCCAGTCCCGCGGTCAGGAGCGCGAAGCGAGCGGTCCCAGTCGACGATGCCGGTGCCCATCTCCACGCGGCGCGGCTCGCCGGGGCGCACATCCTTGGCGTGCATCGCCACCATGTGGCCTTCTCCGGCGGTGAGTTCGACGCCTGGGTCGAGACCCTGCTCGGCGATGTTGCCCAGGTCGGGGTAGAGCTGGAGGTAGGGCGAGTCGACGGCGTCGACGAACTCCATGGCCTTGGTCAGGGAGGTGACGTCGTCGCCGTCGACGTTCTCGATCCCCATGACGACGCCCAGGCGCGCGGCCAGCGGGATCGGCGTCGGCCAGGAGCTGGGCGACCAGCGCTCGGCGTCGGGGTTCGGGTCCCGTAGTAGCAGTAGTAGCCGGCGAGCTGGATGACCGGGACGCCCAGGTCGTGGCAGACCCGCAGGCCGCGGGCCATGACCTCGCGGGCACGCCGGCGCACGTCCGGGTCGGCCGATCCGGGCGCGATCCGGCGGTGCAGGGACAGGCAGATCCCGCCGATGGCGGTGCCGGCCGCCTCGGCGGCCCGACGCACGGTGCGGCACTGCCCGGTGTCCCAGCCCGAGGCGGGCCTCCCGTCTGGGGGACCTGTCGATGGACAGGTCGAGGAAGGAGAAGCCGGCTCGGGGCACCTGGTCGAGGAAGGTCCGCCAGGCCTCACCGTCCATTCGGCTCCCGGAGACCGCCAGCGGCCCGCTGCGCAGTGCCTTCGTAAAATGCCCAGGCTGATGCCGGCCTCGAGCCCGGCCCCGGCGCCGGCCCGTGCGGGAGTCCGATGCGGCGGCGGAGCCTTGGCCACACCTCCTCCAGGGTGGTGCGCAGCCCGGCGGCCGCTGCGGCGGGGTCCTCGGCGGCGACGATCGCCCGGCCGGCGATGACGATGCCGACGGCGCGCCCGGCGAAGGCGGGCAGGTCGGCGGGGCCCACACCACCGGTGATGGTGACCGTGAAGCCCATGGCGGCCAGCTCATCGACCCGGTCCATGTCCTCGCTCCTCCAGGACAGGTCGCCGGAGGCCTCCCGGTCGCGGGAGCGCTTGACGATGACGTGCTCGACGCCGGCCTGCCGCCAGGCGCGGGCCCGTTCGGCGTCGAACCACTCGTCTGCCAGCTCGACCTGGACCTCGCCGCCGTGCTCGCCGGCCACCTGGCAGACCTGTCGGATGGTGGACATGGAGGCGCCGGCCACGCAGGAGACGAGGTCGGCCCCGGCCTCGAAGGCCAGGTGGGCGATCTTGGAACCGGCCTCGGCGATGCGCACGTCGGCAAGGATCTGCTTGTCCGGGAAGAGGGCCCGGACGGCTCGCACGGCGTGGAAGCCCTCGCACAGGACGAGGATGGTGCCGCACCTCGCATGACGTCGACGTGGGGCGCCGCCTGCTGGAGGGGCCGAGCGCGCTGGGCAGGTCGAGCGTGTCCAGGCGATCTGGAGCCTGGGGGTTGCGGGTCGTGCTGGGGCGTCATGATGTCCCTCCTCTCGCCGCCAGCCTCGAAGAAGAAGGCATGGCGGCGTTGCCCACCAGGGAGGTCCTGGACGAGTGGGGTCGACGCCCTCGTCCTTGATGAGGCGCAGAAGACGGCCGGGTCGTAGTCGATGCCGGAGACCGACCCGTAGGCCTTCTGGTAGGGACGCCTTGCCCGAGTCGGTGCCCAGGAGGATCTCGCGTTGCCGCAGCCCTTCTGCCCCAGGGTCTTGATGAGGTCGACGCGGGCGTTGTCGGGCACGTACTTTCGATGCGGTTGGGCCGTCGAGCTCGACGTAGGCGCCGGTGGCGACGATTCGTTCGTGGACCCACGGTCCCAGTTGCGCTGAATGGCCGATGGCGATCTTCCGGGGCCACGCCCTGATCGATGAGGACGCGGGCCTGCTCGGGGCCGCAGGTACCGGCGGTGACGTGGGTGCTGATAGGTGCGCCGGTCTCTTTGGAGGCGATGGCCACGGCCCGGCCGGTCTTGACCTCCCAGTCGGTGATCCGCCCGTAGGCGGTGGCTCACTTGATGCAGCCGGCCTCTGATGTCGGTGCGCTTGACGAGGGGCCCATGTAGTCGCTCGCATCGACGCCCCGACGACGTCGGCGATGAGCACGGTCGACGATCTCGCGACCGTGTACTGGTTGACCCAGGACTGGCGCCACCCAGGTAGACCTTCTGCTGGTGGAAACCGGTGGCCTGATGACCCGTGCAGGTCCGGAACGCGGGTCGACGACGTCGCGCAGCATGAGCATCACCGCGCCCGGAAGAGGCCGGGCACATGCCGACGATGGTGGCGCTGGGGGCGTAGCGCTTAGAGGCCCTCGACGAAGAAGGTGGCCTCCTGACCGCCTTGTCCTCATCGATGAGGAGGTGGTCGGGGTCGATGGACTCCCCGGCGCCCACGCGGATGAGGTGGTCGGGCGTTGACGACCCGAGGCTCGCGGGTCGACGTCGCCGTGGATGGTGCGGACGATTCCCTACGGGTTCTTCCTCCTCCGGACGGTTTTCGGTCACGTGCTGGCGGGGCGCCGGCAGCGGCACAGCGCAGTACCACCGGCCCGCACACCGCCCGTATCCGTCACGCCGCGAAGAAGGGGACCAGCGTCGAAGACGAGTCGTGAACGGATGTTCAGATTGACGAGCGCAACCGACACTCCCTCCGAAGGAATCGTTGCCAGAACACGAGATCCGATAGTCACGTTTGATAACATGAACGCATGTGTGCACAGCTGACTCGGGAACGGGCCTCGCTGTTGCTGGAGGTGGCCCACCTCTACCGGGACGAGGGCCTCGATCAGGCGAGGATCGCCAGCAGGATGGGCTACTGCGCCCCACGGTCCGCGCATGCCTCCGAGGCCTCGCAGGCACGGCGTCGTCACCGTCACCGTGTCCCACCCCATTGAGCGGCCTATGGCCCTGGAGGAGCAGCTGGCGCAGGCCTCGGGCCTCGACTGGAGGCGCGGGTCGCCGAGGACCGCGCCGACGGCGTTAGCGGCCTCGGGCGCCGAGGTCGCCTGCGTGCGGCGACCTGCTCCTGGAGCGCTGCGGGTCCCCGGCGGCGTCATCGCTGTGTCCAACGGCCGGGCCGTGGGCGCCGTCGTTCATCACCTACCCGAGCGCGTCTGGCCCGAATCAACGGCGGTGGCGATGCTGGCTCGGCCGGGGAGTCCTTCCATCTCGAGGACGGCCCGGACATCTGCCGCAACCTGGCCCCGCGATCTGGGCGGTCACCACCGCTCGCTGCCGGTCCCCTCGTCCCTCGACTCCCTGAAGAACGCCTCGCGCGGTGCGCAGCGAGGAGCAGGTAGCCACCACGCTGGAGCTCGCCGCCCGCTGCGACGTGGCGCTCACCGGCATCGGCGCCGTCGGGGAGACGACGAGCAGTCCGCTGCTGCGCCGCCGGATGACCCCGGCCGTCATGCGCGAGTGCCGCCGCAGCTACGTCGTCGCCCATGTCTGCGGGCACCATCCGGACGCCGAGGGCAACCACGTGCGCACGGCCCTGCGCGACCGCACCCCGTGCCTGGATCCCTCCCGACCCAGCGATATCCCCGGTCATCGGTGTGTCGCGGGCAGGGACAAGGTCGATGCCGTGCGCGCGACCCTGCGTGGCGACTACCTGTCCGCACTCGTCACCGACGAGAGCACTGCCCGCTCCCTCCTGGAGAGCGTCTGAACCCGCCGGGGAGAGAACAGTCCGGGCGGCGTATCCGAGTTGATCTGAACACGCGTTCATCTGCGTACTTGCCCGCCCCCGCGGAAGCGGGAAGGATCAGTCCCGATGCCCGGCCGCAGGAACGCCAGCACGGCGCTCGCGGCCGCGGGCGATATGCACCCTCATGCACAAGGAGTCCTCAGTTATGAGTGCTGAGCCGCTGCTCACCGACCTCGACCGTCGGGCTGTCGCTGTGTCGAAGGCCCTGGCCGCCGACGCCGTGGAGAAGGCCGGGTCGGCCACCCTGGCACGCCGATCTCCCTGGCGGGTGGCGGCTGCTCTACCAGCGCGAGATGGTCCACGACCCGCTCGACCCGGGCTGGCTGGGGCGTGACAGGTTCGTCCCGTCCATCGGGCACGCCTCACTGGTGCAGTACATCCAGCTGTTCCTGGCCGGATACGACATCGACCTGGAGGGATTCACGGCCTTCCGCTCACCGTCGGGCCTGCCTGGCCACCCCGAGTTCGGTGAGGTGGCTGGCGTGGAGACGACCACCGGACCACTGGGGGCGGGCTTCGCCAACGCGGTGGGCCTGGCGATGGCGGCGCGCCGCGAGCACGGTCTGCTCGGACGCCGGCACCCCCGGGCGAGTCGGTCTCGACCACTCTGTCCACACGATCCTCGGGGACGGCTGCATGCAGGAGGGAGTGAGCTCGGAGGCCGCGTCCCTGGCCGGTACCCAGCAGCTGGGCAACCTCATCGCCATCTACGACGACAACGACATCTCCATCGAGGGCAACACGGACATCGCCTTCACCGAGGACGTCCGGCCCGTTTCGAGGCTCTACGGGTGGCAGGTGCTCGACGTCGACTGGCGCACCGGGCCTGAGGGCTACGCGGAGGGACCTCCAGGCGCTGCACGAGGCGATCGTCGCGGCCTCGCGCCGAGACCGAGCGTCCGTCGTCGATCCGTCTGCACACCATCATCGCCTGGCCGTCCCCTGACCAAGCAGGGCCAGGAGTCCTCCCACGGCTCCAAGCTCGGGGGTGAGGAGACGCTGACCCAAGCGGGCCCTGGGTCTGGACCCCGAGCAGACCTTCATCCTGCCCGACGACGTCGTCGCCCATGCTCGGAAGCGGGCCGCCGAGAATACCTGGGGCCGCCCGAGCGGTCTGGGACGAGCGCCTCGCGGCCCTGGCAGCAGGCCAACCCTCGAGGGCTCCGCGCTGCCGGAGCGCCTCAGGCCCACCGCCCGCCCGAGGGCTCCAGGCGGCCCCTGCCGACGTGGGAGACCGGCCAGTCCCTGGCGACCCGTGCGGCGTCGGGGAAGGTCCCGGCCGCGCTGGCTGGAGTGCCCGAGCTGGGGGCGGTCGTCGGACCCGGCCGGCTCGAACAACACGACCATGGCGTCGGGCAGCCTCCCTTCCCGCCCACATCCCTGGCGCAGGCCGAGGGCGACGGGCCCTTCGGTCGCACCATCCACTTCGGTGTGCGTGAGCACGCCATGGGCTCGGTCCTCAACGGCATTGCCCTGGACGGGCTCACCCGGCCCTGCGCGGTGGCACCTTCATGGTGTTCTCCGACCACATGCGCCTGGCCGTGGCGCCTGGCGGCGCTCGGCGGGGGTCGGCTCGATTTTCGTGTGGGTCCCTACGACTCGATCGGCGGGGCGAGGACGGCCCCACCCACCAGCCGATCGAGCACCTGGCGGGACGCTGCGCGCCATCCCGGGCCTGGGCCGTGGGCGCCCCGGACGCCAACGGGACCGCCGCCGCCTGGGCTGAGATCCTGGCCCGCCACGGCGAGCCGGCCGGCATCGTCCCTCTCGCGCCAGAACTCACTGTCAACGCCTCCGCCCAGGCCAGCGGCTGAGGGCGTGAGGCGGGCGCCTACGTCCCGGCCGAGGCCACCGACGCCGGCGGCGGGCAGGTCAGCCCCCGAGGTGGTCCTCAGGCCACCGGATCCGAGAGGTCGGTGGCCGTGGCTGCCCGTGACATTCTCCAGGGGCAGGGCACGCCCACCCGGGTGGTCTCCGCGCCCCTGCCTGGAGTGGTTCGCCCAGCAGGGCGACGCCTACCGGTCTGAGGTGCTGCCGGCCGGCGCTGCCAAGGTCTCCATCGAGGCCGGCATCGCCATGGGCTGGCGCGAGATTGTCGGCGACGCCGGCGAGATCGTCTCCCTGACCACTACGGCGCCTCGGCTGCCGGTACCGTCCTGTCTCGAGGAGTACGGCTTCACCGGTCAGAACGTGGCCGAGCGCGCCTGCCTGGCCCTGGCCTCGCACCCGCGGCTGACGGATCACCCCTCACCACCGAGCCGGGCTCCTCCTGCCCAGCCCCAGATCCTCTGGGAAAGCACCGTGATAGGAGCCCGGCTCGATGTGCGAGAAATATATGTCACGGGGATACCGCTCCCCATGTCGAGCAGGTGACGTGCCGGCTGATTTTAGGCACGCTAGGTCCGGTCGCGCCGTCGGCGCACTGCGGTACCAGTCCCCGAACACAGAAAAGGCCGTCTCTCATGAGCGCACAGCTACCCGCCCAGAACACCCCCCAGATCCCTGACAGCAACGACTCCGGCGAGGAGCAGCCTCTGCGCACGCGCTACTACTACCTCATCATGACCGTCATGGTCGTGATCGGCGTCGTCATCGATATCGCGATCTACATCGGGATCATCACGAACGCCGAGGGGACGGTGCGCATCCCCTACCTGGTCTTCATTCTTCCCGTTGTCGGCGCTCTGGCGATCGGGCGGTTCGCCGACGCGGCCCTGGCCAAGAAGTCTCCCCACCTGGTGCCCGGGCCACGTGGCCCCCAGTACCAGCCCTATCCGGGTGCGACCCCGCACTAGCAGGGCTACGGCCAGCTCCCGGTCGGCCAGCTGGCCGCCCAGCCGGTGGCACCGCAGAGCACCGGCTACGGCCAGATGTCCGGTCAGCAGACGGCTCCCGGCGCACCGCAGCAGGCCCCGTACGGCCAGCCGCAGCAGCCCTACGGTCAGGGAGCGCAGCCGGGGGCAGACCGGCCCGGTCGGCTACTGAGCCGCGGCAGGCGCCGAGTAGATGCCCTGATTAGATGTCGGTGGGGCCCGATACGCCCGTCTCATGCCCGCACCGAAGAGTCTCAAGGCCCCCAAGGTCTCCTACCGCTGCACCGAGTGCGGCTGGTCCAGTCCCAAGTGGATGGGCCAGTGCCGGGAGTGCCGGGAGTGGGGAACCTGGAGGAGGTTCAGTCCGCCGGCGCCCCGGGTGGGGGCGCCGGCGGAGCGTCCTGGCCACCGCCGGCGCTGTGCACTCGGCGGTGGCCGCCCGTCCCATCGAGGAGGTCAGCGCCACCGAGGCCAGGGCCCACCCCACCGGCGTGGGTGAGCTGGACCGGGTCCTGGGTGGTGGGATCGTGCCGGGCGCCGTCGTGCTGCTCGCCGGTGAGCCCGGCGTCGGCAAGTCCACGCTGTTGCTCGACGTCGCCGCGAAGGCCGCTGCAGTGGCGCGCGAGCGCGGGGACGGGCCGGTCCTCTACGTCACCGGCGAGGAGTCGGCCTCACAGGTGCGGCTGCGGGCCGAGCGCATCGACGCCCTGGACCCCGGGCTGCTCCTGGCCGCGGAGACCGAGCTCGGGGCCCTGCTGGGGCACGTGGAGGGGGCAGAGCCGTCCCTGCTGGTGGTGGACTCGGTCCAGACCATCGCCTCGGCACAGGTCGAGGGCAGCGCCGGGGCGTCACCCAGGTCCGGGCCGTGGCCGGCGCACTCATCGCTGTGGCCAAGGAACGCAATATCCCGGTACTGCTCGTGGGGCACGTGACTAAGGACGGCGGGATCGCCGGCCCCCGGGTCCTGGAGCACCTGCTGGACGTCGTCACCCAGTTCTGAGGGAGACCGCCACGCCCGCCTGCAGACTCGCTGCGGGCCGTCAAGAACCGTTACGGCCCAACCGACGAGGTCGGCTGCTTCGACCCGGGGAGAGCGGGGCATCGTGCTGGCGGACCCCTCGGGGCCGTTCCTGTCCGCCGCCCGCCCGAGGTGCCGGGCACCTGCGCCACCGTCACCCTGGAGGGGCCGCCCCATGCCGGTGGAGATCCAGGCGCTCGTGGCATCCACGAATGCCGGCTCGCCGCGGCGCACCACCTCCGCGGTTGACCACTCGCGCACGGCCATGGCCCTGGCGGTGCTCAGCGCCCGGTTGCGGGTGGACACCTCCAGCACGGACGTCTACGTCTCCACCGTGGGCGGGGCCCGCGCCGTCGAGCCGGCCACGGACCTGGCCGTGGCCATCTCCGTGGTCTCGGCCGCACGCACCTGCCCACGCCCGCCGGGCTTGTGGCCTTCGGAGAGGTGGGGCTCACCGGTGAGGTGCGTGCCACCGTTGGCATCCAACGGCGGCTGGCGGAGGCATCACGGCTCGGCTTCGACCGGGCGATCGTGCCACTGGCCGGCTCCGCCGAGCTGCGCGAGATCGCCGGGATGCAGGTCCTGCCGGTCGCTCACGTGGGTGAGGCCATGGGGGCGGCGCTGCCGCGCGGCTGAGACCGTGGAAAGGGCCGGGGCGGAAAGCCGCCCATGATGATGGTGGGAGCGGTGAGCGTTGACGTCATCGACACACGTTGACAGTGCTGACGCCATGGTCCCTACGGCGGCGGTCAATCTCGCCCACCTGCGCAGACACGCGCTCCCAACAGACCAAGCGGTCCAGTGTGGGAAGGCCCTCTCCGAGAGGTGACCCGCCTGCCGATACCATGGGGCCGTGAGCACCGGTGCGTGCGCGCTCAACCATATGGCGCCGGGCCAGACGGTCTGGAGCGAGCAGCCCCACCCCGGCGAACACGGACAGTGCGCGTCCCTCCTCAGGACACCGCAAGATCAGGAGAGATGATGATCGAGGCCGCTGGCCAGCTGCACGAGACGCTTGCGCTCGTCGCTCCCGGCACCGTCCTGCGTGACGGCCTGGAGCGGATCCTGCGCGGTCGTACCGGCGCGATCATCGTGCTGGGCTTCGACCCGGTGGTCGAGGCCATCTCCTCGGGCGGCTTCCACCTGGACGTCGAGCTCTCCGCGGCCAGGCTGCGCGAGCTGGCCAAGATGGACGGCGGCGTCGTCGTGGACATGGACACCGCCCGGATCCGGCGCGCCAACGTCCAGCTCCTGCCCAACGCCTCCATCCAGACCTCGGAGACGGGTATGCGTCACCGCACCGCCGAGCGCGTGGCCCGCCAGACCGGCTACCCGGTCATCTCCGTGAGCCAGTCGATGCGGATCATCTCCCTGTACGTGGATGGCAAGCGCCACGTCCTGGAGCCCAGCGAGTCGATCCTGGCCAGCGCCAACCAGGCCCTGTCCGCCCTCGAACGTTACAAGGCCCGCCTCGACCAGACCTCCGCCGGCCTGGACCCCCTGGAGATCGAGGACCTCGTCACCGTCCGAGACGTCACCTCAGTGCTCCAGCTCATGGAGATGGTCCGGCGCATCTCCGCCGACATCGACTCCTACGTGCTTGAGCTCGGCACCGACGGGCGCCTCCTGGCCCTCCAGGTCGAGGAGCTCACCCGGGGCCTGCTCGCCGAGCACGGCTTCCTCGGAGGACTACCTGCCCGAGGGACTGGACACCGCCACCGTGGACGCGCGTCTGAAGCGGTGGGCTCCCCCGCACTCCTGACCTGGCGATGGTGGCGCGCTCCATGGGCCTGGGCGGCATCGACGGCCAGGACCTGGACGCCCAGGTCTCCCCGCGCGGTCTGCGGATCCCGTCCAAGATCCCTCGTCTGCCCGTGGTGACGGCGCGCGCCGTCGTCGAGCAGTGGGGATCCCTGCAGGGGGTTCTGGGCGCCACCATCGAGGAGCTCGAGGCGGTCGAGGGCGTGGGCGCCCAGCGGGCCCGGACCCTACGAGACGGGTTGTCGCGGCTGGCGGAGATCTCCGTCGTCGAGCGCTACTCCTGAGCCCACCGGCACCGTCCCCCGTCGAACGGCCCTGGCGCCTCCTTGGGCCGGTCCACGTCAGCCGACGACGAAGACCCTGGTCCTCGGTCAGGGTCCTGCCTCCCATGACGAAGTGGAAGCGATAGGTTCCCGCCCGGCAGCGCTCCCGGGGCGGTTTGCGTCTGGCCGGCCGAGGCACTCCCGCTGAGGAGCCGCCGGTCGCACTCGGATCGGCTGATACCCTGGTCGGAGGCCTGCGCGCTCGCGCTCACCGCTCGGTGTGGAGGATACCGAGGCGCTGGCCGGTGAGACCGGTGCGCCGGTGGCGACAGCGCAGTCGGAGGTGGCCGCGTTCCCGTTCCAGGTCACGCTGACCTCCGCGGTCTGCCCCGGAGGCAGGAGAAGGGCGCGCTCGGCCTGACCCACCGGGCAGGTGAGGGAGTCCCACACCTGCTGAGTGCCCGAGGAAACCCGTACCCCCACGGCCTGGCTGCCGGCGTCGAGCAGGCAGGGCGCCGAGCCGTTGTTGACCAGGGAGATGGAGAAGGTCGCCCCGGCCCCCACACCCACGGACTCCGGGGCGTTGACGGTATTCGACAGGGACGCGGGATCGCATGCCCCCGGCGTGGGGTAGACGGTGTGCACCTGGGCAGCGGCACGTTCCTCGTCCTGGGTGCGGATGGTGCCGCGCACCCAGAAGTATCCGACGATGATGGCCACCACGACCAGTAGGAGGAACAGCAGCGCACCGCCGAGGACCAGCGTGCGACGCAAGCCGTAGCGGGGCTGGGGCGGGATCGGCTTGCGCAGCCTTCCGCTGCGGGGCTGATCCGGGCCGTCAGGATCGAGCTCGGGGGCGCTGAGCCGCCCGCCGCCGATGTGGGCCCACTGGGCGCCCTGCCCCAGCCATGACGACGATGACCGAGCGGCCGGCCTGCGTCGAGCTCGTCCAGCCGAGCGAGCGGTCCTGGGGCGGCCTGCCGCGAGCGCGCGGCTGAGGGGCTCTGGGCGCCCTGGGCGTTCTGGAAGCGCTGACTCCTACCGGGCTGTCCTGTGCGCGCCTCTCGGGCCTTGCCGTCCCGAGAGGGCTTCCCCGATCCTCCACCGGAAGGCCGGGCCCGATCGCCCCGAGTGCAGGGGTGTCCGGTCAGCTTGGCGCCGGAGGCGCGGCCCCCTCGCCCTTGCCCTGGGAACCGGCATTCCTGGCCTGGGGGACTTGGCCGCGCCGCCACGGGATGAAGAGGCATGACCGGTGCCGGAACGACCCTTGGGCCCACCGCCGCCCCTGCCGGTGGGGCCGGGACTGGGATCCCGAGGACGAGCGGCCGGAGGAGCCCGCGCCGCGACGGGCCGAGCCTCGTCGTCCTGCGCTTTCCCCATGACTGCGTCCGCGTCCTTTGGCCATGGCACGACTTTACCGGCGGAGCGCCCCCATAGCCGTGAGCGCCCCGCCCCGGGCGGGGCAGCGATCCACAGACCTTTGTCGAGGTCCGCACACGCGACACGCCCTGCACCCATCACCCGCCCCGCTCACCACCGTCGGGCCGGGCACGTTTGCCTGCCGAGACCGACAGAATTTCTGTCGGGGTAGGCGAGAAGTGCCCGGCTCGGTGATGAAGGACCCAGCTAGGGAAGCCGGTAGGTGGCACCATCATCGTCGGTGGCGATGAGCCCATCGAGTCAGGAGGGTGGTCAGGCGCGCCCGGGCTGATCGGGGTCAGGGGCACCACCGGTACCGCTCAGCCCCGCTCGGGCGGCGCAGGCCTTCAGCCTCCGGGCCTCCACGGGCCGTCCGTCGGCGACCTCGCAGGCGGGCCATGATCAGGCCACGGGCCTGGCGGTCAGTGCCGTGCCAGGCCTGGGTACGGCGTCGGCCCGCATGAACGTCCGCCGGCCGACCGGCTGCGAGGCCAGGCACAGCTCACCTCCCACGGGCAGACGCCGCAGTCCGGTTCGCGGGCGGTGCACACCAGGGCGCCGAGCTCATGACGGCCACCGACCAGTGGGCGGCGGTGGAGTCGTCGTCGGGCAGCAGGTGCAGCGCCCGCTCGCGCTCGGCCCGATTGAGGCTGGGTGCGGGCAGGGCCTGGCCGGCGACGGCGCGCGCCAGGACCCGACGGACGTTCGTGTCCAGCACGAGGGCACGGCGGCCGTGGGCGAAGGCGAGGACCGCACCGGCCGTGTACTCCCCACACCGGGCAGGGGCCAGGAGGGCATCGGGGTCGTCGGGCAGGACGCCGTCGTGCTGCTCGACGACGCTGCGGGCGCACCTCGATGAGCCGCAGGGGCGCGCGGGTAGCCCAGACGCCCCCAGACCCGCAGCACCTCGGCGGTGGGGGCCCGGGCGAGCTCGGTGGGCCCGGGCCAGCGCCGCATCCACTCCCGCCAGGCGGGGACGACGCGGGCGACCGGGGTCTGCTGGCTCATGACCTCCGAGACGAGGACCTCCCACGGCGTCGTGCCGGGGCGACGCCATGGCAGGGTCACGGGCGTGGGCGTCGTACCAGGCAAGGACCGTCTGCACCGAGGGTCATCCGAGTCAGAGGGTGTCTCGGCATGCGCGTGTTGAGGGGTTGATCGGACGGGCACGGTGCCCACCGTAGCGGCAGCCGCCTGGACGAGCCCGATCACCCCGCCGTCAGCCGCCGAGCCGCAGCCGCCGGAGCACGTGGTCGTACCGTAGACCTCGAGTTCGTAGAGTCTGGGGTACGAAGTCGAGCCCTACCCTGCGACCGCACGGGACCTCGACGGATCGCGGACCTCCACCTCGAGAGCGCCCCATCTGCTCAAGGACGACTCAGGTCCTGACGGCGCTCCTGCCTCTCCCGGAGTCCCTGCTGAACGCCGAGAATGCCGCTGAGCTCGATGTACTCCCCGTCTCCTGGGTGTATCCACGGGCCACGGCCCAGGCCCAGATGCGGTCCAGCTCAGTAGCTCCCTTGCGCTCCAGCGCCTCTCCGCTGATACCGGACCATGTCAGCCCGGTCAGGGCAACGGCCTTGCCGTCGGTGTCGACGACGTGCGCCTCTGCATGACGAATCCGAGGCCTGCCAGCAGCAGCACTCATGGCCGCCGGCGCACCGGAGACCTTTGACGAACAGGCCCGTGCGCGACCGGGGCCAGGGGATGTCACGGCCTCTGCCACTGACCCCCACGTGGATGCCGGTGGCGTCGAGCACCGTGCGCACCGACATGAGGAACAGAATGCCGAGCAGCAGGGACAGCCCGATGAGCAGCAGGATGAAGAACGCGCCGATCGTGCCCTCGTCTCCGAGATAAATGAGGTTCCAGACCGCTCCGGCCAGGCACACCAGCGCGAAGCCGCCGCCCACGAGAAACTGGATGCGGTCGGCGGTCGTCGCCGTAGGCTTGAGCACCAGTCGGTCCTGCTGGACAGGGATCGGGCCGAGCCGGAAGGGCTGGTAACCGGCCTGCGGGGCCGACGACGGCTGCGAACCACCCGGAGCACCGTAACCCGACGGACCATAGCCCGGTCGGCCGGTTCCGCCCTGGCCATACTGGATCGGTTGGGCGGGCTGACCGTAGTTCTGCTGGCTGCAGCCGCCCTGACTCGTCCGACCGTACTGGTTCTGCTGAGCCGGATAGCCGTACCGGGCTGGTTGACCGTACCGGACGGACCGACCGGGCTGGACTGGCTCGACCGTAGGGATCGTTGACCGACGGCTGACTCATGATCGTTGTCCTCAGGGGTTCTTCGGATTCATGGAATCTGACGGCCTCATCAGGCTACCGCCCTCGGTCCTGAGGCAGCCTCAGGCAGAACTTCGCCATCCGCCCGGCCCGAACTCGACTGCTCTCGATACTAC
>BNJV01001406.1_pt1 | contig 29989 bp, 34 predicted proteins | sample 8540591 | NCBI WGS metagenome assembly BNJV01 (sample SAMD00202457, study PRJDB9452) | human saliva metagenome | host: Homo sapiens | reverse complement strand
TGAATGAAATATTGGTCTCCATCTACTCAATTGGTACATTATTTTATCAATATCTAAAATTAGTCCCACACCACATACCTCATTCAATACAATTTAACTACTTATACTAATTATATTATATTTATATATGATTATATTGTAAAAGCCCTTCGCAAAAGCAAAGGGCTAAAATCAATTAATTTATATCTTAACTTATCTTTATAGATTATGTTATTAAAATACTGTTTTGATTTTTAAAGATTTCCCTCAACAACTATAACAGATGTATGTTGAAGTGCTTCCTTTATCCAAGTAATAAATGTGTTTAAAAAAACTCTTGCTCATCTTTACTAGAGTTTATAAGATCAACTTCAATATTATGAATTATTTTAATCCAGTAATCTTTCTTAATCCAATTATCAAAGCATACATCAAAGCTATCTCTTTCAGTATTATCTGATGCATCTATAATAGGATATACTTTATTAAAAATAAGAAACTAAGATATCAAAAATCTGGACTATAAACCCGTAATGGCTTTCTATAACAGTGCCAATTCTTCCAACTTGGTGAGGAATTAGAGGTATCAGTAACTTTTAGAGGATTAAAAATCTAAGCGTATATGCTCACCTAACGGTGCATTAAGCCTTAACTCCATATACTCTTGTTTTTTTATAATCCATAGGTTTTAGCCAGACCATATATAATTCACTCCAAAAATGAAAACAAGAAATTATAATAAAAGATCGATCGTTACCTTGCTCCTAGTGAGTAAAGCTTCTTATTAAACAGTTCAGCATTTCTAATTACATAAGTATTAATTAGAAAAACATTTATAACTTATACTTCTTATAATTCTTAGATTTATAAAACGAGAAATATACAATACTTATAAACGCAGTATAAAAATACAATCCATAATTAATTCTGATGTTTTTGTACCATTCAATAATCGCTTCTCTATCATTCTCAAAGAATTGAGTTGATATATAAATTTCTACTCCATTGAAATTTAGCGATTGGCTCCTATATCGTTTACGTGTTGAATTCCCCTATATTATCATTAATATTATTCGCTATAGCGAGGATAGTCCGTTAATGAAAATAAACTCTTTGTATATTCCTTTGTTTTTAATTTTTTTCAATTTCATCAGATGAAATCTTAGACAAGGCAATCAAATTTTTCAACTAAATTATAAAATAATTTTTGCAACAGGAATATTACCTTCTCCCCACGAAGCTTCATCATTAAGATCAAATCCCCCTTCTGATAATTCAAAGCTAAATTTATCTATATCAATCCCCATCTCAAGTAATAGAAACTTTATAAAAGATAATACTCTATTACTTGAAAGATTAACTTCAAAAATATATGCCACTGTTTTTCAATCTCTTTAGGCTTTCGTAGCTTTCTATTATCATTTGAAATATAGACTCTCGTAGCATTTGGAATTGAGTAGTTCTGTTTTTGCTAAATCTATAAATAAAAACAGTATCCAAATCATAAGCAATACCAATAAATTTTGTTAACAAATCAACCCAATTATTAACTTTAATAAACTCTCCATCAAAAGAAAATGCAATAGGTTTGGTATTCGAGAAATCAGTATCACTATTTAGGTCAAATCCTAATTCATTTTTTTATATTTTTGTTAGAGTGTATCTCTACGTATTTGAACTCTTCAAGTAAAATATCAATAAGGTTATTAGCACGATTAAGAATTGAGGATTTATTCCATCGATCCACAGATAATACATCTTTATTTAGAATATTTGCCTTAGAGTTATCTTTAATAATTTTTTTCTTATCATTAAATGCCTTTGTTCCTAATTCACTATTATGACCAGTAATAGTTAAATTACCAAGAGTATGTAAGTATAAATCATATACACTATCATAATCTTCACCCAACTCTTTTTCTCCATACTGCTGCATTTTTCCTTTTTGGGGTAAAATATGTTCAATTGTAAGATTAGTAACGTCAATATGCTCTTTTAGTCGAATTTTCAATTACAGAAAGTATATATTTACATATATTTTTCTTATATAATGGTTTTGATATCAATGCTTCACGAAACTCTTTATCTGTCGGCATCCGGTCATTTGCCCTCAAATCATTTAAGAAAAATAACAAACCGCTCATAATAATTGTTATAGTTTCCATCAATTACGCGATCATACATTGACTTCATAAACTTTGATAGATTTTTATTAATCTCACAGGCAGTAATTCTAACCAAAATAAGTTAATAAGTAGTTAAGAACCTTACTTAAAGTCTCTTCATTAATTCTTTTTGTCCTCATAATCATTAAAAATTTTTAAATAATAAAGGTAGGACAGTAGTTTGCTTTTATTGTATTAAACGCTGATAAATATTTTGTAAGCTCAGCACTATAACATTTATTCTCACCAATAAAAAGCACCGTAATATTTAGATGTTCTCTTTAAACTTTTTCAGAATATCCTCACATGTAAAGTTGTTCTCAATACAATGCTTCTTAAACAAATGATAAGCATTTTTTTCATTTACTGATTTTTGATATTTGTGAATTTAGGTAATTAATAACAAAGTCACCTAAATTTTTGTATCCTACATTTTTCTCAATCTCAAGCCAATATTCTTCATACAAATGTTCTTGATTAATATTATCCATTAATAAGTAGTTTCTAACCAAATCAGCTAAGCTTAAATCCAAACCTGTTGAATTAATAGATTCAAATATCTTCTGTGGCTCATCCCCCAGAGATTTATCAAGTATAATTTCTACAACTTCTAGTTTCTTGATACCATTTAATATATCGTTAATTTCTAAACCCAATTTTAAATTTTCATCAATTAATTTTTTTAAAAGTAATATAATTCTTATAGACATTGGAACTTCTATCCATTACTTCGATTCTATCTTTAATCATGTACATAAGTCGCTCATTATCAGTTTTTTACTGGCTTCAGCTTGATTTTTATACATTTCATCACAATGTCTATTAAACATTACCTCCTCTATTTCACGCTCTATATGAAAGGAAATCCCTTTTTGAAGCGTTATATAAAAGCTTTTAATAAGATATATATTGTAGTAATCCTTTGTTGCCCATCAATAATTAAAAACTTCACTTAAACCACTACCACCATTCACATCATCAATATAAACAACCGTTCCAATAAAAATGTTGACAATTCTTATTATTAGCTTCTAAAAATATCCAAAAAAACAACTTCTCACATTGAATATTAGTCCAGTCATAATTTCTTTGATAAACTGGAACTCTAAAAACCCTTTTTATTCTTTTTCAAGAACATCTGAGAATAACCACATTCTATTTGCTTTCATTACCCCATCCCCTTTAGGCCTAATAGTCTAATTTAATTAATAATTTATTACCTTACATTTACTTCATTTTATTCTATTATCTAAATATCTTAATTAAATTATATTTCTAACTTACTAAGATCTAATTTCTTATTACTTAAAAAGCATTTATATACAACATGAGAAGGCAACATAATAAGTTGAATTTTTTTCTAAGCCTAGATTATCTAGCATCTCTAAATAGACTTCACCAATATTCATAAACTGATCGGTTTCTGTTGGAAACAAAAAAACAATTTTTTTACAATACTAATATTTTGTTTCTCTAAAAAAATCTTTATAAGCTAATTGATATAAGTATTGCTTGGATATTGATTCTACACCCAGTTGCCCAGATAAAGTTTTTTTCATTCAAACATAAATTATAATATTTAGCATCAAAAATTAAAAAAATTGTAACTCTCCATTACTATTAACATTAAGATTGATTAAGTCAGGAGTAAATGTTTTTCAGCTTCATGAAGTTTACCAGTGTTTCTAACTGCCCATTTAGGTCTTTCTATAAGATTTATTAATGATGTTTTTGAATAATCAATATAATCGTCAGATAAAGCCATATAATAAAGGAAGTTCATCTAAATTTGTTTCTAAATGATTATCTATAACGATAGCACAAACTTTTTCCCATATAACATGAAAACTACTAGTACCATATAAACTAAAGTCACTACGATTAGATTTACCTCCACCATTAGCAACAAATGAATAAAAAGACTTTAATAGAAGTTGTTTCCTAGTATTAAATTGAATACTAATTTCCTTTTTGTATTTGTCCTAATATATATTCGGTTTCTCCAAAAATCATCCAAACCTTCATCACTTAAATTAACAGCTAAAAGATCAAATAATTCTAGTAATCCACATGCTTCCAAATATTTAGAGCAAATAGTTAATATTGTCTCATGTAACCTTTTAAAGTAATCATACTCATTGTTAATCTTTTTTTCGTGAATAAGTCTGTATAATATGGTCTATTTTGATTTATCAATGCATAGGTTTCATTAATAGTCTTATCCCAGTTTATTTCACCATTACCATTTACCTCTATTGTATTACTTATATTGCTATATATTCCATTATCATAATAATCATTTAGAAAATATAACATAGCATCAATTTTATTAGAAGCGCTAGCATCTAATAAATTATTTTGAAATTTTTATAATTTGCTCATTCTTATTGAATTTTTCTATAACTTTCAAAATAAGCTTTTAACTCTTTAATTGGATTATCATCATTAAAAAAATATTTAGGATAACATTTTTATAACTAAGCCTGATACAATAACTACTCCTACATAGGTAAATACATAGAGATATTCATTATTATCACTTAAGACTTCAATATTCTCAATTTCATCATCTAATAACTCAAAGGATTGTTTTTTTGTCTTATACTATTTTTTTACGGTTTTAACAATATTATATAACTTTAATTTTTTTGAGTAGTATTTTTATTTCTTGCTCACTTAAATCAAAAATCTTGACTAAATCAAATAGACTATACCGTTTCTGCTCTCTAATTAATATAGACTTTATAGGTTTTTGTAGACATAACTAATTACCTTGATTTTTTTATCAGCGACTATTCCAAGCTCTACAGTATTTTTTTAGATGATAAATTAAAAAGGATTTTCTGTAATACTAATTATTGATTTTTTTGCAACTTCTTCAGAAAAATATCAAAACTCCTTTTTGATCGAAACTCTGTACAGATCTCTGAAAAATAAATTATAGTTCGTACATCCAGGGAATAGAATAGCTCGTCTATGTTTTGTTTGCATCATCAAATAAGTACATAATTACTTTGTTCTTAAAAAGTATCAATAAATTTTTCGGAATCATCTAAATTATCTTTTTGAAATAAAAATAAGGACCAATAAGTTTATCTTCATTAACTTTAACTTCTTTTATCAACACTTCATTTATAGCTCTTCTTAAATTATTCCAGTTAATTCTAGCACCATTTTTTTAAAAGAAACTTCATATTCAGCTATTCCAACCTCATTATCATTTTATTCCTAAATAAGTAAAAATCCCAACGTCTTTTTAAATGCAGTATCCATCGGAAATACCCCTTGATCAGCACTATTCATTGTTGCCCACAAATACATGTTATTAGGAATTCTAACATTAGAATAACTATCTAAATCTCCACCAAGTTCATTCCAAAGGTAAAGTTTTTAAATCTTCAGACGTCTGAATACTATACTCACTTACACCACAGCTATCCCTATCTAATAGTTGGAATACATCCCCAAATACGGAAGCAATATTAGAGCGATTTATCTCTTCAATTATTAACAAATAAGGTTTAGCTGAATTTGTTTGAGCACTTTTTAGTGCCTTAACTAATACACGCATAAAAGGACCAGGAACATATTTATAAGAAATAATTTCATTATTATTTTCATCTTTTAATGGTACAGGTTTATATGTTCCGACGAAATTAGCATATGAATAGTCTGGATGAAATGTTACTCGTTCATACTCCCCTCCATTTACTAATAAACCTTTTAAATCCTCATTTAACTTATAGCTTTTTCCTGTACCTGGGGCACCAAAAAAATAATTCTATTGCGTGAATACTTACTAGTCTCATCACTATAATAGTTAACATCACAATTACCAGTATTATTATCATTGTAATCTGTATCACTTTTTGCTTGTAATATAGGCAGAATATGAGGCTTTATTTTTAGCCATCTCAATTGCTTCTTCTTCTGTTTTCCCCTCATATTCTAAATTACACTCATCAAGCAATTTATCAAAACTATTTCTCCATTGCGTTGAAAGAACCATTGAACTTCTACTTACTTTTATTAAAAAAATATCTGTAGATATTAAATAATTAAATAATAAGTTTGTTTTGTTCATTTAATTTAGTCGCTTCAGGAATTGGTAATGTATTTTTTTAATTATATCTTTAGAAATTTCACCACGAACTAAACTATTTGTTTTAATGGCTTTAAGAACCTCATATAAAAAATGATGATATTTACTTATTCCATTAATTTCATAATAAGTAAATAAATTTCTAAATACAATACCTATATATTCTCGTACAGTAATTTTTATATTCTGCCACCTCTATTGCTAATGGATTAAGGCTTAAATCACTATCATGCCATATCCCCATTTCATATCCCATCGTATAGTGACTTTCAAATTGATTTAAAAGTGGTCGATCTCCATTTCCATATGTTCCTGTTCCGTTATCTCTAAAGAGATTATAAGTTAACTTTAATGCTTCTGCTACTCTTTGCTTTCTGTCATCTAGCTCTTGTACACTAAAAGTAGCTTTAATAAAGGCCATTAATGTATCAGCTTTATTTGTTCGTATTAACGCATCAAACTTAGAATATGAACTATTAGAATCGATTATTGGCATACTAAACACTCCTTATATAGTCTCATTTGATTATTTTAATATAATCCAAAAACTCCTTAACTGCTAAGGCTAAACGTCTGGAAAACTCTGGGGGAACAGCATTACCTATCATTTTATAATTATTACCCATAGTCGATATAAACGCAAAATCATCAGGAAATGATTGTAGTCTTGCAGCTTCTCTAACTGTTATAGTTCTTTTTTGTGTTGGATCATAATGAATGAATCTAAGCCCATCTTTATGAAGATGTGCTGTTATAGTTGTACTAGGTTGATCAGGTCTTAAAACATGATACTTATGAACTTTTGAGTTTCCACCAGTAGCCTGATTATATATTTCATTTAATTTATCAGCATCTTGTAGTTCATTCTTACCACTTGCAATATCTTCAGTTAACAAACCAAAAATTTGAATATCTCGTTGATTCTGATATCTAGAAATGTGTCCCCACTTAGGATCAAGATTTGGTACTGTATAAGCACATTTGTTTTTCCCTGATGTTATTGGATTATCTAAAGGATAAATCTTGGGTAAATCATCTATTGCCTCTTTCACAGTAATTTTAATATTAGATTTATGAGTAGATAGAAAATCATCATAAAATATTTTTAATAAATTCTGACATTCCTCTTCAGTCTTATCGCCTTTTTAACCCTGAGTAATATGACTCGCTTTCTATTTTGTGGAACTCCATATTCACTCATATCAACAAGTGCATGTTTTTTTATATTAGAAATAATTTCGTATCCTATTTTTAACATCTTTAGTTATTAAATCAACAATAGGTGTACCGTCAGGCATTGCAGATAGCATGCCAGGTACATTTTCAAAAATAAATAGTTCTGGTTGATATCTATCAACTGTTTTTAAATAATACTCAAATAAATAGTTTCTATAATCATATCGCATTCCATGCTCATCTTTTGTTCTTCACGCTGAGAATATGCTTGACAAGGTGGACCACCAATTATCACATCTATTTTCTCTCAACATAATAATCTAAAACCATTAGACTTCCATACACTTCATCATTAAAGCCTAAAAATAGTTCATCTATACGTTGCATATCAAACCAAATAGCACTCTCGTTAGCATCTTCTTTATTCCATTTTGTCTTTAACCTATATCTCAGCGTTTCAATAGGCGCTTTTTCCCATTCAACAGATGCTTTAGGTCTGTATAATCCAGATTGCATAAAGCCCTCTAATAAACCACCGACACCTGAAAAATAAATCCATAAGTTCTAATTTACTCATTTTCTAATAATTCCTTAACTTTAATAGCGATAGCTTTCCCTAAAAGAGGTGGCACTGCATTTCCAACTTGTTTATATTGTTCTTGTTTATTTCCATAAAATATAAAGTCATCAGGAAATGACTGCAGCCTTGCTGCTTCTCGAACTGTTGGTATTCTATTCCATTTATAATGAAAAATGTGTCCGATGTCCAGTATCAATAGTTCGCGAAGGACGTTTACTATCATATCTAGTTAAGGCCTCATTATATTTAAATTTTCTTTTAACTAACTCTTCTTCTGGTAAAAGCTTTATAATTTTTTTACCTTCAGGAACTAAAGAAATTAATCGAATAGTTTTCCTCTGTATGTTTTTGTAGGGTATATGGTTATAAATTTTATTGGAATTATTCCGCATCTCCATATCATATTTATTTGTAGGCGGATTCTCATAATTTAATACTTTATCTAAAGAAAAAAATCTGTCGAATTCTCTAGAGATGGTAAATTTCCTATAGCTTCACCGCATGTTATAAATTGATCTTTCACTTAACAGAGGTGTTGGATAACTAAATTTACCATTTATAACTTCATTTAATACCATAACAAAAAACACGTTTTTCTTATTTGTGGAACACCAAATTCTGGTGCATATAAAATTTGCGGATTTTCGACAGTATAACCAATCTCCTCAAAATCTTCTTTTTACGCGCTTAGCACCGACTCCATTATAAAGTGTAAGCATACCAGGAACATTTTCTAAAACAACTACTTTCGGCTTTAGTCTGTCAGCCACTTTTTACCATTGCTGAATATAATACATTACGTTGGTCGAACTCTTCTCTTTTGCCACTAAACTAAATCCTTGACAAGGAGGACCACCAATTAAAACATCTATACTAATTTTTCTTATTTTTTTAATAAACTCATCTATTTTATTAATATTATTATGATTAAATAAATCAAGCTTTAAAAGGCTTCAGCATCGCCATGGTTATTTTTAAAAAGGTTTTTCAATCTTTGCATCATCAAAGTCAACACCTAAAACAACATTAAATCCGACATCCATAAACCCTCTAGATAAACCACCGCACTCGAAAAGATCATAACATTAAATTTGAGTCATTATTTTACTCACTTTTCTTTATCAAACTCTACAATATCATGTAATTCACATTGTAAAGAGTCACATATTTTAACTAATGTATCGGTAGTAACATTTTCATTATTTCTCAGTTTTTGTAAATGTACTGGAGCCCAAGCCCGTTATAGTTTGAAGTTCTTTTTAGAAATCTCTCTATCAATTAGAAGCTTCCATAAAGGTTTATAACTAATTTTCATACTATATTCCTATCAAATTTAACTATTATTATTACAAAAATATTTTTATCTATAATGTATTGTATATATCTATTATATCACAAAGCAACCATATACGGTTGTTTTAGACCATTTACAGTCAATACTTTATATTTTTTTAATTAATTTGTTTTAATATCATCATTTATATTTATAATACTATCAAGTAAATCAATTTATTCTTAAACAAAAAACCAATATATAGAAACTAATAAATAGCTCTATATACTGGTTTTAAAATGCTCTACCAATACCCTTATTAAATATTAGAATTATACATATAAGTTATAAATACTGCATCAACTGTAGGCTGTTTCTAATCATTCTTCACTTCGCTCGAATTCTTGGACATCCACTTGCCATGGGCAGTGCTAATGCTTACTGCGTCGCTTCGCTTCTAGTGAGCAAAGCCACTGCCTCAGCCGTAGGCTGTTTCCAATCATTCTTCACTTCGTTCGAATTCTTGGACATCCATGCCATGGGCAGTGCTAATGCTCACTGTGTCGCTTCGCTTCTAGTGAGCAAAGCCACTGCCTCAACGTGTGCGGTCATTGGGAACATGTCTACTGGTTGTACTTCTTTTAGTTTATAGCCGTAGTGTGTGAGGATTTCAATGTCTCGAGCCATGGTGGCTGGGTTACAGGATACGTAAACAATGCGTTTTGGTTCCATGCCTGCTGCAGAGGTTAGTACTTCTTCTTTACAGCCTGCACGGATTGGATCGAATACGATTACGTCTGGACGTACGCCAGCTTTGTAGAGTTTTGGCATTTCTACGGCTGCATCAGCGACGATGAATTCAGTATTGTCATAGCCATTATTTCGGGCATTTTCACGAGCATTGATAATGGCTGGCTCTACGATCTCAATGCCGATAACATGTTTCGCTTTATGAGCCAAAAACAGTGAAATGGTACCCGTACCACAATACGCATCGATAACGGTTTCATCACCTTTAAGGTCCGCATACTCAAGAGCTTGGTCGTAAAGTACTGTAGTTTGTTCTGGATTAACTTGGAAGAATGAATGTGGGGACAATGTAAACTGTAAGCTTAATATGGTCTGTAATCGTCCCATCCCCATAGAGGATATTATTTTTAGGTCCTAAGATAACATTAGTTCGCTTACCATTTACATTATGAACGATAGTTTCTACTTGAGGAATTCGTTCTGTTAATTTTACTACCCATTTTTCTTGGTGTGGTAAGTAATCTGTAGCAGTTACAAGGATAATCATCCATCCAGATTGTCCAATGCGACCGATTACATGGCGTAGTATACCTTTGCCAGTATGTTCATCATATGGTTCAATATCAAATTCTTTAGCGATTTGGTAACACGCTTGAGCGATGATATTATTTCCTTCATTTTGAATAGGACAGTTTGTACCTTGTACGATATCGTGAGATCCCATCGCATAGAATCCCATTTGAATATCGCCTTTAGTGCCGCCTACAGGCATTTGCATCTTATTGCGATATGCCCATGGTTCTTTAGGTCCTAATGTAGGCTTAACAAGGTCTGGATTTTGATGACCAATACGTTCGATAACGTCCTTTACCTTTTGTGTTTTTAGTGAAAGCTGCCCTTCATAGGTAATGTGTTGTAGTTGGCAGCCTCCACAGAATCCATAAAGATCACAACTTGCATCGATACGATTGGGAGCCATCGTAACAATTTCTAAGAGGCGCCCAGTAGCATAGGTTTTTTTAACCATATCAATAGCTACTTTCACAGTTTCTCCAGGTAAGGCAAAAGGCACAAAGACAGTAAAGTCATCTAACACGACCTACCCCTTCACCGCTACTACCGATGCCATGAATAGTTACCAATACTTCATCACCTAGTTTAACAGGTGCATTTAAAATAGCCTGTTGTTTTTTAGACAATGTAGTAGTAAGTGATTGACCTTGGTTCGCACGATTACCACTTCTATGTTGTTGTTTAGATTTCTTCTTACGAGCTGTACGATTTGTACCGTTCATTACGCGTCTCTTTTCTTCCAAATTTTAATCATACCTGTCACAATAAGAACGAAGAATACAGTGCCGAATTTAACGAGTAATTCTTCACCTTGAATATATGGCATAAGAAGTGGATCTTCCACAATCATTTCGCCTGCAACCCAGCCAAGGAGTGCACCACCAGCCCAAAGAATAGCAGGGAATTTATTAATAATTCGAGCAAATAATGTAGAGCAAAATACGATAATTGGAACAGTAATTAACATACCTGCAATAACAAGCTCTAAATGACCTCTGCGGCCCCTACTACACCGATGACATTATCAATACTCATCATAGCGTCAGCTACAATAATCGTCCAAATGGCACCCATTAATGAATTCTTAGCTTCGATATGTGCATCTTCATCGCCACCTTTTAATAATTGAATGGCAATCCATACAAGTACAAGGCCACCACCTAAGTGGATAAGAGGAATTAAAGTAAGCGCCTCTACTAAAAGGGTAGCAAATACAAGGCGCATTACGATGGCACCTACTGTCCCCCAAATTACGGCTTTCTTTTGTAGTTCTGGAGCTAGCTTACCTGCTGCCATACCAATTACTACAGCATTATCACCACCAACAAAATATCAATTAAAATAATCTTACCAATGGTCACCCACGTGGCAACTTCTAAAAATTCCATTCTGTACATACCTCAATTCAAACGATTAATTCAATAACTATCCCTTAACTATACCATAATTTTTCTATTTTCTCACCTAAAAGAGAGCTATGAGTTTACATAAAAAAATCTCTCCTCCTATGATTAGGAGAAGAGATGTATTCTATTATTTCTTGAGTTTTTTAGCTACCAAAGATGCCCCTACTACGAGGATTACTGCGGCAATTTTTGATGAATAGTGCATATGGTTCAACACTATGAGCAATCAATGTATCCTCTACTGCCATACAGCACCTACCCGGCCAAGGATACCGTCGCCAACATATAGGATAATTGGGAAGCGTTCGATGACTTTCACAAATAATGTACTGCCATAAATGATGATTGGTACAGTTATGAGCATACCAATAGCTACCATTGTCATATGACCACCTGCTGCACCAACTACACCGATAACATTATCGATACCCATGATACCGTCAGCAATAACAATAGTTGTAATGGGCTGCACGTAAATTATCCTTAGCTTCGATATTATGCTCGCTTTCATCATCAGCAACGAGCTTGTATCCGATCCATAAAGGAGAATACCACCTACTAAACGAAGTGCGGGAATATTGTTCAATGCCTCTACAAATAGGAATGCCATAACAAGGCGTAAAATAATAGCGCCGGCTGTGCCCCAGAAGATGGCTTTCTTCTGTAAATGTGCTGGCAAGTTACGAGCTGCCATACCAATTACAATGGCATTGTCGCCAGCAAGTAAGATATCGATAACGATGATCTGAAGCATCGCTAATAAACCTTGTACAGATAAGATGTCCAATGTATCCTCCTTAGAATATAACTATAGTATATATATTATAATCGATATAGTTCAGTAGTGTAAAAATTCAATTTGTAAAATATATATTCATTTTTAGCATACTCTGTTCATATTAGACTACTTTATGGTATCGTATAATATATCATTAATAAGGGAGGTAAGTATGTATCAAACATATTCTATATTACAAAAAGTTATGGTTGTTCATTAAACTATTTACTCCTATGTGTATAACGCAATTTTCCCTTATAGGTGGTACATTTATAGCCATCTTTTTAACGGGACAATATAGTACGATAGATTTAGCTGGGGTTGCTACGGGGTATAATTTATGGCTCCTGTTCTATATCTTTGCACAAGGAACGTTGTTAGGTATCACACCAATTATTTCTCAGCTATTGGGTGCTAAGAAAACTGATGATATTGCAACAATCTTTTATCAAGGTCTTTATATCGGTACAGGCCTAGCATGTATCATTTTAATAATTGGACTTTTAGGCTTACGTCCTCTTCTGACAGCATTAAATCTGGAACCTGCTGCAGCTGAGGTATGTATTAGTTACCTGAAAGCATATGCCATAGGTCTATTCCCACTACTTTGGGTTAATACATTGCGCAATACAGTCGACAGTCATGGATTAACACATTATTCTATGGCCATCGTATTTACTAGCTTTATTGTGAACGTATTTTTGAACTACGCACTCATCTTTGGGCATTTCGGATTTCCAGAGATCGGTGGTGTCGGTGCTGGCTATGGTATAGCCGGTGCTTGTTGGACTAACTTTATTCTCTTTAGCTTAGTATTACTATTACATCCAAAGCTAAAGGGATATCGTATCTTTAAAGACTTCAGTAAACCAAGTTTTCACTACATTCGCGAACAGCTACATATAGGTATTCCTATTGGCTTTTCCATCTTCTTAGAAGCTAGTATTTTTAGTATTGCTGGACTCTTGATGGTTCACTTTGGATCGCCGTCGTATGCTGCTCATCAATCTGTTATTTCCTTTACCAATGTATTCTACTGTTTACCTCTTAGTATCGCTATGGCCTCTACCATTGCAGTTGCTTATGAACTTGGGGCAGGTCGTAAACAAGAGGCTATCCAGTACTCTTATATTTCTCGCATCTTAGCCATTGTATTGGCTATCATGATTTGTACATTTACGTTTACTAATATGGACGCTATTGCAGATCTCTTTACAAATGATGATGAAGTATACAAGCTTATCTACAGTTTCCTTGGATACGGTGTATTCTTCTCTGCTATCGATGCCATCGGAACCCCTTTACAAGGTATATTGAGAGCCTATAAAGATGTAAAAGTAGTTCTTTATATCTCCCTCATATCCTATTGGGGCGTATGCTTCCCAACCGCCTATATTCTCGCTAATAATCCTAATTACGGACCATTTGGCGTATGGATGGGATTACTCGCTAGTGTACTAGTAGCAGGTGTATTGTTCACTTGGCGTACTTGGTACATTCAGCGTCAATAAAAATAAATAACATTCTTATACAGTAAAAGAGCATCTTAAATAAGATGCTCTTTTTAATTTCAACATATCTTGTTTTTCCACCTTAGACATGCGGAAGAAATTATATAATGCTTCTGCCGTTTTATAGTTCATAGAGTCCACCTTTGAAAGTTCATCAATGGATGCCTCTTTCATAGCCTCTAAACTATTGAAATGTGCCCACAAGGCTTTGCGGCGTTTAGGGCCAATTCCTTCAATATGATCTAGAATGGATTCTAAATTACGTTTTCCACGAAGCTTACGATGGTACGTAATAGCAAATCGATGGGCTTCGTCACGTATTTGTTGCAGCAATTGAAGCTCTGGCGTGTGATGGCTCAAAATGATGCTTTCAGATTGCCCTTCTACGAAAACCTCTTCAATGCGTTTAGCCAAGGATATAACAGGCACATCAGTAACACCTACGGCACGTATTAACGGCAAGGCTGCGTTGAGCTGACCTTTACCACCATCGATGATAATAAGGTCAGGCATAGGCCAATCTGTTTCATTACCATAACGGCGTTCCATGATTTCCGCCATGGATTTGAAGTCATCTGGCTTACCTTGCGTAGTCTTCAATTTAAAGCGACGATATTCCTTCTTCGCTGGTTTACCCCCTTCAAAGACAACCATAGATGCAACCGTTTCAGACCCTTGGGTATGAGAGATATCGAAACATTCCATACGCTCTGGTAATCGCGGCAAGTCTAGGACTTCAGCTAGTTTTTTAACAGCCCCACCGGTCTTATCAATTTGGTGCTGCCATTGACGACGGCGCTCTTCAAGGAAGGTTTCTGCATTCTCATGGGCCATCTTGATCATGTCCATCTTATAGCCACGCTGAGGCACAGATACGTCTACATTCTGACCTTTGAGCTGTGTAAACCATTCACTGAGTAAGTCTCTATCAGAACTATCCATAGGTAATAATAATTCCTTCGGAATGAAGTTCGTATCCCCATAGTATTGCTTGATAAAGTCCGTCATGATAGTTTCTGGACTATCTCCATCGTGTTGAACAAAGTAATTTTCACGACCTAGTAATCGACCACCACGGATGAATAATAGCTGTACACAGGCCATAGATGTATCCACCGCAATCCCTAATACATCCAAGTCCCCTCGTTGTGTAACCATCCGTTGCTTCTCTTGTATTTTTTCAATACTGCTCAACTGATCTCGATAACGTGCTGCATCTTCAAAGCGTAAGTCTTCTGCAGCCAGTTCCATCTTCTCTTTAATTTCCTTCAGCAAAGGAATAGGCTTTCCTTCAAAGAGTTCTATGATTTCATCGATATACTTTCGATAATCCGATACGGAAATCTTGTTAAAGCACGGTGCTTCACAGTAATGCATGTGGTACTGTAAACACGGTCTCTCTACCTTCATAGATTTACAAGTACGCAAAGGATAATACTGACGAATCAATTTTAGTACTACATGAACTGATGTTACATCTGTAAAAGGGCCAAAGTACTTGGCTCCATCGCGTTCTAGTCGGCGTGTCATATATACACGTGGGTAGTCCTCTTGTATTGAAATTTTTACATACGGATACGTTTTATCATCGCGAAGCCTAATATTGTATTTAGGTTCATGCTCCTTAATAAGCGTATTCTCTAAGATAAGCGCTTCCATCTCTGTCTTTGTTTGGATAATCTCCACATCGACGGCACGCTTCATCATAGCCGCAACCTTAGGTGCTCGGTTAGCATCATTACGCACATAAGAACGCACGCGATTTCGCAAATTGATAGCCTTACCCACATAGATGATGCGGTTGTACTGATCACGCCATAAATACACGCCTGGTGTGGTCGGCAAATGACTGACCTTCTCTAGTAATTCTTCAGATGGCATATGTCCTCCTTTCCTCATAGATTTTTAAGCTTTGTACGCACTATTATTTCTTCTTTTGAGCTGCTTTCATAAATTTCTTAGTCTGTTCTAATACAGGACCTAAGAATTTACCGGTATAGCTTTCTTTCACCTTAATGATTTCCTCAGGTGTACCTGTAGCTACGATAGTACCACCGCGATTACCGCCTTCAGGACCAAGGTCTATGATGTGGTCTGCCATCTTAATCACATCTAAATTATGCTCGATAACCACAACAGTATCGCCACCATCAACGAGTTTTTGTAGTACATCTAAGAGCTTACGAATATCTTCAGCATGTAAACCTGTAGTAGGTTCATCTAGGATGTACAATGTTTTGCCTGTACTGCGACGAGCCAATTCAGTAGCTAATTTAACGCGTTGAGCCTCACCGCCAGATAGAGTTGTTGCGGCTTGACCTAAACGGATATAGCCAAGACCTACCTCTTGTAAGGTAACCATCTTACGATAAATTTTAGGGATAGCGCTAAAGAATTCTACTGCATCATCTACCGTCATATCTAAGACATCGGCAATAGATTTTCCTTTATATTTAACCTCTAAGGTTTCTCGGTTATAACGGGCTCCCTTACAAACCTCACAAGGTACGTACACATCTGGCAAGAAGTGCATTTCAATTTTGATAATACCATCGCCACGACAAGCTTCACAGCGACCGCCTTTTACGTTAAAGCTAAAGCGACCTTGTTTGTAGCCTCGCATCTTAGCCTCTGGTGTTTGGCTATAAAGCTCGCGTATAGCATCGAATACACCAGTATAGGTAGCTGGATTAGAGCGAGGTGTACGACCAATAGGACTTTGGTCAATATTGATGATTTTATCGATATGTTCTAGACCGCGGATTTCTTTATGAGCCCCTACTTTGTGGTTAGAGCGATATAATTGATTAGCTAAACCTTTGTAGAAATTTCATTAATCAAGGTAGACTTACCAGAACCGCTGACACCAGTAACAACATTGAATAAGCCAATAGGGAATTTTACATTTACATTTTGTAAGTTATTTTCCTTGGCACCACGAATTTCAATGCAATTTTTACCTGGCTTACGGCGTTGTTCCGGAAGAGCGATAAATTTACGGCCGCTCAAATATTGACCAGTAATAGAGTCTTTTACCTTCATAACTTCCTCAACAGAACCAGCGGCAATAATTTGACCGCCATGCTCACTGCACCTGGACCAATGTCCACGAGATAATCAGCCGCACGCATCGTATCTTCGTCATGTTCTACGACGAGCAAGGTATTACCTAAATCACGCAAGCCTTTTAAGGTATCGATGAGTCGATCATTATCTCGTTGATGTAGCCCTATGGACGGTTCGTCTAGGATGTACAATACACCTACCAAACCAGAGCCGATTTGCGTAGCTAAACGAATACGTTGTGCTTCACCACCAGAAAGGGTCCCTGCACTACGGTTCATAGTAAGATAATCAAGGCCTACATTATTGAGGAATCCAAGACGAGCATTGATTTCCTTCAAAATTTGAGCCCCAATCACTTGTTCCCGCTCTGTTAACTGTAACTTACCAAAGAAATCGAGTGCTTCTTTAATGGTCAATTGGGTCACTTCATTGATGTTCTTATCCCCTACGGTTATAGCTAATACTTCAGGTTTAAGACGAGCTCCATGGCATGTGGTACAAGGCTTAATGGACATAAATTTTTCAAACTCTTCACGCATAGAATCTGTAGAGGCTTCACTATGACGGCGTTTTACCATCGGTAAAATACCTTCGTACTCAGTAAAGAATTCCTTCACTTCGCCGCGCATATTTTCGTACGTGAAAGCCACCTTATCTGTAGTGCCGTACATTACTTTTTTCTGTAATGCTTTTGGTAATTCATCATAGGTAGAATCTAAAGAGTATCCATTAGCTTTTAATAGACCTTCTACTTGGCGCATAAACCATGCATTAGGGTTAGAGCTCAACGCTTGTACACAACCATCGGCAAAGGTAATAGATCCATCTGGAATAACGCGTTCTTCGTCTACTTCCATGGTAGAGCCAATTCCCAAACAAGCTGGGCAGGCACCAAATGGACTGTTAAAGGAGAACATACGTGGCTCAATTTTCGGTAAGGAAATATGGCAATCTGGACATGCAAAGTGTTGGCTATACATGTGTTCAGGTCCATCTACCTCTTGGATAACTACAATGCCTTCTGCCCATTTTGATGCGGTCTCCATAGAGTCTGCTAAGCGAGATTCAATACCTTCTTTTACAACGAGACGGTCTACTACGATATCGATAGAGTGTTTTTTATTTTTTTCTAATACAATCTCTTCATCTAATGTACGTACAACACCATCTACACGGGCACGAACAAAACCTTCTTTTCGAAGTTGATCAAAGACGGATTTATGCTCCCCTTTTTTCCCTTGAATCATAGGGGCTAATACTAAAATCTTAGTGCCTTCTGGGAAGTTCATTACATCATCTGTCATTTGTTGTATCGTTTGCTGTGTAATAGGCTTACCACATTCAGGACAATGAGCATGGCCTACGCGAGCAAATAATAGACGCAAGTAATCGTAAATCTCCGTTACAGTACCAACTGTAGAACGAGGGTTACGGCTTGTAGTCTTTTGGTCGATAGAAATTGCTGGAGATAAACCTTCAATATAGTCTACATCGGGTTTATCCATTTGTCCCAAGAATTGACGTGCATAAGCAGATAAAGACTCTACATAGCGTCGTTGCCCTTCTGCATAAATCGTATCGAATGCCAAGGACGATTTGCCAGAACCACTGAGGCCTGTCAACACGATAAACTGGTCCCGTGGTAAAGATATATCTATATTTTTAAGGTTATGCTGACGCGCACCTTTTACAATCAATTGATCTTTCATTATGTTCCCTATTTAAAGAGATGATACCAATCGGCATCATCTCTCTGTTTACTAACATGAAATAATATATGTATATTATCGCACATATAGTCTATATAATCTATGTGTTTTATTACAATCTATTTACTCTTTGAGCTAGTCCGCTTTCTACCTTTAGTTGATGCAGGTTTTTTTAACTTGCTTTCACCTGCGCTATGCATATCAGACCATTGCTGACGTAGTTCCCCTAATTGATCACGAAGTTTTGCAGCCTTTTCAAATTCAAGCTGCTTTGCAGCGGCCTTCATTTGACGATCAAGCTCTTCAATTTTATTGAATAACTCTTCCGGCGTTATATCTGCCACCTTAGGACTAGATATATCTTGTGCATATGGTTCGTGTCCATGGTCCATACCCGTTGTAGAGGATTTCTTTTCCCTTCTTCGGTGAAAAGTCCTTTCCATCGGTGACCATATCTTCTTCAATTTTCGTCAACTCAATAAGCTCTTTTACATCTTTAGAGACAGACTTAGGCGTAATATTATGTTCAATATTATAAGCCTCTTGCACGGCACGACGACGATCTGTTTCATCAATGGCGCGCTGCATAGAACCTGTTATATGGTCTGCATACATGATAACGTGACCATTCACATTACGAGCGGCACGCCCGATAGTTTGAATCATAGCCGTATCGGAACGCAAGAAACCTTCCTTATCCGCATCTAAGATAGCCACTAAAGAAACCTCTGGCATATCAAGACCTTCACGAAGCAAGTTGATACCAACTAGTACATCGAATACACCAGCTCGTAAGTCACGAATAATTTCAGCGCGCTCGATAGTAACGATATCAGAATGAAGGTATCGAACGCGGACGCCCATTTCCTTCAAGAACTCTGTTAAATCCTCAGCCATTTTCTTTGTTAAGGTCGTAACGAGGACACGCTCATTCTTGGCGGCACGCTTATGAATTTCACCGAGCAAGTCATCCATTTGTCCCTTAATAGGACGAATCTCAATGGATGGATCAAGTAGACCAGTAGGACGAATAATTTGCTCTGCCACATTCGTTTGTACTTCCATTTCATATGGACCAGGCGTTGCCGATACATAAACGATTTGATTGATACGCTCCACGAACTCATCGAATTGAAGCGGTCTATTATCAAGCGCAGACGGCAGACGGAAGCCATATTCGATGAGTGATTCTTTACGCGCACGGTCACCATTGTACATGGCACGTACTTGAGGAATGGTTACATGAGACTCGTCCACCATGATGAGGAAGTCATCTGGGAAATAGTCTATCAATGTGTATGGTGCCTCTCCAGCCTTACGTTCAGACATGTGGCGGGAATAGTTTTCGATGCCTGAGCAATAGCCCATTTCTTGCATCATTTCTATATCGTAACGGGTACGCTGTTCAAGACGTTGAGCCTCCAATAGACGGTCAGCAGCTTTCAACTTAGCTAACTGTTCTTCTAACTCAGCCTCAATACGCTCTACAGCAATACGCATCTTATCTTTCGTAGTTACATGGTGAGGATGTCTGGATAGACTGCAACGTGCTTGCGTTCAGCAATCACTTCACCTGTTAAAGCATCTACCTCAACGAGGGCGATCGATTTCGTCGCCGAAGAGTTCCACTCGAATGGCTCTTTCACTATACGCAGCAGGGAAGATCTCAATAGTATCCCCTTGTACACGGAAGGTACCGCGAATAAAGTTCATATCATTTCTCGTATACTGAATATCTACGAGTTTAGATAGAATTTTCATCGCGAGATTTCGTCTGACCTAAGCGCAAGGACAACACGAGTTCAGAGTAGTCCTCAGGGTCACCTAAGCCGTAAATACAGCTAACAGAGGCAACGATGATTACATCGCGACGCTCAAAGAGACTCATCGTGGCACTATGTCGCAACTTTATCAATTTCATCATTGATAGATGCATCCTTCTCGATGTATGTATCGCTAGAAGGAATATACGCTTCTGGTTGATAGAAATCATAGTAAGACACAAAGTATTCTACCGCATTATTAGGGAAGAAACTTTTAAACTCACTACACTAGCATGCAGCTAAGGTTTTATTATGGGCAATAATCAGCGTTGGCTTTTTGAACAGCCTCGATAACCTTAGCCATTGTAAATAGTCTTACCTGTACCAGTGGCACCGAGCAAAACTTGAGGCCCATTCACCGTGTTCAATACCTTCGGTTAAAGACTGAATCGCAGTTGGTTGGTCCCCTGTAGGCGTAAAGGGCGCCTCCACTTTAAATGGTTGGCCCCTTCGTAATTATATGTATTATGTTTCATTACTGTTCATCCTGATGCTTTACGGATAGCTTTGAGCTCTTCCTCTGAAAGACGGCGACCTGCATTTTCTGCTTGGTTCAACGTATCCTCACCTTCTAATACTTCGATGAGCATAGCAATGGAGAAGCGATCTAATGTAGGCGTAGTCTTTTTGGATTTCATCAGCCATCATCCAATCTGATTCAGTATAGTTATTAATACGTTCTGTAATCTCTTCCCAGTTTGAAAGTAGCAATCTTGTAATAGGGACGATATAATTCAATGCCGAAATACTCGATTAAAGCTAACAATCTTTTTCCATATTTTCTAGGCTAACATTACATTCATTTTTTTATTTTTCAGATTCTACATATTCAAGTAAGAATTCCCGGTTATATTTATTTGTCACCTTGAATCATTCCTTTATTAAATAGTGCATTAGCAAATTCTTTTCGCATTAAATGGACGCAAGTCATCCATGCCTTCGCCAACGCCGATCCAGGCGAACAGGTACGCCTAATTCCTCTTTAATAGAGATAACTACGCCACCTTTTGCTGTACCATCAAGCTTTAGTCACAACAATACCATTTACTGGTACTGCTTGACCAAATAATTTAGCTTGGCTTACTGCATTTTGACCTGTAGTACCGTCTAAGACGAGCAATGTTTGATGTGGTGCCCCTTCTACGTGGTTATTCGCTACGCGACCCATCTTTTAAGTTCTTCCATAAGATTAACTTTTAGTGTGTAGACGACCTGCAGTATCTACAATAACGAGGGTCTGCATTACGAGCTTTAGTACTTCCATTGCATCATATACAACAGTCTGCAGGGTCAGCCCTTCTTTATGTTTAACGATAGGTACACCTACGCGATCGCCCAGATAGACAATTGATCGAGTAGCGGTGACTGGAATGTATCACTGCGGCGATAATTACCTTTTTGCCCTCTTTGGTGTAATAGTTAGCTAACTTAGCAATAGTCGTAGTTTTACCGACACCATTTTACCCCAACACAGGATAACCTCTGGGTGGTGAAGTGTAATTTCATCTTCTTGGTCAACCAACATTTCTGTAATGCGGTCTTCCATGAAATGGCATTACATCACCAGTATTATTAATAACACCTTCTGTTACACCGACGAATTTCTTTCATCAAATATTCTGTCGTTTTAGGGACCAAGGTCACTAGTGAGCATAACTGCTTCTAAATCATCTAAGAAATCATCATCAATTTCTGCATAACCGATAACGATACTTTCTACATTTTTACAAAAGGACTTACGAGTTTTCTCCAAGCCCGTCTTTAATTTCTATCAAAGAATCCAAATGCCATTATGCTAGATCCTCCTTCACATCTTCAAATGCTACTGTTAATAATCGCGATACGCCTCGTTCAACCATGGTCACCCTTGTAATACTTCAGCGACTTCCATCGTCTTTTTACGGTGCGATACTACGATAAATTGTGTTTCTTTATTTACCCGATTTAAGTAAGAACTAAATCGTTCTACATTGGCTTCATCAAGAGCTGCGTCAACTTCGTCAAGCACGCAGAACGGTGCTGGACGATAATCTAGGAACGAGAACAATAAAGCAATAACCGTAAGGGCACGCTCACCACCGGATAACAAGGTCAATTGTTGACGTTTCTTCCCTGGCGGCTGAATATAGAAATCGATACCACCAGTTAAGATATTATCTGGATCAGTCAATACAATTTGCGCCGTACCACCGCCAAATAGTTGGCTAAATACCTCTTGGAATCTACGACCTACTACATCTAATACATCGTATAGCTGTGTACTCATAGCCTTGTCCATTTCAGCAATAACCGCTTGCAATTGCTCCTTCGCTGTATCTAAATCTGCTAACTGTGTAGTTAAGAAATCATAACGTTCTTTAGTTTCTTCATATTCTTCAACAGCGTTCGGATTGACTGGGACCCTAGTTCGGCAATTTCAGCCATCAAACGAGCTTGCTCATCCTTCCAATCGTTTACAGAACCTTCAATGCGAAGAGCCTGCGCATCTTCTATGGTAAAGCCTAACTCTTGTAGTTCTTCTACAAAACGCTCACAATCCATGCGATGACGTGTAATCTTACCTTCCATATCAACGAGGCGCCCTTGCACCACTTTATAGCGTTGGTTCAATCGATCTTGCTCACCGAGGATAGATTCCATCTCTTCACGTCCTGTAGATGTTTTATCATAAGCCTCATCGCGAAGTGCGCACAATCGTTCTACCTCTGCTGTAGCAGAAGTCAATTCTCGGTCAGCCAATTCTTTAGCCTTTGGTAGTTCTACTTCACAGCGCTCTGTAGTGCTAATCAGCAAATTACGTAACGGTGTTAAGCGCTCTACAATGTTAGCAATGGATTGATTACGTTGTTCTCGCTGAGCTTCACGTTCCTTAATGGTTTGTCGCAACGTATCACAGGTGAGGCGTGCCTCTGTGAAAGCTTCATAAGCCTCTTGCTGTACCTTTTGTAGTACAGTTAAACGCTCCATTAAGGCCCCTTGATTGCCATCTACACCGTGGTCTTCTTGCAAAGAAGCCAATGCTGTTTCTTGGTCTTTCAAGTTAGCCGTTGTACTGGCTAAATCAATATCGATTTGTAATAAACGTTGCTCTTCTTCAGAAAGGACACGTTTCTTACGATCCATTTGATTTTGAATATTTTGTACCTTTGTTTCGCTAGCCACATACAGTAAGTTCGTATGTTGGTAGCTTTCATCAAGGGTAGCTCGTTCTTTTTCAGCCTCTTCAACCCGTTTTTCTAGATTTTCTAAGCTAGTTGTTAAAGAACGGATTTGCTCGTCAATTTGTACAAGCTCTTGTTCAAGACTAGTAGCCTCTTCCTTACGGCTCAATACGGAGGCACGCTTGCGCTTTGTAGCACCACCCGTTAAAGAACCACCTGGTTGGAATTGCTCCCCTGTAAGGGTTACGATACGCAATTGTTGATTATATTTCTTCTGTAATCCAATAGCATCATCCATAGAGGACACTACTAACGTACGACCCTAATAGATATTGGAAAATATGAGCGTATGTATTATCAAAGGAGATACAGTCAACAGCGGTACCTATAACACAACTTTCATGTAAAAGCGGGCGTATCATAGGGTTTCCCTTTTACAGAATCCATAGGCAAGAAGGTTACGCGACCACCTTGGATAGATTTTAAATAATTTACCCCATCTGCGTGGCGCGAGCTGTAGTGGTCTAACATGGTTAACACTACCGCCTAATGCCGTTTCAATAGCTGTCGTATATTTGTCCTCAACTGTAAAGAGATCACCAACGGCGCCCGTAATCTGTTCACGCCAAGCTCCTTTACCATTAAGAATATTCTTAGTGCCTTCTAAGTAACCTTCATGCTGTTCTTCCCATTGCGCTAAGAGCTCTAAACGGCCTTTTGCACGTTGTTCTTGGGTACGAAGTTTTTGTAACTCTTTGCGTTCCTCACGAGCTTGAATAGCTGCTTCTTTACCACCATCAACGAGGGCTTGTCGTTGTGCAGAAATAGCAGTAAATTTCTGACCCAGTGTTTCATATTCAGTACGAGCTGCTTGTAGTTCACTATCTACTTGAGCTATTTCAGCCTTTAAAACTTCACATTGCTTTGCAGATTCAGCCTTACGAGATTCTAAGCTACGAATACTAGCCTTTGCTGTTTCAATAGCGCTCACAATTTCTAATTGATGTTGCTCAAATGCTTCTCGATTGGATTGTAAGGATTGGAACTTAGCTTGTTTCTGCACCAACATCTTCGACAGCTTTTTATAATTAGATTCTAGCTCTTCTAGCTTAGATTCTTTCTCTACCAGTTGGGCGCTTTCATCTTGAATCAATTGATTTAAAATGCGTAATTGTTGTTCTTCGCCCTTTTGTGTAGCTTCTAGTTCGCTAATGCGCATAGACGTTTCATCTAATTCACGGTGAGCGGTCTTTAACTGCTCTTCTAAAAGACGTAAATGACCTGCTAAACGCTCTTCATCACGTTGCTTTTTCCGTATACTGGGCTTCCCACAATTTAAGCTGTTCTTGCTCTTTAGTGGAAGATGATTGCAACGTATGACGGCGAGCTTCTAATTTGGACAATTCCGTTTGAAGCTCAATTTCTTCATCCTTAAAAGCAATATTATCGTTTTCAAAACGCGTTAAGAGCCGGTCTGATGTCTTGTAATTGTGAAAGCCCAATGCCCCATCATAGTCGCGCTTTGTACGACTTAATGTCATATATTTTTTAGTCTTTTCCGCCTTTTCAGACAAAGGTCCAAGTTGTTCTTCAATAGTAGCCATAACGTCGCGTACGCGTTCCATGTTGCGGTCCGTACTAGCAATACGACGCAATGCATCTTCTTTATTGATTTTAAAGCGAGAAATACCTGCTACATCTTCAAAGATTAATCGGCGTTCCTCTGGCTTAGAGTTCAAGATAGCATCAATTCGGTTCTGACCGATAATGGCCATCGAGTCTTTACCAAGACCTGTGTCAGCTAGTAAAAGATGGATATCCTTTAAGCGACAAGAGCGCTTATTGATGAGGAATTCACTTTCACCAGTACGATAAATACGACGTGTAATAGCTACCTCAGCCATATCTACATCTAGTTGATGGTCACTATTATCGAATACAAGAGTAACCTCAGCTGCACTCATTGGCTTACGCTTTTCCGTACCAGAGAAGATAATGTCCTCTGCTTTTTGACCACGTAAATTACGGACATTGGATTCCCCTAAAACCCATTTCATAGCATCCGTAATATTACTTTTACCACTTCCGTTAGGTCCAATAACGGCAGTCATTCCTGGTGAGAATTTTACAACCGTTTTATCAGCAAACGATTTAAAGCCCTTTAATTCTAACCGAAGTAATTGCATGACTGCCTCCTTTCTACTAACAACCCCGAATAATCATATCTTTTATTATAACACATATTGTAGGCCATCAATACAGCAACGAACAGTATTTCTCGTACTATCTTCACACCAATCTATGCTAAATTGAGGATATGTTTCTTGGAAATATAAAATATTGCGATTTTTTTAAGGCCTCGTACCTTTGATGTCAAGTTTCTAGGATATGAAATAACTATCCTATGTTTCGCCAACTTATTCGTATTATTCGCATGAGTTCTACATTCAACCTTATGACTATAGTGATTACTTAATGATGAAAAATTATAAGTATATTGGTCTCCTAAAGAGCTCTCAGAAAAGTGTTCATCAAAACACATCTCAATACGCTGTTTATACTGTTCATTTACTACAAGCTCACCCATGGCTGGCTCATAAGGACCGGCTATCAAGCTATTACCCGAGTCGAGCTCTTCACTACTTTGTAATCCAGTGCGTATAACTTCAATGTTATGTTCTTCAAACCATTCTTTTAAGAATGCACAATATGTAATAGCTTGCTCAGTACTCAATGGTTCGTATTCACCAGATCTATATTGATCTGCTAGTTCCGTATTTTCTATAACAAGAACAGGATAGATTCGTACAAAATCTGGTTTTAATTTAACTACAGCAACAGCGGTTTCTAGAATTGTTTCCCAAGTTTCACCCTTTAGTCCTGGTAAAAGTTGTACGCCTACGGTCATTCCTCGTTTTTTTAATCGTGCCACAGCATCTACTACCTCTTGCGCTGTGTGACCGCGCTTAGCATCGATTAAAATACCATCATTCATGGACTGTACGCCAAGCTCTACTGTTTTTACTCCATAAGACTGTAACAAAGTAATTGCTTCATCACCTACAGCATCAGGCCGTGTAGAGCAGCGTATACCATCAATTATGCCGCTCTTAAGCATCTCAGAAGCTGGAGCTAGTAATTGATGTTGTAAATCTGTATGGATAGCTGTAAACGATCCACCATAAAAGGCGACCTCCCAGAACTTGTCGTTTCGTTTACTACCTACATACTCTGTAATCGTTTCTTTTATATAATCCGGCGTTAGGTGACTAATTCCAGATTGACCCGTAATACGAGACTGATTACAAAATGTACATACATAAGGACACCCTACATGAGGTATAAAAAAGGTATCATTCCAAATGGTTTCATAGTCACCCTCCTTCTTATATAAAATCCAATTAGTTAAAAATCTTATATGTTAATACATTAAAATCCATGTATTTAATGATTGTGATATGTAATTAATATATTAAGACATAAGATTTTATATATGAAAATCGCTAAATAAATATATGTATTATTCTATATACCATTATACAGAAAAAAGCGCCATTAGGCGCTTTTCTATTTGGCCATTAACTGTTCTAATGTTAATTGAGCCGCATGTTGTTCTGCAATTTTTTTACTTTTACCAGAGCCTGCCTCATAAGTAACACCATCAATTTCTACAACCATATGAAAGGTTTTTGCATGATCAGGGCCACTTTCACTGAGTAAGCGATAAACGATATGTTTATCACCATCTCGTTGTACATATTCTTGTAACAAAGTTTTATAGTCTTTGCCACGCTTACCTTCTAAGGCTTGCTTGATATACGTAATAAGATGCTTTAAAACGAAGTTCATCGCCGTTTGATAATCTGTAGAAATATAGATAGCGCCGATGAGAGACTCAAAGGTATCCGCTAAAATAGAATTACGATCATTACCACCAGAAGCTCGTTCGCCATGACCGAGCAATAAATATTGCCCTAGCTGCAAAGAACGACTTACAGATGCTAAAGAATCCTCACACACTGTAGCGGCCTTAATTTTCGTCAAATTACCTTCGGCCATGTCTGGATAGGTCTTAAATAGGTATTCCCCAATAATAAGATCTAAAACGGCATCGCCTAAAAACTCTAATCGCTGATTGTGATTAATATGCTTTGATTTATGTTCATTCGCATAAGATGTATGTGTAAAAGCACAATCTAAAATGGATATATCTGACACAGGTATGTCTAAACGAGCAACAAGCCCATGAAGAGATTCTTCACGAGCTTGTGTCATCTTACTCTTATGCGCTTCAACAGCTACCATTAGTCTTCATAACGGCGTACGCAAAGTGTACCGTTATGACCACAAAACTCGAAAGAGTTGGAAAGAGCACATTTAACTTGAAGGTCACGTGCGCCTTCACGAACATAGTCTAGATCCAAACCTTCATCAGGATTGTCACAGTTGATTGTAGGATGAACTTTACCAGTTTCGATAGCCATCGCCATAACGATAGTTTCGATAGCACCAGCAGCACCTAACAAGTGACCTGTCATGGATTTTGTAGAGTTAACAGCGATGTCTTTAGCATGATCGCCGAATAATTCTTTAATAGCCAATGTTTCATTTTTGTCATTAAGGCCAGTAGATGTACCACTGAGCATTGATGTAGTTAACGTCTTTAGGATCGATACGCATCTTTAATTGCCAATTCCATACATTTACGAGCTTGTACATCCCACCTGGAGCTGGTGCAGTAATATAGTAAGCATCGCCATTAGTACCATAACCTACAACTTCAGCGTGAATATGAGCACCACGAGCTTTTTGCGTGTTCTAATTCTTCAAGAACAACGATACAGAACCTTCACCCATTACGAAACCATCGCGATCGCGGTCAAATGGACGAGATGCTTTTGTTGGTTCGTCATTGCGTGTGAACATAGCTTTCAGCCAGTTTGCGAAACCGACTACAGGCTCTCGGAGATACATGCTGCTCAGTACCACCGACAGAACATGATATCAGCATCACCACGTTGGATGATACGGAACGCATCGCCAATAGCATTTGTACCAGAGTACAAGCTGTTACGTCTGTAATAACAGGGACCTTTAAGGCCAAGACGGATGGATACACGTGCAGATGTCATATTTGCAATCATCATAGGAACTGCAAATGAGCTTACACGGCCAGGACCTTTTTCGAATAATGTTTCTTATACTTCATGGATAGAGTCGATACACCAATACCAGTACCAACTACAGTACCACAACGATCTAAATCTTCTTTATCTAAATCAAGATCAGCATCTTCACAAGCAAGAACAGCAGCACCGATAGCCAATTCAACAGAACGGTCCATACGACGAGCTTCTTTTTTATCGACACCATAGTTTGTAACATCAAAATCTTTACTTCACCAGAATGCGTGTTGCATACTCAGATGCATCAAAGCGTGTAATTGGCTCAATACCAGATTGACACTGCCAATAACGCATTGTAGAAGTTCTCTTTACCGATACCTACAGGAGTCACTGCCCCTAAGCCAGTAATTACTACACGTTTTTCCAATTATTCCACCTCTTATAGCTATACAGCCCTTTTAAATTAATCAATCTCTGCTACTTGCTGTTTGAGTTGAGCAAAGATATCTTTAACTGGCATAATCTTGTCGACTTTTCTCATATTATTGCCAGAGAACACCAAACCTGTTTCCACATCACCTTGTTGTGCACGAGATAGAAGCACGGATGATACAGAATTTATGGGGAACAATGTTTCAAACAGTTATCACACCGTTGGAGGTGCTACAGTACCGTCTAATACAGATTCAGCAAATTTATTTTTATTGCTTGTCCAGAGCAAACCTACAGGACTTTGAATTAATACAATATCCTCAGGATTAGTAGCCCTACTACATTTTTCAATTCATCAGATGCATTACATTCATCAGAA
>BNJV01002673.1_pt1 | contig 30029 bp, 52 predicted proteins | sample 8540591 | NCBI WGS metagenome assembly BNJV01 (sample SAMD00202457, study PRJDB9452) | human saliva metagenome | host: Homo sapiens | reverse complement strand
GTCACGACCGCGCTCCCATTCCCTATCAAATGGGGACAAACTTCCCATAGTTATTATAGCTTGAACCTGCATCAAAGTCAAAGCACGAAAAACACCGGCTCTTTGTCAAATGTTGTGGAGAAATATTATAGAAAAAATTTCAGGCTGTCTTTTGTTCGTCGGCTTTGCCGTGCTTCGTTATTGAGCATATAGAGAATGCGGCGGCGAAAGTTTTCAAAGTTCCGGAATCCATAGCAGACACGCTTTAGAACTTTGATTGTATTGTTGCAGCCCTCGGTGAATCCGTTGTTATAACCTGTGCGAATACCGTTCCAGATTTCTTCTTTCCATTCTTCCAATGTTTTCAGGACACGCCGAAAGGGGAGCGATGCCGGCAGCAAGAACGTGTTCCTTTAAATCGCCGGAGCCGTTCCTTAAAGTCTGCGCGATCGATGCTGTCAAAGAGGCTGCAGTATTCTTCTTTCAGTGCATGGGCATGGGTTGGTTTTTCGGAAAAACGAAAACATACGCGACAGATTGGTATGTTCCTTTGATGTAAGTTTTTGTTCCCGCTTGAGCAGCGTACGGCGTGCATTCTTAAACCACTTTCGCTGTGTCGGATCAAGCCCCGCCTGAACTTCTTTGCGGATGCTGTCAAGGGCGTCATTGGCAAGTCGGACAGCATGAAACTTGTCGGCCGCTATTTGCGCATTGGGCAGACACTCTTCGACAAGTTTGCGAAAGAATGGGGACAGGTCGATGCTGACTATCTCGACATGTGCACGGTCTGCAAGCGGGTAGTTCCGGATTTTATCATAGAGTGTGGCCGCACTGCGGTCGCCGATGATGTCACAGCATTTGCGATGCTGCAAGTCGTTGACTACGACTTGAAATTTTGCACCGGCATTTCCGCGAAACTCATCAAGCGAAATGACGGCACTCAGGACGGCTCGATTGCTATATCTTCCTTCGCAGCACGCGCGGCACGCGCAAAGTGACGCATGACCGTTGTTGTAGAAATACCATGTCTGTGCGCAATAAGGGATGAAGGAACGGGATCAGCAAGCTCTTGAATGATGTGTTCAATCTCACTGCAAGGTATTTGTTGATAGCGTTCAATGAATGAATTGCTCTCGGAAAAGGCTTTTTCCGCAGTCTTGGCAGCGGTAGCGGCGACGTTTGTAAATATACTTTTATTTCCGCGGAAAATCCGCATAAGTTCTGTTTGCGATAATCATGAACATAGGTGTATGGCGCTCCGCAGAAAGGGACAATCATGATGTTTGCGCGGAAGATGAAACTCGATGCAGTCAGACGCTACGAATTTCTTGCAGGACTCTGGCAGTTTTAACAAAAACATGGTAAAATCTTCACACATGGCGATAACTCCTATCTATCTGTTTAATCTTGGTCGGTTACAGTATAGCGGAAAATCGTTATGAAAAAAAGGATGGAAAGCCGTAATTACGGTCGTCCATCCTTTTCTTCATGAAATCGCAAATCGCATTTAGCGGAAATAGACATGCACCAGTATATCCAAAAATCACCAGAATCGGGATGATGTACGCAACCATTCCGATCATCTCGAAAGCGGTTTGTCTGCTTATACAGCAGCTTCTTCTGCCATTTCTGTGCCTCCATAGACATGCGCTCAGAAATTCTTCGCCGTCAGTGCAAACATATCGCGACAACCATGATCGACGTTTTGGAGTGTCTCTGTCTGCACTTCCTGAAGGTGGTCGGCTTCGGCCGAAAGGACGGCGGTGATCTCCTTCAGACTAGATCCGTATGTTTGCAGCTTCTCACGTTCTTCCTGCAAGGAGACTGCTGCCTCTTTTTAGTTGATCCAGAACACTGGACATATAGTGCAGCATCGGCAACAGTTCTTCCGTCTGTGATTTCTCATCAGGAGATTCGCTTGGCTGCGCAGCAGGTTCATCTTCCTGCATTGCCTCATATTCGTCAATTTCTGTCACGGTATCATTCCCCTTTCAACAGGACAATCACTTTTTTTCAGTTCAGGGTGTCCATGTTTGTCGTTGTAGGTCTTGCTGCACTTTGCGCAGAGCCAAAACGGGCCGTTTTTTTCCCATTGAGACGACGCAAGACAGTGCGACATGACGAACAATGCTCAATGACCGGTTTGCCCTTTGTCATCCTCATAGAACATTTTTTTCGCCCATCTTCCGGCAGCACACACGCCTCATCGCTGCATATATAGAAATGCTTCTGCAGCTTCGGCGAGAATTTCTTGAGCAGTGTACCCTGCCACAGATCGGACAGGGGCACGGCATCCTCTGATTCCACAAGAGGAAATTCGCGTGCCTCGGCGAAGCGGATGTTGTCATTGACCACATCGATGATTTCATCGATGTACGCAGTCATCGTTTTCTGCCGCTCGCAATTTCGGATAGGGCATATTCCATTTCTGCCGTTGCATCCGGCAGCGTGAGTGACGGATCAATGTTCTCGATGAGTTTGATCCCAAAATCAGTGGGGATCAACTCTTTTTCTTTTCGTAAGACACGCTTCAATCGGCTTTCCCTTGTTTTCGGTCGCAAGCAGCTCTGCAATGATGGTGTCCCGTGTCGCCGGTGTGCCGATCCCCTTTGTTTCTTTCAGTTTTTCGCGGTTCGGATTATCCGCAGCAACGAAACGCCAGATATTTGTCATTGCCGCAATGAGTGTTCCCTCTGTAAAGCGTTTTGGCGGGGTTGTTTTCTTCTCTGTGATACTTGTCCCCTGTTTTTCCGATTACATCACCTACAGAGAGTGTAGGGACGCTCAAGACAGGTTCTTTGGCGTCCTGCTCTTCCTTTTCAACGGTGCGAAAGCCGAGTTCAAGTATTTCACGTCCGCTGCCAACAAATATCTCATCGCCGACGGCGAACTTAAAGCTGGTCTTCTCAAAGACAAAGGGTTTGTAAAATTGGACGACATACCGCTTGGCAATCATATCGAAGATATTCTGCTCATTTTCTGTAAGGTCGGTCGGCTTTTCGCCCGTTGGGATAATTGCGTGATGTGCCGTGATTTTCGCGTCATCAAAGGCTTTTCCGGAAATACCGACGTCTGCTGCATCTGTCACTGGCGCAAGCGCATTGCCGGATGCCAGCATACGGATGATCTTCTCGGCGTCCCCATGCTGTGACACCGGAATGTAATTGCAGTCCGATCGCGGATAGGACACAATCTTTTTCTCGTATAGACTCTGCACCGTATCCAAGGTGTCTTTTCGGCGAGAGTCCATAGACCTTGTTTGCCTCAATTTGCAGTGTGTCGAGGGAAAATGGCAGCGGGGGCTGCTGCGTCACCGTCTTTTTTTCAACATCGGAAACAACAACATCATCTGTATGGTCGATCTTCAATTTCATCGCCTGAAGCAGCTTCTTATCGAGCACGCGTCCTTCTTCATCCGTTGAAATCGTCGCCGATGGCATATACTTTTGCCGTGAACGACATGCCGTCTTTTCTCAAACGTCCCCGTCAATTCATAGAATTTCTGGGACTTGAACTGTTGAATCTCCTTTTCACGCTGCACCACGAGTGCAAGCGTCGGAACTTTTGACGCGGCCAATGCGGAATACTGTAGTATATCCGTATTTTCGCGCATTGACCGTATATACACGGGATAAATTCATGCCGATCAGCCAATCCGCGCGGCTTCGGGCCAGTCCTGCGTGATACAGCCCTTCAAAGTCTCTGTTGTCCCGTATATCTGTAAAGGCTCGTTTCAGACTCTCGTCATCCTTTGCATTGATGAGAAGACGCCGAACTTCGCCTTTGAAATTGCAGTAGTCCAGTATCTCATCGATCAGAAGCTGTCCCTCCCGATCCGGATCACCTGCATGGACCACAACATCCGCATCTTTCAGGAGTTTGGCCACCACGTCAAATTGCTTCGCCGTGTTCGCGGCCGGCTTCGTGATCCACCGCTGCGGGATGATGGGATAGTTCGCCCACACCTTATACTCTTCGCCGTACATTTCCGGCGTTCCCTGTACGAGGATATGACCGATTGCCCATGTGACGGCGGTATCTCCATTTCGGATATATCCGGTTTCTTTCTTGCAGTCATCCTTCCACAGATATGCTGCAAGAGTTCTGCCAATATCCGGCTTTTCGGCGATGTAAAAGGGTATTCATAGGGACTTCCTTTCTATTTACTTTTTACCCGATATATGGTAATATCTATTAAAAGGAGGTGGGTACATGGTGATTGCGGGCTTTGCCGGTACGCTGCGAAAATTACGCAAAGAACGTAATTTGACGCAGAAGCAGCTTGCCGATGCGGTGAACTTGTCGCAGCGGCAAATCTCGCTGCTTGAGTCGGGCAAGGACGTTCCGCGCCCGGAAACGATGGAACGGCTGCGCAATTTCTTCCATCTGGATACCGATGCTTGGAACAACATGCTTGAACAGGAAAGCGCCCTGTCTGCACAAGCAATGCCCCCGGACACGATCGGCCGCCGCGTGCGAGTTATGCGGACGTATTTCAAGCAATCTCAGAGCGAGTTTGCAAAGGAACTCGGCATCAGTCAGTCTGCCATGTCGGCAATCGAAAAGGACGCCTCTACGCCGTCCTATGAGATACTCTGCACCCTTGGAAAAATGGGGTTTCATCTGAACTGGATTCTTTATGGGGAATCCGATTCTTTGCCTCCGCGTGCCATACTAGATCATGTTGCCGGAAACCATGAGCTGCAAAAGATCAACAAGATTCTTGAGGGCTGCCGCCGGATAAACTCACTGCTGTGCGGAAAGCAATGGAACTGCTGTTAAGGAGTTGAGGTCATGAAGTCAAAAATTTTGCTTGTTATGCTCGTCCTGAGTTTCTCTGCTCGCTGCCGGATGCAACGAGGAAGAGAAAATACAATACGGCAAAAATGAGTATCAGCAGATGCGTGAAGAAATATCCCGCCTAGAGCTGACGACAGGGGAAGATCGAAAAACTCGTCAACGGCAAGTGGACGGAATCGACCCTGCGATCAACGAAGAAGCATTGAGGAAACACGATGAGCTTGTACCAAAGATGGATGCAAAGATTGCCGAAATGGAAAAAAATATGCCACGGCAAAAAACGGAAATGAATAACGACTTTGCACGCATCAAGGAGGACTATCGGCAACATGCAGGGGAATGGGCATCCCGTGTGAAGCAAGCAGAGCAAAAAGTTGCGAAATCAAAAGTCAAGCATCAAAGCTATGCGGAAGAAGCGCGGGAGCGCGAGCAAAAGATGAAAGCCGCAGCAGCCTCTAAGTGAAAATGGACAGCATCGGCAGGGCGAACGCCCTGCTTTTTATTGTCCGAATTTCAGGAATCCGAACGCCTTGCTCTTGCTTGCGTTGTTCCTCTTGTCAAATTCCGTCGGATGGTAGGGATCGTATGGGTAAACCGTGAGCGCATTTGCATATTCGCGCTCTATGTTGCGTTTAATGAGCTGCGTCTCCTGATCTTTGACGGCCGCCGTGTAGGAAGTGCCAATCATGTGTGCCTCATCAATGCTGCCGAGTGCGTCCAAGGCTTCAAGTTGATTCGCTTTTTGCTGTTCACTCAGCAGACTGTCATCCTCACTCGTTGCAATGGCAGCTGATAATTTTTGCCGCTCTGTCTGATTCTGGATAATCTTTGTAATGATGTTTTGCTGGACAAGGTTCTCAGCGGAATGGTAGGTGTGTATGACAGTGGTTGGATCGATGCCCTTTTTGTACGCATCGACTGTTTCATGATAGAAGTCTTCCAGCGGCTTGTAGGTATCCCGAAAATCAAAAATTGTCTTCATGTCCGGAAATTGCAGTGCATTTTTGATCGCGGCTTCCATTTCACGGGGATAAAAGCTCAATCTTACGCATTGCCTGAATTTGGTTTTGGAGCTTCTTGACCTCATTCCGTAGTGTTTTCTACCATCTGCAATGTCTCCTGTACACTGTCCGCTAAACGCTTTAGGTCGATGACGTGTGATCCCGGTTTTATTATATCGTCCCATCCCCACGCATACGCAGGGGGAGAAGCACCAATCACACTGACAAGGACGGCTGCATATATCAGATGTTTCCTCATATCTTACCCTCCCTATGAGTTTCAAAAATGGTTCATACGACAACAACAGGAATACCTTCTTGTCGATCTGCGATGACTCGATTGTCCCAAGATACCGCGAATCAAAGGAATCATCGGTGTCATTAAGGAGTAACAGCGTCCCGTCCGGAATGGTGTACGTCCCCGCTTCCAGCTGCGGCAATCCATCTTTATGATAGATTCTGTAGCTGTCATCATGTGTTCGTAAATACTCCTCATCAACGGTATAGGATTCACCAGGGAAGCCTCGTATACGCTTGAGGAGTCGAAAGCCCGCATCAACATGCAGACTCTCGATTCCCTCCGGCAAACGTACGATGACATAATCCCCCCGTGCAAGGCTCTGATTCGGCGCAGCGGCATAAAGTCCTCTGACAGCAGAATCGGTCATGTTGCAGTATAGGAGCTTTCCGCAGACTAAATGCAGAACACTCCCGATCAGGGTGAGAAAAATCACGGATAGAACAAAGATTTTGGATTTTCGTTGTTCCCTAAAGTTCATAACGTCCTCCCAGTGACCGCATGAATACCTTCGGTATGCGCATCGTAAGGACGGCAAGGGCAATCAGACCGACACACATGAGCAAATGCTTGACGCTTTGCTCCGTTGTGATGGATGCCTTTGCAACATACGAGCCGGACATACGTTGATAGACCAGATTGATATACTCGTTCGCCCATGCCGGCAGCGGCTCCCACGCTGAATACTGTATGGACCACCATTATACCCTGCGAGGGCGTAATTCCAGTCCCCAAACTTTTTCATACAGATTTTTTTCATATAGTGTGCGGAGGCGTCAAGGGCTTGCTCCGGGTTAAATGGGTCAATGCCCCATCCCGCTGCTGTCTCCGGCGTAAACTGCGCGATTCCCTGTGCACCTGCTTCACTCACGGCATTCGGATTCCAGTTGGATTCCAGCTGAATCTGCGCCAGAAAGAGATTCACGGGAACACCGTATTTCTGTGCGGCTGCCGTCGCCATAGCAATATATTCCGGTGGACCGGTTATACCGCCGTTACCGCCCATCTGCACCTGTCCCGGAAGTTCTGCATCGAAGAGATCCTTTGGGACGGTTGCGTCTTTGACGCAAAAATACGCAAAGACCGACCATGATTGATACCAGTGCCAGCTTAATGGTATTGGACACGACACCGCCCAGAGAACCCTCCGCAACGAATTTTGTAAAACCAAAAGCCGTAAAGGGCAGCGTAAAAACGGCGATCACCGCTGCCAAATAGAACTCGACGTACACGACCATGACATAACAGGCAAGTACGAAGAATGTGCCGATAACAAAAATACGAGGAAATCCATATCACAATGATGCTGCTTTAGGTTATAGGTAAATTCAAAGGTACCAAACGAAGCAATCTTGTTGAGCGCAGGATTCATCAGTGCAATCGATTTTTGTACGAGAAGCTGCGGCTGTGATACATTCTGCTCGATGACAGACGGATCGCCAACGAATGTCCCTGAAACACTGGAAACGAACGCAAGGAAGAAATCGTTGACGATCATCTGCCAGTTGAGCAGTATCACATAGAGAATGCCGTATTTGACAAATTTTTCCGGCCAGCTGCGGAATCGAAAACTCAAGTCCTGCCGTCAGAATCGGCAAGGCGAGATCAATCACACAGAGGACGAACAGCAGGGCAAGCCCCGCCGATTGCAGCAGTGCATAGGGACTTGCTGATCATCTCAACAAGATATTCCATGAAGCCGTTAATCGATTCACCAATTTTTTTGCATCGACTCGATACCCCACGGAATGACAGCGTTATCCATTGCGGCACCACCGGCCCCGACCACATCACCGGACAGATCGACACCGAGAGACAGGGAGGTAGGGGACAGGGTCAATTTGAGACCATGCGTTTCCATTCACACGATATTCAACATGACTATGCGGTCCATCGGAATACCCCAATGGTCCATCATAAGCATCCCCGCCGGTATAGCCAATCACAGTGCCCTCTGGAACATACCCAACGGCGCAACTCATTGTTGCCTCGGCGCAGTCGCCAAAAAGAGACTGCCTCCTTCCGGCGTACGAATCTCAACCCAGTAAATATATCCAGACCCAGCACCGTGTTCAACATACCCATTGAATGGCGCATGAATTGGTGTGCCGGATTCTGTACCAATGTCAACACCTCTGTGAAATTGACTTGCCCGTCCCCCGCATCGCGCTCTCCAAAAGCCAGACGTCACCTTACCGCCAGGAAACGGCGGCATAGCCATGCTGCCGAGGGAAGTAAGAGCAGAACGGCAATGATTGCAATACACAGGTGTTTCATGGATGTGACCCGCTGCCGCTGCCGCTATTTCCTCCGTTGCTGTTACTGCTACCGCTGTTTCCTCCACCACTATTACCGCCGCTTCTCTACCGCTGCCGGAATTTCGCTCCACTTCCGCCTACTGCCGCTCCTTTGATTAAGTTTTTTTCCGACATTGCTGTTGGAAAAGGATTTTCGCGCAACGGATTTACCCGTTCCGCGTGCAGCTGTCCTTGTACTCATGGCCGATCCAGCCTTCGCTGCCATCGCGCTCTTGCCAGCCGCAGCTGCAGAAGTGCCGCCTGTGAAAAGGCATGGCAGCCAATGCAGCGACTGTCGTTCCGATCTGCTTTGCTCCGCTGATTGCCTGCTGTCCCTCAAGAGAGGGCTGCCCGTTCATAAAGCCCGCAGCAAGGTTGGGTAACTGCCACATGAGAAAAGCCATCGCCGCATAAGAAAAGTGCATATTGCAGCATTTCTCCAAAAATTTGCTCCGCTTTCCGGTGTCCATCCGGGAATCCCGCCGGACTTATCAAAGAGTGCAATAAAAAGTCCTAGAATGAATGTCATCACCATCAGTTTGACACCATAGGCAATGACCGCAGACAGCGTGCGCTGAAAAAGGAACTGCGTTTGCTTCAGTACGCCGAATGGAATAAGAATCACAGCCAGTGTAGCGAATACGTTAAACTCAATCTTTGTAATGGGTACCTGGAATGCCATAAAAAGAATGCACTCAATGTCACAAAGATATAAGTGCTATACATAACAAGTCCCGGCCCCAAAACACTGAGTTTGTGATCCATCATGTAGGTCAGTGTGGATTCACAGGCTTCAAAGCCCTTATCCATGATCTGTGATGGTGTTAAAGGAACAGTTTCCATTGTACCGCCGGATGCTGTGATACCTGCAAACTGAAACGACTGTAAAATGGCATAGTTGATCTGATCGAAATTCAAGATGAAGAACATGAAGAAACTGATTTTCATGACCCTGCTTATGATTTCCGACATACGCAGCTCACCACTGTACAGCGACCACGTGATGCATATATCAATGACGGCAAGTACCGTGATAAGCTCGAATGCATGGGGGGCTAGTGCCTGATAGCCCAATATGCAGTGGTCTTGAAAAAAATTTCAGCAAAGAATCAAGGAATGTTGTACTTCCAAATTCCATCTTACCACCAGCTGTTCTGTCTTACTTTTGCCCAGGGGTTATCCTGACCGATCGGCATTCCTTGAATTGCCGCAGCCTCTTTGTGCATTTGTTTTATGGTCGCCTCGGTTGCATTTGCCATCGCTTGTGCTACGGCATGTTCGTTTTGTTCCTTGACGATCTGCCGCTGCGATTCCATGACCTCATTCTGCGCACTGATTGCCTGAATGGAGGTTTTAATGGTGTCGATGTGTGCCTTTTTCGACAGCAATTTCATTTGCAATCTGCGCGGCTTGCTTTGCCCCTCCGGCGATTTGTTGAGCTCAAGCAGCTCTTGCAGCCGTTTCTGTGATTCTTGGAGTTCCTTCATGAGGTTGTGGTAGGCGGTGATATCCTTCTGATTCTGTAAGGATTGCAACGCCTGCATTGTGATCTCAACATTGCGCTCGCTCATAACTGTTTTGGACAAGTCGCCCGCAGTGATGACGGGAAATTTCTCATTCAGACCTTCTGCCACATTCCTTCTTCAGATAGAATCCCAGTAGGTTTGGCGTGATCTTTCACCTTTTTCTATGCTTGCCATCACTTCATTTTTGTATTTTTCCAGAAGTTTAGTTGGCAGACTCATCAGTTCTTGTAGTTGCAGTCTGATCTGCTCCGCCGTATTGGTAACAATCTTGACACTTTCAAGATAGGTTTTTGAGCTGCTGTGCAATGTTTTTCAGCATCAATAACCGGAATTGCTGCTGATGCAGGCAAAGGGGCGGCAGCGATACTGACCGCGATCAAGAGGACTGTTGCTGTCTTTTTCATGATGTTCGCTCCTTCCTACGTCAAAGGTGTCCATTATGGACACCTTTGTTTTAGTGTTCATTCCGTGCATAATTTTCCTTGTAATCGATCAACTCATCTTCGGCATTTTTGTAAGTCAACCAATCTTCGATGAAAGAATCCTTGCGCATGGCTGCAAGAATCTGATCGATTGCTTGCTGATCGTTTTTCGATGTAGCCGTGACGAACGGAATTTCAATCGGACGTAGGGCAAGCCGAAAAATCCGATTGCCCTTTTCGCTCGAATAATAGTAATCCTGCTTCGGTGTCATGTTGGCAATAATTTCAACCTGACGATCGTTGCAGTTAAACATCGTATAGAGTTCCTTGCTCTGCTTTGTACTTGCCTGTTTGTTCGGCAGGGTACACGCGGTTCGGGCAATTCTCCATAACGGTATGCAGGAGTTCCGGCTTATTCGCAAGGTCGGACAGATTCTGCGTTGCGAAGATAATGCTCGTATTCTTCTTACGCATATCCTAAAGTATTCGCGCAGTTTTTCTTTGAAGATTGGGTTATCAAAGAAAAGCCAGCACTCATCCAGAACGATAATGGAAGGCCCTTTTTGCACTGCGAATCTTAGATTCGATCCGATGAAACAGGTATTCCAGTGTTGCGGGGACGATGGAGGGTGTCGCCATAAGAGTTTCCATTTCGTATACCTGCTAAAACCCCGTCCCGGATACATCTTTGCTGTTGTCAAAGAGTTTTCCGTGACTTCCCTTCATCGTGAGAGCTTCCAAGGTTTGCCGAATCTCCTGATCCTGCACAAGTTCGCAGAAACTGGACAAGGTGCGCCGTTCGACCGGAAACTCTTGCAGGGACAGCAATGCCTTCCAGACAAAATTATCCTTTGCCGGCGTGATTTTGACATTGCGCTGTTCAAGATAGGCGATGATCCACTCTTTTGCCCATTTCGCTTCATGGTCATAGTGAATATCTGCGAGCGGCTGAAAAGACAGCTCTCCTTCGTCTTCACTGGCAATGTTGTAAAAATTTCCTCCGACCGCAAGGGTAAGGGCGCGGCTGGATGCCGCCTTGTCGAAGATGAAGACGTTGCTGTTCGGATATTTGAGAAAAATGCGCTTCAATAGTATTGAGGAAGACGGATTTTCCCGATCCGGACGGCCCCACAACCATTGTATGACCAACTTCCCCGACATGCAGGGAAAGTCTAAATGGCGTATAGCCTGATGTATCAGTGTAGAGTAATACCGGCCCCTTGAGATAGTCGTTCCGTTTGTCACCCCGGCCACGTCGCCGTGACCGGGGCGAGGTGACAAAAATTTAGGCTGCTGATAATCGGACGGCGAATATTCGCCCGATAGCACCCGGAATCGACCCCCACCATGCTTCCATGCTGTTGTCTGTTTCGATGTAGCCCGTATACCCGAGCGAGTTGATCGCCTCAAGAATACGGTTCGCCTTCTCATTGCACCGTTGTGCGTCCTTGTCAAAGACGACCATCGTCATGGTATAGTAGCCGTAGCTACATAATCCTGCCCAAGCTCCTGCAAAGTGCAACGCCCGCATCGTCGCGGTTGAATGCGGCCGTCTCGTCAAGATCGTCTTCCAGATGTTCTTTTTGTAAGTGCTTCGCGCACCTGCGTCCAGAACGACTTGATTTGCTGATTCCACCGCTGCCGATAGTCCTTCAGTTCTTTTTGTGCGTCCATTTTTGGACAGGCAGATGAAGCGTGATACCCAGCGATATTCCAGATCCATGCCATCAAACACATCAAATACACCTGGTTCGGACATCGGCGGGAAATCAAGGATTGTGACAACTCTCATGTGATTGTCACCCAGCTTCATTTCCCGGCCGCCCAGAACATCCGCATCACAGATATAATCCGTGATGTAATACTGCGGATTCACGCGGACACGATGATTCTTGTCTGATATGGTCGTATGCAGAAAGGTGACAACCCTCTTCTGCCGAGAGCGGCCGCAGATCGGGAAACCACGATTTCAGCATATCGCCGATGAGATTGACGTTGGCAATAAACTTCTCAACGACTTCGACGTAGAGACGCATGTCCGCGCTTTTCCTTCGCTCTTCGCATCGGCGATGAACGCATCCGTAAGCCTGGACTTAATCAGCTGCGGCGGTTCAAGATAGACGGTAAAAATAATAACGCGTCTCGAAATGCGTCTGCTCCGCATAATATGCACGGCGATCATTTTCCATCTTTTGGATGATCGGAATATCAACCTCCGAGGCATCATACTCTGTGGAGAGTCTGCGCTGTGCTTCAAAAAATACAGAACATAGCCAGTCGGAAGCGTCTTGATGACGTTGTTCAGGGCGGCGTTGTAGTGAACGAGATCAAGAGCCGTGGCACTCTCCATATCCGGCCCCCGGAAAACTCATAGACGGCAAGCATGGAATGGTCTTTTCCATGCACAATACCTGTTTCAGAGTCCACGAATGCCCACGGCAGCAGGGTATTGCAGCCGGGGTTTTTCGGCAAAAAGCCCCGACTTCCTGCGAGAACGCCTTTTTCCTCTTTCCAAAACTGAACAAAATTCCCCTCCTTCTACCGATAATAGAAGTTCTTATGCTGGCGCGAATGCCAAAAAACTTCATGGGAATTGTGCGTCCTGCTGTCCAAGAAAACGAAAGATGTAATGCGCAATAGCGGCGATTATAATGACGGTAAACGTCTTGAAGATCAACCCACCGAGGACAGCGAATACAATTTCACCGATGAATAGATTGCGTGGAATCCCCATCCAATAGAGCGGTGCAACCAGAGATCGATGAATGGGAATCTCGTAGCCTTCCGGCAGATTTTTCCATCTCACAGCCCCATAATCGTAAGACCGCCCGCCGAATCCGAAATTGCATTGACGAAGTTTACGGCAAACAAGCAGATCGAAATAGCGAAGATGAGCAGAATGAACTTCTGTGTTCCGCCGCCGCTGTGCCCTGAAAAGAGTGCGATAGCAGCACCGACAATGCCCATGACGCCGAGCACCATAGGCAGCGGCCCCGTAAGGTTATCCGCGAGCGAGTTGAAAAATTTCATCCACGGCCATTGTATGTCAAGACTGCCCGCGCCTCCTTGTTTCAGCGCGGAAACACCGGAGGCAAATGCCTTGCTGCTCATCAAATACCAGCCCACGCCCGCACTGAAGGCTTTTTGCCGCAATGGTTTTGCCCATGTTTTTTCATAATGCTTTTCATTGATAGTTCCTCCCTTGAACTGAAACAGGTGTCCATAATGGACACATCCCCTATATTTTCTTAAAGCGCATACGCACCTTATTGAAAACGACCTTTATCATTGCCTCTTCGATTGATTTTTGCCTTGCGGGCAATTCTGCGTTTAACGGCTTTTCTCAGCTGCCATTTTTGACGCTCCTGCCGCTGTTTTACGGGAAGAGGATGCTGCACGTCCGCCTGTTTAGCAAGCCGTGCCCGCTCACGTCGAAAAATCTGCCGGCATTCCGAAGAGATGCCGCTGCATGGGCAGATTCGCCCCGAATCACACCTTCCGATTGCTTTGTGCGACGGCTGCTGCCAATTCGGTACAGGCTGTCTTGAATGGCGTTGTGCATTGACTTATATTCTGCCCACGCCTCCGGTGAAAGATCGTCAAGACCTTCCTCCGAACGAAATGCCCGCATTTCACTTAGAAGAGCATCTGCCGCCTGTCGAACTTCTTCAAAGCCACAATCCGATTCATTTTCACGCGGCTCTGCCTGTGTAATCCCATCCTCGATGTCTTGATAATAGCCATCGACCATATCATAGAATTCCATAGCGGTCTCCTTTTTAGGTGTCCATAATGGACTCCTTTATACATGACGGATGTTATACTGCTGGCGCACCGGATCATAGGATTTTTACTTCGATGATGTCGCTGACGATGCGGCTCTTCCGTCCGTCCGGCAGTTCAACGTGCTGGATCGCAACAACAACATCGATTGCCTCCCCGATGAGTTCCTTCACATCACCGGCTGCGCTGTCTTCCTGCGCAAGTGATTTGATACGGGTAAGCCCTTCTTCTGCGCCGTCGGCATGAACGGTACATGCACCGCCGGGATGACCGGTATTCCACGCTTTGAGCATGGTATAGGCAGCACCGTCGCGCACCTCTCCAACGATGATACGATCCGGCGAGCGGCGCATACAGTCTGCGAGAAGGCGAGTCATGTTGTAGCGAATTTTGCTGTCGCCGGTGTCCTGTTTCGTAAACATCGGGCTGTAGTCCTCGGCGGGACATTGCAGCTCCGGCAGGTCTTCCAATGAGATGAGCCGATGATACGGCGATATGGCAGCAATCGCCGCAAGGATAGCATTCAAGAAGGTTGTCTTTCCTGTTCCCGTTCCTCCGGCGACCAGGATGTTTTTACGCGCCTGAATACTGTCTTCCAGAAAGTTCCTATACTTCTCAGACATAAAGCCAGTCTCCACATACTCTTGAAATGTAAAGATTTTCACGGCCTTTTTTCGGATATTGAACTGTGGATGCCGCACGATCGGGGGAATCTCGCCCTGAAAGCGAGCACCATATCCTTGAATCTCCACCGATATGGACGGAATATCTTCATTGACGACCTTTCCCGCCTGTCCTGCTGCGAGTTCGATAATTGCCTGTGCCTTTCCAGGTGTCAGATATATTTCTGTTTTCACCTTCCCCTCAATATGAGAGTTGTACCATATTTTCCCATCATCATTGATGTAAAGCTCTGTTATGTCGTCGCGCTGCATTAACTTTACAGCATCTACACCAAGCACTACATCAAAGTTCGGGTTTTGACTCGCCATTGCTCTCCTCACCGCCCTCGTCGCTCTCAACTTCCATCGTTTCCTCCCTGCTGCACCGCAGCTTCTTCCATGAAATCGTCTAAGCCCGCATCGGGATGATCCGCTGAAAGCGCGTATAGCAGCTGATGTATTGATCCATCGCCTGACGATCGCCCGCATCAATACGCTCTTTGGCGTGGACAAGCGCACCGACCAAGATCGCCATGTTATGCACCGGAAAAACCCGTTCTGCGGATAATCCGGCCAATGTCATTGGTCCGCTGCACCTCCATATTACGCTTCGTCTTCTTCATTTCCTGTTGAAGCGCCTCCTGCTTTCTGCGCAGGTTTTCCCAGCGTTTCTCCATCTGTTTCAATGACGCCATATTTACTCCTTTCTTACTACCGTGCCGGCATCGGTGACGCCATTTTCAATCCATTGCGGGCGGAACGCCGGAGACTTCTTTTTTGCACCGCTTTTCTTTCCTTGTGCAAGCAGCGCATCGCGTTCAGGATATGGGTGACTGCGGATAATGTCGCTTGCGGCGGGAGCATCATCAGAGCCGCGAAAGGAAATAGCCGCTCTCGTAATACTTCACCTTGTCCGTCAGGATCGGTGGGCTGCCGCTTGCGACGATAATTTCCTGATCGCCAAGCCGCTTAATCTCATCGGCGGTCATAAGTGCCCGGCCGGTCTGCGACTTTGAATAACTCTTCTTCGAGAGAAATCCACTGTCCGAGACGCTTTCAACAGTGATTGTCTTATTGCCAAGAAGTGATTCCGCATATTTTGCGGTGTCGTTGTCATTCGGGGCGTAAAAAATCTGCAGGTGACAGTTCATCAAAATCTGATTGTCCTTGCCGTATATATCATTGATCTGCGGCAAACCCTGATTGATGAGGAACACCTTCATGCCATATCCGGCAATATAGGAGGGTAGAGGCAAAGGACTTCAGATTTCCAGGGACGAAAATTCATCCATCAGGAACAGGCACTTATGCCTGTAAATCGTCTTCGCTCTACCACCCTCGTATGTACCGATTTTCTTTGCATGATGTTTGACCATCATTTCAAAGAAGAGCCGGAAGATCGGTGCAAGGCGCAGCAGATCGGACGGTGGTGTCACCAGATACAGCGATACAGGACGCTTGTAATTCATCAGGTCATCGACACAGAAGTCGCTGACGGATGTATTGCGTGCAAGCGTCGGATCAAGGTACTCCTTGAGGGCGGTATTCGCTGTAGAAACGATGCTGCCGCATTCATTGTCCGGCTTTGCGGCAATCTCGCGGAAGTTTTGACAGATAATCGGGTGCATATTGGGGGAATCGTCCAGCGTGGTAGCCAGCGGGTACATGTTTCGCATATCCTCCGGCGTATATCTGCGACTGACGTAACCGCCTTGCTCGCGATCCCACGCACGGATTTCAATGCCATCGTCGGGGACATGCTCGAAATTCATCATGTCCTCAAAGGGATTCCACGAATCCCTTGATCTCGAGTTTCTGCATTTTTCTCAGCACCTTCGGTGGGATTGTCATAGGCATTGCCGTCCGCATCAACCCATTCATAGACAGGATTCCCTTCATCATCGACCATCCCTACGGTATTGGACTTCATGAAGGACGCAACATCATAGAGTGTCGGCGGGTGCGGATAATGCTCAGGATCAGCAAAGTGCGCATATTTGAGATGCAGGATGACGGTCGTTATGACAACGGCCGCATTGCTTCCCAATGATCGAGTTTCCCCTTTTCCTTCATAGTCTGCCAGCGTGTAGGCAAGATTCTGCGCAGCCGACACTTCTTCCGGCGTGCCGATCGGAATCTCGTCAAGTGGATTCCAGCGTGCTGTACTCCCATCCGTCGCCGTTGGTTCAAATTTGATGACAGTATGCCCCCATGCGTTTGCGAAAACCTGCTGTAACACCCCAGTTTTCGGATTTGATGTCATTGACGATGACCGAGGACTTCCAACCACCAAGAAGCGTAGGAATAATGAGTCCGACGCCTTTACCGCTGCGTGTAGGGCAATGACGGCAAGATGTTTGTTGGAATTGTCGCGCAGGTAGAAATGTGCGATTTTGGCATGAAATTTCACGATCCACTTGTAGAGGGCTACGAACGGATAAAACCGTGAATACATCAGACTTCGGGTCATAGCTCTGTATGCGCTGCAATTCTTCCTCTAACACGGAACGCTGCTGCATCGGTTTCTTCTGACCTTCACTTGACACATCTTCATCTGCAAGTCGCTGTGAAATATGCGTAATCCGATTCATCAGGGCGTCCTTCTTCTTATCTTGACGCCGTTCAAACCTCATTTCCGCATAGGCGACCTTTTCCTTTTGCAGCGTATCTAACGTACGCATAAGCCCCGTCACAGCATCGGATGAACGAATTATCACGCTGTCCGACGACAACGCCGCCCGCGCTGATTAGCTCCATCTTCACAAGATCTTCGTATGCGCCCCAACGGGCACTGCCGTGGAGTCGTCCTGCTTCTTTGGCAGTGTGAGCGCAAGGATGACAAGAGCAATGACAAATGCTCCAAGGATATAGATGTTGGTTTCCTTGAATGCAAGCGGTATCTCGTCGTGGAACTGAAAATACCACCTCACATAATCCCACGGCATATAGTACGGTTTTCCTGCAAGAGAAACGGCGTGCCGAGACGAGGATTATATGCAAGCATTTCAGCGAGTTTCTGCGTTGCCATCCACGCGCCGACCAGCAGCGTCATCAGGGAAGATATAGACGCGCACAAAGTTATTCATTGCTGTACTCGTATGCGCCGATCGAAAGGTCTTGATTGATAAACACGCTGAACTGATAGCCGGGCGTAATCTCAATCGTGGGCTGTGCATCTACATCTTTGGCAATCAGCTGCTGCCCGGTACGAAGAATCGACGCGACTGCACCTGATACAGCTTCTTCTCCGGGGCTGCGGGTATCCATGCCTGATGATTGCCCGTCAGACTCTGCATCCCCGCTCCAAGCAGTGCCGTGATGAATCCCGCACGATAAATTGAGCCGCGATGATCGTCATATTTATCCACCAACCCGGGATAGCCTACGCCATCGATTGCCTGTTGATCCGGTAGAGTGAGTGACGCGCCATTGGGCAGAATAATTCGCTGAAAAACAACGCCTATGCGTTTGCCCCTGCAAGTGCCGTTTTTCCAATCAGGCGGCTGCCCTGTGGAATCAGCAAATATCGACCCGTCAGACTGTCATAAATATCCTGCCGCACTTGCGCCACAACATCCCCGTTCGGTACATTGCTTGTGACACCTGTAAGCAGCGTCGCCTGAATGACAGAACCAGCATTCAATACATAGCCGCCGCCTCCATTCTGCACAGGAGGAGAAGGGGCGTATAGCTGATATTTTGTACGGTATTGGTACTGTTGACGGCTGCATTTCCGATTGGCTGGATAGCGGCAATCGGCGTGCCGTCTGCGATTGCTTTTTGCAATCTGGAAAGCAAGTGCGCTGCCATCGATAAGGGCGCGTTCTTTTTGCCGCCTGTTCCGCAGCCTTTTCAGCTGCCTGTGTGCGACCTGCCGCATCAGGGGTCAATCGTCTGCATAACCGGTGCAGAAGGTGCTGACCCTGCTGGCACGGTTTCCACGCGCACAGGAGTCGACTGCGGTGTAGTATCAATCTGCGGATTCCTCATATCGCTTCCTGCTGCATGATTGTGTCCGTTCGGCTGCTGTTTCCCTTGTGTCTGTGCAATCTCGGAATACTTGGCGGGGAAGGCATCAGCAGGAGTTCCTGCGGTCACGGCTCCCGTTGGACTCGTTTGCTGCTGCGCGTTTCTTTCACCTTCGCTGCTGCCGCTAAACGGTGCGTTGCTCGCTACAGATGCAGCGGCAAAAAATAGCCACTGCTCCTACGCCCACCATGATGAGCTTTTTCTTCACGGTTTTGGCGCGTTCTGCCGGGTCTGTATCATCATACGAAACGTCGCCGGCAGAATATGGAGCTTCTTCTACAAAATCCTCTTCATTTGGAAAAATCAGATTCTCTATGAAAGAACTTCTGCTTGAGCTTCTGAATATCAAAATCCAATCACTTGTGTTTCACCGCCTTATCCTCTTTTGCCGGATCATCTTTTTGGGCAATATGTCAACGTATTCGCGATCTGAATATTTGAGCCGCGCGTGGTCAAATACACGATCCGCAATGATATACCCATGACGGACACGATAATTCACAAGGGTCAGCTTCCCTTGTTCTTATCTTCTACCCGATACAGGACAGGCAGATCATACTTGTTGCCCTTGCCCAATTTGATGTACGTCCGTGTTCCATCATCAAAAACTTCGAGAGGAAACAGACCTTCATCCGCACGCTTGCTGCCCGTAAACTCATAATCACGATGTAGAGCCTTATAGACGCTCCGTCCATCAACTTGCTCCGTGAATATTTCGTTGAATACTTCCTGCTCCGGTGTCACCTCCACGGAGAGGTATACGTTTTCAGGGTAGTTCCAGCATATAATCGGCGTATAGTCCTCTCGCTCCGACAATAAAAGATGATACGCGCGGCTTTGTGTGTAGATGACAAAATTTGTTGTCACGCCGTCCACAATAGGCTTGATGAAAACGTGTGGCGTGCTTCCGATCACCGCCGTTTCGATCATCCAGCGTGCGGTATCTCCCGCGATAACGCCGCTGATCTCTTCTCCCGCTTTTGAGCGTAATGTCTACGACATATCCCTTGCGTGCAAAAACCTCATACACGCCATCGTAGTTATATATATACTCTAAGCGTGATTCCGTATGCCATGCCTCAGCAGTCGTATGTATGGAGGCAGATGCCGTTAGGGGCATGGCTGCGAAAGAGGCTGCACCCACGATCAAAAAGGCATTTTTACCTTACGCCTCAGTTTCACAATGTCACCCCTTATTTCCTTTCTTCCATCTCTTTCGTGATTGTCAAATCCTTAATCTTGAGTCCGAGCGGATTGATAAGCAGCTCTTCCTCTTTCTTTGGCGGATCAAGCACAACCGAAAGCAGTGCTGTATAGCTTGTTTTCACACCTGTGGCATTCCCACTCAGTGCAAATTCATCTTCTACCCAGCGTACCTGATACGTTGACGGTGATCCCGGCTGCGCCTGAATGGATCGGATTGTCGGCTGTATTGTTGCTCTGCCAAACTTCGACGCAGGATTATCCGTCTGCAATATGGCGTTTAATTTGTTCGCCGCTTCCTGCGTCAAAAAAATGTTGTGCGTGTGCCCAGTTCGTCTTATACTGCACCGGATCAAGAGGTACCGTCCTTGTATCTCGAATGAACTGTACGAGAAACGCACGCACCTCTGCTTCCTGCGGATTGTAATTCGTCGCTTTCAGCTCGCCTCCAGCTTCCACCTGTCCCGTTGCGTTATCCACACGAACGACATAGGTCTTAAAGTTCGCTGTTGTCACGACAAAAACCATAGCAACAACACATAGGGGCAAGCAGCGCCATATAGAGAAGATTCCGCTTCTGGCTGCGTCTTTATCCAATGCAAGATTGTATAAATCCGTCTGAAACGCTTTGCGGCACCGCGATCAAATACATCCGTCGCTTTGCCTTTTGGATAAAAATCTTTCCTGTTGTTCCATACGTTCTATCACCTCCTTTTCGTGAATTTTATCATATATAAGGTTTTATGTAAACAGATAAATAGTCAATTATAGATATCCTGTGTAGAATTCAATTATTGTCTATAGCGCTAAACACAAGAAAAAAACAAAGTTGCTTTTAGGATAGATATTGCCTTAAAAGAGGTAATATGATATTATGCCGATAACAGAAAAAGGAATGCGCATTTACAGAAATCTCTTTGAGATTTCCATGCGCCACCCTCCAGCTGGACCGGTGCGCCTCCGGCGCAATGCGGCGTCGCCGCATCTCATCATGCTTCAGAAAGCATGATGAGGCACATCCATGCGTACATGGATGTGCAGATCGCCGCGAGCGGCGATAATACATTGCTGCGGCAAAGAGTCAAAATGTCAATTTTTCTATTTCGAGAATACGCCGCACGGTACACGCCGTGACGGCTCAAAACTCAATACAAAATTGCATTTTGAGTATATTGCCCGTGAAGGAAAGTTCGAGAAAAAGCCGGTCAAGACAGGGAAGACCTTGTTTTTCTTGCTTCCGGCAATCTGCCAGAGTGGGCAGAAAACGCCTCTGATTTTTGGGAGCAAGCCGAAACCCACCGACGCAAAAACGGACGTGCATATCAGGGAGTTCCGCATCGGCTTACAGGAAGAGCTGACCCTTGAAGAAAACAAAGCCCTGATCGAGCGATTCATAGAGGAGACGGGAATAAAAAGAACCACGTATATTCATACGCGATTCATGATAAACCGGCAGCATTCGACAGCCATCATCGCAACATTCACTGTCATTTGATGTTCAGCGAAAAAAAGTGTTAGAGGCGGATCGCTCGCTCTCAGAAGATAAGTTTTTCAAAAAAACTACGCAGAGAACGAAGCGGGTGAACCGACACAGGGCTACCGCACAGAGACGTATTGGGCACGGAAGGAGGCAACGCTTGAACTGCGTGAAAAATGGGCGCAGCTTGTCAACGATAAATTCAAAGAAAAAGGGCTATCCTGCCGAATCGATCATCGAACGCTGGATGCACAGCGTCATGATCTGATTGAACAGGGGAAACTAGAGGAAGCGGTGCTGCTCGATCGGACACCGGCACCGCACCTTGGAAACATTTACAAGAACCCCTGCCATGATGAAAAATTCAGTTCGCGATTGAGGAGGCATACCGCACGGCTGATGATTCAGAAGCTCCCGCCGATGCCACTAACGAACGCTCGCTAGAAGAGGTAAATATCGCTGTATTCGCCAACGATTTTGCGCTGCGCAAAATCGCACGCGAAATACAGCAGGAACGTCTGCGTATTCGCGCCGAGCACGAAAACGCACAGGACGATCACGAGATAGCAGAAATCCTCGATGACCCGTACACGGTGACAGTAGAGGATGTCTATTCATATTGCGCAAAAAGAATCCGTATATCGGAAACTTGCAGCGCGTGAACTTGCACAGTATAAACGGATGAAGATGTCCGCTGACAAAAAGATGCAATACGCCTCTGCGGTTGATCGCGTATTTGGCGGTGAATATGGTAAAACAAAGAAAGCCTACGCCGCAGCGGCAAAAGAAGCTACAAACGGCTCGCGCACATGCAGATGCCCTCGTACAGAAAAAGTCTACTGCTCTTTTTGATGCGCTGCGTGAAGTAAAGCGTTTGAGCGATGAAAAGAACGACGTTAGGAAAAGAAACTGGCCGTGCTCAAAACGGAAATGAAGACGGATGCTTTCCGGGAAAAGGTCGATGCCATCGTCCAGCAGAATCAGACAGCACAGCCAACAGATGCAGCCATCGCCGCTATGTATAAAAAAACATGGCAGCACTCAATGAAGCGGAACGCTATGCAGCGATTCGCAACCGTCTGGAAAAAGCGGATCGTGCGATGATCCTGTTCGCGGACAAGATGCCGCGCACACTCAATCGATATTCAAAAAAATAGACGGAGAGACACCGATCGGCAGTTTGAGGTCTAAGACGTTTGACGGAAGAACCTATGTCTTCTTAGGACAGCTGCCGGATGACGGAAAAGAAAAATCACCATGATTGAAGCCGTCCGCATAAACGATGATATACGGCGCGGCTCTGTCCCGAAATATCAGCTGCTCTTTGATCGTGAGAAGGGGCGGATCATCTCTGCCGCCGAAGCACGCGATACGGACGGAAACGTAGAATACGTCCGCCTCTACCGCACAAAAATCGACGTGATATACAGCGCACCACAAACAGGGAAAAGAGGGGCACGCTCGCCTCGCGTCAGACAGGCAATCAGCCGTCGCGTAAGAATGATCCGTGGGAAGATTTCAGCTCTAGCAGACCGCTTCCTTAGAGAGCATGAACAACAGGGAAAAATCACGGTACACTGGCAGGAGGATCAGACACGCGATAAGGCGATAGCACAAGAAGAAAAATGTACCAAAAATTGGGGGCAGGGTAGTGTTGACAGAACATGCTTTGTTTATTATAATAAAGAAAAATTAAATGTTAGTCGCCGCCAGACAGCGCGACTCATCAAGTGGGTCTGGGTTCAAATGTTAGTCGCCGCCAGACAGTGCGACTCATCAAGTGGGTCTGGGTTCAAATGTGAAGCCCTCGTCTTTTAGGCGGGGGCTTCTTTCATAGAGCGAGTTATGAATACTGACAGTTTCTATTTTTTTGAAAGGGCAATATTTTACCGATTTTCCTGATCCGCGCCTCATGAAAAATCATGAACGCACAGAAACGGGATTGCACGAGCGTCCATGTTTTTTTCTGTATGCGCGATAAAAAGGATCAGGATATTCTATGGATGATCCCAATCTCGTCAAAGATTGCTAAGTTCAACAAGGTAATGGCGTCTAAGATAGATCGTTATGGCAAATGTGATACAATCGTCATGGGAAAAGTTTTAGGGAAACGAAACAGCCTTTCTTCTACAAAAATATGTGCCCCGTCACAGACAAATATATCGACCATGAATATACTTCAAACGGAAAACCAATACAGCTTCCAGAAGGATTAAAAAGGAGCTGCATGAAAAAGCTGAACGTGTTTTAGAAACGTATACATTCCGCAGCAAAAAAGTGATATTTCCTGATGTAGAAAAAGATAAAGTCGGAGTTGTTGTGCCAGCTCGCAAAGGATCGCGCGCAGGAAAAATACGCAATCAAATGCGGATCAGGTTCGACAGCCCTAAAAACGGCGTCCTGTAATGCGAAAAAAGAATACGAGCAAGGATCAGCAGCGTGGTCGTTGATAATCTTCTGCACACAACAAAAGGTGTCCGTTGTGGACACCTTTTGTTGTGCACACTGGGAGGGCACTTATTATCGCCCCATGCTGCGTGCTTTTCCCTGCTCTTTTTAGGCGTAAGTGAAACCTTGCGCTTGCGGGGAATGGTTGCTTTTCTTCTCGATCGGCGTCTTTGCCGGTTCAGGCTCTTTCTCAGGCGTCTTCTTCGGTGCAAAGTGCCGCTCTTTCCATTCCGCGACGATCGACGCACCGCGATCCTTGCTGATCTCACGCTCCTTTTTCAATCATGTGCTCTTTCATATAGTCCGCAGCGCGTTCTGCGTCACGCGCCGCACGGAAGAGTTCATTCGGATCGTCACGCAGCACAGATGCCCATGATTTGAGGTATGCCGCGTGATTGTTCCGGTGATCCTCATTGAAATTTATCCCGTATTCCTGATGAATGAACAGCGACGCAAGTTCTGCACGCAATTCTTCCCGCGCGTAAGACTTGCTGCCGAACGCGCCCCCGCTGTCAAAGTAGAGCGATCCAGACGGGATTCATGCCCTGTGCTGTGCGCGATCTCGTGGGCTACCGTCGCATAAAAAGCGTCTGTAGTCTTGAAGCCCTCTTTCGGTGTCACATGAATCTCATCTGTCATGGGCTGATAGAAGTTTTGCCCCGCCTGATCGAAGTGAATTTTCGCTTCGCTGTTTGCGATCATGCGCTCCATCTTCTCATTCAACACCTCTGGTTCTCTCGGAGCTTTCTGCAAAGGGGAATCCCTCCATTTGCTCCGCATTGAATACCACATAGGACTTGATGATCGGCTGCGGCAGTCGTTCCTTTTTGACGGACATACGACCGTCAGCATCGACCTCATACACAGGTTCTTTTTCCCCGTTTTGGGGTTCTTCTCCCAAACCTCACGTTCAAACTGATAATACTCGATATGAGTGCCTTTCTCGCCCTTCTTGATCCGTCCGCCCATCTCCTGCACCTGCTTGAACGTACCCCAACGGGGATCTGTATATCCATGCTGCATCGCAACGAAGGAAAGGCGAAGATTGTTGCCACCGCGATAGTAGCTTGACGACCGCTGCGCTGCATGATGTTACGCGGGCGTCCACTCACGGTAAGACCGGATTCCCAAAACAGCGGCTTTCCGGCCTCGATATCGGCAGCAATCTTTTTCGACGACTTCCTTACGATCCTCCATGATCTTATCCATGCTCATTTTTTTCGTCACCTCCTCGTCATTCTCTGCCTGCAGTTCGCTCTCCTCTTCCGGGAGCAAAACATCTTCCTCGGGCACAATCCCGTATTTCTCGATAACGATCTGCGCCTGTGCGTCCTTGTCCTTTAACATGTCCATTCCTCCTGTCGTAACCAGTTCTGCCCGCACAGCATCTGCATCGGCACGCATGGAGAACACAGCACCGTTGTTATACCAGACGTAACCGTTCTCATGCGCCGCACAGCTCTCAGCGGAAAAATACACTTCTGCCATCTTCGATTAGCTCCAAAACGCATCAGCATCCCTCCTCTCTACGTCCCAGTCCCTTTGACACGCTGCTTCCACGCTTGAACAAGGTCTGTTCCGTGTAAGCCCTCGCATCCTGGAACAGTAACAGGTTCATAAGCCTCTTTCTCTGTCGCGATCATAGCCTCAATCCGCGCCTTTTGCGCGGCAATCGCTTCTTGTCGTCGTCGCTTTTCTTTTGCGGCAATTTCTTCCGCAACGCCTTTCCCGTCCACATAGTCCTGTTCAAGCGCACGACGTAGCCACCCGCCCGGATTCTTCACCTTGCCCTCGACCACGAGCCGCCGCAGATAACGGCACTTGTCCCAAATGGTCATGCAGCCGTATTCCCGGAGAAAGCCCCGTGCGGTATTCTCTGCAATGCCAAATTCGCCGAGAACGGTGATTACTTCGTCCTCTGCCACACTGCGCTCGCTATCGAAAAGCCTCGCAGAAGAACTTTGTCTTCCTGAAAAGGACACTATGGATTCTTCCGGAGCAGCCCCCATTTCCTCTCTGATCTCATCTAGGACTTTCTGACGTGTCGCGTCTCTCTCTGAAGGTTCTTCTTCCCTAGAGTGAATACCAACACATCCTTCTTCAGCTTTACTTGAGTTGCTTGTTGTTGTTGATGTTGTTGTTTTATTATCATGATGATTAAGAACAACAACACCATTGGTAGTATTAACACTTGTATTATTAGTGTCCGCTTTCACGGTGTCCCATGAAATAGGACGCGTGGATTCTGCGACCTTTTCGCCGTGTCCTATCTCGTGGGACACGGTTTCTTCAATCGATCTGTCCGGAGCACTTTCTTCCGGCAGCTCAACTTTTTCTGCCCGCAATTCCAAAACATGCTGTGGATCAAGATTGATCTCGTATGTGTTCCGGAAAAATTTCTGATTGCCGCTACGTGATTGGATCACCGTAATATATCCATAGTCCACGAGCTGCTTCATATATTTCGCATAGGTGTTCTTGTTGATCTGCAAGTCGTAGCAGATTTTATCCCTGCCGGGAAATGCGCCGTTCCCAAACGTGCACACATAGGAGTAAATCGCCTTTGCGATCACATGCAACTCTCGATCCTGCATGACGTATTTTCCGACCATCCCATAGCCGCGAGCAAGTATGCTTTTTGGGATATTGACGAATATGTTCTTCGGGGGCTTGTGATTGTTCCATCGCTGACCTCCTAAATCCGTTGCTTCGGTTGATTGTTCCAGCAATACTGTATCGCCCTGCACGCCATATCCAGCGCAGCCACATCATCCCACGCTTCAAACTGCTGCTTTATATCGTCGAGCTTATGAATTGCACGGAACGGGGACATGACATAAGGCTCCCACGGAAGCGGAGCATAGTCGACCTCATCCGTCGGGGCGTAGATGATTTCCTTATCCAGTTTTCGAGCGACTTCCAGTTCTTCTAGTACGCCTTTGCTGTTCGCCCAGCAAGGCAGCACATAAACAACGTCTGCACATTGCAGCATTTCTTTTGTAATACGAAGATAATCCGCCCATTTCAGCCCGGAGGGAAGCACAGCCGGATTGATAACTGTAGCACCTTGCTCCTGCAAATTCTTCTGCGCTCGTGAATTGCTCTTTATAGTCCGTAACGCCGGTGATTGCACCGGCGATAAAGACGATTTTCCCTTCAAGATTCATAACTCACTCACCTTCCCTATAAGTGTTTCAGTGTAACGTATGAACGTGAATACATAAGGGCTTATAAATGGCATGACAATAGCCCAAAAAGTAATAATTATCACCCGTGCCAATAGACGATAATCGCCTACCTCCATGCTTTTGTTATAAATTTGAATCAACAACCCCAGAAATATGGTAATGATTCCCATCGCGTAGATTAGGGCTTCTTTCTCATCATCTGCTCGATAAACGCCCACAGATAACCCGGTAACTGCAATAATCAGTAAAATGTCCTCTGTTTTCATTAGTGTCCTTCTTTCGCTGTGCCAATACATTTATCCAAGAAACTACGTAAGGGCATGTGCCTTTCATTTGCGGCCTGCCTCAGATCGTCCATGGTATAAAGAGACATCAGTGCCTTTGTGAGGGCTATGACTTCCTTGTCTCGACATTTCTTTCCCAGTTCATCACACAGGTTCAAGATAATCTCAGCTGCTTCTTCGGTTGTCATATCCACGTGAGAAGTCATTAAATTGGAAGCACGGGTATCTTCCTCTGCAGCATCTTCGTTATAATCCTTGCTCTGTTCCTCTGTGATTGGCAACCGCTCCTGTCCTTCCACTTCTTCAAGAATTGTTTCAACAGGCTGCTCCTGCGGTCGTTTCTGATCCTTAATCGCCTGAACGGTCGGGCGCATCCCTTCCTCATCGATTACGGCAAGAGCGTCATCCTGTGCATCTGCAGACAGGCTTGACAATTCGGCAGCGGCGGTCGCTGTCATACGTCCATCCTCGACGGCCTCTTTTGCCGCATCGGATAACTTACCAATAGATTCTTTGCGCTGCAGCGTCGTTTCGGATATGCCCAAGACACTTGCAAAAATGTCCGGAATTTCCCTGTGACCTCCCTGACGCTTTCTGTTGGTCGTAAATTTTCCGAATGATCGGCTTGATGTATAAAAATCTCTGCCGCTTCTTCCGTGGGGGAAAGATTGCGCCGTGATCCCTTGTTTGGAAACACAATGTTCAGTATTTCCATCTCGTGTAACGTAATGACACCTTCCAGCGGGTTCACAACTTCCCGAACGATCGTCGGCACACGCGGATCATTCGTCGTGCCATGCTCAAGGCGATAGAGCTGTGCAAGGCGACGTCGATGCCCGCTGAGAATCATGAACTTTCCTTCTTCATCCGGATGCGGCTTCACAATCAGCGGCTCGATCCGCTGCGTAAGATCGATCATTGCAGCAAGTTCCTCGATGTTATCTGTACTGTAGAACGCATTTTTCGGATTCGGCACAAGATCATGCACGTCTCGCAGAATGATTTCTTCGACAGGGTGTCCATTATGGACACCCTGCCCGATCGGCTGTGAGTTCTTATTGAGGAGTTTTTGCAATAAGCCCTGGATTCTGCTTTTTCATCAGACTTCCCCTCCATCTCAAGGAGTTCCTTCAGAAATCGTACAAGGTCAAGTGCAAAGCCGCATGTCGGCGAATATTCATAGATACTCCTGTGTTCCTCTGCCGAGGGCTTCCGGCTTATCCTTCGTATAGCGGATGCGTGTTGTAAACAACGGAATATCCTTGCGCATTTTGGCAAGAACACGGAAGCCGTGCGGCGTGGGGAAAACTTATTGAGAAGACATCCACGAAAATGCAGCGCGGGATTGTAGTCTGCTTTGATTGCTTCAATGTACGTAATCATCTGTTCGACGCCACGAATACCGTACAGATCGGGCGTTGTCACAATGATTACGTCATCGCTAACCGTCAATGCGTTGATAACAGATGCGTTGATCGTCGGGGGTTATCAATCAGGCAAATATCATATTCGCCATCGATGCTACGCAGCGCATTTCCAAGAATGGACTGCTGTACGATGTTCTCGTCCTTGATAACCGTCACATTGGCGTCAAGCAACCGTTCATCACTAGGGAGAAGATCGATTGCCGGATACCTGGTCGATGAGATTGCGGCGCGGATCGGCAGTGTGCCGGTCAAGACATCGGCAATCGTCCGCTCCGGATGCACGTCAAAAACTGCGTCGCATTGCCCTGATCGTCGTTATCGACAACCAGAACACGCGGATCGCAGCTCTCCGCAAGAGCATAGGCAAGATTGACCGTAATCGTCGTCTTTCCTACGCCGCCTTTTTTGTTGATGAGGGATATGGTTTTCATAAAAATCAGTCCTTTCGCTATTGTTCCTATTGCGAAAGTCTGCTATACTCAGATAAGCGATGATCTGTTTTCGTGCAGACTTTCATCAAAAATGCTGTCGGTGTCCGCTGGCAGCATTTTTTTCTTTTCAGGGCTGAACGGGATTGTGCTCTGCGTTCCTCTAGCATATCAGAGAAACAACACCAAAAATCCTATGATTTTTCACTTTAGCTGATCCCCATATATCAAGCACATCTGTGCCGAGGCATTCAGCTATTTTTCATAGCAACCAAAGTTGACGGAATCTCCGGCTCTACATCATCCTCATATTTGACATACAGATGAAACGGAATGCCGATCGATTCTATGACCTCTCGCTGTGACAGCTTCTTTCGTGCCCGAATCTGCCGCAGACGGTTTCCAATACGACGCTGGAAAGAAGCAAGAAAAGGACTCTCCTCTACAAACGTCTTCCCGCAATCGTGGCAACGATAGCGTCGCCGATTGTAAACGTATCTCTTAGTCGCCCCGGGATTCCACGCAGCACCTGTGGACGGTACTGATGTACACCGATATGGGATGAGCTGCAAAAGGGGCAGGTGACATGCTCCGGATGCGGCAGATGAAAATGTACCTCTCCATCCGTCACGCTCTCCAAACAACCATCAGGGGAGTCTATCAACGTAGTTGACAAACTCCGTGGGCTTTATCATATTCTCACCTCTTTCCGGACAAAAATAAATGCTGCGAAGATACAATTTATATCTCCACAACATTTATTATAGAGCCAAAAAC